>PVMK01115764.1_pt1 | contig 85313 bp, 91 predicted proteins | sample 1853481 | NCBI WGS metagenome assembly PVMK01 (sample SAMN08533507, study PRJNA380276) | Marine sediment metagenome, whole genome shotgun sequencing project.
GGGCCTTGAGTTCGAAGGATCTGAAACCGTGGCCGAACAAAAAGTCACCACGGCTTTTTTCCCGGTCGGTGAAAGTGAAGTGGAGCTTTTAGAATCCACCGCGCCCGATGGGCCGATTGCCAAGTACCTTGAAAAAAAAGGCGAGGGAATACAACACGTCGCATTTCGGGTGGAAAACATCGAAGCGGCTTTAAGCGAATTAAAAGAAAAAGGCATCCGCTTAATTGATGAAAAGCCACGTATCGGTGCCGGTGGCGCCAGAATTGCCTTTCTGCACCCTAAATCCACCAATGGTGTGCTGGTGGAATTGTGTGAACGCAAGGATTAGCGCAGCATATTTATGGAATTCAAAAAGGCTGCCGTAAATGTGTCGCTCAGGGTTCAGGTGTCAGTCTCCTGGTTCAGAGGTTCAACGTTCAAAGGTTCAGAGGTTAGATAACGGCAGAAAGAGGTCATGTGTCGGAGGACAGAACTCTTGGCCCTTCAACCTTTGAACCCTGAACCTCTGAACCCTGAACCCTTACTTGTATTAATTTGGAATTATCCCTTTTGTAGAAAAATGAGTTAAAAAGGAGCAAACCATCATGGCAAAAAAAGTAGAAATTAAAAAATGGCAGGATCTTGCGACAAAGGAGTTAAGAGGGCAAACCGCTGGAGTCCTTAGACTGGAACACCCCTGATGGCATACTCGTCAAACCGATGTATACGGCTGAGGATCTCACGGGAATGGACCATATCGACACCCTTCCGGGCCTGGAACCATACGTGCGGGGCCCCAAAGCGACCATGTATGCAGGAAGGCCCTGGACCATTCGGCAATATGCCGGTTTTTCCACTGCCAAGGAGTCCAACGCCTTTTATCGCAGATGCCTGGCCGCAGGGCAAAAAGGACTGTCAGTCGCTTTTGATCTGGCGACCCACAGAGGATACGACTCCGATCATCCACGTGTCGCCGGTGACATCGGGAAGGCCGGTGTGGCCGTGGACTCCATTGAAAATATGAAAATTCTTTTCGATCAGATTCCGCTGGATCAGATGACGGTTTCCATGACCATGAATGGAGCGGTTTTACCGATCTTAGCCGGGTATATTGTTGCCGCCGAAGAACAGGGCGTTAGCCAGGATAAACGCGCCGGAACGATCCAGAATGATATTTTAAAGGAATACCTTACCCGCAATACCTATATCTACCCGCCGGAACCTTCCATGCGGATTGTTTCCGACATTATCGGATACTGTTCGACCCACATGCCCCGATACAATACCATCAGTATCAGCGGTTATCATATGATGGAGGCTGGAGCCGGCTCTGTGCTGCAGGCTGCTTTTACCCTGGCTGACGGGCTGGAATATGTTCGGGCGGCCCTTAATGCCGGGCTGGGATATCGACACCTTTGCGCCGCGACTGTCGTTTTTCTTCGGAATCGGGCATGAACTTTTTCATGGAAATCGCCATGCTGCGGGCAGCGCGGTTCCTGTGGCATAAAATCATCAGTCAGTTCAACCCCCAAAGATCTGCGATCAACCATGCTGAGAACCCATTGCCAGACTTCAGGCTGGAGCCTTGCGGCTCAGGATCCCTATAACAATATTATCCGCACCACGCTGGAATGCCTGTCGGCAGCTCTGGGCGGCACCCAGTCATTGCACACCAACTCCTTTGACGAAGCCGTCGGGCTTCCGACCGATTTTTCGGCCGGGATTGCGCGCAACACCCAGCTGATCGTTCAGGAAGAATCCCAGATTTGCCATGTCGTTGACCCGCTGGCAGGCTCCTATTACGTTGAATCTTTAACCGACGGCATTATTCGCGAGGCCACTAAAATTATCGATGAAGTCGAAGAAATGGGAGGCATGGCGAAAGCCATAGAAACCGGTATGCCCAAAATGAGAATTGAAGAAGCGGCTGCCCGCCGGCAGGCGCGCATCGACTTGGGCAAAGAAGTCATTGTGGGCGTCAACAAGTACCAGATCGAAGAAGAAGTGAATCTGGAAATTCTTGAAGTTCCGGCCAGTGTACGTGATGAACAGATCACCCGATTAAAGGAGCTCAAAGTGCAGCGGGATGCAAAGGCAGTGCAGCAGACGCTGCAGGCCGTCGGCAACGCGGCGGAATCCGGCGGCAATTTGCTGGAAGCATGTATTCCGGCCATGCGGGCCCGGGTCACTGTTGGTGAAATCTCGGATGCCCTGGAGAAGGTATTTGGGCGTTACGTGGCCACCACCCAGTGTATATCCGGTGTGTATGCTTCCGAATACGGCGACAGCGAGATCATTGAATCGCTCCGCAAGCGGACCGAAGGTTTTAAAGAAAAAGAAGGCCGCCGTCCCAGGATTCTGGTTACCAAGATGGGCCAGGATGGTCACGATCGCGGCTTTAAAGTCATTGCAACAGCCTTTGCCGACCTTGGATTTGATGTTGATATCAGTCCCATGTTTCAAACGCCCGAAGAGGCAGCGCGCATGGCAGTGGAAAATGATGTCCATCTGGTAGGCGCATCCAGCCTGGCCGCCGGTCATAACACGCTGGTCCCCGGCACTGCTCGCGGCGCTCAATAAAGAAGGTGGTGGGGACATTTTGGTGGTTGTCGGTGGGATTATTCCGCCCTCTGATTATGAGTCTCTTTATCGTGCCGGTGTGGTCGGTATTTTCGGTCCCGGTACGCCGGTGACCGAATCCGCCAATCAGGTGCTCAATGCATTGGAGCAGAAAGGATAGCAGGAATAATGATAATGGTTAGGCTGGTAAGTTTTATGATTGAATTCGGGGCCCTAAAATAAATCCGAAGCACGAAACACGAAAAACGAAACAAATCCGAAATCCAAATTCTCAAATTTTCAAAACGAGATTGGGGCACAAATCCCAGCGGGTCGTTTTTTATGGTTGTTTTGGTCATTAGAATTTAAAAAATTAGAAAATTGTTTCGCATTTCGATATTCGGATTTCATTTTTACCACAATGAGCACAAATCAAGGGACAAATAAAGTAAGCTATAAAATTAGCGTATGGATCCTAAAGACATTCAGATATACATAAAGGGTGTACGGGAACAGGACCGCAGGCTTCTCTCTAAAACCATCACCCTGATCGAAAGTTCGCGCCCCGATCATCAGCAACTGGCTCGCAAAATCGTTGATGAACTGCTGCCGCATACCGGAAAAGCGGTTCGTCTCGGCATTACCGGTGTGCCCGGCGTAGGCAAAAGCACTTTCATTGAGAGTCTTGGTATATTGCTTGTGGAAGCCGGCCATCGGGTGGCGGTTCTGGCGGTGGATCCCAGCAGCTCCAGAAGCGGAGGCAGCGTGATGGCCGATAAGACCCGCATGGAAAAGCTTTCGGTAGAAGAAAATGCATTCATTCGTCCATCGCCTTCCGGAGGCACCCTGGGGGGTGTGGCCCGCAAAACCAGAGAAACCATGCTGGTTTGTGAAGCAGCCGGTTTTGATGTGATTATTGTCGAAACGGTCGGTGTCGGACAGTCGGAGACCACCGTGGCATCGATGGTTGATTTTTTTCTGGTTCTGATGCTTGCCGGTGCCGGAGACGAGCTGCAGGGCATAAAAAGAGGCGTATTGGAACTGGCCGATGCAATTGCCATTAACAAGGCTGATGGCGACAACATCGAAAAAGCGAAAAAGGCCGCAAAAATATATGCAACCGCCTTGCATATGCTGCTACCCACGTCGCCCAACTGGAAACCGCTGGTGCTGACGTGCAGCGCGCTGGAGATGACGGGTATTGCTGAAATCTGGCAAACGGTAATGAGATTCCATAAAAAATTTGCCACCAGCGGTGAGCTGGAAGATAAACGCCAAAAACAGGCCCTGGATTGGCTGTGGTCCCTGGTTGAAGATGGGCTGAAGGAACGGTTTGATACAAATCCTGAAATCAAAAAGAGACTCGATCAGATTACCCGCGCAGTCGCAAAAGGGGAAACCGCTCCGACCCTTGCAGCGGATAAATTGCTTTTTTTTCTTGACAATCAGCGTTCGGTCTAGAAAATTGACCCTTTTATCCTTAAGATTAAAATTTAGATGAAAGGATACATATAATGGGTGTTGTCGAAGATTTGATTAAAGAACTTAGAGCACGTGAAGCCCAAATCCTTCAAATGGGCGGCGAAAAAGCGGTCGCCAAGCAGCATGAAAAAAACAAGCTCACCGCCCGGGAACGGTTGAATCTGTTATTTGATGAGGGCACCTTTCGCGAGATCGATATGTTTGTCAATCATCGCTGCGTGAATTTTGGCATGGAAACAGTCGATATCCCGTCAGATGGGGTCATCACCGGCCACGGCCGGGTCGATGGCCGGCCGCTGTTTGCTTTTTCCCAGGATTTTACGGCCAGAGCCGGCAGCCTGGGGGAGATGCACGCCAAAAAAATCTGTAAAGTTATGGATCTGGCCTTGAAGGCGGGCGTGCCGTTTGTCGGTATAAACGACTCGGGTGGTGCCCGGATTCAGGAAGGCGTCGATGCCCTTTCCGGGTACGGACAGATTTTTTTCCGCAATTCAGCTGCTTCCGGTGTCATTCCCCAGATTTCAGCGATTATGGGACCCACGGCCGGCGGGGCTGTCTATTCACCGGCCATGACCGACTGGGTATTTATGGTAAAAGGCAGCAGCTATATGTTTATTACCGGACCCGATGTCATTAAAGCCGTTACCGGTGAGGAAATTACCTTTGAGGATCTGGGCGGCGCCAAAACCCATAATGAAAAAAGCGGTGTGGCCCACTTTGCCTGTGATAGCGATGAAGATGCGATCGATCGGATCAAACGGCTGCTGTCCTATCTGCCGTCTAATAATATGGAAGATCCGCCTGTCGTTGATACCGGTGATGATCCCAGACGCACCGATCCGGCCTTAAATTCGATTATTCCGGATAGCCCTAACAAATCCTACGATATGAAAGAAATTATTCGGGCCATTGTCGATAACGGGGAGATTTTTGAACCCCATCAGTACCGTCAAGAGCGTTAATTTCAGCAGCGGCGATTTGGTCGCAAAAGGGGATGTATTGGCAGTAATCGGCTAAAAGCTTGGATCCGCAACCGTTTGAGGCTTGAGGTTTGAGGCCGGAGGCAAACGGCCGTCTTTGCATGCCTCCACCCTAAAGCGAAGCGCTCCTCAAGTTTCCGGCCCTGCCGGGAACGGTCCTCCAACTGTGTGTATCTATTAAGTAGGGTCGGACACCACGCCCGCCATGCGAGAACGCAAGACGAGGCGGGCGGGCCGAGCCGGCCCAAATCAAGCGGGCACGGTGGCCCGCACTACTTTGAAATTCTGTTTTCTGACATCTGACTTCTGAAAAAGGAGTTTTACTACCATGAAAATCCACGAATATCAGGCCAAAGAATTGTTTAAAAAATACAGCGTTCCCGTTCCGGAAGGCGGGGTTGCTTTTAAGGCGGATGAAGCCGTTGCCGTCGCTAACAAATTGGCAAACTATCCGGTGGTGGTGCAGGCCCAGATTCATGCCGGGGGTCGCGGCAAAGGCGGGGGCGTTAAACTGGCCCAGTCGGCTGACGAAGTCCAAAGCGTGGCCCGGGAAATTATCGGAATGAACCTGGTGACCCCCCAGACCGGTGCGGATGGCAGGTTGGTTAAGAAAGTTTTAGTCGAACAGGGTCTGAATATCGAAAAAGAGCTTTATCTGAGCATTATTCCTGACCGTGCGTCGGCCCAGATTGTTGTTATGGCCAGTGAAGCCGGCGGTATGGACATCGAAGCGGTGGCCGCCAAGACGCCGGAAAAAATTATCAAGGTCCCTGTTAATCCGCTGCTGGGCATACAGGCGTATCATTGCCGCACCGTGGCTTTTGGGCTGAATTTGAGCCCGGCTGTCATGAAACCGTTTGTGGCCATGTTAAAAAATCTTTACCGGTTGTTTGTTGACTATGACTGTTCGCTGGTGGAGATCAATCCGCTGGTCATTACCGCCGAGGAAGCCGTGATGGCGCTTGATGCCAAAGTGAATTTCGATGATAACGCCCTTTTGAAACATCCGGATATTCATGAATATCGTGATATTGATGAGGAAGACCCGCTGGAGGTTGAAGCCTCCAAGTTCAACCTTAACTACATTAATCTGGACGGTAATGTGGGCAACATGGTCAACGGTGCCGGACTGGCGATGGCCACCATGGATATTATCAAGCAGGCCGGGGCGGAGCCGGCAAATTTTTTAGATGTCGGTGGCGGCGCCAGTGCCGAAATGGTCGAAAACGGGTTTCGAATCATTTTAAGTGATAAAATGTAAAAGGCATCCTGATAAATATCTTTGGCGGGATTTTACGCTGTGATGTTCTGGCCAACGGCGTGGTAGAAGCCGCCAAAAAGACCGGGATCAAAGTTCCGGTGGTGGTGCGAATGGAAGGAACCAATGCGGAGGAGGGGCGAAAAATTCTGGCTGAGTCCGGTCTGAATCTGATCACCGCTGCCGATCTTAAAGCGGCCGCCCAAAAGATCGCTGAAGTCGTTCAACAGAGCTGATAGTTACTCGATTTGTATAGCTCACCGCAGACCCGCCCGCCATCGGCTGCGCCTCAGGCAATGCCGGGCGGGCTCAGGCGAAGTGGGCGGGTATTCGATATTTATACTCTTCATCAGCTTATTTTTGGCATGAATAAAAATTTTGAGCATTATCTTTTTGTTTCCAGCCTATTCGGGAAAGGAGCTAACCGTGAGCATTTTTGCAGATAAGGATACCCGGGTTGTGGTTCAGGGGATAACCGGCAGGGAAGGGCAATTTCACACGCGGCATTGCATTGATTACGGGACCCGGATTGTCGCCGGTGTCACGCCCGGCAAAGCCGGGCAGAAAATGGATGATGTGCCGGTATTTAATACCGTACAAGACGCCGTCAATGATACCGGTGCCGATTGCAGCTTGATATTTGTCCCCCCTGCCTTTGCCGCCGATGCAATCATGGAGGCTGCTGATGCGGGACTCGGCTTGGTGGTTGTGATTACCGAGGGAATTCCGGTGCTGGATATGATGAAGGTCAAAAATTATGTGCAGGATAAACCCACCCGCATGATCGGACCGAACTGCCCGGGAATCATAACACCCGGCGAGGCCAAAATCGGTATTATGCCGGGGCCCATTCACAAGCCGGGTGGGCCGATCGGGGTGGTGTCAAGGTCCGGGACCCTGACCTACGAAGTGGTTCATCAGTTAACCCTGCAGGGCATCGGGCAGACGACCTGTATCGGCATCGGGGGCGATCCGATCAACGGCACGAGCTTTATTGATTGTCTGGAAGCCTTTGAACAGGATTCCGCCACCAAGGGCGTGGTGATGGTTGGTGAAATCGGCGGGACGGCGGAAGAAGATGCTTCAGATTTTATCGCCCACAATATGTCCATTCCGGTTGTCGGCTTTATTTCCGGTTTAACGGCACCCCCCCGGCAGACGGATGGGACATGCCGGCGCCATTATATCCGGCAGCAGCGGAACGGCCCAGGCCAAAATTAAAGCCATGAAAGCCAATGGCGTTCATGTGTGTGAGGATCTGGGAACCCTCGGCGAATTCTGCGCCGATATATTTTCTTAGCTTTAAATTGGTTGACAGAATTAACAGGATCATTCGGATGAAGTCTGAAGTCCAAAATGATATCCAGTAAATCCTGTTAATCCTGTCTAAAAAATACAGGAAATTCATCTATGCACGAAATGGGTATCGCCCTGCAGATTATCGAAATTGCTACCGCCTCCCTGCCGGCGGATTTAGGCGAGGTCCGGGTTGCTGCGGTCAATCTAAAAATTGGCAAATTGGCCGCGGTCGTGCCCGCAAGCCTGCGGTTTTGTTTCGATGTGGCCGTCAAAGACACACCGCTTGCGGGCGCTAAACTGGCCATTGAAGAAGTGCCGGTTGTCGCAAGATGTAAAGACTGCAATGCCCGATGGACGATTGACGAGGCTGTTTTTATCTGTAAAACATGTGATAGCGGTTCACTGGAAATTCTTTCCGGACGTGAACTTGATATTGAATCCATAGAGGTCGTTGAAGAGGAAAATTATGATTCCGGCTGATGCATTTAAAATGAAACGCTATTTTCATCATAAAGATTTTCACAAACCCCACCATTCCCATGCAAACCGGCCGCAGGCCGATGTGAGCACCCAAAAAAGCGGAACGCGGGAGATAAAGATCGTGCGCCGGGTTCTGGATGTAAACGAGAAGATGGCCGAGCAAAACCGCCGGCTTTTTGACGAAAAGGGCGTCTTCGTGCTTAATGTCATGAGTTCTCCGGGCTCCGGCAAAACAACCACTCTGGAAAAAACCCTTGCGCGAATTATGTCGGAAATAAAAAGTGCGGTAATTGTCGGTGATATCTGCACCACCCACGATGCGGACCGGCTGGCGAATACCGGAGCACCGGTGGTACAGATCAATACCGATGAGTTCGGGGGGGATTGTCACCTGGTGGCGCATGTCATTGAAAAAGCGGCCGGCACGCTGGATCTTGACGATATCGACTTTTTGGTGATTGAAAACGTGGGAAATCTCGTCTGCCCGGCCGAGTTTGATATCGGTGAGGATTCACGCGTGGTGGTGTTAAGTGTGACCGAGGGCGAAGACAAGCCGGTAAAATACCCGCTGATGTTTCGGGTTTGTGAGGCGGCGCTCTTAAATAAGATTGATTTGCTGCCCTATCTGGATTTCGAAAAAGAAAAAGCGATCGATTACATCCACCAGGTCCATCCGGGTATGCCGGTTTTTGAAATTTCGTCTAAAACCGAGGAAGGCTTCGAGCCCTGGATCGAGTGGCTCAAAAATAAAATTAGAACGAAAATCAGCTGAACAATTTTAGATTTATAGCGGTTGTCATAAATATGTTCCGTTTGCCAGATATTCTAACAGGCGAAAATGCAAGGTGTAGACCCCTGAAATTATAATCAACATGACAACCGCTATATTAGACGTTATTAATAACCCAAAAAGGATTCAAAAAACTGCCTGTATCGGAACGTTATTTTGACAAACGCTCTAAAATACAAAGAGAATTCCGACAATCCGCAATCCGCAATCCGCAATCTTCAATCAATTTCCCATTGCTTGTTCCCAAAAGGGCGACAGCTCTCTTAAGCGCTCGATGATGGGCGGCAATTTTTCCAGAATCACATCAATTTCATCTTCCGTATTATAACGGCTGAGACTGAAGCGAATAGAGCCGTGGGCCGCTGTAAAGGGGATTCCCATGGCACGTAGAACATGGGAGGGTTCCAGCGAGCCGCTGGTACAGGCGGAGCCCGAAGATGCGCAGATGCCGTGTTCATTCATCATCAGCAGAATCGCTTCTCCTTCCACATATTCAAAGGCAATGCTAGTGGTGTTCGGTAAACGGTTTGCCGGGTCACCAGTGATCATTGCATTGGGCACCTTGACCAGCAGGGTTTGCTCGAGTTTGTCCCGCAGCCGGCTGATGCGATCATAACCATTTTCCTCAAGATGTGCAGCCGCCAATTCGGCGGCTTTACCCAGGCCGATAATCGATGCCGTGTTTTCAGTTCCGCCGCGCCGACCTTTTTCCTGGTGGCCGCCGACCATAAACGGTGAGAACCGGGTGCCTTTACGAATATAAAGCGCACCGATTCCCTTGGGAGAGTGAAACTTATGGCCGGAAAGCGAGAGCATTTCCACGCCGGTCTCGCTGATGTTGATGGGAATTTTGCCCACGGCCTGAACGGCATCGGTATGAAATAAAATCCCCCGGCTTTTGACCTCCCGGGAGATTTCTTCGATTGGAAAAATCACCCCGGTTTCATTGTTGCCCCACATGAGGCTGACAATTGCCGTATCATCGCTCAGGCTGTCATATAGATAGTCGATATCGAGTCTGCCACTATGGTCGACCGGAACAAACGTGGCGCGGTATCCTTTTTTGGACAGGATTTCATAGAGATTTTTTACAGCGGGGTGCTCGACCCTGGAAGTCACAATATGCTTTTTATCTGGATAGGATTCGATGGCCGCTCGTATAGCGGTACCATCACTTTCGGTGCCGCAGCTGGTAAAAACGATCTCTTCAGGTTGCGCTCCAATCAGCCGGGCGACATTTTCTCGGGCGGTTTTAATTGAACCGGCAACTTCACCGCCAAAAGAATGCATGCTGGAGGGGTTACCGTAATAGGTGCTGAAATAGGGCAACATGGCATCCAGGACTTCCGGAGCGACCATCGTCGTGGCATTGTTATCGACATAAATCACTTTCATTGCTGTGCCTCCTCGACCACGATTTCCGGCGATACCAGTTCCCGCAATCTGGATTCAATATAGTGTTTAAGCGTAACCGGGGATTTGGCACATGATGCACAGCTGCCGCCCAAACGCACCAAAACCCGATTGCCGTCAACATCGATTAATTCAAGCCGGCCGGCATCTTTTTTCAATGTTGGATTAATCTCGCTCTCTATAATTTCTTCGATCAGCTTGATTTTCTGCAAATTGGTCAGGGCCGGTTTTTTTTCTTTAACCGGCCGCGTGGTGCCCAGGATGGAGTCGATGATTTCCTGGATGCGGTCATGGCAGTTGCCGCAGCCGCCGCCGGCTTTGACATAATCGGTGACATCTTCAATTGTGGTCAGTTTATTTTCCCGAACAACCCGTTCGATTTCACGGTCGGTGACACCGAAACATTCACACACAATTTCGCCGTCTACCTTTTTTTCGGGCTCACCGAGATAACAGGTGATGGCCTTTTCAAGCGCATCGCGGCCCATTACTGAGCAATGCATCTTTTCTTTCGGCAGGCCGCCCAGGTAATCGGCGATGTCTTCGTTGGTGATTTTTTGCGCTTCCTCCAGGGTCATGCCTTTGACCATTTCGGTCAGTGCCGATGAAGACGCGATGGCACTGGCACAGCCAAACGTCTGGAAGGTGGCGTCTTTAATCTTGCCGTTTTCATCGAGCTTGAAATAAAACGTCAGGGCATCGCCGCATGCCATGGATCCGACTTCTCCCACCCCATCAGAATCTTCCAATACGCCCACATTGCGCGGGTTGAGAAAATGATCTTTTACTTTATCGGTATACTCCCACATGGTCTCCTCCTGTTTGCTAAAATTTCGGTCAAACACACCCGGTGCGAAAAATGTTCACCACCATGATAATCATCTTTTCCTAAAAGAAAAGTCAACTGAATATTAATAAAGGACTCAGAAGGTTAACGCGAAGGCGTATTCAGCGGGCATGCAGCGCAGAATCCGTCAATAGATGAGAAAAGAATGCACCGGGCGACCTGATCAGATCAACGCTCCATCAGGTGTACCGGGGCAGAGAAACCGTCTAAAATCCAAATAAATCTTAAAAAATCGGCATAGACAACCTCGTTTTGATTTTTTATACTAATAGAACCCTAACCCGGACGAGCCGGTTGGAGCGAAGCGGAAATCCCGGTTTATCGGGGAATTGAAAATTGAAGATCGTTTGGATTGACGATTGTCGATTGACGATTGAATATTGGAGGCATTCAATCGTTACAAGACAGTGAAAATATTCCAATACAATTTTTTTGCCACAAAATGCACAAAAATAGCAACTAAGGTACTAAATTAAGAGGTGGACCATGATTGCTACAAAGCTCAGAAGAACAGCCTTTGCGGGCAGCTGGTACCCTTCAAGTGCGGCTGAATGCGAAAAAGAAATCGACGGGTTTCTGGCCGAGGGTAAAAACATGGATTTGCCGGCCGGAAAGCGGGTGGGGGGCATCGTACCCCATGCCGGATGGTTTTTTTCGGGTAGTATTGCCTGCAATGTGATCAGCTGCTTGAAATCAGATGATCCCCCCGATGTGTTTGTTGTTTTCGGGATGCATCTTCATCCGGACTCCCCCTGTATGATGATGGCCGAAGGCGCATGGGAGACACCTTTCGGCGAAATTTGTGTTGATGAGCAACTGACCGGCGAGCTGACAAAGCAATTTTCTTTTACACTTGAATCCCCCAACAGCTTCACCCAGGACAATACCATCGAGCTTCAGCTTCCCTTTATCAAATATTTCTTTAACGAGGTGAAGATCGTTGCCATGGGTGTGCCGCCCGCCAAAAGCTCCTTGGAAATCGGCCGGGCGATCGTTGATATTGCCAATCGTTTGGATTTACAGATTAAAGTGATTGGATCTACGGATCTGACGCATTATGGTCGTAATTTTGGGTTCGTATCTGAAGGAACCGGTCCACAGGCTGTTGATTGGGTGCGCAATCAAAACGATCGTCGTATTATCGACATGATGCTGGATATGGAAGCTGAAAAGGTGATCAATGAAGCCTTGGCCAGCCACAACGCGTGCTGTGCCGGTGCCGCGGCGACAGCAATCGAAACCGCGAAACACCTGGGGGCAGATCGGGCCGAATCCATCGCCTATGCGACAAGCTATGATAAAAACCCGGGAGATAGTTTTGTGGGATACGTGGGGATCGTGTTTTAAAAATAATCGAGGTGGCAGTCGTCTAGACGCTTAAATCCTTCCCCCATATTGGTCCACAATGTTAATTAGATCCGGGATCACCCCTATTTGAAAATCCGGTTCTGCTCTCCTCCTGTCGGCGCGGTGATTCATTCCAATGGCAATTTGGAATACTGCTAGGGCACGACAACATCTTCAAGCTGAAAGTAATGCACCACGGTTTCCGTCTCCTTGACCGAAAAAGACATGGTGCCGGTGATCTCGAAATGGACGCTATCAAACAGACAATGCCGGGAATTAAATGCGATCTTTAGCCGCGTCTAAACGGGCTGCCACCCCGAAATTAGATGATCTAAATTTTGGATTAATTTTTAGGAAATCACCCCCTCATCTGAAAATATTGGTACCATAATTTATCGATTAATTCAATTTTTAGTTCAAAAAAAGATTAAAAAATATTTTAATATATTGGAATTATTCAGTTTAATGGTAATATTGAACCCTTAAATTTAGGCTTGAACGGGCAACATTTGATCTAAATCAGTATTATGATCCCGATAGGGTTACTTTTTCTGCTGCTGGGCCTTGAGGATTTTTGCCCAGGTATCCCGCAAGGTTACCGTGCGGTTGAACACCAGGGACCCTTCTTTGGAATCCTTTGCATCCACACAAAAATACCCCAGACGTTCAAACTGGTAGCGATTTCCCGGTCCGGATGCGGCCAGGCCGGGTTCTACCATGCAATTTGTCAATTTTTTCAAAGAATTAGGGTTAATATAATCGGTAAAATCTTTTCCGTCTTCCACCTCGTTGGGGTTTTCCTTTAAAAAGAGATGCTCGTAGAGGCGCACTTCAGCTGTTGCCGCATGGGATGCTGAAACCCAATGCAGCGTCCCTTTGACTTTGCGGCCATCAGGCGCATCACCACCGCGGGTTTGGGGATCATAGGTGCAATGCAATTCGATCACTTCTCCTGTTGCGGGGTCTTTGACCATATCGACACAGGTAATAAAGTAGGCATAGCGCAGCCGGACTTCCCGGCCCGGGGCCAGGCGGAAAAACTTTTTGGGCGGTTCTTCCATAAAATCATCCTGTTCGATGTACAGTTCCCGGGAAAATGGGATTTTGCGGGTGCCCATATCCGGATCTTCCGGATTGTTTATGGCATCCAATTCTTCCACCTGATCCTCGGGGTAATTGTCAATGATGACCTTCAGGGGCCGCAACACACCCATTACCCGGGGCGCAATTTTGTTCAAATCTTCCCGGATGCAGTATTCCAGCAGGGCAATGTCCACCATGCTGTCGGCTTTCGCCACCCCGATGCGTTCGCAGAAATTGCGGATGGATTCAGGGGTGTATCCCCGACGCCGCAAACCGGATATCGTCGGCATGCGCGGATCATCCCAGCTGTCTACATGGCCTTCTTCCACCAGGCGGATCAGCTTGCGCTTGCTGAGCACCGTATAGTTAAGGTTGAGACGTGCAAACTCGATTTGCTGGGGATGGTAGACTTCCAGCTGGTCAAGAACCCAGTCATAGAGCTCACGATTGATTTCAAATTCCAGCGTACAAATCGAATGGGTGATCCCTTCGATCGAATCCGAGAGGCAGTGGGTAAAGTCATACATGGGATAAATCACCCACATACCGGCGGTGCGATAATGGGGGACCTTCTTGACCCGATACAGGGTGGGATCGCGCATCAGCATATTGGGGGACGCCATGTCGATCTTGGCCCGCAGCACATGCTCGCCTTCATCATATTCACCGGCCCGCATGCGTTCAAACAGATCCAGATTTTCTTCAATCGTGCGCTCACGATAGGGACTGTTTTTACCGGGTTGCGTCAGGGTGCCGCGATATTCCCTGACCTGATCAGAACTCAGGCTGTCCACGTAGGCGTTGCCTTTTTTGATGATCTGAACGACAAATTCAAATAGTTGCTCAAAATAATCGGAGGCATAGTATTCGCGATCTTGCCAGTCAAATCCCAGCCAGCGAACGTCCTGCTTGATGGATTCCACATATTCCACTTCTTCTTTGGCCGGGTCGGTATCATCGTAGCGCAGATTGCAAAGCCCGCCGTATTCTTCGGCAATCCCGAAATTTAAACAGATGGCTTTCGCATGTCCGATGTGCAGATACCCGTTGGGTTCCGGCGGCAAACGTGTGTGGATCCGCCCATCGTTTTTACCGGCTTTGATGTCTTCATCAATAATGTGTTTGATGAAGTTCGGCGGCGGTGTAAATTCGCCGGTGGTTTTTAAGCCATTGGTTTTCGGTGTTTTCATAGGCAGCCACTCCATAATAGCGACCGAGGTCCACTTTTTTTAACGATTATCGTTGAAGAGTCAAGGTTTCGATTTTGAGTCCCTCTATCCTTTCAAAATGCCTTAGGTTATAGGTGGCCACTGAAAATCCAAGAGAGAGGGCGGTAGAACCGATGATGAGGTCGTGGGCACCGATCTGAATACCTTTGCTACTTAAATCAGACCACAGGTCTGCATATATCCTGGCAATTGAGATCTCAAAATTGTAAATTGGAAACAGCTCGATAACTTTCTCTACATAAGCACTTCTCTTCAAACGTCTTTTTGTTGAATCCGCTCGATGTACACCGTGAAGAAGCTCAGCGACAGTGATTACGCTGATTCCAAAAACCTCTTCTTCTCGATTTTCTGCAAATTGGTTGATTTCAGATTCCCGTCTCTCTGCATCAATAAGAAAGCTTGTATCGAAGATTACTCCCATAAATCCCCCGTTGAAATAAGCGGTTGATTTCTGGAGACCTCCTCAAGATCTGATGCAAAGGCATCCAGTTCTTCCTCCAGTCTTGGCAATTTTTTCAGCAAGGTTTTCAGTTCGCCCAATGTCATAGGATCCATTTTTTTATCAATCGACTTCATGGAGGCGATTGGTTTTCCACCCCTTTCAATAATATAATGAGCGCCTTTGAATTTTATTGTATTTAATACTTCAGAGAAATCTCTTACAGCCCGGGTGGCGGATATGCGTTTTTCCATTTCTTAATCTCCATGTATAATATGATAATCATATTATACATACTCAATGTCTTATGTCAATATGATTCCAAAGGACATTACCCCAGTCCCTTTGCATTATTGCCAAATCGCATCCACATGTGAGTACTCGAGCATTTTCTGATCTTTCGTCAAAAGGCGAGGTTTTAATTTCCTCGCCTTTTTTATTTGAGAAATATCTATACCCTCCGACATACTGCTGAATGGGTTAAACCCAATAAGACCCCAATCTGTCTCTGGTGAATCGATGGTAGTGGACGGATAATATTACTTAACAGGTAAATTTATCTAGATATAATTACTTTTATATGAAAATTATTAAAAAGCGCCTATTGAATATTGAATTACCCCCGAAACGTTCTGGATTTCTTTGGGGCCCCAGGAAAACCGGTAAAACCTTTTGGGTCAAGAGGCGATTCACCGATTGTGAATTAATTGATTTGTTGAAAACCGAGGTGTTCGCAGACTATGTATCAAAACCATCACTTCTACGTGAGCGTTATCAGGATCATCAAGAACTTATTGTTATTGATGAAATTCAAATGGTTCCGGATTTGCTCAATGAAATCCACTGGCTGATTGAAAATACGGGTGCCTCATTTTTTATGACGGCTCGAGTGCCCGAAAGCTGCGACGAAAACATGCGAATTTGCTTGCCGGCAGAGCCTGGCGCTATACAATGGCACCACTCACTTTTTTGGAAACGGAAGGTTTTGACATAGAACAGGTAATGATTTCCGGTCTTTTACCACCGCATTTCCTATCACCAGACCCCATCCAGGATCTCAGGGCCTATGTTGCCGATTATTTAAAAGAAGAAATAGTGGCGGAGGCTGTAATACAAAACATCCCATCGTTTGCCGAGTTTCTTCGAGTAGCAGCTCTGACTTCCGGAGAGCTGTTAAACTATACCAATGTGGGTAGAGAAACCGGTGTGAGTGCCAAGGTGATAAGAAACTATTTTCAAATGCTGGAAGACACCTTTTTAGGGCATAGAATCCAACCCTGGCGAAAAGTAAAAAAAAGGCGTTTAATCGAGACTGAAAAATTTTATCTTTTTGATATAGGCCTTACGAACTATCTGGCTCGTCGAACACCTAAAATTGGAACGCCGGAATTTGGACATTCGTTCGAACATTATATTCTAATGGAACTAAAAGCTTATCAAGCGTATCGCAATCCGGAGCTTGTCATCCGATACTGGCGCACCAGCACAGGATTTGAGGTAGACTTTATATTAGGTGACATGAATGTTGCGATCGAGGTCAAAGGATCACAAAGGGTGCATATTGGACATACCAGAAGTCTAAAAGCGTTGTTGGAAGAACACCGTGTTAAAAAGGCAATCCTCGTTTCTTTGGATAAGCAGCCAAGAAAAGTTGACCCCAATATAGAAGTACTTCCGTGGCAAGTTTTTCTTGAGACCTTATGGTCAGGAGAACTTATTACCTGAATCTTGCATGAAAATAGATGAGAATCTTTTTGTTATTTAATTACAGCAGGTTCGCACAAGAATAGTGTACTCTGTATTTTACTTAAAAAGTAAATCGGATGATGATCTTTTTTATTTCTCATCTATTTTCACCCAGAGGGCGAGCCGGAGGTTCCCATATGCTGCGTTATTAAGGGCTTGAAGTAGCATACTACGACATCGCCCTTAAGTGCCTTGCCTATGGAAGCCTCCGACTCGTGCAATATTCAGGTGTTAATTGATAGTATCCGAAAGCAAACCCGAGAAGTTATCATGGTTAACGAACCGGTGATTGAAGCGGTGATGATTGGCATCCAAGGTCAAACGAGCATTTCATTTTTCATAGCAGCATGCGCTGTCTTATAGTGGTTGTCAAAAAAACGTTCCGTTATTCAAACGTTTTTTCTACAACCGTACAATCGCTTACACCCCAATTCCGTATTTCGGAACATTAATATGGAAAGCGGTATAAAACCTCGCTGATATTGCGATTGCCGTGGATGATACCAAAGACAAAAATGTTGGGTTTGGCGAGTTGGTAAATAATACGATATTTTTTTGCGATGATCTGCCGGTATTCAAATTTGAACGGAACAGTTGAATCTCGTGCATACTTCATCTTGGCCAATAGCCTTGAGTCATTCGACAAAGCTGATCACTTTAATCCTGGCCATAGGCCTTGAGTTCCTCGACTTGGCTCGGAATGCTGAGCTTGTCGGAGCACAAGACCTTCGATGAACTCAGGATAAATGAAAGGGGTACCCACTTTTGTGGAGTACCCCTGAACGCGTCGATATGGCTGAGGGACCAGGATTCGAACCTGGGTTAACGGGGCCAGAACCCGTCGTCCTGCCGCTAGACGATCCCTCAGTGCTGTAATCTATAATTAATACATACGGTATGAGCGCAGTCAAGTCAATTTTGGTTTACGTATGGTCAATTGGTTAAATAGTTGATTGGTCGAATAGTCAAATAATCGATGGATGCATTCCTTCCAAACGATTTAACTGCTTAACCAATTAGCGAATTATCGAATTAACCCTTATCTTCAATATAGCGGATGGCTTTTTGAAGCCTTGAAATCACCTTATCCTTGCCGAGGATGGCGGTCACTTCAAAAATACCGGGACTGGCGGTTTTTCCGGTCAAGGCCACGCGTACGGGTTGGGCTATTTTTCCCAGCTTGAGGCCGGTTTGGTCCATTACGGCCTTAAAGGCAGTTTCCAATTTTTTTTCGGAAAAATCTTCCAGTTTTTCAAATTGGTCGATCAACAGCTGTAAGGCTTCAACCACCGCCGCTTTTAGAAATTTTTTGGCGGCCTTTTCTTCATAGCTGATGTCATCTGCAAAATAAAACAGGGCGCTTTCAGCCATTTCTTCCAGCGTTTTGCTGCGGGCGTGCAGGGTCTCGATAATCCTCTCCATCAGACCGCTGTCCTCAACCTCTATGCCGCGGTGTTTTAAAAAGGGCTTAAGGGGCTCCACGAGTTTTTCAGGGGGAGTGGCCCGAATATGATCGGCATTGAGCGATAAAAGCTTTTCCGGATCAAAAACCCCGGCGGAACGCCCGATGTGTTCCAGATCAAACACCTCGATCAGCTCCCGGCGTGTAAAAAATTCCTGATCACCATGGGACCAGCCCAGCCGGACGAGGTAGTTGAGCATGGCATCCGGCAGGTAACCCATGTCCCGATAGGCTGAAACAGACACGGCGCCATGGCGCTTGCTGAAGCGGCTTTTGTCTGTTCCCAGCACCATGGGCACATGGCCAAAAGTCGGCAGCGGACAATCCAGCGCGTTATAAATGAGTATTTGTTTGGGGGTGTTCATGACGTGATCATCGCCGCGGATAACGGTGTTAACCTGCATGGTCATATCATCAATGACCACCGCATAGTTATAGGTGGGGATGCCGTCGCTGCGGCACAGAATAAAATCATCCAGCTCATCATTTTGAAATACAATGTTGCCCTTAACCACATCTTCAACCACTGTTGTCCCGCTTAAAGGCGCTTTTAACCGAATCACCGCTTCCTGAGTTTTCGGTAATCCTTTATTGCGACAGGTGCCGTCATATTTCGGTTTGCCGCCGGTGGCCATGGCTTTTTGACGCATGGCCTCAATATCTTCGGGCGAACAGGTGCAATAGTACGCCTGGCCGGAATCGATGAGGCGTTCCAGGTAACTGTTGTAAATATCAAGGCGTTTGGTTTGATAGTAGGGGCCCTCGTCCCAGTCGATACCCAGCCATTCAAGCGCTTCAAAAATGACGTCTATGGCCTCCTGAGTCGAGCGTTCGGTGTCGGTGTCCTCGATACGCAAAATAAATTTTCCTTTCATACGGCGGGCGTACAGCCAGTTAAAAATAGCGGTACGCGCGTTGCCGACATGCAGGGAGCCGGTGGGGCTGGGTGGAAATCGCGTTACAACCGGGTCATTTTTTATTTCCGCATTCATTTTAGTATTCACCTTTGTTTTGCTTAGGGGGCCATTAAATTCTCATAATTCCTACATTCCAAATAGGGCGAAGCGCTTAATGTAACTAGTGAGCAAATTGTTAAGTAATGTTTACACCGTCGATTACCCGAATACCCTTATAAGAGTATGATTTATTAACAAATTAATAATACGGATTAATTTACGAATCATTATCTAACCGTTATGATAAATAAGTAAATCTAACGTATCAAGGATTCTAATAATTTAACCTGTTCGACCGGTACGATCTGCCATCGAAAAACGATCCTGTTTAAAATGGTTTCTGGAGACCGCTGTATTGTATTATAAATATAATAATTTTAGATACTTGTATAGAATTTACCCCTATCCCGCGGGCGTTGCATTTCCATAACACAGAAGATTGTCGGGCACAAGAGAACATATGGGATAAAATCGATGAAAACACTTGACAATCGTTTCAGGATAAATTACTAGAAGCGCTACCTTAAATCTAGGCCGTTAAAATTAAAATAAATATAAAATTCAGTTTGTTAGGAGATTACTTATGGCAGTGCCGAAACGTAAAAAATCAAAATCAAAGCGCGATATGCGACGGACCCACCAGAAACTCACCGCAATAAATACAGCGACGTGCCCGGAGTGTGGCGAAGCCACCCTCCCGCACCATGCGTGTCCCAACTGTGGGTATTACAAGGGCCGTAAGGTCGTCGAAACCGAAGAAGACTAGTCTTTTATTCCACTATTCCACAGTTAACGCTTCAATTTTCAAAAGGGCAGAATTTAATGACTTCAGACAAGATGCCGACGGAAGGTGAACTTTACGGGCTGGATCTGGAATCCAGGCAGATGGTTCTGGATACGGTGGCACAGTTAAAAAAACGCCTTTTGACACCGGAAAAAATTTTTGAATTTGATCGTGAAGAGATATTTCCCGAGGATATCATTCGTGAAATGCTGGGTCCGGAAATCGGACTGCAGCTTTTAATGATCCCTGAAGATTATGGCGGTCTGGGCGGCGGTGCCCGTGACAGCTGCGCCATCACCAGGGAAATGGCCAAGATATGCCTGGGCATCACCACCGCTTTCTTCGCGATTCAGCTGGGCGCAGACCCCATTATTGTGGGGGCAACCGAAGAACAAAAACAAAAATGGCTTGGGAAAATTGCTACCGGAGAGGCCCTGGTGGCCTATGCCGTTACGGAACCCGATGCCGGCAGCAATGTCGCTTCTATAAAAACCAAAGCTGAACCGGTAAAAGATGACAGCGGAGAGATCACCGGTTACAAGATAAACGGCACCAAACAATTTATTTCCACCGGTGGTTATGCCGATTTTATCACCCTGCTGGCCAGCACCCCCGAGGGCGCCACCTTTTTCATTATTGAAAAAGATACCGAGGGCTATCAGCGGGGAAAAGGTGAAGAAAAGCATGGAATCCGTGCCTCAAATACCTCGCCGCTGACATTTACCGATGTTTTTGTGCCGGTGGAAAACGTGATTGGCGGTGTAACCGGGCAGGGGCTCAAACAGGCCAGCAAGGTATTCGGGTACACCCGGCTGATGGTGGCCTCTATGGCGCTTGGCAGCGGCGAAGCGGCCCTGGATATCGTCATTCCGTATGCCAAAGAACGGATTCAATTCAAAACGCCGCTATCGGAAAAACAGGGCTACACCCACAAGCTGGTTGTACCGCATGCCGTTCGGCTGACAGCGGCCGCAACTTATATTGATGAGGTGGCCACAAGATTGGATGCCGGCGAGCAAGACCTCGAAGTTGAGGGTTCCATCGCCAAGCTTTTTGCAACCGAATCCGCCAATAAGGCTGCCGATGATGCCATGCAGGCTTTAGGCGGATACGGATATATCACCGAATATGGCGTTGAAAAAATAAAAAGAGATGTGAAAATTACCTGTATTTACGAGGGCACCAGTGAAATCCAGCAAAACATCATCAGTACCTTTCGCTGGAAAAAAACGCGCAAAACAAAAGGGGCCTATTACGACGGCCTGGCCGAAGAAATGGATAAACTCGAAGCACAGTGCGGCGATGCCGGCTGCCGCTATATTGGTCTGGCGGCTCGCGCATTAAACAAAACCATTTTTTTGGTTAATGATAATCGGCTGACCCGTGAACAGTATGTCATGTTTGCTCTGGCCGACATGATGATGCATGTGGAGGTGGCCGCCGGCCTGGCTCGGCAGGCTGCTGCCTTTAGCAGTGGAAATAATCCGGAAGCCGAAAAAACATGCCTTTTCTCACGATTGTTTGCCAACGAAATTGCCGAACTGGTATCCGGTAATATCTTAAAAATTTTGCTGGGTTCCGGTGTTTTTGAGCCCGAGCAGATATCGGCCTTTCTGACCGAAACATCGCACGCAGCTCTGGCGGACAGCTATCAGAACATCATTCCGGCCATGAACCGCGCAGCTGACATGATATTTAATCGCAAACGGTTACCCCCCCATTGAGTTAAAAACCAATGGGGCGTTATCAGTTATTCGTTATTGGTTAATCGTTTAAAAGGAATGATATCTAAATTTTATATCTCACCCATTATCGGAATATAAAATGAGGTTGCCATCTAATTCTAATAACCATTAACGCCTAATTGAGCATTTAGCGCTCAATTAGGGTGTTGCGGCGTAAAAGGAGGCAGGCTTGCGATTCGAAAATAAAGTGGTGATGGTTACCGGAGGGGCAGCTGGAATCGGTCGGGTGACGGCTGAAAACTTTGCCGGCGAAGGCGCCAGGGTCGCGATCTGCGACGTCAACCCGGAAGCGGGGCAAGCCGCAGCAAAGGCCCTGGGCCCCGAAGCCTCCTTCGAACAGGTAGACGTTGCCAGCAGTACGGCCGTGTCAAGCTGGATAGAGGGTGTTTTTGATAAATACGGGCAAATTGACGTGCTGGTTAACAATGCCGGGATCACGCGCGACGGTCTGATCATGCGCATGAAAGAAGAAGACTGGGATGCGGTGATCAGCGTCAACCTTAAGAGCGCATTTAACAGTATCAAAGCGGTTTCCAAGATAATGGTCAAGCAGCGTTCGGGCAGGATTATCAATCTGGCTTCGGTAGTGGGGGTGATGGGCAATCCCGGTCAGGCCAATTATGTGGCCTCAAAAGCCGGTATGATTGGTCTTACCAAAACGGTGGCCAGGGAACTCGGTGCAAGAGGCATTACCGTAAACGCTGTTGCGCCGGGTTTTATAGAAACGGATATGACGGCAGTTCTATCCGATAAAGCTAGAGAAGCTATGCTCAGCATGATTCCGTTGCAAAGAGCCGGAACCCCTCAGGATGTGGCTGATACCATTACATTTCTGGCTTCAGACAGCGCGGCTTATATCACCGGTCAGGTGATACATGTTACCGGTGGCATGTACATGTAATTAAAATTATTTTTGACCGGCTTGAGCCGGTAAGGAGGAAAATGAGATGTCTGTTGAGGAGAGAGTAAAAAAGATCATTGCCGAAAAACTGAGCGTTGATATGGAAGAGGTGGTTCCTCAAGCTTCATTCGTAGATGCTTTGGGAGCAGATTCACTTGATCTTGTTGAGTTGATTATGTCCATGGAAGAGGAATTTGATACCGATATTTCAGATGAGGATGCCGAGCAGCTTACCACTGTTAAGGATGCCATTGATTATATTAACAAACAGTAAGCAGCTATTTTCTGGATTTTTTTTGGCATTTAACGGCATGAATTTGTGTTTACGGGTTTGTTCCTAAGCGATCATGCTTGCTGTCATCTCGCCGGATATTTCAAGTCAAAATGATAGCAATCATTGAATCGGAAACAGCAGATGTTTCCGGCGATCTGATTGAGATTATCTTATCAGCCTGTAAAACAAGAGGCTGTGTTAAATTAAAATTTTTTCAGACAGGGGTCAAGTTAACAACCTTGCCAATTGAACAGGAGGTCTTTTGAACAGACGAGTCGTAATTACAGGGATGGGCTTAATTACCCCGGTTGGGATTGGCGTCGAAAATACCTGGGCGGCTCTTTGTGCCGGGAAATCAGGCCTAGGAGAAATAACGCGGTTTGATACATCGGACCATCAGACCAAAATTGCCGCAGAGGTGAAGGACTTTAACGCGGCGGATTTTATTCCTAAAAAAGAGGCCAAGCGCAACGAGCTTTTTATCTCGTATGCGATGGCTGCAACGCGTATGGCGTTGGAAGATGCCGGTCTGGAAATTAACGAAAGCAATGCAAACCGGATCGGGGTTGTTACGGGTTGCGGTTTAGGTGGTCTTGGAATTATGGAAGATACGATTCTCAACGTAGCCACTAAAGGCCCCAAACGTGTCAGCCCGTTTTTCATTCCGATGATGATCGGCAATATGGCACCGGGCATGATTTCGATCCATTTTGGTGCCAAGGGACCGAATTTATCCTTCGCCACTGCTTGTGCCGCCGGTGCCCATGCAATTGGGGATTCCTTTAAAATGATTCAATACGGTACAGTCGATGCCATGATTACCGGCGGAACCGAGGCAGTCGTATCGGCGACCGCTGTGGCGGGCTTTAATGCCATGAAAGCGCTGTCCACCCGCAACGATGAGCCCCAAAAAGCCTCACGGCCCTTTGATCGGGATCGTGACGGCTTTGTGATCGGTGAAGGCAGTGGAATTATAATCTTAGAGGCTCTTGAGTATGCCCAGGAAAGAGGGGCTGATATTTATGCGGAGCTCATTGGCTATGGCCTCACCGGAGACGGCTACCATATGGCCGCACCGCCGCCTGATGGCAACGGTGCGGTGCGCTGTATGCAAGCGGCCCTGAATGACGCCGGTCTTGCTGCCGAGCAGGTGGACTACATCAATGCCCATGGCACTTCCACCGAGCTCAACGATCTGTTTGAATCCCGAGCGGTCAAAACGGTATTTAAGGACCATGCCTATAAATTGGCGATCAGCTCCACCAAATCGATGACCGGTCATTTATTGGGGGGTGCCGGCGGCATCGAGACGGTGTTTACCGCCCTCTGCGTCTATCATGATATGATGCCGCCGACCATTAATTATGAAAATCAGGCTGATGAATGTGACCTGGACTATGTACCCAACACCGCCCGTAAGGCTCCGGTCAATGTGGCCATGACCAATTCCTTTGGCTTCGGCGGTACCAATGCCACCCTGATTGTGAAAAAATACACCGATATTCAATGATTGAGGAATTCAGGAATTGAGGGATTTAGGAATTAGAATGACAGAATACCTTGAATTCCTAAATTCCTGAATTCGCAATTCCTAAATTTAACACCTGGCACCTACTTATTGCGTAAACCTCACACAGGGAATTGTTGCCTTAATCAGTTTCGCGTGCCTGTGTATGTATGTGACTAATCTAGTTGAATGGCAAGGTACCTTCGACCTTGCCATTTTTTTGCTTGCGGTAATATGGTTTGGCCTATATTATCAAAGGTTAACTTTTTTTATTTGGGAACTGCATCAGCCTGGCTTACGGTATGTTCTTGATGCGTTTTCAATACACTGGATGGAACATTATGGAGGCAGTTAATTTCATGGTACCTGAAGATCCTCGACCTTCCTGGGAAGATTATTTCATGGATATAGCGATGCTTGTCGCCAGGCGTTCAACCTGTCTCCGGCGAGCAGTTGGGGCGATTATTGTAAAGGATAAACGGGTACTATCAACCGGCTATAATGGAGCTCCCACCGGTGTTCGCCACTGTGTTGAAGTGGGATGTTTGCGCGAAAAATTAGGGGTTGAGTCCGGTAAAATGCATGAACTGTGCCGCGGCATTCATGCGGAACAAAATGCCATTATCCAGGCGGCTTATCATGGCGTATCTTTGAAAGGCGCCAGTGTATTTTGCACCAATTTGCCCTGTTCAATATGCGCAAAGATGATCATTAATGCGGGAATTGATAAAATTTATTACCGTTTGGGTTATGCTGACGAACTGTCGAAGGACATGTTGCAAGAAGCCCATATAGAGTTGATCCATCTTGAAACCAAACAGCAGGGAGAAGACTCATGAAGTGTCCGTACTGTGGGGAGATTGACAATAAAGTCATCGATTCCAGATTGAGTAAAGATGCCAGCGTTATCCGCCGCCGCCGAGAATGCATCGTATGCAGCCGCCGATTTACAACCTACGAGCATATTGAAGAAATTCCGATTATGATTGTTAAAAAAGACGGCCGGCGCGAAGTGTTCAACCGGGAAAAAGTACGCTCCGGCCTGAAAAAAGCATGTGAAAAACGAAACATCAGCATCAATGTGATTGAAGAATTTATTGATGATCTGGAGCGGGATCTTAGAGAGACGGGTGAAAAAGAAATACCGGCCTCCTTTCTTGGGGAAAAAATCATGACAAGGCTTCATGAACTCGATGACGTGGCTTATGTGCGTTTTGCCTCGGTTTACCGGGAATTTAAGGATGTCAATGATTTTGTCTCCGAGCTCAAAACCCTGCTCAGCAAACAGGAGCAGTAGGTTACAGAGGACAGATGTCAGAGGACAGAGGTCAGATATCAGAGATCAGAAAACAGAGGTCAGAAAGCAGAAGACAGAAAATGAAAATTTATCCATCTCGTTCTGTCATCTGTTATCTGTCCTCTGACCACTGAAGCTTATGGATCACGAATCTTTTATGAAAAAGGCCTTGGACCTTGCAAAAAAGGGGCAAGGCTATACTTCGCCCAACCCGATGGTTGGAGCCGTCATTGTCAAAGACGGCGAAGTGAAAGGAAAGGGATATCATCAATTTATCGGTCAGGCGCATGCTGAGGTTAATGCCATTGAGGATGCCGGCACCCAAGCCAGAGGCGCCACGCTATATGTAAATTTGGAGCCCTGCAATCATACAGGGAGAACGCCTCCCTGCACCCGGAAAATTCTTGAAGCGGGTATTCAGCGCGTCGTGGTGGCGATGGAAGACCCGAATACAATCGCCGGCGGCGGATCCGTTTTTTTAAGGCAGCATGGCATTGAGGTTTTAACGGGTGTATGTGAAAACCAGGCTGCGAGGCTCAACGAGGCCTTCCTTAAATATGTGAACACAAAGTGCCCGTTTGTCATTATCAAATGCGCCGCTACCCTGGATGGGCGCATCGCTACCCGCACCGGTGACTCCAAGTGGGTGACCGGGGAAAAGGCGCGCAGATACGTGCACCGGCTTCGACATGCAGTTGATGCCATTTTGGTGGGTATCGGGACGATCCATGCCGACAACCCGAACCTGACCACGCGTTTGGATTCGAAAAAGGGTGTAGATCCGGTTCGAATTGTTCTTGATACCCGTCTATCCATCTCGCCGGATGCCAGGATATTGAAGCTGGATTCTAATTCTGATACCATCCTTGTCACCGGTAATACCGTATCTGAAGCTAAAAAGAAAAGGGTTGTAAAGAAAGGGGTGCGCTTAATCGAACAGCCGGTTAAAAATGATCAAATTGATATGAAGCCCCTGATGGTTCGGCTGGGTTCAATGGGTATTACCAGCCTTTTAGTTGAAGGTGGCAGTCGCGTGATTGCTTCGGCATTTAGCAGCGGTATCGTCGATAAAGCACTCTTTTTTTATGCGCCTAAAATTTTAGGAGGCGATGACGGCATACCCATTTGCCGGGGACCGGGGCCGCAGCTGATGAAAGACTGCATCCGGGCCAAAAATATCCGTGTCCGAAGATTTGACGATGATGTTATGATTGAGGGGTATATCAGTTAGTTGTTTGTGGGCAGTGGTCAGTTGTATGTTGCAAGATAATAATTATATTGGAGTTGGTTGTTCCTCCGTAATCGGCGGAATTCCCACCAATAAAACAACTAAATGCCTTGTACGACGGACGACGATCAAAGGACGACGGCAAAAATATGTTTACGGGAATTATTGAAGGTCAGGGAACCATCGGCGCCATACGGCCTGCCGGTCAGGGGAAGCGCCTGACGATTGAGGCGGATTATGGCCTGGATCAAACCAAACTTGGCGACAGCATCGCGGTGAACGGTGCCTGCCTGACGGTTGTAAAAATTAGCGGTAAAAAGTTTGAAGTGGATCTTTCCCCCGAGACGCTGGCAGCGTCCACTTTTTATAAGGCAAAACAGGGCGACCGCTTAAACCTTGAAAGGGCAATGCGATTATCCGACCGCATTGACGGGCACCTGGTTTCAGGTCACGTTGATGGTATCGGCGTGATTAAACAGCGGGAGAATCTGGGAAATGCCATTATGGTTACCATTGGCGTGCCGGAGGCCCTCTCGCGTTATATCATCCACAAAGGCTCGATTGCCGTAGATGGTATCAGTTTGACCATCAACACCTGCGAGCCCAAAAGCTTTACGGTCAGCATTATCCCGCATACCGCCGGATTAACGACAATGGGTATGAAACAAAAGGGGGATCCGGTTAATATCGAAACCGATATGATCGGCAAATACGTCGAACGCTTTACCCGGGGCGAATCGATGCATAACAGCGAAAAAACGACGGCATCCTCCGGTATTGATATGGAATTTTTAGCCAAGTCCGGATTTTTATAAAAAAATATTAAGGAGATCGATAACCCATGCCACAACTGACAATTGAACAAGCCATTCGAGATATCAAAGACGGCAAGATGGTCGTCCTGGTGGATGATGAAGATCGTGAAAACGAGGGAGATCTGTGTATGGCGGCTGAAAAGGTGACGCCGGAAGCCATCAACTTTATGGCGAAATATGGAAGGGGCCTTATTTGTCTTGCGATGGCCACAGAGAAGTGTGATTCGCTTGATTTGCCGCCGATGGTCGAAAACAACCAGTCTCCATATGGTACGGGGTTCACCGTTTCCATTGAAGCCCGTTGCGGAGTGAGCACCGGTATTTCAGCTCATGACCGGGCGACCACCATTTTGACGGCCGTTGCCGATGATTGCGGGCCACGGGACCTGGTGCGGCCGGGTCATGTGTTTCCGTTAAGAGCGAAATCCGGCGGGGTGATTGTCCGAGCGGGGCAGACTGAAGGCTCGGTGGATCTTGCCCGTTTGGCCGGGTTGAAATCCGCCGGTGTGATTTGTGAAGTTATGGACGAAGACGGAACAATGGCGCGTATGCCGGCGCTGGAAAAGTTCAGCGAAAAACACGGGGTCGGTATCTGTACCATCGAAGATTTAATTGGATATCGGATGCGGACCGAATCCTTTGTACACCGGTCCGCAGAAACGGTGATCCCCACCTCGGTCGGCGGTGAATTTAAAACCATTGTGTATGAAAATGATGTCGATAATCTTTTACACATTGCGATGGTTAAAGGCGAGATTGATTCTGAAAAACCGGTACTGGTGCGGGTGCATTCCGAGTGCCTGACCGGAGACATTTTCGGCTCCCTGCGATGCGATTGCGGACCGCAGCTGCACCGGGCCCTGAAAATGATTGAACAGGATCAAAGCGGCGTTCTGCTTTACATCCGGCAGGAGGGCCGCGGCATCGGGCTTGTCAACAAACTCAAGGCATATGCCCTTCAGGACCAGGGGCTGGATACCGTCGAGGCCAACGAAAAGCTCGGATTTAAGCCGGACATGCGCAATTACGGTATCGGGGCGCAAATCCTGGTCGATCTTGGCGTTCGCAAAATGAGGCTTATGACCAATAACCCTAAAAAAATGGTGGGCCTTGACGGGTACGGGCTCAGTATTGTTGAACAGGTTCCGATTGAAGTCCCGGCGAATGAGTACAATAAGTGTTATCTGGAATGTAAGAAGTTAAAAATGGGGCATCAGTTAAACATGGATGCGGCACCCTAACGATCACCGGCTAATATCATTTAGCAGCTTAATATTGATGAATTCGTAAAAAGTCGAATTCATCAAGTGTTTCGTGTTTCGTGTTTGGTATGAAATATATAATGCTATATCGGCATGTTAGAATACCAAACACTAAACACCAAATACAAAACACACTCGTAAAAAGGTTGCTTTTCTGACTTTTTACGAGATTATCAATATTCAATTTTATTCACACGCTATACTGAAAGGAGCTTTTATGGCTAAGACTCTTGAAGCTCATTTAAATGCAGAAGGTAAAAAGTTTGCCATTGTGGTGAGCCGATTTAATGATTTTATTACCGAAAAACTCTTAAGTGGAGCCCTGGACGCCCTGGTGCGCTCCGGTGCTAAAGACAGTGACATCCAGGTTGTCAAGGTACCCGGCTCTTTTGAGATTCCATTAGTCGCCAAAAAAATTGCAAAAAGGAAGGGACTTGGCGCCATTATCTGTCTGGGTGCAGTTATCCGCGGCGCAACCCCTCATTTTGATTATGTCAGTGCCGAGGTGTCTAAAGGCATTGCCCAGGTCAGCCTGGAATCTGAAGTACCGATTATTTTTGGCGTCGTCACCACCGATACCATCGAGCAGGCCATCGAACGCGCCGGTGCCAAAGCCGGCAACAAAGGCTGGAGTGCAGCTATGGCTGCTATTGAAATGGCGAATCTGCTTGAAGTAGTGGGCTAGTTTTAGTCATGGGGATCCGCCGCAGAGCGCGAGAGTTGGCTATGCAGGCGCTCTTTTATATGGATGCTAACCAGAGCGCATCGCCGCAGATGCTGGAACGTTTTTGTGAGAATTTCACCCCGCCTCAAAAGGCACGGCCATTTTTCATGAAACTGGTGAACGGGGTTTTAAAGGCCAAGCCTCAAATCGACACCCTTATAGAGCGCTTTTCCAAAAACTGGAGCATGCAGCGCATGTCCTGTGTGGACCGCAATGTCATGCGGGTTGCTGTATTCGAAATGCTGTTTTGCCCTGATATTCCGCCAAAGGTTTCCATCAACGAAGCCATTGATGTTGGTAAAAAATTTGGCACCGAAGATTCCGGGGCATTCATCAACGGAATTGTTGACAGCATCCGCATCGCCATTGAAAAAGGAGAGGTACCGATCGAACCGGCGGACAATAACACTGAATGATCTATACTGGTTTATGGGTAAAAGGTATTGGGTGCATTAAATTTCGGATTTCAGATTTCGGATTGCGGATTGGAATCCGCTGGGCGCAAATTTCAAATGAACCTGACCCAATATTAAACTAAACTTTAATCTCTATGCCCTTCTTGCGAATCGCTCAACTCTGCCACCCAGCCAATTCATTCGGTCTGAGCTCTTGCCGAAGGCACGCCGAGGTCTTATGGCCGAGGGCAGTCGGTGCGGACGGGCACGTCTGCGGTGAAATAAAATCCAAAATCCGCAATCCGCAATCCAAAATCAATTGATACTGGAGGCTGATTCGATGATTATCAAGACGTTACCTGTGGGGCCGATTATGGCAAATTGTTTTATTGTGGGCTGCAAAGAAACTTTGGAAGCAGCCGTTATCGATCCGGGCGATGAGGCTGAAAAGATTCTTGAGTCGGTGGCCGAGTTAGATTTAAAAGTCAGGTTCATCATCAACACCCATGGTCACTTTGATCATGTCAGTGCCAACAAAGGCATCAATGCGGCTACAAAGGCGCCGATTTTAATCCATGCGCTGGATGCACCGATGCTGGAACAAATATCCGCCAGTGCTGCGAACTGGGGCCTTTCAGCGGAAAACTCGCCTTCCCCTGACCGTACCATAGATGATGGCGATACTATCACCTTCGGTAAAATTACGTTTAAAGTGATCCACACCCCGGGGCACTCCCCGGGCGGTATTTCTCTTTTTACCGATGGCTATGTTTTTGTGGGTGATACGCTATTTGCCGGCTCAATCGGGCGTAGCGATTTTCCGGGAGGGGATTTCGAGACCCTGAAATCCAGTATTCAGGATAAATTGTTTGCGCTGGGAGATGATGTCCGGGTATATACCGGGCACGGGCCGGAAACCACCATCGGACATGAAAAGCAACATAATCCGTTTGTGGGAGCGAATGCGATGTATTAGGGATAATTGAGGGATTGAGGGATTGAGGGATTTAGGGATTCGGGGATTTAGGGATTGAGGGATTTAGGGATTCGGGGATTTAGGGATTGAGGGATTCGGGGATTTAGGGATTCGGGGATTCGGGGATTTAGGGATTTAGGAGTAATGGAGTGTTGGAGTAATGTTAAAACAAAATCGACTAAAATCCTTTCTTATACCCAATACTCCAGTACTCCAATATTCCAACACTCCGATTAATTCAACCTCCGTACTCATTCTTACTACATTCCTTTGTTAAAATAAAAGATGCCGATTTTGGATTTTACGCTTGCGCTGTTTTGTATTCGAAACCCTCACGCTTCAGAATATCATAATAAATCATAATCTGTTTGATATAGCGGATCGGTTCGGTACCCCGGCAAAAGCCGTATTTGGCGTGCTTATAGTATTTTCTGTATCGCAACAACGGCAAGGTTTTAGAAAGGGACTCCCATTTGTTTGGGTCAAGTCCCTTTTTTTTCGCGAGTTTGCGGGCATCATGGACATGTCCCTGTCCGATATTATAGGCTGCCAGAGAGATCAGTAACCGGTCTTTTCCGTTGACCGTATCAAAATGCTCAAATAAATTTTTAAGGTGTTGCACGCCGGCATTAATGTTTTGCACCGGATCGAATAGATCGTTAAGCCCCAGGCTTCTGCCGGTGGAGGGCATAATTTGCATCAGTCCCCTTGCGCCGGCCTGGCTTTTAGCCCAGGGATTCAGGTGCGACTCCTGATAGATCTGGGCGGCAATCAGTCGCCAGTCAAATCCATGTTTCTTGGCGGCGGCCTTGATAAACGGGCTGTAACGGGAAAGCCTGGTTTTAACGCGTCGGTGAAAAGCCTTTAAATCCACATAATCAAAATCTTTCGTGTCACCATAGTATTTATCGTAGATCGAATCGAATTTGCCGCTCTTTTTGATCATTTCTAAAAACGCATTCATGTGCTCGAGCAGTTCAATAGATTTCGGATACACCGCCCAGCCCAGCTGCATGCGGTCGTTAATCGATCCCGTGCTGATGGCCCCCGGAAAGTTCCGACGATTGATTAAAATGATGTTGCTGTTGGCAATCGTAAAATCGATTTCTTCATCAGCCACTTTCTGAATGAGTTCTTCGGTTGGCAGGTCATCATGCAGCCGGATCGCCAGATCGATTCCCTGATCTCTTAACTCCATAAGTCGCTGCTGATATGCGGTTCCTTTTCTGACGTCAACGGTTTTGCCGGAAAGGTCTGCTGCTTTTTTTATGCTTGAATTTTTGCGATGCGCAATAATTTGCTGCGCCACTTCCATGTATCCGTCTGAAAACGCGACCTCAGTTTGCCATTTCGGTATAATCGGTGTACTGGCGGCGATAAACGCTGCCGATCCATTATTTAGGGCGGCAACCATGTCTTTCCAGCGATCAACAACCTTTACTTGCAGGCGAACACCCAGATATTCGGCAAAGGCTTGCGCCATTTCGTACTCAAAACCCATGGACTGATCCCGGTAAAGATAGTAAGAATCAGCGGTATTGCGAGTGACGACCGTTATTTCTCCGGTCTTTTGAATTCTTTGCAGGGTCACAAATTTGTATGCAGCCATAACCGGGCTGAACAAATAATATCCTAAAACTATCCAAACCACGAGGATCGTTATCTGAAAACCGGTTTTTTCCCTTAAGATATTATTAACTGCCGATCTGACCACAACACATCACCCTTCCTTATGTAAATACTATCGACTCAAATGCAAACAATCTTAAGCGCCAATGGGTTAAAATGCGCCCAGCTGGCAGGGTTTTACTTTGATTTTGAGCTGCTCACAAACTGAACTGACCGTCATTTTAGAAATATCGAAGCGGCGGGCAATTTCCCAGGCGTTTTCGCATGAAAGTTTACCGTCAACCCGTGTATCCCGAATGGTGCTTGTCAGGTCCGGATTTTCGGTTGCTTTGGGTTTGACAATCTTTTTTTCAGGCGTATAACCAAATAATCCCAGCTGGCATTTAACCAGCATTATTTCCAACAAATCAGCCGTTTCCCCCACTTCAGCCGGTGAAACATTCAGTTCGGCGGCAATTTTAAATGCCACCGCACAGGGAAGCTCATTATTTTTTGTTTGGCGGATAATATGGTCTTTGATTTTTTCATTTAATTGGGCGTTGGATTCATGTTTTTCGGCATATTTTTTACCATTTTGTGGCTTCATTTTTCAACTCCTAATAATGATGCTTTCGTAAAAAGTCTGCCAAGCTGTCATTGCGAGCGCAGCGAAGCAATCTCTATCAATCCAAGTCTCTGAAATCATGGGATTGCTTCGTCACTTCGTTCCTCGCAATAACCGGCGATAGGACTTTTTACGAGTCTGTCAATAATGGTTAATGGATAACTGATAAATGGATACGTATTTTCAACACCCGCTGCCGGCGATTCCGTTTCGAGGATCCGGTTTATACCGCTTGTCATAAATATGTTCCGTTTGCCGGATTCGCTAACAAGGGAAAATGTAATGTGTAACAGCTTAAAATTATTACAAACATGACAACCGCTATATTATTAGAGCGTTTGCATCAGGCCATATTGGACGTTATCGACAACCCGGAGAAGACACAACAAACTACCGCTATCGGAACGTTATTTTGACAAACGCTCTAGCAAGAACTCGGGCAGACCGGCCTGTGCGGAAACTTTTACTGCTCTATTTTACTTGAATAATCTCCGTTCGTTTGTTAGTGTAAGATATCTAAACCACTTGAGATTTGCTTGTAGATGTCGTGTAATCGGACGGTGAGCGCAAGCCGTTTTCTGTTTTGGGCGCCATTTCCCGATTTTAATGATTATCATATGGCAAGTGGCTATCGGATCACTTTACAGATCATTTGATACGCCTTAGCTTCACAATAAAAAGACAGACAGAAACCCAGATGCTGCGGCAGCTGAAGCCTTGAAGCACTATACCATAATTTGATTTATGGAAAAATAAGCATTTTTATGAAAATTTCAAAGATTAAACGTAAAAAAACGCGTCAAATAACAGTCGGTAAAGTAAAAATTGGTGGATCGGCACCGATTGCGGTGCAATCCATGACCAACACGCCAACTCAGGATATCACTGCCACAGTTGCCCAGATTGTGCGTCTGCAGAAGGCCGGCTGTGAAATTGTACGCGTCGCTGTGCCGGACCAGGAAGCGGCTGCAGCGATATCGGCGATCAAAAGACAGATCGATATCCCGCTGATTGCCGACATTCATTTCAACTACCGGCTGGCCATTGCAGCCGCGAAAGCCGGAGCCGATGGGCTTAGATTAAATCCCGGCAATATTGGCGGGATTAAAAAGGTTAAAGCGGTAGTGGACTGTGCTAAGGACTTTAACCTCCCCATCCGCATCGGGGTCAATTCCGGCTCCCTTGAAAAAGATATCCTTAAAAAATATAATGGGGTTACCGCGGCCGGCATGGTGGAAAGCGGGCTGCGCCACGTGAAATTGCTGAAATCTTTAGACTTTCACCAGATTAAAATTTCCCTTAAAGCTTCCGATGTCCAGCGTACCCTGGAAGCCTATCGGCTCCTGTCTGCACAAACCGACCTACCGCTGCATGTCGGCGTAACCGAGGCCGGTGCACTTTTTCCGGGAATTGTTAAATCGGCGCTGGGAATCGGGATGCTGTTAGCCGAAGGTATTGGCGACACCATCAGGGTTTCCCTGACCCGCGATCCGGTTGAAGAGGTGCGGGTCGGATTCGAAATCCTGAAAGCGCTCGATATTCGCCGTCGCGGTCCGGAAATTATCGCCTGTCCCACCTGCGGGCGCTGCAACATTGAGCTTTTTGACATTGTTGAGCGGGTTGAAAAAGCACTGATGACCACGGCCGAGCCGCTTAAGATCGCCATAATGGGATGTGTGGTCAACGGACCGGGAGAAGCCCGGGAGGTGGACATCGGCATTGCCGGTGGGGACGGCAATGGGGTGCTGTTCAGAAAGGGGAAAGTGGTCAAAAAATTTGCGCAGGAAAAACTGGTGGAAGTTCTATTGCATGAAGTGCGTGAATATGTAAAAGATCTCAATACCGAAAACCGGGACACTTGATATTGGATTTGATTTCAGCGAAAGGCAAGACATGACAAAGCAAGTGCAGACAGCGATCTCACCGACACGTAATGAGGATTATCCGGGATGGTACCAACAGGTCATTAAAGCCTCGGACCTGGCCGAGCGGTCATCGGTCAGGGGCTGTATGGTCATTAAACCCTGGGGTTATGCCCTGTGGGAAAATATTATGCACGCCATGGATAATCTGTTCAAAGCCACCGGGGTTAAAAACGCCTATTTCCCCCTTTTTATTCCTTTAAGTTTTTTTGAAAAAGAGGCTGAACACGTTGAGGGCTTTGCCAAAGAATGTGCGGTGGTGACCCATCACCGGCTGGAAAAGGGCAAAAGCGGCGGCCTTGAGCCCGCCGGGCCGTTGGCAGAGCCCCTGGTGGTGCGTCCGACCTCTGAGACCATTATCGGAGATTCATTTTCCAGATGGGTGAGCAGCTATCGTGATTTGCCGATATTGATCAACCAGTGGGCCAATGTGGTGCGCTGGGAAATGCGGACCCGCATGTTTTTAAGAACCAGCGAATTTTTGTGGCAGGAAGGACACACGGTGCACGCAACTGCCGAAGAGGCCCTTGAGCGTACCCGCATGATGCTGGATGTCTATACCACCTGTGTTGAGGATTATCTGGCGATGCCGGTTTTCCGGGGGCGCAAGTCACCCGCTGAACGCTTTCCGGGGGCGGTGGATACACTCAGCATTGAAACCATGATGCAGGATCGAAAAGCATTGCAGTCCGGGACGTCGCATTTTCTGGGTCAAAATTTTGCGCGGGCTTCTGAGATTAAATTTCAATCAGCCGCTGAAACCGAAGAATATGCCTGGACCACTTCATGGGGCTCATCCACCCGAATGATCGGCGGGATCATCATGACCCACGGTGATGATGATGGTATTATTTTACCGCCCAAAGTTGCATCCGCCCATGTTGTGCTTTTGCCCATCTTTCGGAAATCTGAGGATCGGGGAATCGGTGATGGATTTTACTGAAAAGCTGGCCCGGGAATTAAAAGCAAAAACTTACCACCATCGAAAGGTGGTTGTCGAAATTGACGACCGTGAAATTGGCGGTGCCCGCGGCTGGGATTGGGTTAAAAAAGGGATCCCTTTACGAGTGGAGATCGGCCCCTAGAGACATCGCTCAGAATTCGCTTTTTGTCGGCCGCCGGGATCAAGCACCGAATGAAAAGAAAGCCATCGACCGAGATCAATTTGCGGCCGAAATAACCGATATCCTGGATGAAATCCAGGAGAACCTGTTCCAGCGGGCCCTGGCATATCGCAAGGAACACACCGTTGCCATTAAAGATAAAAAAACATTTTACGAATATTTTACCCCTCAAAATGAGGAAAAACCTGAAATTCATGGCGGCTTTGCCGTCTCCGGCTGGTGCGGCTCAAATGAATGCGAATCTAAGATAAAAGAAGATCTCGCCGTAACCATTCGCTGTATTCCATTTGAAAGCGAGAACGTTAAAGGTCGCTGCATTTACTGCGGCAAGGACAGCGATAGTCAGGTGATATACGCAAAAGCATACTAATCTGGCTTCTGGTCACTGGCCACTGGCTACTTGCTACTGGCCGCTGGCAACTTGCATCCGGCATCTGGATACGAGATGACATGGTTAAATCGGATCAGGCTTTTGAACGTGGAAACTCAAATCCGAGTCCAAAGAAGATAATATCAACTCTCAGGTTTGCTCGGTTTGGTTATTACGATCGCAGCTTCACAACCGGGTTCTTGTATGCCCATTTGCCGGTTTTCAGGAGCCAGCTGCCAGCTGCCAGAAGCCAGCGATCCAGCAGCCAGATGCAAGAAGCGAGTAACGTGCATTGATCCGGATTAACGATATAGTTGATAAGGTCAGCGATTACGTTCCAGATGCCGACCTGGACATCATCGAGCGTGCTTATATTTATTCGGCCCGGGTTCACGAAGGCCAGGTGCGGCTTTCCGGGAGAACCTTACTTGTCCCATCCCCTTGAAGTAGCCGGCATCCTCGCGGATATGAAACTGGATCCGGAAAGCGTGGTCGCCGGTATTTTGCATGACGTCATCGAAGACACTTCCGCCACTCCCGAAGAAATCAAGAATCTGTTTGGTCCGGAAGTATTGCATATTGTATCCGGAGTTTCCAAGCTCAGCAGCCTGTCCTTTGGCAGTTCCCAGGCCCGTCAGGCCGAAAGCATTCGCAAGATGTTTTTGGCCATGGCTGACGATATTCGGGTCATTCTCATTAAACTGGCTGATCGGCTACACAATATGCGCACCCTGCAATTTCACAGTGCCGACAAAAGAAAGGAAATTGCCCAGGAAACGATTGATATTTATGCGCCCATCGCTGCCCGTCTGGGGATTTATTGGATTAAAAATGAGCTCGAAGACTCATCCTTCAAATTCATCCAGCCGGAGGAATATGCTCGCATAGAAAGCCTTCTCAGCAATTCTAAGACCGACCGTGAAAAATACATTGAACGTGTAAAAAGCCACATCAATAAAGCAATGGATGCAGCCAATTTGCAGTGCGAGGTGCTGGGCCGCAATAAAAATTTTTACAGCATCCATAATAAAATGATTTCCCAGAACCTTCCTTTTGAGGAAATTTATGACATCATTGCGTTCAGAATTATTCTGAAAACCATGCCCCAGTGTTACGAGGCGCTGGGCCTCATCCATTCATTGTGGAAACCGATCGATCATAAATTTAAAGATTATATCGGGCGTCCCAAAACCAATATGTATCGGTCGCTTCACACGACCGTTATTGGGCCGGTTGGGGAGCGCATTGAAATTCAGATCCGCACCTGGGAAATGGACGGAGTGGCCTCATCCGGTATCGCCGCCCACTGGGGCTACAAAGAGGGCAAGCGCCTTGATGAAAATGTGAGCCGCAAATTTGCATGGATACAGAATCTCGTAGAAAACCAGGAAAATTTTCTGGATCCCGGCGAATTTTTAGAAAATGTCCGCATCGATCTTTTCCCCGATGAAGTCTATGTTTTCAGCCCTCGCGGCGAGGTGAAAACATTGGCGCGCGGCGCTACGCCGGTTGATTTTGCTTATCTGATCCACAGCGAGGTGGGCAACCAATGTACCGGCGCAAAGGTCAACGGACGGATGGTACCGCTGCCTTACGAGCTGAAAACCGGTGACATTGTTGAAATCGTTACGTCCAAGAATCACCACCCGAGCAAGGATTGGCTCAACTTTGTCAAAACGGTTAAGGCCCGCTCAAAAATCCGGCACTGGATCAAAGTCCAGGAAAAAGAACGCAGCCTCACTTTGGGCAGGGAAATGTGTGAAAAGGCTTTCCGCAAGGAGCGCCTGAATTTTAATACCCTGGCCAAATCCGAAAAGATGATGCAGATTGTCGAGCAATTTGGTTTCAAGGCCGTTGATGACTTGATTGCCAATGTGGGTTATGGCAAGATTACACCGCTGCAGGTGCTGCGCAAGTTCGCTCCTAAAATTGATGAAGAGGAAGTTGACGAATCGATTTTTAACAAATTGATGGGGCGGGTCCGCAAGAAAAAACCCAAAACCGGGGTGCTGGTAAAAGGAGTAGATGACATCCTGATCAAGTTCGGCAAATGCTGCCAGCCCGTACCCGGAGACCCTATTGTGGGTTACATCACACGGGGGTTTGGCGTAACCGTTCACCGCACCAATTGTGTGAACGCGCTGAGGATGAATCCAGAACGGCAAATCGAGGTGTCGTGGAGTCAGCAGGTCACCGAAACTTATCCGGTAAATATCAGAATCATTTCGCAGGATCGGATGGGGTTGCTGGCCGATTTGGTTGGCAATATCAGCAAGCTGGGCGCCAATATTCTGAACGCAAAAACCGACACACGGGAAAACAAAGTGGTTGACAGCTTTTTTACGATTGGGGTGGAGGACACCACCCATTTAGAGAAAATTTTGGCTGCCGTCAAAAAGGTTAAACACGTGCAGGAGGTAAAGCGGGTTGGTTAGGGTGCCTTGACAACATTGCCGGATTTAATGCAACTGGTGCAGACCATCATTTTTTTGACTCGGCCGTTGGATACGGTGCGTACGCGTTGCAAATTTGGATTAAATCGACGTTTGGTCACATTATGTGCATGGCTGACATTACTTTCCCACCATTGGTTTTTTACCGCACATTTCACATACTTTTGGACATCCCAAGTTCTCCTTATTCTTCAAGTCGTTATTTTCGAATTGAAGTTTGCGTAATCTCGTACACCAGTCAGAAAAGCAGCCTGTACGAGCTGTGTTTTGTATTTGCGTGTTGTCAGTGTTTAGTATTCTAACATGCCGATATAGCATCATCTAGAGCGTTTGCATACCAGCACCATACACTTGATGACGTCTACTCGTTTACAACTCATCAAGTTTGCGTAAGTACACCAAATCAAAGCGCCTGTAAAGCTTTTTCTATACCGCTTTCCATAGTCATGTTCCGAAGCGTCTGATTTTGAGTTCAGCGCTCTACTCGGATTCTTCCTGGGTGATGGAGGCCTCACACTTGGCGATGTATTCAAGCGCTTTTTGATGATACCCGACATCCGGGTAGTCAGAAATGATCGACATGAATCGGTGCAATGCGGCTTTGTAATGTTTGGTCTTGTAATAAAACACACCGACTTTCATAAGCATGTCCCGCCAGGCTTTTTTGGGCCTTTTTCATGTGCGCGGCGGCTCTGGGCGAATATTGATCCCGCGGGGAATTGTTTTGTCAAGCGTTGAAACGCTTCCAGCGCTTTTTGAGCTGATGTCTGGTCTCGGTCCGGCGTATCGATTTGGTCGTAATAACATCGACCAATCTGGTATATGACATAGGGGATGGCCTCGTTGCGTGGGTGGAGCTGTTCAAAATTTTCATAGGCATAGATGGCTTCCTCATACTCCACACGCTGATAATGCGCATCTGCGATCTTTAATTCAGCCAGGATGGCATATTTTGAAAACGGATAATAATCTTTGAGTTTTTGAAATTTATCAATCGCTTTATCATACTTTCCGTTTTCATACGCATCCATCCCCTCCCAGGCCAATTCCTGGGCGGTGCCACCTTCCTCGATTCCCAAAATTTTATTAAGCTGGTCTTTCATTGATGTGCATCCGGTTGTGACCAGCAGGACAATCAAGTATATGGTGGATATGCGCCGCATGAGTCTAAAACTTTCTTCAAATATCCTAACTCACGGGGTTCGTGTGTTTAGATTTCAGGTAATTTTGTTTAAGGCTTCTTCCAATTTTGATTTTGCCACCATTCCGGTGATTTGTTCCACCACGTCACCGTTTTTAAAGAATATAAGCGTGGGAATCGCTTTGATGCCGTATTTGCTGGGGGTAACCGGACTGTTGTCAACATTGCATTTTGCAAATTTGACTTTATCGCCGAAAGTGTCGGCCAGATCTTCTACCATGGGTCCAATTGCTTTGCAGGGGCCGCACCAGGGCGCCCAAAAGTCCACCATCACCGGTTTGTCCGCCTGCAGCACCTCTGCTTCAAAATTTCCATCATCTATTTCCATGATACCTTCTGCCATGATTTTTCATCCTTTCCTTGTCGAGATTAAACAATCTGTTCGATAATAGTGGTATGCGGTTATATTGTCAACCTCGGCCAATCTTTCCGGCAACCCACCGTGTCCGCGACACCCGGTCTCCTACTTCGCCGGGCTGTTCGTTACCCATGGCCTGTACGATTTTTTAAAATTGGAACGGTTATAATTGAAGGTGGAGCTGGTGTCAAATGAAACGAATAGAGATCTAAAACTTTAGCATTGATTTGAATCGAGGTTTTTGGCAACCTTGAAATCTCGTAAAAAGTCAGAAAAGCAACCGTTTTACGAATTCATCAACCTTGACTATTAATTTTTTTGGTGTTCGTCAATTCCATTTGCACCATCGGTAATCCATGACCGGAAAGGCTTTGACAATGGGAAACAAGATTCGTATCGGGGCCCTTATTTCAGGGGGCGGATCAAACCTGCAGGCAATTATTGATTTCCTGTGAAAATGGCAGAATTAGCGCAGAATTGGCCTTCATCGGATCCGATAACCCCCGGGCTGAAGGCCTTAAAAGAGCCGCAAACTACAAAATTCCATCATTTGTCGTTGATTATGCCTCGATTATTGGCAAGTTTAAAGCGGACCCATCGAGGGCACAGCTGCCGGGTGATTTTGACTATGATGATATTCTTGCCAAGCAATCCCTTGTCCGGGGGCAGGATGATTCCGACAAGGTTAAAACCTTTTTATTCACCCGGGCGATTGCCGAGGCCAAGCTGCTAGCTGAAATGGAACGTTATCCGTTTGACCTGCTGGTGCTGGCGGGATTCATGAGAAATCTGACGCCTTATTTTATTGATCGGGTAAACCTGGATCGCAAAAACCTCCGAATCATGAACATTCATCCGGCTTTGCTTCCGGCATTTCCCGGCGTAGACGGATACGGCGATACGTTTGCGTTACGGTTGCAAGGTCGGGCGGGATGCACGGTGCATTTTATCGATTACGGCGAAGACACCGGACCGATAATCGGTCAGCGGGCCTTTCCCATTACCCATGACGATACACTGGATTCCATCCGCAAAAAAGGCCTAAAGCTGGAATGGGAGCTTTATCCGGAATGCATCCGCATGTTTGCGGAGGGCCGCTTGAAAAACGGTTATAAAGACGTTTACACTGGATAACGGGCAAAAGAGTCGGCGCACCATCGTCGAGATCTTCCGCCGGCTCAATAGTCTGTGTGTCGTCTTCAGGTCCTTCAGTTGCTCAGGTGTCAGTTCGCCGACTGGTTCATAGTTATTGGTTCTCCGTTCAAGGGTTCATCGGGTTTCGGCTATCAGGTGGCAGGTTGTCAGGTGTCATAGCGTATAGCTGATAGCTCATAGTTTCTAGAATGAGTCGTATATCTGCATGTCTGAACTTTGAGCTCTAGCCTATGAGCTACGGGCTAAAGCCTATGCGCTATCAGCTATCGAGCTAATTCGCGTTACGGCTTCCTAGCTCTATTCGCCTTTTTCTTTGAACGCGGGAACCCATTGACCTGTTGAACCCTGAACCCTGAACCGGAAGCCAGCGGCCAGCAGCCAGCAACATGCTGCCGAGCATTAACAAATAACTGATAACCAATAACATCCCTAAAGGTAGGATCTGGCACCCACATAACGGGTTTTGAAATATTTATTGGACAGAGACGACGATTGAATTCGGCGGCCTCTACTCGGTGCATGCAAAAATTTATTTCCGCCCGTATAGATACCGACATGGGAAATCCTGTTGCCGCCGGTTGTGGCAAAAAACACCAGATCGCCTTTTTGCAACCGGCTGCGATCAATCCGTCTTCCAACCTTCCATTGCTGTTTGGATGAGCGCGGCAGGTCCAATCCGTTAAGGCGATAAACAACCCTGGTCAATCCGCTGCAATCAAACCCAGTCCGGGGGGATTCGCCGCCCCAGCGATACGGCACGCCGACATACCGTCTGGCAGTTCTGACAATTTCTTCCCTGAGGTGGGCATTTCCATCGTGGTAATCTGCTGCGGCCGCGTACGTCTCCGGTTCAACGATATAAAACCCATCGAAGATACCCCTGCGTTGCAGGTCTACCGCTCTGCTGCGCGCGGCCTGTTTGGTTCTGAAGTTTTCAAACCGTACTTTATACAGTCCTGAGCTGTGAAGAAAATGATAGGCATCCAGGTCCCTGTCGCTCCAATGACTCCGTCAGGCGCACCGCGTTATCGATATTCGAGAAGGCACCGACCTGGATGGTATAGCGCATGCGCAGCAGAACGGATTTTTTTGCAGCCGAAGATTCCTCGGGCCGGATGAGCGACTCACCGCCACAGCCGACCGCCAGAAGGAGGCACCCGGATATGATTGCTAAAGCCGCGTTACGAAGCGTTCGATTGTTCATCATAAAATATATCTGGGTGTCAGGTGTCAGCAGCTAAATTTAGGGATTGCGAATTCAGGAATTTAGGAATTGAAGGTATTCTGTCATTCTAATTCCTAAATCCCTCAATTCCTGAATTCCTCAATCATTGAATCCTACTTATTGTGACGCCCCCAACAGCACCTTTACAATAACCGGAAAGGCGATGAAGGTTCCCAGAGAGCTTCCGAGATTCGTAAAGACCACCACCAGCAGAATGCGCGTCACATTGTTTTTCCAAAACCCGCGAATAGACAAGATATCTTCCGGCAGTCGTTCCAAATCCTTTACTTTGGGCTTTCTCGAAAAGGCCTCTACCAGCCCCGATACCCATCCGGCAGCGATCATGGGGTTTAGTGAAGTCAACGGTGCAGCCAGAATGGATGTTAAAATCGTGACCGGGTGGGCCAGCGCGATGATGGCACCCACTCCGGCGAGAATACCGTTGGCTAGAATCCACCAGATGATCATATCGGTGCCTGCCTCTGTGCCGCCGTAAAAAAATCCGGCAATAAACAGCCCGACGATTGCCACGGGAATCAACCATTTAAGAATCCCGATTAATTTACCCTTGGGGGGAAGCTGCTCCAGCGCCCGGGTGTCGATGTCGCTATCCCAGTATTTTTGAATACCCGGAATATGGCCGGCGCCCACTACGGCCACGATTTTGTTGCCGGGCGCCGTCCGAATTTTTTCAGCCAGATACTGGTCCCTTTCATCAATGACGATGGACTTCAAAGCGGGGAGTGATTTGCCGACTTCAGCCAGCAGAGTTTCCAGAACGTCCTGCTGCTTCATCTTTTCTATATCTTCTTCTTTGATTTCATCAAGTTGCCCCAGGGACAGAATCAATTGAAAGACCAGTTTTATTTTGCTCCAAAATCCCATTACCCGCCAGGTCCGGGAAAGGGTGGTGCGGATATCCCGGTCGGCAAGATGAATTTGGGCGCCGGTGGATTCAGCGGTAGTAATGGCCGTTATCATTTCCTCGCCAGGCTTAACATCAAACTGTTTTGCAATTCGTTTTTGAAATGATGCCAGCAGAAGATTCGACAGGAGCAAAAATGAGTTTTTTTCCCTGATCACTTTGATGATATCGGTATCCTGCCATCGATCCTTTTGCCGGATTGCCTGGAATCTGGATTGGCAAAGCTCGACACAGACGGTATCCGGTTTTTCTTCCTCGATTACCGATTTTGCCAGCCGGGCGCTCTCTTTTGAGACGTGAGCCGTTCCGACCAGGATGAATTCCTTTTCATTAAACTTAAGGTGGGTTAAATTATGGTTGTTTGCCATTGGTATTCAGTATATATTCCGGCCAGTGTCTTTGGCCGATTCTGTGAGTGATGAATCTGACTATAGTATATTACCCTCTGCATGGCAACAGCATAGAACCTACTTTCAACAGTCAACCGGCGTATGCGATAGAGACGCTTTGGAAATTCCGCCATGATGATTTATGATGATATTTTTTCCTGGGAAGGATGGGGCGGTCAGCTGCGTCTGGCAAGTGGTGAGTGCCGGTTACGTATATTTGATCTTCAAAAAAAAAGCCGGCGGCCCGGCTCATCTCAGGCCGATTATCGTTGTGGTTTCCGATAGTCCGGAAAGCCGAATGTCGGTGCGCAGCTGCACCGGCCATATTGCCACCAATGTCACCCGGCAGTTCAATATCGAAGCGGATCGGATGTTATATATTGAATACTATCCCGAAACGGCCTATGGCGAACATAACGAACATATCATTCCTGAAAAATATGACGTGGTGGATTTCACCTGGCATGAAGACCGGGCCATCGAGCCCAAATGGCGGACGCTCAAACCGCCGCTGCTGGATGTGATAAAGGAAATTGTGGAAGCGCATACTTGATAATCTCGTAAAAAGTCAGAAGAGCAACCTTTTTACGAGAGTGTTTAGTATTTGGTGTTTAGTGTTTAGTATTCTAACATGCCGATATAGCATCATCTCTTTCATACCAAACACCAAACTTAGAGCATCGGAAAAACCGCAAAGATCACCGTACTCCAGACGGAATGGGAGATGATCACCGGCGCCAGGTTTTTATATCGCCAGAACATCGCGCCCCAGAACGCCCCCGCCACACCGGCCGCCCCGATTAGCATCAGGTTGAACGACCAGATGTGCACCCCGGCATAGATAACGGTTGCCAGCAGCCAGCCCTGCCAGGTGCCAAAGCGAACCGCCAGATTTTTTTGCAAAAAACCGCGCCAGTAAATCTCTTCGCAGGGCCCGGTGATAAAAAAAAGTAAACAGGCGATAATACCGGTGTGGGTTCCCACGCCTTTTTCGTAAATGCTGTTAATTTGTGCGGCGGCAAAGGGCATTATGGTGCTGGAAATCGTCTTGCCCGACCAGAAAATGACATACAACACGCCGGCTGATGCCAGTCCCAGTAGAATAGCGGTTTTGTTAAACCGGAATTGATGTTTTCGGTGCGGCTGGATCCACAAAGATAAGATTGCCAAGGTGGCGGCCGAAACGGAAATTTTTATCCAGAATGTCGCCCAGCTTAAATAGAAGGTCACAAACCACAGAACGCACGCCAGCACAACGGTCAATACGACCGCTGTGGGGCGAAACTCCTCGCGTTTCAAAACAGGCCCTCAAGCACAAGGGACGCAACCAGCAGCAGGCCGAAGGCCGTATCCAGTTTTGCCGTTTGAGCATCAGCGTCGTCCGGTATTTTTTGCAGCATCTGGCGCAACAGCTTCAAAGCCAGGGGCATCGAAATCAGGACAATTAATGACCATGGATACAGGGGGCCGGCTATGGACATGCCGATGATGCCGACGTAGGCTATGATCACCAGGGCACTGTATAACCTGATCCCATTGCGCTGGCCGATCATAATTGGCAAAGTCAAAATACCTTTGCTGCGGTCATGGGAGATGTCGCGGATGTTGTTGGCCAGCAATACCAGGGCCACCAGCAGTCCGAAAGGCAGGGATATTAAAAGGGCATTACCGCTAAATACCTGGCGTTGAATGAAATACGAACCCAGTACCATCAACGGTCCCCCACATTAAAAATACGGATAGTTCCCCCAGAGCCATATATTTGTATTTAAACGGCGGTGCGGTATAGGTAACGCTAGCAAGGGCTCCTGCCAGGCCGATCCATAGCAAGGGCCAACCGCGAGTAACTGCCAGATAAAGACCGATGATGATCGCAAGCCCGTAGAGCAAACAGGTTTCGATAAGCACCTGCTGTGGCGTTAACTTGCCTTCTAAAAGAGGATGAGGCCGGTATATCCCAGTGGAAACTCCCTGAAAATCCACACCGCTTTTGACGTCATAATAGTCATTGATCAGGTTAGTGGCGGCATGCATAAAAATTCCGGCGAAAACGGTCAATACGTAAAGCGCCCAGGAAAACCGGCCGTCGATAGCGGCCAGGGCTGAACCGACGCTGACGGAGATGGCGGTCATCGAAAAGGACCACGGCCGGCTGGCCAGAATCCAGTTACGATATATATTCATTGATTTATTGATTCTGCTCTTCGAGGGCCTTTACTTCTTTTTCGGCGGCCTCTGGCTTCCGCTTGTGCCTGTCGGGCATTTTCGGCCGCCTCAGACGCCCGGGCTTGAGCGGCTTCGGCCTGGTCAAAGGCTCTTCTTATCCGTTTTTTAAACTTTTTTCTCTTATCTTTGGTTCTGCCATATGTGCTATATGTTCGCATGGCATTTTCGTATGCATCAGCCGATCTTTGACCGGCGGCCTGTGCATCTTGATCGGCTTCTGCGGCCCTTTTTGCAGCCGCATCGGCCTGCCGGCGAATAGATTCCCGGCTTTTTTGATCTTCCCGGGTGCTTTTGCGGTGTTTTAGCTCCTGAATCTCTGCGGCGGTTTTTTCCTGATACTCCAGGGTATCTTTAACTTTGGATTTTGCAGGCGGTGGGGTGTCGGTAACATGCAAATTTCCGTTTTCATCCGTCCATGTATAGACTTGTCCGGCCATAAGACCGGAACTCAGAAAGCCGACTATCAGAATGCAGATGATGATCGAAAATTTTTTCATTTACCCCTCTTGTAAATTTAAGTATATTCTCTAATGCCGTCAGCTGTCAAACCTTGAATCAGTGGACTATTATCGTGCCTCAGAAATAATCTAAAATATTTGCTTGGATAAAAAAAGTCGTCGCTCAGATGGCGTTAGGTAACGAGGACGAGGACGACGACGAGTACGAATCGGAGGAACGTTGCCTAACCTCGTACTCGTCCTCGTGCTCCTCCTCGTCCTCGATAATGATATTTTTAAGTTGGTAAACTAGTGTTGTGTCCCATAAATATATTACAAAAGTCATGCAGTATGTTTAAGTTCAGTTGAGTTCTTTAAACAACACAATGTCTATGGTGTCAGGTGTCAGTGTTCAGGTGTCAGTAAACAGATGACGGAGGACAGAAAACAGAAGTCAGAAAGGGGGGCTTCATCTTCCAGTTTTTATCATCTGTCTTCTGTCCTCTGACATCTGACCTCTGTAATCTGACACCCGACACCCGACACCTGACACCTACTTTTTCCTGACACCTAAAATAAAACGAATTGACATTAATAAACTCAATCCGTGTTTTATAAATTACTTGCGAGACACAACACTAGAACCCACCTAACAATTACAGCAGGAGGTAAATCATGGCACTTGAAATAACCAGCTCGGCATTTTCAGAAGGTGAAATGATCCCGACTCGTTATACCTGCGACGGGCCGGATGTTTCCCCGGATTTAGCATGGAGCGGCGTCCCCGAGACTGCCCAAAGCCTGGCGCTCATTTGTGATGACCCGGATGCGCCCATGGGTACCTGGGTGCACTGGGTGCTGTTTAATATTCCGGCCGGCGCAGGTGGTTTGCCGGCCGAAATACCGTCGGATGCCACCCTGGAAAACGGCGCCCGGCACGGCACAAATGATTTTCGCAGATTGGGATATGGCGGGCCCTGCCCGCCGGGCGGTACCCATCGATATTTTTTTAAGCTTTATGTGCTGGATACCGAGCTCAATCTGGAAAGCGGCATTACCAAGGCCCAGCTGCTCGAAGCCTTGGAAGGTCATATCCTGGCCGAAGGCCAGTTGATGGGAAAGTACAAACGTTAGCGCAATTTATTCGCTTATAAAAAGTAATTTCTAATCGGTCGAAAAAAACCAGAACATTAATCGCCTGTATTGATTCGCTAGCGTTTGTAGATCGTCCTGCCGCCGTCAGGACTAGATGAGCGTTTCACTTTAGGACCGCTACGCTTGAGGCTATAAACCCAAAGATTTTTTTATTGAGTTGAAAATATTTTTAGCCTTCAACCTAAAGTTCCGAAGGAACGCTCCTCAAGTCCCGCAGGGGCGCTCCTAAAAGCCCGCCGGGCTGCTCCTCGAGGCCCCAAGGGCCGCTCTTTACTGATTCCAGAAATCCTGCAGGCGATCTGCCAGCTGCCGGGGATCCTGCACCCGGACCGGATCCCATTCTTCGCGCAGCAAGGATTTATATTGAAAGCGGGCATAGCGTTGATCGATTAATAGCACTACCCCGCGATCCTTTTCCGTCCGGATTACGCGACCCGCAGCCTGCAGCACCCGGTTTATGCCCGGGTAAAGGTAGGCATACTCAAACCCGGCACTCAGGGTACGGGTAAAGTGTTCCTTGATTAATTCTCTTTCCAGACTGATGCCGGGCAGCCCCACCCCGACGACCACCGCTCCCACCAGACGGTCGCCGACCAGATCGATGCCTTCGCCAAAAATTCCACCCATCACCGCAAAACCGACCAGTGTTTGTGGGTTGCTGTCTGAAAAACGTTTTAGAAACGCTTCTCTTTTAGGCTCCGACATGCCTGAGGTTTGCAGAATGGTTTCAATTTGCGGGTTGCGGTCCGTAAATGAATAATAGATTTTGCGCATGTACGCGTAGGAAGGAAAATACATCAGATAATTTCCGGTCTTTTGCTCAACCAGGGCGGAAATGACCTGGGATACCTGGGACACGGTTTGGTCCCGGTGACGATAGTAGGTCGAAATCTGATCGGAGATTAAAAGGCCCAGGTTTTCACCGGGAAAGGGTGACGGCAGAATCAGATGGCGGGCCGCGGGGTCACAGCCCAGGATTTGTTTAAAATAATCCATCGGTGTCATGGTGGCCGAAAATAATATGGCCGCCTGGCATCTGCCCATCGCTTTTTCGAGATGAGCCGCAGGATCGATACAGAACAGTTTGAGTTTCAGATCCTTGCCGATTTTTTCATAACAGCTGGTGTAGCAATCATCATATTGGTCGGCAACCCGGATGAATCCGGATATAGCAAAATACAGGTCCAGTAAGCTCTCGCGAAACGCGGTTTTAATATTTTGAGAAAGCCAGCGTTCGGTAATGAAAAGAAATCCTCTCAGAAGCGGAATCAGCTCATCCGGCGGGTTTTTTTCCGCCAGCGGATTGCCTGATTCTTCACATTTTTTTCTGGCTTTGACCAGCCAGGCGTTGATGTGTCCCAGGCTTTTGAAAATATGCGGCAGTTCATTTTTTAGCTGCCGCCGGATGTCCAAAACCGGTTGTTTGAAAATCTCGGCCGAAAACATTTCCCGGGAACGGTCGACCATATTATGGGCCTCATCGATTAAAAAGATATAGTCCCCGTTTTCTTCCTGGAAAAACCGGCGCAAATATACGCGGGGATCAAAGACATAATTGTAATCACAGATGATGCAGTCCGCCCAGAGAGAAAGCTCCAGGGAAAACTCAAAGGGGCACACGCGGTACGCCCTGGCCGTTCCGGCAATCTGTTCGCGTGTAAAAGCGTCCCCGGCAAAGATGGCTTTGACAGCGTCGTTGATGCGGTCATAGTGGCCCCGGGCATATTCACACTCTTCCGGATTGCAGGCGCTATCGGGGCAAAAACAGATTTTGTCCTTTGCCGTCAGGGTGACCGATTTTAATCTGAGGCCTTGCGCCCGTAATTCATCCAGGGCCTTTTCAGCCACTATCCGTCCGGTGGTCCGGGCGGTAAGATAAAAAATCTTTTGACTCACTCCTTCGGCAAGGGATTTAACTGACGGATAGAGCACGGCGATCGTTTTGCCGATACCGGTTGCTGCCTCAACGAGCAATTGCCCGTGGTTGCGCATCGTCCGGAATGCTTCAACGGCCATCTGGCGTTGACCGGGTCGGTAGGTCGCAAAAGGAAAGTCCAAATCCTGTATGGATTGATCGCGCCTGCGGGACCAATCGATGATCGTTTCGGCCCATTCCAGGTAACGCGCCACGAGATCGTTAAAAAAAATCTCCAGCTCTGAAATGCTAAACGTGCGTTTGATCTCCCGAACTTCACCGGTATCGATCCGGTAATAGGTCAGCTGGGTCATAATTTCATCCAGACCCTGCTGGCTCCCATAAAGATAGGCGTATGTTTTGACCTGCCCCCAGTGGAGCGGATGCTGATTTTTTTCAAAATAATCCGGACTTCGTGTGGTGGTTTTTATTTCCTCGATGATGGTTCGGTCCGGCTCGGCATAAATGCCGTCGATGCGGCCGCCGATAATTAGGCGAAATCGATCCGTTTCAATCTGGTGGGAAATCGAAACCTCGGGCTGATAGGTATCGGGACGTGAATTTTGAATTTTTTGATGCGCCCGGATCCCTTCGACCGGACGACTGGAACCCAGGAACTCAAATACCAGGTCTCCTGACCGCAGGACATTTTCGACTAGTTCCCGCACTGCAATTTTCAGTTCGCTTTTCAATTTTTAAAATTTGACACACTCAATTTAGGTTTACCTTTGATGAGAAAATCGGGCGGGCGTAAAGCCCGCCTCTACCCAAAGCTGTTTAATCGGTCTTGTAGGGGCGGGGTTTATCCCCGCCCGCTTAGTGGGCTTATCTGAAGATTGGCGTCAAATCAAGAAGGAATCAGCAGAAAGTCAGGAATGGACATGTTATCTTGGAGGGATGGGATATTGGGTGGTGCGCGTTTCGTGTTCCGGGTTGCGGGTAAGGAGCGAACGCAAAGAAAACGCGCAACTCGTAACCCGCAACACGTAACTTCAAAGTTTGACAAACGAGCTTATTCCGTAACCACAAAATGGACCCGTCTGTTCTTTGCGCGGGATTTTTCAGTCCTGCCTTTATCGACGGGGCGTTCTTTGCCGAAACTGACCGCTATGAGCCGCCACCTGTCGATGCCTTCTCTAATTAAAAACGACTTGACGGCACCTGCGCGGCGATCTCCAAAAGCAATATTGGTTTCCCGGGAACCGCGTTCATTGGTATGGCCCTTCGATCATAGCCGAGACATCCGGGTATTTTCTTAAAAAATCGGCTTTGCGATATAAAATAGTGCGGGCTTGCGGCTGCAGACGATAGCTTCCTTTCTGAAAATAGATATCTTCATTCATAAATTGAGTTTTAGCCGCCCGAAATCTACGTTGCTCGGCTTCTTTTTTCTGACGTTCTTTCTCGTTTTTGTTCTCGAGCTCTTTCTCGTACTCTTGCTCGAGACTTGATTTGTCCTGGCCGGTTTTTGCCGTGGATTCAGTCTCTGCAACCCCTGTCTTGTTAGCGCAGGCCGATAAGATCACCAGGCTCGGGATCATCAGTAAAAGGATTAAACCCGTTCGCAATGTCTTGTGCATGTTCTTCTCCTTGAAATAATTGGCAACTTATCTAACAGCTGGTTAATCAACTTTGTGTGATTTTTTTTTACTCCTAAATTACTTAGATTATAGTATAAAAACGGATGAAAGTAAATCCCTTCACGGCAATTATACAATCCATTGGATTCATATGGCTTTTAACAGTACTGGCGTTATGCCGACCACACGGAATGATGGGAATGCTGGAACAATGGAATAATGCTCAAAAATGGATAACTTCTGTATTTGGGATCAAGTGTTATAGGGTCGATTTTTACGCTTTCTCTTATTTTCTCCGAAGCATAGGCCTACGGGCCGGAGGCCTATTGTGGGCCAAGCGATCTAAGTTTTCCAACTATATTTGGTCTGCTCATGCCTTCTGTCTATCTATTTCAAAAAAAATGTGCAAAAAGAGCTTGACACACTCTTTATTCCCTGTTATAGTTCATGCTATGAACCAAATTGCGAATAGAAATTCAATGGGACTATACGGTCGAGATTCCGGAATATCAATTGAAACAATTTCAAGAGCTTATACTGAAATTGTTCCAATGCTGCCAGGAGCGCATGCAGTATCAATGCGAGCGCTTCGGGTTACCGGATGCCGAATTCAGGTGTCTGATGCTGTTTGGAGAAGAGCGTTATCTTACGGCCAAAGGGATCGCGCTTAAAATGAATGTGGTTAAAAGCCGCGTATCCAAAATTATTGAAGGATTGCTTAAAAAGAAATTGGTTCAACGCATCAAGGATCCGGAGGACTCCAGGGTCAGTCTGCTCAGCCTGACACCTGAAGGGAATAAAAAACTAAATGATATCAATGAGTTTTCAAATGATGTCCACTATCAGGTGTTGATGCAGATGGCGCCTGACCAGCGCAAGGCGGCTTTGACCAATCTCGACATTCTAAAAGCTTCGATGGAAGCTGTAAAAGAAATGATGGTGTGAATTATTTGTTTTGACGGGCTCGGCTGGTAAAATTATTCAATAAATTGGTAAACTTAAAGGGAATATATTTTTTGGGAATAAACGTTCATAGTGTAAACTAAAACTCACAAAAAAATGAATAAATTACTATAATTACATCTAAAAAAAGGTTAATACCCACAACTAAAGGAGGATAATCATGGATATGCAAAATATCGAAAACCAATTCACAGAGCTCAAGTCTCAAGTGGCGGCTCTGGAGAAAAAAACCGTGGAAGACAAGCTTTCAATGGTGGTGTTCAGCGGAGATCTTGACAAAATTATTGCCGCTTTTGTTATTGCCACCGGTGCCGTCGCCATGGGGATGGAGGCGGTCATGTTTTTCACCTTCTGGGGGACCCCGGTTCTCAGAGACGCCAAGAAGAGCGTGGGCGGCAAAGACATCTTTGGTAAAATGTTCGGCACCATGCTGCCCAAAGGGGATGGGCCAGGTAAAGCTTTCCAAAATGAACATGGGGGGCATGGGTACGGCCATGATGAAATCTTTGATGAAAAAGAAGAACGTGGCCTCCCTGGAGCAATTTCTGGAAATGGCGGAAGAATTAAACGTGCGCATCTATATCTGCGAAATGACCATGGATCTGATGGGATTTAAAAGAGAAGAAATGATTGATTACAAAAATTTGACATTTTGCGGTGTTGCCAAATTTTTAGAAGAGGCGGCTAACAGCAAAGTTCAGTTGTTCATCTAATCTGATTAGGAGGTTAAAATGAGTGATGATATCAAAGTTGATAAGGTATTTGATTTAAAAGGACTGCCATGTCCGATGCCCGTTGTTAAAGTCAGCAGGGGAATCAAAGAAGTTGAGATCGGCCAGGTGATAGAAGCCCAGTCTACGGATCCGGGCTCGTTAACGGATTTTCCGGCCTGGGCCCGAACCAGCGGCAATGAAATCTTAAAAACGGAACAAGATGATGACGTGATTAAGTTTTATATCAAACGCAACGCCTAAACCTGTTAACGGGAGGTAACGTTGGATACGCTGTATTACATCATACTGGTGCCGATGGTCTATGTCGCTTTTGCAACGTTTTTTATCGGCACCGCTGTCCGTTTGATAAAAATCTTTCGAGAACCCGAGCCATCCGGCCACCCTGCAGATCTATCCTGAGAAAAAACCCAGGTGGCTGTGGGCGCTGCATGACACGTTTTTGTTTCCGACGGTCCGCAAACACAAACCAATGCTGTGGCTCTTTTTGATGGCCTTTCACATCTGCATCCTGCTTCTGATTATCGGTCATCTGGAACTTTTCGGTGAAATCGAAACGCTTCAATTCATTCCCCATGAAATATTTCTGGGACAGGGGTTTGTGGGTCTGATCGCATCCATCGCGCTGCTTTATTTTTTATTTCGCCGTTTTATTTCGCCGGTGCGGGAACTCTCGGTTCCGGAAGATTATTATCTGCTGATTTTGCTGTTTCTGATCGTTCTTTTTGGCAGCCAGATGGATTGGGCCCGCCGATGGTATGCCTATGAGGAATTAACGGTCGAACATTATCGGGATTACCTTTCGAGTCTATTATTCTTTCGACCGGAGTTGCCTGTAGAGGTCACGGACACGGGCCATTCCTTTATGCTGGTGTTGCATATCTTTTTCGCCAACTTGTTTCTGATGTTTTTTCCGTTCAGCCAGAGTATGCATTCGTTTTTATCGCTGCCCATGAATAAGCTCAGAAGAGGCTAAAAATTAGGTGTCAGTGTTCATGGTGTCAGGTGTCGTAAACGATGCGGAAGCCGAAAACTGAAGTCGATAGGTGTTTCGTCTTCGAGTTTTTCCATCGTCTCTGTCTTCTGTCGTCTGACCGCTAGTCCTCTGAATCTTGAAGCCTGACACCTGTCTTCTGCCACCTAACCTGTGAACCCTTGAACGCTGTCTGGAACCGGGGGACTGACACGTAGAGAAAAATCCGTCTTTTTTGAAGGCACCTATGACTACGATTATTTGAGGATGATGATGATGGATCAAAAAACACGAGATGATTTGCTCAAGCTTTTTCAAAGCAAATTAAATGAGGCCATGCGATTTTATCTGGAAACCTGCACCCGCTGCGGGGTGTGCACCGAGGCCTGTCATGTGTATGCTTCCATGGGGCAGGTTAAATATATTGCCGCTTATCGGGCCGAGATTGTGCGGCGCCTTTACAAAAAATATTTCAAAGTTCGCGGTAAAGTGTGGCCGTCAGTGGGAGAAGCCAAAGAGCTCAGTGAAATGGCGCTGGAAGAGCTTTATGAGGCGGCTTACTCGTGTACCGGATGCCGGCGGTGTATGGTCTATTGTCCATTTGGCATCGATACCCAGATGCTGATGTCCATTGCCAAATTGCTGTTGGTCGGCGCCGAAACGGAACCCGAAATCCTAACCCTGCTGGCCGATACCTCCGTTGAAAAAGGCAAATCCATCGATTTGTTTAAAGACAGCTTTATGCAGGGCATCAAAAGACTTGAAACGGAAGTGGTTTCAAAATGGAAATTAGAAGCAGGGGAAACCGCTATCCCGGTGGATGTAGAGGGTGCGGACCTGCTTTATGTCGCTCTGGCCGGAGCACATTCGATCATTCCGGCGGCTGCCATTTTCAATGCCGCCGGTGAAAGCTGGACTTTGAGTTTTTTTGAGGCGGTTAATTTCGGTGCCTTTGTGGGCGATCCCAGCAAAACCAAATTGATTTTGGACCGGATTGTCAATGAAGCCAAGCGACTCAAGGTTAAAGAGGTCTGTATCTGCGAATGCGGGACGGCCTACCGGGTCATGAAACAGCTTACCGGGGAGCAGCCGTTTAAGGTCAGCTCGATTACCGAAGTGCATGCCCGCTATATCCGGCAAGGACGCTTCAAACTGGATAAAACCAAACTGGAAGGTGCCGTCACCTATCATGACCCCTGCCAGATCGCCCGCAACGGCGGCGTGATGGATGAACCGCGCTATATTCTGAAACATCTAACCGATGATTACCGGGAACTTACCGATGAACCGCGCTACAACTGGTGCTGCGGCGGCGGCGGTGGTCTGGTCGCCATGGGGGAAGACACCCTGGACTTTCGCATGAAATCTGCCAGGGTCAAAGTCGATCAGGTCAACGCAACCGGTGCAAAAACCCTGGCAACCGCCTGCGAGAACTGTCACGCCCAGCTAAGCGATTTAAATAATCACTATAAAATGGGCGTCGAGGTAAAGTTTTTGAGTTCCATGATTGCCGATGCGTTAGTGCAGGACGCACAGCCCTAAAGCACCCGGTGTCGGATTACAAAGGGCGCTTTAGGGACACGCCGTTTAACCATTCGAATCTTTAGGAAAGTCCAGGCCGAATCTTTGAACGAATCAGTCAGGATAAGGTGTGTGGATTTTTTAACCGGCACCTTATTCTTGCGGATTTTTTTATTGACAATATATACTACAGCGTGGGATAAAATTATAATACAAAGTGGTACAAATGACGATATCGCCATCCCAGATTTTTATTTGGTTGGGCTATTTAAAGACAGCTAATTTGGCGTCTGGGAATTTCTATACTCAATCGAAATACAGGAGATATTTGAGGCCCCTAAGTCCGTAGGTCTCAATCATGGAATAATGGAATAGTGGAACAATGGAATAGTGGTTCTTAAAAGGACATTATCGCCATTTATAGATTCTATCGTCAAGACGATTATTGCCATTAACCCAGCAGCTCAGTATTCCAAAACCCATTTTTCCAGATTCCAGCATTCCATTGGGGCGAAGCCCCTAACTTGATCAAAGGGAAGTAGAAACATGAAAACAGTCGCGGTACTTATCAACAATACGGAGCAGCAGTATGAAGGGCTGCGCTCCAGTCTGGGCATGCTGCTCTACAATACATGGGTGCAGATGTTTGTGGTCAATGAAGAAATAGCCAACATGGATGAAGCCTATCACGATAATATGGAGTTCCTCGATGAGATGGAGGGCGAGCGATTTTCAAATAACAAAGCCAATGTTGAAAAATACGGTTTCCAATACGCATCCATTAAAGAGATCGGCGAAATGTTGCGAAAAGCCGACCTCGTCATTCCATTTTAAGGAGGCATCTAAAATGAAAATACTTTATATTCTTCGAACCCGACCTGATGTCACAGTGGAAAGATTCATGCAATCAGTTACCAACGGTGACCGATCAAAAGTAACCGAGCTTTATGAATTCCAAAACGACAGCGATTGGTCGGAGCTCGTGGATGAAATTTTTGAAAACGACAAGGTTATTAGCTGGTGGTAAGCCACCGGCTTTAGATACAGATCTACACCTTAGAAGACGATAAGAAAGGGCGAGTTGTTATGGCTGAAAAATTAGGTATCCTGGTCAGTTCGGATAAACACCTCGATTATGTCATCAATTTGACCCGTGCTGCCAGTGAAAAAGGCAAAGAAGTGGAGCTGTTTTTCACCGGTAAAGGGGGTGCTTCTGACCCAGTCTCCGGATTTCAAAAAACTGGTCGGCAAGGCCAAAATGACGCTATGTGACGTCAGTTTCAGGGCCCTGGGCCTTAAAGGCGATGTTCCCGGAATGGGATTTAAAGACTTTGCAACCCAGGCTAAGAATGCAGACCTTATCGAAGAAAGCGACCGCTATGTGGTGCTTTAGTGTGGTGTCTCTTATGTAATTTGCAAAACACGGATTGGTTTTATAGGTCTTCTTTTTCAAAGACAAATTTGTTTAAATCCTAAATTTCAAGCACCAAATTCCAAATAAATCTCAAATCTCAATTTTTCAATGACCAAAACATGATGGTTTCGTAAAAAGCCCTATCGCCGGTCATTGCGAGCCCGCGACGAGCTCGGCCGAGCCGGAATGAAGTGATGAAGCAATCCAATGATTTCAGAGACTTATATTGATAGAGATTGCTTCGCTTCGCTCGCAATGACTTTTGAAAGATTCGCTAAAACAAATGGATGTGTGCTGGAAAAGAAAAAAAAATAAAAACGGAACTAACGGCAGCGGGTTTAATCTTGTTGCTGTGCTTGTGGGGAATTATCAAAAGGAGCCCAGCGCCAAGGGGCAATTTTACCAGACAACTCGGCACCATCGGTGAGAAATTTTTAGATTCCAAAGCGCGCGACATGCGCGCTTTTCATCAAGGGCTGTTTTGGCTCCATGTTGATAAAAAGTTGAACCACCTCAGCCTAAGCTCGGAAGAGAGAGAAAAAATTGAGTTAAAAATTTTAAAAACGGTTCCCAGGCCCGGTCAAGACTGGGCGCTTTGGAGTGTAACCTGTATTCCTCGCTATGATCCTTAGCTACAACTAAAAGCATTAATTATCTGTAACAATTCTAATTTGATCTTACATATTTCAATTCAAAGTTCTATTAAATCTGACAATCTCCCTGTTTATAGTAGAATACCAATATCTGCTAAGCCAAGCTTCTGTAGATCACTGTGCTACATGGCAGTAATCGGTGCTTTAGGCTTTTTCAACCGGACCGATGATATCCACAATTTTGGGGCAGGCAATTTATATCAGATTACCAGATGATATATGCAAGAAATGGGAATTACGTATAGATCCATAATTATGTTCCGAAATACGGAATTGCGGTATAAGTGGTTGTAGAAGAAAGCGTTTGAATACCGGAGCGTTTTTTGACAATCACTATAAAGATCCAGCAATGAAATGCAAACGGCCTGGCTGCCCTTGTACAAGGGACAGACAGGCCGCTTCCTTAAAAGCTTCCTTCTTTCCGTATTCGTTAACCGATTAATATTTGATAATCTCGTAAAAAGTCAGAAAAGCAAACTTTTTACGAGTGTGTATTTAGATGTGCCGATCTTTCATTTATTTGCAAAAACCATTCTGCATTGCCCACTGCAATCCGTCACAATCACCCAGGTCGCAGGCCCGCCTGAAATCTTTACAGGATTCAGCTGTCTTTTGCATCTGGAAATAAACCAGACCCCGATTCAGGTGGGCCTTTGAGTATTTCGGCTTGAGCTGAAGGCTTTTATCAAAATCAGCCTTTGCTTTTTGGTATTGATCCAACGCGTAGTAGGCATTGCCGCGATTGTTAAACGCCTCGGCATATTGCGGTTTCATCCGGATGGCCTGGCTGAAGTCTTTGATGGCCTGTTGATGAAGCTCTAAATTGTAAAATGCCAATCCCCTGTTGTTGTAGGCTTCGGCCATTTTCGGGTTGGCTGCAATGGCCTTATTCCAGAAGTCTTTGGCTTTGTTGGGATTCGTGTATTGCCCACCTTGCCACAGGGCCAGGGCTGCGGCATTCCAGTCCGTATCTTTTGCGCCAGCTGATCGTTTAACCGTCCGTTTCGGAAGTTTTATGGGCGCACCTTTGTTTTTAAGTCTGGAGTTTACAGCCGTTTTCTGGTCCTGCTTCATCAGCAATGAAGAATCCCCTGCCAGATCACCGATCAATTTGTACATCTGGCCCATCACTGCGGCGCCAAATACACCAATGAGTAAAAGCGGAGTCAGCTGAATGACCGTCCACAATATCATGATTTTGGTCATTGCCAGGCTTTTGTGCTTGATCCAGCCCCAGATAAATGTCCATAAACCGCAGGTGATAATCCCGATGATGCCCTGCAGCGCCCCGCCGTGTTTAAATTGTTTAATCAGAACGATGATAAAAACAATCAAACTGATAAGCGTCAACACCGGGAGCAAAATACCTATACCCATTTCTAACATAGTTTGCCTCATTGTTGTTTTTATTTAATGCAATGTTGACAGACTCGTAAAAAGTCAGAAAAGCAGTCTTTTTACGTGTGTGTTTTGTATTTGGTGTTTAGTGTTTAGTATTCTAACATGCCGATATAGCATCATCTATTTCATACCAGACACGAAATACGAAACACCAAACACTTGATGAATTCGACTTTTTACGGATTCATCAAATTTATTATTCGTAAAACCCAGTAGGCCAGAATACTTAGAATTAGCAGCCCGACGATTCCGGTGCGTCTTTCAAAGGCCGTTATTTGATAAGCGAACTTTTGCTGCAACTTTCCAGGCAGGAAACTGCCCGCCGCCAGCAGAATGCCGATACCCAAAACGATGGGGGCAAAGGCGTGTAAATGAATTGAGGCTTGCCATTGCCCTTGAACCAACATGACCATCGCTCGTGTCAGGCCGCATCCGGGACAGGCAACCCCCAGTGTCGATTTTACCGGACATTGCCATGCTATTGTCCCTGTTGCGGTTAATGCAACCTGCACAACCGTTACAGCGGCCAGCAGGACGATGATCCGTCGGTTCTGCATCAAGGGCCCCAGGACAGGTGCAAATAATCCGTCTTTGACGCGCGTCATGTTGACGGAATCGGCCGTCATTGAGGGTTTTGCCTTGCCGGTTAAACTGCTGCTGGTCGTCATTTACTTTCTGGCGATAATTGCGAAACGGTGTTAAATAACCTAAGTTGAGCGATTGTCGAGGTTGCCACTTAGGTTTAAGTTATCTTAATTATCGGCATCTATCTGAAAATCTTTATTTTTTTGCCGGTTATGAGGCGAGATTGCTTGATCAAACGTTAGATGGTCAAAGAATCCAGCGGTCCCCGTCTTTTTGATAGCCGATTGTTACGAAATAATCGGCGAATGGGCTGCCGTTTGCCGGCTGGCTGTTTATTTGCCTTCGCTAATTTACCCTGTCCGCCTCAGGCGGACTGCGGGGATCTTCATCGGGCTGATGGTGATGCGATTTTTCTGGCTGAGCCTCTGTGGTAATTTTAACAGATTATGGCGGTATTTAGCAAATTTTTCTTACTGTTCGGCCTGCAATTTTTTCGGGGGCTGGGGGTGTGTCGTCGTAGAACAATATCCTCAGTAGGTCCGATTCAATAAAATACCGTTCGGGAACGGTGGCGCGGGATGGCTTTATACTGCGGTTGCCGGCCGCGATTCCAAAGCAAAAAATCAAGCCCCATGGACGCCATTTTATGCCCGGATACATTTAGCGCATTCTTTAAAAGTTCGACGGCATGCAGGGCGCAGGCCCTGATCTCAATTTCTTCTGCCGAGCCGGCGGGAATCAATTTCCCCGCATCGATTCGTGAGATTAACGCCTCTGTGTAAAGTAAAATATTATCCACCCGCAGTACATGCGGAACCAGATTATCCGCGAAAATGGTTAGATTCTGCAGATCGTCAAAGCGTCCCAGCCCCTGGCCGTCAAATGCCAGAGACAGATCCGCAGCGGCCAGCTGGGCGCGTTTATAAAACGGGACTTCAACCGCATCATATAATTCAACATCATAGAAGTAAGGCATGCCAATAAGCAGTTGCATCAAGCGTTCAGCAGAAGCGCCGGCGGCTTCAATCAACTCGGTGAAGCTGCCGTTAAAATCTTGCTGCAGGTACCAGCCAAGATCGTTTAACGCTTTGGCAAAAAGCCGCATGAGCTCACCAATGGGCTTGCTGTCAGGATCCTGTTCGAAAATCTGCGTGCAGTCTTCAGGGGTCAGCCGGGTTAGTTCCAGAGCCGAAAGCGGCCCTTTTTTTTTAAAGCGGTCATTGAGACAGCTGGCCACGGTAAAATACCCTGACATGCCCGTGCGTTTTTGCAGGTGCGGAAAGTAACCCGAGCCAAAATTAACGCTGTCCAGTGTCAGGAAGAAAGCGGCCGTATCATCATTATGACCCAGGTAATGGCTTGCAGAATCATGCCCGGGCTGGATGGCGCTTTCAAGGCATAAGGATTCAGCATAAACAGGGATTAAATCGTAATTAATTTGAATGTGGGCCGCACGCTCTGCCACTGCCTTGCAGGCGGCTCGCACCTTTTTCAGCAAACGAAGTCCCATCTAAATGATGTCTTCCTCTATGACGAAATCCTCCCTAACTTTCTAATCGTGCCATCGACCGGTCGTGCAGTTGGAATAACAGGGGCACGGCAACCATGGCACCCACCAGTGCCAGAAACATATCCCACTGAGCGTCCCAGATATCGCCCTGTGAACCTAAAAAAGCCGTGCCGACATCAGATGCCACAATCAGCGCGATCCACCACTCCAGTAGTTCCCAGAAAGCAGCGATGGCGAGAACGATGCTAAACACAATAAAATAAAACCGGTGTCATTTATTTTCCCTTTTTCCAGATTCATATTTTAACCAATGCTCGGGGTCGGATTGGGGAAGGGCTTTGCCGGTCTCCAGGTAATGGTTCATGGTGGCTTCCCAGAATTTCATATCTTTCACGAAGTTTTCCTCTGTAAAGTTCTCGATAAACGTATTGCCCTCCTCGGTCAGTGCGGTGATGGTATAGATGATGTGGACGCGGGATGTATGCTCGCCGCCGTCTTCGATCCGAACCGTCACATCGGCCACTCTTGAATCAGGTGTGATGCGGGCAAAATCGGTCTCACAGGCTGCATCATCTCTTTTGGTGATCAGCCAGATGGTGTCTTTTTCACCGGCACTTTTGGAGGTAAACACGCATCCTTCCTCAGCAAAGCCGGAATGCGAAAAAATCAGATGATAATCCCAGCCATCCAGCCATTCGGCTTCTTTGACCGGGCAGATCAAAGAATGGACCACTGACGGCTCTGCATGAATGATCTGAACATAATTTCGGGTGATTCTTTTTGCCTTAAACGCGCTAGATTTTGATGACTTCATCGGTTTCTCCAGATTCAGGAACATTAATGGTGCGCTATATGGAATAACGATCTTAATTTATTGCATGGTTATATTTAAAATCTCCTGCAAGCTTTTGATAACCGTAACCTCATTTTTCGAAGACATGTTCTTGGGGAGATGTTCGCTGCGATACGCTATCTGGAAATCCAGAGCATCCCTGTCTGTGCGGTTAACCGGTCTGGCTATGAATATCGGATGGATTCCGGCGGCGATGGCCCCGGCAACATCCTCTTCCGTGTCCCCGACATAAATCACTTCATCCTGTGAAAGCCCGGTCTGCTCAAGCGCAAAAGAAAAAATGGCGGGATCGGGCTTTTTAACCCCCACTTCACTGGATATGATAATGGTATCAAAAAAGTTTTCTAATCCATTATTGCTTAAGATGCGCCGGACATGCGGGGGATGATCAAAATTGCTCACCAGCCCAATCATTTTATTTTGCTTTAAAGCAGTAAGAACCGGGATCGCTTCAGGATCGATAAAAATATGAGTTTGCCAGGCTTCCGCAATCGTATCCGCGATATGACGGAGTTCTGCTTTACCCAATTCATGGTTGAGTCGTACGCATAAGGAATCAATCCGGCGTTCTAAAGCGGTTAAATTGTCTTCATTGTCGGTGGGTTCAGCGGTGCTGAAAAACCCATCGCATTCTTGTGAAAAGATATCCTTTGGCATATTCAGCCCCTGCTTGTTTAGCAAATCATAAAACGTCGACAGCCAGTCAGACCAGGCCTGCTTCATATTGCCGTAAACCAGTATGGTTCCGTATAAATCAAAAAAAATTCCCTGTATGCTCATTCCGATTTCCGAACCATGTAGACATCTTCTAAGAATTGGAATTGGTGGAATTGGGGGGAATTGGGGTCGGGCCGTCCTACTATATTGATATTTAAGGAAAAGAGACCCAATTATAGGTGTTTTCGAGGTCTATATTGCCCTTTTTGGGGTCAAAATCGGCGATATAGGAAGTCTCTCGTTCCCTAAGCTCGTAACCTCCAGGCACTTTACCAATTTGTCTCCCCAAAGCTTTCGTACCCAAACCCGCTTTTATTCTTTCTACAAATTGTTCGCTGCCAACAGCAATACTTCGGGTCCATTGACTATCACAAACGTTGTTGCCCTTCGCCAGCGATTCATTCACCCACTCTTTATGGGACTCCCGGAACCATTCATAGGTCTGATAGCCAGCTAACGCTGCCACTTTTTCATAGGCAATGAGCACACATTTGCGCCGAGGAGACTGGATCTCGTTGTATCCCCCAAACAACCATTCAGAAGGATGATTCACAACACCGGCACGTACCATGTTCAAGTCAATATACACCAGACAGCGCAGGAGGTGTTTCCCAGTTTCTACGGCAGTAGCGTGATACCGATCCTGCCAGTACGCACCTTTGCGCTTCTTTCTCTCATTGTACTCCTGGGCACAACGACCAGCAACCAGTTGGATCGACCTCGCAATGGTATCCCGATCACCATCATCTACAACCACTAAGTGGATATGATTTGAAGTCACTGCATAGTTAAGCATTGTCAGTCCGTAACGTCTTTTCGCCTCAAAGAGCCACTGTAAAAATCGCCGTTTATCTCTAGCGAATTTAAGCAAAAACTCCCTTTTGTGGCATCTATGAGTCAGATGCCAAACCTGCCCGGGGATGTAATGTCTTTTCGCTCTAGCCATCGGTGATCCTATATCGCTCTTTTTGACCTTAAAAACGTCATTATAGCCCCCAAATAAACCCCTTTTTTGAAATTAATCTGTATAATCTTACCCCCTTACCGCGGCCCGACCCCAAATCACACCAAATCAACCAAATCACCAAATCACCAAATCACATTTTCTTCACCTTCCATATGTTTTCCTCCAATAAACCGAACGACCAAGCTCACCTGCCGTTATGAAGCATAGCGGAATAGCGGTCAGGTGGAGCGCCTTGTTAGCGGCGGATTGTTCTGACCAATCAATGTCAGCAGTCCAACTCATATCTTTCGCAAACGCGGAATCCACATTGGCACTTCCCGCATGTACTTCTCATAATCCTCGCCAAAGCGCACAAGAAGCAGTCTTTCCTCGTATCGCGAGATGTAATGCAGGAATCCGATCGCAATAACCCACACTACTGCAGCAGCCAGCGATATGCTCAGCATCAGAAGACCAAGATAAAGCAGAATCTCGCTCAGATATACTGGATGGCGAACGACGCCGAACACGCTCTTCCTGATTACGCCAGGAGTTTCTCTCTTTTCACCGAATACGATAGACAGACCCTTTCTTGCCAGAATGCACGACAGTACAAGCAAAACGACTCCAAAAGGTATTCTAACGCCTTGTGGTACATAGTGATTGAGGAAAGTAGTGTACTTTAAGAAGAATGTGTCGAGTATACACGTCGCAGCAAATAGGCATGCCAGTATTATTTGTCCAGCATCGCCAACTGTATGTTCTCCAGTAAGATCATCCCGCTGTTTCTGTTCTTCCCTATTTGTTTGTTTTCGAGCCATATTATCTCCTTATTCCACCTCCTGTTTCGTGATGGAATGCGCGCTAACGCCGGCAATAAGTGGCGGGCGAGTGCTGCCCCGGAAGATGTATAGGTACCTTAGTGGGTATCAACCAGGATTCCTCCAAACCGCAGGATATAGCCCGTTCATCTTCATACCATTGTTATGCCACGGGGCTATTCTCAAATCCTGTCTCTGAAGTTTTAACCGGGATGATCCGTCGCTCGATGTCGGTCCAGATTTTACGCTTCATCATTCGCAAATCATATTCAGTCTGCAAATTCAACCAAAACTGAGCTTCGACACCAAAATATCGCTGCAGTCTCAAAGCGGTATCGGCGGTAATAGCCCTTTTGCCGTTGACGATCGCACTAGTCCTATTCGGAGGAACAGACAGATCGCTTGCGAGCTTATTTATACTGATACCTAAATTGTCCATGAAATCTTGATGCAGGATTTCACCCGGTGTGATCGGATCAAGCAGTTTGTTCGCATTCATGTTTATACCTCAATGATAATCGACAATTTTAGCATTACGACACCGTGCCGCGGCGAAGCTCCTAAGAGCGAAGACGGGTCAGCTCCACTGGCTTGTTAGCCAAGACTATCTAAAAACTTTACCCCTTTGTCCAATTCAAAAAGACCGATTTATCGCAAGCTGATGAATATTAGAAAAACAGAAAATAACGCGGAACCTTTTTCATATATTCGCGATAGGACTCACCGTATTTTTCAGAACAATACTTCTCCTCCGCCAGAACAATAAGATGATTTATGGCGGTATGCAAGATAACAAGCATTATCATGAACCAAGAGGCACAACCGATACCTATTCCAAGAAGCGTGAGTGCGGAGAAAAAATACATTGGATTTCTGGATATTTTATAAACGCCTTTAACAATCGGTTCATTTGAGGGGGTTGAAGCAAAATTGATGGTGCTTATAACATACGGGATAGATCCAGATGCATAAACAGTCAATCCTATATAAAACCACATCGTTTCCAATCTTAAAGGTAGGCCGACTGAATAAAGCACCGCTCCGAAAAAGACGAAGGTAGACACAAAAGTCTGACATTTTTCTTTTACAGTATACGCGGACATATTAACGGCCCGTTTTGCAGCTCCCTTATTTGAGATGAACAGAATAATCATTGGCAAAATTATTGGAATAGTTCCTAACCACCCATTACACCAGCCTATCTTGAAATCTGGAATCAAAAACATCATTCTATTCTTCTGGATTTAGATCGGACCATTAGCATATTAAAGATTCAAGTAGCACAATTGTTTTTCACATATAATGATGCTTCAGCGGGCTAACGCCTAGCATAACCGGCGCCAAAAAGCTGTGGCTTTTTGGCGTTAGTGTTCATGCTGTTGTTAGGTGATCCATAGAAAGCTATGTATTTTTAGAAAATGTATAAGTTTTTTTATTCTTTTTTATTAATTTGAACAAATTATTGCTTAAAATATTTTCTCTTATTTCTCTATCTCTCATGTGATGGTCGCTAAATGAGAGAATTCCTTGTGCTTTTAATATTCTGTTTATTTCCTGCAAGACGTCGTCAGGATAATTTAAATCATGATAAGTGTCGTATAAAAGTACAACATCGACACTTTGATCTGGCAATCCAGTATCACAGTTAGAATGAATGGTTTTCACATTTCCAAGTTTGTTTTTTGAAGCAATATCTTGAACAGATTTAATAGCTAAAGGGTGTAAATCAAGTGCAAATATCTCACCTGACATACCAATCAGAGATGAAAGCGGCACGATGTAGCTACCTGGGCCGCAGCCGTAGTCGAGGACAGCATTTCCTGGCTTTATCCCAACTTCTTTCAAGACATTGATTCTCGGTGAAATGAAATCACGAATTTTAAAAGCGAGACTCATTAGCTTAAAACTCATTGAAGATTCTAATTTTGCCATAATCAGTATCTTTATAATGCATTTTGTTGTTGACGCCTAACGTCTTAAGCTAAGCCGCGCCGGCACCGCGCCTTAACGCCGAAGCCGCCGCCAAGCTTTCCGGCGTCGGTTTGAGCGCATTGTTAGTCGTCACGTCGTGGTGTCCAAACCCTAGATACCAAACGCCAACCGGTAAAAACGACTAGCACAAACAAATGTATCCCGAGACCGATGATTGGAGCCCAAATTATTGGGTCTGATTCAACAAATATTGAAGCTAGAATAAACCAGGCAACCCAGAATACTCCGACCAATACGCTTCCGAATCCCAGTTTCCAGCTTTTAGCAACGACAGCAAGAACTATGGAGAAAATGAATAAAATCAGCGGTGACACCGCTAATGCGATGACAAAGTCCGGAATTCGCTGCGCATGAGCCTCTGCGGCCCAGCCAATTCCGACAATAGTCGCGAGGAGCGAAGTGCTTCTATGCGGAGTGCTTCTATGTACCATGGTCAATAACGACGCATAACGGCAGGCATAAGTGGCGGGCGAGTACAACCCCGGGGAATGTAGACGGCGCCACAGTTGGAATCACCTAAAATATATCTAAACCGAACGATATAGCCCGTCCATCTTCATGCCTTTGTTATCTCTTAATCATAAAATATATTTGACAAATCCGTCCTCGATGTGTATAAATACACACATGGATAGCCGGCAGATTATCAAAATGCTCGAAAAAGATGGTTGGTATAAAGTCGATCAATCCGGTTCACACATTCAGTTCCGGCATCCATCGAAAAAGGGTCGGGTTACAGTTCCGCATCCAAAAAAAGATATACCGGTTGGCACACTTAAAAGCATTGAACGCCAAGCAGGTATTAAGTTCAAATAGGAGGCCAACATGGCTAATTATATTGCCGTCGTTCATAAAGATCCGAAAAGTGATTTCGGAGTATCCTTTCCAGATTTTCCGGGGTGTATTACCGCCGGTAGCTCAATCGATGAGGCCAAGGATATGGCTCATGATGTTCTTTCTCTGCATATAAAAGGTATGCTGGAAGACGGTGAAAATATACCAGCTCCCTCAAAGCTGGAAGACATCATGGATGATCCCGACTATTCGGATGCCGTCGCAATCCTCGTAGTTTCTGTATCTGAGGCAAAACCTCGATCCGTTCGCGTGAATATAACTGTGCCGGAAGATATGCTTCGTAAAATCGATACTGTTGCTAAAAAAAGAGGTATGTCCCGATCATCCTTTCTGGTTCATGCCGCTCAGAAAGTTATAACCCAAAGCCAGAACAGCCAATCTCAGTAGTATTTGCTTGCTAGGCTAACGACTAAGCTCACCTGACGTTATGAAGCATAGCGGTATAGCGTCCAGGTGCAGCGCATTGTTGAGAGGTCGCTTATCTGTGAGATCTATTTCATTTTTCATTTCCAACAAGTGTGCCGGCCCTGGCACACCATTTAGCTCCGCAGCTTTGGCTAATCCCCATCCTTGGCCATTTTTTAATTCCTCTATGTCAGTCTCTGATAGACTCTTGATCTCTCTCTTTTCTTCGCCAGCATATTTGGATTTATAAGAATGATCTGCTGTTGAGAATGTAGACAGGGGCATCAGTATTAAAAGCAAGAATAGAATTGTGACCTTTGTGTTCATGATGATTTTTCCTCTACAAATTCATCGTACAGCGTTAATTATTTGAGCTTCACAACGCAAGGCATAAGCGGCGGGTGGATGGAACCCAGGTCAGTGTGAAAAACACCTTGATAGAAGGAAACCTGTTTATTTCGAGTACCTTTCTTTACTTATTACCCATGTCATTGCGACTTGCTTACCAGCGGCTTGATTGCTTTCCATAATTTGATGTGCTTCAGGTACTTCCTCAAAAGAAAAAATGCGGTTAATATTGGTCCTGTATGCTCCGGATTCTATTCTCTGCTGCAATGATTGGCCAGTTAGTTTTTTACATCTTGAACCATTCTAATAAATTCAAGAGAAAAATTGTATACATCACCCGGCCATCGTGCAGATAAATAATTTCTATCTCTTACAACAAAACCTCTTTTTAAATGATTAAAGTTATCTCTTAACAACGGAGTGGGGCCTTTAAGAAAATTGTTACTGTCGAACAAAACAGACTTAACTTCATCTTCAACTGTAATTTCCGGATAGGTAAGGTAATAATCCTTCAGCCATAATCTAGTTAGATTATACGCTAATAATTCTTGTGATTTCAGTAATGATGTTGTTTTGTAGTTGTGAATAACTGATTGTTCTGTATCAGAGTTAATACTTCGCGCTGCTAATACAACTCCGTGACAAATTGCACCAACCGGTTTTTGAGCAACAAAAAAATCAACAACAAGATGCTGTAATACTTCTGACTCCAAATATTCTTTAACTCCTTTATCGTGTCCTCCGGGTAAAAGGATTGCATCAAAACGTTCTTCTTGAACATCAATATATTTTAACGGATTACAAAACGATTCGCTTTTTTCCATTTCGTAATATGCATCAACAGCATCTTGTCTTGCTCGTAAAACTGATTTCCAAATTCCTAATTTCTCATCTTTGAGCATTAGGCTATCTGCAGATGCTTTTTTGCCTTCAGGCGTTATAAATACAATTTCCATATCCTTTTCAGATATTAACTTCCAAGGAATGGCCGCTTCTGTTGGGTCAAACCCATAAGATGGGATAGGTATCAATATTCTTTTCATGCTCATATCCACTATTTCTTGTTTTTCCTTTCATTTTTATTATTCCGCTTTCTTGTTGTATGACCGCAAAGAAATAAAACGTTTTTCATGAGTAAAATGTCACTGCTAACGTTTGAAGTGAGCTGCGGCCCAAATTAGGGTCGATCTTGTACGGGATTTACGTAAAACCGCACAATTATTCCCGTCTGGTTCATCCGTTGGTTATGTGACTGGTGTGATTGTTTAGCCATTCTGAAAAGTTTAGACGTGACATTTTCCCTGCAGCAAGCTCGAGCATGACACGCTCTTGTTCATCCATGCCGGCAATTATTTCATACCCATTTAAGATAAGAAACGTTTCCATAGCAGCATGCCCCACTCTTTTGTTCCCATCCCTAAAGGGGTGATTCATTACCAAGGAAAAACATAGAGCAGCTGCTTTGGTAACGATATCAGGGTAAAGGTCTTTTTGATCGAATGTTTGACGAGGTTGATTGACGGCGGATTCCAGGGCGTTTATATCGCGAATGCCACGAGAGCCCCCTGATGAGGAAATGATCCGATGATGGAGTTCAAAAACTTCTGAAAGGCAAAGATAGCGCATCAGGCCAGCCGTTCATAAAGTTCCTGATTTTTAGATAAAACCTTGCGTATTGCCGCTTCCAAATCTGGATCAGGTTGAGAGATGAGATCCTCAATTGAAGCAGTTACAAATTCCTCAGGTAACAGCCCGAATTTTTTAGCTTTATCTTCGAGAATAGCGGCTTTATTATCATCTATTTCAACTATGATTCTGGTCATGGCTATATCCTTCAATTTTTCGATATATATCTAAAATATATCATAATTCAAAAATTCTCAAGAGCATTTACCACATAACGCCAATTCCTATTAAGATAAGATTGCGCAGGACTATTGGGCCATCAATCCCATAGTTGGCACGATTCAAGTCAATTAGTGAATCGTTTCTCACGTATAGATCTCCAAAATATTGGATGTCGCGAATAACAATTAGTATTTGGAAAAGAACGGCTTTTACCTGCTTAGAGAAGGTAGTAAACACTTCATTTGCACAAACGACAAGAAAGTAATTCCGATCAAAAGGGCATGAGTTGTCGTTTTCCGGCTTGAATCGTCCTTCTGAGCACCTGAACCGTCGTTTTCCGGCTTAATCTGGCAGAGTAATTAGCCACGGACCCACACAGACTTACACTAACCTTATGAATTGACCTATGGAAGCGTTTAAAGACCGAGGGTTTTGTGAATTTTTTCTAATCGATCCCGGCCGATGGGAATGCGCCGGTTGACCGGGGGGTCGAGGCGAAGGTCCCAATCCCGGGAGCTGCGAGGGGTGAGCGCCCGGACCCGATTCAAATTAATTATTAAAATTTCGTCTTTTTTCTTCGAGGCGCTGATCAAGGCGTTTGAGCATTTCGATGGTTTTTTCCAGTTTCTGGTTGGTTTGCTTCGAGCTTTGCGGTTTTTGTTTCGGAGTTTGGTTTCTTCGCGGGTTAATTTGCGGTTGGTTCGTTTAAATGCCAGTTTTGTTTTATTTGACTTCTCAAGCTGTTTTTGCACCTGGGTAATTTCTTTGGAAAGACGGTTGATCTCTTTTAATGACGCCAGCCAGTTTAGCGTTTCACCATCAACGGGAGATTCTTCCAGAATAATATAGGCTTCAAGGTGTCAAGGGCCAAGTGGTAATTTCGGTGGCGATTATTGTGATCGGAGTAAAGCTGCGCAAGTTTCAGATGCGCATTTTTTGCTTCGGTGGATTTTGAATTTCTGACGAATAACATGTTCCAGCTCGATAATTTCTCTGGAGTATTTATGATCGGCAACCGGTTGGCTGGCTGGGTCTGCAGTTTCTTTGCCGGAATTCATCATATGAGAACAGCCACTGAATGCAACAACCAGTGCGATGACAACCATGAGATCATTTTTCGTCCTTAATTTGGGCATCTATTTTCCTTTTGAGCCCCGCTTGCGATCCTGCAGGCTGATCAATTTGCGATCCTTTTTGCGCTTTTACTGTCCCCACGCTGATCCGCCATGACGGTACTGCCGGCTACTGTTTTGGCGTGTTCTTTCATTTCCGCCGCCACTTCACCGTACTGGATGTGATTTTTAAACTTGCGTTTCACATTCGTCACCACCCCGATGGACAGGGTTGCCAGCGGGAATTTAACTTTCTGACCCTGGCGATTTTCGCCGACGATATGGCCGCGCTTTTCGGTCTTTCTCATCGTAAAATCCCGGGAAATGGTCTTATCAAAGGTATCAATGACCGATTGGCAGATCCGCGGATAAAGATCCGGGGTGGTGATGAGCACATAATCATCCCCGCCGATGTGGCCGATAAAATCATCATCGTGTCCGTATTTGGCAACCGCTTCACTGATCATACCGGCGGTGGCCTGGATAACATCGTTGCCTTTGGCATATCCGTAGTGATCGTTATAGGCTTTAAAGTTGTCGATATCCATCAGGCAAAAAGCAATGGGTGCCTTGGCGGCCATGCGCTTTTTTATTACATTTTCTATGGCAATGCCTCCGGGCAGACGCGTCAGGGGGACTGGTGTCCAGATACATTTCCTCGAGCTGCTTTAAGCGTTTGGCCATGGTGACAAATGCCTGGGCCAGATCGCCCAGCTCATCTTTGTTACGGATATCGGGCCGATGATCGAATTTGCCCTCGGAGATCATACTGGTGGCGTATTTCAGTTTTTTTATTGCGCCGGAAATATTTCGGGTGATGACAAAGGCCGCTGTCACCGAAAACAACAGGCCCAGGCCGCATAGCACTGCCGAGGCTTTAAAAGCGATGCTGACCGATGGTTGCGGTTAATCCGGTTTTTTCATTCTGATCCCGCAGGGCATTGGCCGCCATGCCTTTGATGACCGCAATAATTCTTTCCTGCTGGGCTTTGATCCTATTTTCAAACTCCAGGGCAGCGATTGAAGACGGGTCGGCAACCCCTCTCAGGGCTTCAGCCAGCGTATGATTGTATTCGGAGTGGAGGCTGACAATCTGATCGAGGGGATACTCGATCTGTCCCGGGCAGGTAACGGATGTGTTCAGTCAGCTCTTTAAATTCTTTTTCCTTATCCCAGAACAGTTTTAAAACATCGGAGGTCTTTAAAATAAGGTAGCGCTGGGCATACAGCTCCTGGGCCAGGATGACGTCAATCATTTTTCCCGACGTGTTGATGACCGGCAGGTCCGTGTTTAAGATGCTATTGTTAATTTCATTGAGCCGGTCAAGATTCGCCAGCGCAAAGATGGATATGCCAACCAGCAGGACGAGCAGCACGCTGTATCCCAGCATGAGCTTTCGGGCGATTTTAAGATGGTAAAAATGGGAAACGACAAATCCGATCAGGCGATCGATGATTTTCCATTCCGTCTGTTTTGTTTTGTTGCGGCCGGCCATTGATACACCCTGTTTTTGTCTCGACGGACTGTAAAATCCGGTTTGAGCTTGCACGAATCTAGGGTTGTTATCGGCCGAGTTGGAGGCGAACTTGAGGAAAAATTAGAAAGGGAAACGAATTTCTATTTTACTGGGGTGACATTCAGCTTCTGGCCGGGATAGATGGACGCTTTAGAATCCAGCTTATTATACTGGCGCAATTGCTCCACAGAAAGATTGTAGCGGCGGCTGATGCGATAAAGGTTTTCGCCCTGCTTGACGGTGTGAATTTTGGCTTTGGTTTCTTTTTTAGGCTCCGGGGCTGCTGTAGCGCCTTCGGTCTTCAGAGTGGCTTCGGAGACCGGTTTAGGTGGGGTGGCCCTGAGCTGATTTGCCATGTTATTGATGCGGGCCGTCATATTGGCTTCTAACTGGTCAAGGCGTTCGGTCAGCAGGATCAGCTGGTTTCCCGAGCCACCGGTTTGGGATAATCCACCTTCACCTGCGATGGACCCCAGATGGCTTTCCAATTGCTCCAGCCTGGATTCCAGCGCCAGCAACTGGGCTTTTTCGGCTAGGCTATAGGTTCTTGCAATCAGCACAACGCTTAGAATGATCAAAATTAAAAAACCGCCGATGGCGATGTAAATGTGTTTAAAGGCCCGCCCGCCGGAAGCATCGCTGCCGGACCCGTGGTAAAGATCCTCACGGGATTCCAAGGCGTCGCTGTCCGGGTGGCTGCTGCTCAACACAAAATCTTTGTCACTGCCATTTTCGAATTGACCCATTTTTCCGATCCTTCGTTTTTGTGGTGCGTTTATAGGGCTGCGGTCGGCTTTAGCCCTCCTGGCATGATTAAACGTCTCGGAATTTCTACAACTGAATGAAAATACGGGGATATTTTTTAAAACATGAGTTTTTACCTCAATCATGGAATACTGGAATAGTGGAACGATGGAATAGTGGGTTTTCAAAGGATATTATCCATTTTAAACTTTATCGTCAAGACCCATTTTTCCAACATTCCAGCATTCCACCATTCCAATTGGGGCGAAGCCCCAAACTTGTTTTATTTAAGTTAAAAGGCAACAAAAAAATAATTAAAAAACCTGAATGCTATCCAGGTTTTTTATACTCATCTGAGTTCTTTAAGCGCCAGCGGGCAAACAGCAACATTGCCAGCAGGGTCAGCAGAAAATACCCCGGAAACCAGGCGATGGATTTGATGAATATCAGGTTTTCCAGTTGAGCCCCGGCCGTCTGCGGTTGCGTCACGCCGATCTGCAACCTTAACTGCGCCAGCAACAGGGAATACAACACGCCGATTAACCCGTATGCCAGGTTAAACGACAGCCCCTTGAAGCTTAATACCGTGGCCCGCTGATGCGAGCTGGCGATGCGGTTAAGGTATTGGCTCTGAAAAAAATTCTGCAGGTATATAACGCCGACCAAAAGGATGACCGGCAGCAATCCGATAATCGGCCAGAAAAAAGTCATACCGATCAGCCCGATCATGGTCAGTGCGGCCATGACCCCCAGGTTAAATCCGGGAGAATGCTTTTGCACCATGCCCCGGGCAACCCGCGGCGCAATCAAACCCAGAATCGCCAGTCCCGATCCGATCAAACCGAATGTCGCCTCGGGCAGATCGATCAGGCGGTAATACTGACTGTTTAAAGTAATGATCATCCGAATGCAGTTGTCGAACAGCAGACCGGCCAGAATAATGACCAGCGCAAACGGCGTTTTTAGGATCCATTTTGCGGCCGTCAGAGTCAGTTTAAACGCTCCGGCAATGGATGTGCCTCTGCCGGCTTTTGTCTGATAGTTTTGATGGCCGGTTTCACGCATGCGTAATGCGGTCAGCAACGTCAGGATGGCCATCAGCAGCGTCAGAAAGGGGGGGGATGCGCAGGGTCATGCCCTGGTTGAGGTGAACGTTGAACCCCAGCCAATCGACGATGCGTTGCATCAGGTCCGGATCGTAAACGGCCGCCCCGAAGCTCATGGCGATAATAAAGGCAATGGACTGAACCCGCATCTGTATTTCCAGAACCCGCGGCCAATCTTTGATATCGCCTTCATCTTTGAGGGTATCGTAGGCAATGGCTTCATCTGCACCGCTGGCGGCAGCTTCGGCTGCACCGCTTAAAACCCGATTGACCAGAAATATGGCAAACAATAACTCCGGGTTGCCCCGCGGTGCAAAACACAACAGAACCATTTCGATGATCATCAGAATTCCGGTAAAAACCAGTAAATTCCTGCGGCCCAGCGTGTCGGCCAGCGCACCGGACGGCACTTCGAGCAATACGATGGTGGCGGCCCAGGCGGCATTGAGCAGGGCAAACTGTTCCAGGGTCAAACCATAGTCCAGAAACAAAATGGTGAATATCGGATAATAAAAACGGCAGTTAAAGAAAACCCGGAAGGCAATAAACAGGCGGATGTTTCGAATTTTAAACGGAGATGTCTTAGCGCGTGTTTCCAAAGAATCGATTCTATTCTTAGATTTTTTCATCCCACGCAAAGTTCGCGAAGAAAAATGTCAACTAAATAGTTTTTATAAACTTTGCGTCTTGGCGTCTTTGCGTGATGCTATTCGTGGCTTCATTCCACCAAACTCAGGGTTTTTTATCTGATCCTTCCAGATCGATGCGCACCAGCGGAGCCGGAATCCGTTCGGAGGTTACAAAGACCGATTTTCCGTAAAATCCAAAACAGACGGCTTCTTGCTGGAATAATCTGTTAAAACGCAAGCGCTGTGGCCTTCTTTTAAAGGCGCTGGCCCAGTCTTCGTTTTGTCTGCGCCTGAAAAGATAGCCGTTGTTGTAAGTCAGTACCACCGCTGAAAGACCATCGGGTGACAGATCCATGGCGGTGGGCCAGTTAAAATGCGGAACGGTTGTTAACCGGTGTGCCACCACCGTTGCGCCCTGATCAACAGGGTGCAGCGGCAATTCATAAAGCACCGGGGACAGGCCGCGTTTGCTGAGCAGAAAGACGCGCTGATTGGCTGCGTCTACGGCTACCGCTTCACAATCCAGGGGCCCATCCTCATAGCTGAAACGGATCTGCCAGGCAATTGCTGCCACCTTTCCATGGTCTATCCCGGTTGCGGTGATGGCGGGTTCCTTTACGATATAGAGGGTAACGGTCTGGCGCTGCTGCCAGTTGTCGCCAACATCCGCAATCAAAAGGTAGGCGGTATCCCGCCAGCGGAATGAAGCCAGCGCTTCCCAATCAAAGTTTTCGGCCCCCTCTACCCGGAAGGTGCCCAGATCGGTTCCATCGCTACCGACGGCGTACAGCAGCGGGTCATCGCCGCCGTCATTAATCGCCCACAGTAATCCGGGGTAAAGGCGAGACGATGCCAGACCGCTGGCTTCACTGATTTGGGTATTTTCCAGTTTGCCCGTGATTGCCGGTTCACCGACAACCGGTGGGCTGGGGTCTTTTGTCAGCAGATCAGCGGCACAGCCGGCGACGGTAATTATGACCGCCATTAATGTCAACAGCAGATATTTAAATAGGGCTGGCGATTTTTTACCTCGGAATCGAGCATTGAATACGGATTTCTTCATATTGATAACCGTTGGGCCCCATGCGGCCTTGATTTTAATTCGCGGATGTTTCATATGTCAAGCGGTATAAACGCAGCTGTCGCCAAAAACCCACGGCAAGGCAAAGATGAAGATTTTTATTCTGCAGTCGGGGATCGAAAACAATAAATAGAAAAGGGGTCACCGGAAGTGACCCCTTTTTTATTACGAAGAAGCTATCTTGGATTTTTTTCTAGTTAGTGCCCATCCACGATAAGTGAATGGCGCTATCACGTTTCCAATTCATAAATGAAGATTTTTTTCGTTGGGCAAGGCCGCACAAGGGTTTGCGGCGAGACGTACTTTTTGTACGTCGCAGCCGAAAACCCGCGGAGAACGCCGCACAACGGAAAAAAGACCATTTATGGATGGAAACTAGTTAATTGGAAAAAATGTTGTCTAGGCGCTCAAGGTCGTTGATCATGCCCCATTCACCGCCGCCCTTTTCCACCTTGCCGCGCCAATCTGCCACGCGGGCCATATATACTTTCGGGTCAAGATTATCACCGCGCAGCTTGGTTACATTCAAAGCGATGACATTAAACTCCGGCAGCTGAAAGGGAAGATCGCGTTTGTACCCTTTGGCCAGTTCTTCTTTGAGATCCGAGAAAATTAAAATGTATTTTTTGCCGTTGTCGGCTTCGTTTAAGTATTCGATGGCCTGCAGAATACCGCCCGAGATATCGGTATAGGGGCTGCCTTTCACCGATGTGACAAAGGTGCCGATCTGCTGCATGAAAGCCCGTTTTTGGTTGTTGGCCACCGAAGGGCGTTCGTCAAAGGTGATTTTTGAGACGATGTCTTTTTCACTGAAGCTTCCGGTGTCGATGCGGGCCACCGCCAATGTATCGCCGGGCGCCAGAACACCCAGCAGGTAATTGAGAATTTTCTGGGCTTTATTCAGCTCCACCGCATAGGTGCCGGAGGTGTCCAGCAGCATATAGACCCCTGTGGAGCGGCTTTTGGTATCGGTGCAGCCTGCAATCAGGATGCAAAAGACGATCGCTATTGCAAAAAGTTTTTTCATTCCTGTGGTTCCTTTATTTTCAAGGTTTCGTCAAAACTGTCAACGGCTTCCTCGACCAGTGGCGAATCTTCAGGGAGCTCCGCTTCAGAGATGTCCATCTTTTTGCCTTTGGATGCCCAGAATGATCCCTTCCAGCCAGATGGTCGGGAAAATGGCCAGATCGTATACATTTACAATAAAGCGCCCGGTGTAAAATCCCACATTGCCCAGCAGACGCAGCAAAAAGGCAAACATTCTCAACAGCCATGCCATCAGCCCACCCAGCACGGTGCGGGAAGAGGACACAAACATTTCCAGGGGAATGGCAACAAAAGTCAGGGCGAAGGGCAAAATAAAGCCCATGACCATCTGTCCCACCATGGGGATTAAACTGGTGGTCAAACCGGCTTGTTCAGCGCCTGACAGTGTATGCCGCAGGGCCTCCATGTCGTGGGCGATGCGGTCCCGCATGAAGGCCAGGGCCGATTCCACACCCGCCAGAATCGCCAGCAGGGTAAAGGTGACGATAATCATTCGGTGGCGCATTTTGTCGTCCATGGCACCGATGATGGGAAACAGGCGTGTGATGCGCAATGATTCCATTAAAAACAGCCCCATGGTCAATTCGACCAGAATGATCACCAGACCGGCCACATCGGAGGTTTTGAACGGACCGATATAGCTGGCGCCTCCGACCATTTCCGACATCGGCAGGGCGATCAGGTTAAAATTGATGATGGCCCCTCCGATAGCAATCAGCAGCACCAGACCGGCGATGGCAAATTGCGTCATGGCCGAGGTCGACAGGGCGCGAGCTGCTTTGTCGGAGCCGGAGCGGATTTTTTCGTATTCATCCATGTAGTGATCAACCGTTTTGGATCGTTTTTTTATCGTGGTAATGGATTTGGCGATGCTGACCAGGGATTTTTCGATTTTGCGCCAGAACGGCATCATCTTGTTTAAAATTGAATGGCGTGCGGCCGTGGAATTGCGATAGTCCTCTATGGCTTTTTTGTGCTGCTCGTTTAGCGAGCGGTTGATTTCCGCCAGCATATTGGCGACCATCGAATCCCCGCTATGCTTGATTTTGGCTATGGATTCGATAATCGGCATCCAGTTGGGCAACGACGGCGGCACATCGGCGCTGCTGTTGTAATCTTCATCCAGCTTGGTGATCACTTCCGACACCTGGCGGTGAACATTGGGATAGCCTTCGAGATCCCGGGTCACCGCGGCAGCGATACGGTCAAATTCGCGTTCGACGATTCGTTCGGCGTTTTCCAGACCGGCAGCCATCATCACTTCCCGATTGCGCATTGCCAGTAGTTTCTCTGCCGACAGCACGGAGGCAGCCGTAAAGCGCATGGCGTTGTGGATAATTTTGCTAAACGACATTACGGCCCGGTGAAACGGCCGGCGGGCAAAATAAAGCGCGAGCAGAAACAATACGATCCATATTAATATGGATAGTGCCGGACTGCTGGTTATATTCAACATGTTGGCAAGTGTCATACAATCCTCCATTTAAATTTATTTGTACCAAGCGATGAGGACAACGTGACCGGGTCAAATCGGGTTGTTAGACCGTCGTTTTCGGAAATGATTATGATGTCATCAGCTTATCAAAAAACAGGGGCAATTTCAATTTTTTAAGGCCCTAAATTTTCTTATATATTTGATATTCTTATAAAAAGTTTTATTAATGACTGTTGGCAAATTTCATGGATTTCAATCTAAATGAAAGCCACGCCCCTGGGACGCGGCTTTTTTGCCAAAATAGGGCAGTTCCGAATGATTCCCTGTCATTATTGTGATTACTGGGTAATTTCAAAATTAATTGTTTCCAGCAGATTGCCTGATGTGTCCAGCACATCTACCCGCCAGGAACCAATTTCATGAGACTGAATGGCCTTCGAGCTGTAGGTGCGCCAGGTGGCTGCCTTGACCGCCAGTGAAATGCGAGCGCGTTCGACATCGCCGTAACTCCAGACGTGCACCACCTCGGTGGGCGTGTCGGCAGCCACAACCTTTGTAAAGCAATACAGCCGGGAAACCGAATTCGAAAAACGGGTTCCAACGTCCACCGCTTCCCGGTCGACGACGTCTTTGCCGAGGGCTGCGGCCACAACTTGTACTTTGTTTGCTTCCTGGGCCCCGGCAGCCGGAATCAGCAGACACAGGGAAATAAACACCACCATAACACTTAAAAAAGAAACCGTCGTTTTCATACACTGTCCTCCTGGTACTCTAATTGATCGCATAACGCTCAATTAGGTATAATTGTTATTCGTTATTAGAAATGAATTAAATGTTACGAATCGTATCGGTTGAAATGATAGGAAACTTAAGAATTATTTCAAAGTGGTTGGATAGAAAAATCAGAAGGCCATGCGGTGCGATCGCATGCATGTGGATTTTTTAATTCAGGTGTGTAGAAAACGCCCCTATCGTGGCTCATCAATTATAGCGGTTGTCATAAATATGTTCCGTTTGCCGGATTTGCTAACAAGGGAAAATGTAATGTGTAACAGCTTAAAATTATTACAAACATGACAACCGCTATCGGAACGTTATTCTGACAAACGCTCTACAGGAATTGCGTGGCGATGATGATTGGCGGGCGGCTGATTTGCAAGGCTTGAGGGACCGACTGTTATTGATCCGGGTTTTTCACATTGCCCTCAAATGGAACGGGATTGCTAAAGTATTTATCGGGATCCGTGTTTAAGGCTTCCAGCCGGTAGCGGTAATACCCGATACGCGCCCGTTTGTTTTTTTGAGATCCGAAATAGTCGAGCGGTTTTTCCTCGAGTTCGGCGATTTTGGCTTCCAGCCGTTCTTTTTCAGCTGCAACCCGTTCCTGTTGAGTGGGCTGTCGATTTTGCGCAGCTTCTGCCGTCTGCTTTCTTTCTTCGGCTTTTTGCCGCGCCTCTTCTTCCTCAAGCTCTCTGATAAGCTCGGTCAGCTCTTTATTTTGGGTATCCGTGCGTTGTTGATCGGCAGCCGCATCGTGCGGTTCCTCTTTAAATACGAGCTTCGCGTTGGCGGCATTGTCGGGCGGCTGGTTGCCGAAATGTTTGACCCCGTTTTCATCGGTCCAGGAATAAACATCCGCGTTTGATGCCGGAACCCACAGCAGGATTCCAATAAGGAAAAATAAGCAAATTAGACGTTTCATGATGCACCTTTCTTCTGCAACTGCCTCAACTGGCCAAACCGGTCATCTTTATAGTGGTTGTCAAAAAACCGTTGCGGTATTCAAACGTTTTTTTCTACAACCGTACACCCGCTTATACCCCTATTCTTTTTGTTCAACAAAAGATCTTAAAATTTCTCCCTGTTGTACCGGAACTTCACCAAATTTCACTCCAAAGCCGCGGGGGCTGCCCCAGGAAATCATTCCGGTGAGTTTGAACGGTTTTGAATAGTTGGGTAAAGTGAAGTTCAGTTCTATTTTCTGACCGGTGGTAAATTTTTCAGTGGTCTCGATAAACACCCCTCCAATGCTGATATCCAATATGTAGCTCTTGAAGTCTTTGTTTTGGATACTGTAATTGGCATTAATCAAACACGGCTTGCGAGGATTTTCCCGCATCGAAGATTCGTTTTCTTCCAGACTGACGGTTCTTTCGGGCAGTTCAACGGCCGGCATGCCTTCCAATTGCTCCAGCAAAATGATTTGCTGATCTTCAGACATTTCTATAATCAATTTACACAACTGGGTGGTTACATCATCGCCGATAAGCTGCTTTAACAGGATCAGTTTCTGGTCTTTGGGTAGGTCGCTGATCAGTTTGAACAGGCGTGCGCTGATTCCATATCTGCCTAACTGAGGATCCGTATCCAGCATGGGGTTGCTCCTTTACATAAATGACGACGTTACGGCTAAAATTTTATTGGTAAACGCTGAGGGTGTCAATATTTATTTTTGATTTTAAGCGGTTAGGCCACAATTTCAAATTCAGTGGTGATTTTGGCGACACCTCTGACGGTGGCAGTCACTGAGCAATATTTATCCTGGGAAAGTCGGATGGCCTGCTCAACGGCTTTGTCCGTCAAACCTTTACCGCCCAGCCGATATTTCACATGGATTTTTCGATAGGCCCAGGGCGGATCCGGGTCCTGTTCACCGGTGGCGGTGACTTCCAATAGCGTCAATTCCAGGCGTTTTTTTTCTAAAATTTCAACCACATCCACCGATGAACACGATGCCAGCGCAACCAGCAGCATCTGGGAGGGGCTGACCCCGATACCGTTTTTTTGCCCGGATAACACAACGGAGTGCCCCGTGGCATCCGTCCCGACGAAGTTTCTATCATTTAACCAGTGAACCGTTGCTGTTGCCATTTTCGTTTCTCCTTTTTGTCGTGTTGCGTGTATCGTGTGTGTTTGGTGGTTTGAGTTCTCGAGGACGAGTACGAGGACGACGACGAGGACGAAATTTTATGCTCCCTATCGTCCTCGTCCTCCTATCGTCCTCGGCTGTTTTCCAATTGTGCCGTATTACACCAATGTCGGGTACCTGCACCCCCTGTGAGGCACTCCTTGGCCGCTGTATAAAACAGTCGCCAGCGACCTGCAGCCAATAGCCAGCAGCCAGTTGCGTGTCAGTCAATGCGGCCATACTGCTTCAACTCAACTACTGTCGTTAATTTTAATGATGACCAGCGTGATGTCATCGGCAGGCTCAACACCTTGCTGAAACCGATTTAACTCGGCCAGGATGGCTTCCTGAATTTTTGCGGCTGCGGCCTGAGAATTTTGCCGAATAATGCTGTATATCGCCTGTTTGCCGAACATTTTATCCTGCGGATTGCGGGCCTCCCAGATGCCGTCGGTGCTCAATAGAATAATCTGGCCGGCAGCCAGATCGGCGCGTTTTTTTTCGACATACTGCCAGCTCTCATCGATTCCTAAAGCAATACCTTCGCCGGTCAGCTCCTCGAAACTATCCGTTACGGGATCATAAAGCGCCGCCGGTTCATGCCCGGCCCGCACCCAGTTCAGACTTTGGTTGTTCATATCGATCTGAAGATAAAACAGGGTAATGAATCGGCCGGTATCTTCCACGTCACGGGTCAGCTGGCGGTTCACGTCGCTGACCACATCGGCGATGCTGCCGGATAAGGCTGTTCGTTGCCGCAGGAAAGCTCTGGTTGAGGCCATCAGCAGGGCCGATGGGATGCCGTGCTCGGATACATCACCGATGACAACGCCATATTTATTTTCGTCAACCGCTGCGTTATCAAAAAAATCAAAATAATCGCCGCCGGTTTCGTCACAATAGATGCTTTTGCCGGCGATGTCTAAACCGGGGAATTGAGGATCTTTTGCGGGCAACAGGTTTTGCTGCACTTCTTTGGCCAGATCCAATGATTGGCGCAACCGATAGCGGTCTTTGAGGCCTTCGGTCATCTGATTAAAGTTTTCGGCCAGCGCGCCCAGTTCGTCATTGCTGTCAACGGTTACGGTTGCCGTCAAATCCCCTTTTTCAACTTTGGCCATGGCGGCTTCCATCCGGCGGACCGGATCGATGATGCCGGTGGTAAACTGGCGAGATAAAATGATGGCCATGGTTAAGGTAACCGCCAGTAAAAATCCGGTCAGGTACAAAAGGCTCTGAATGACCTGAGCAGGATCCATGACGAGCATCATGCGCGCTTTGTTATACGATAGCACGGCCATTAAGATCAGCGGTAAAATGCTGGCCAGTAAAAAAATAACAAACATACGAATTCGAAGCTTCAGGCGGAATGCCCCCTGGGTTGTGGCCAGTCCGCCTCGCGGGAAAAAATAGGGCCAAATTTTCTTGCATTGGGATTCGGTAGTGAAAAAGATGATGGCACAGGTAATGATCCCGGCGATGATGACACCGATAAAAACTCTTAATCCTTCAACCAGCTGTACTGCGAATGATGCGCCCTCGCCGGATCCCGAAATCAGGCTATATGTTGTCATCGTAATGGCGGCTAAAAACCAGTTAAAAAGACTCATCAATGCAGAAATATAAGGTAAATCAAGGATTTTGCGCTGCGCTTTTTTTTGAAGAACCGGGTCAATCTCCTGATCAAGCCTTTTGAGGTCAAAAAATCGATTCAGATCTTTTCGCCAGTTGTAAAAAAAAACGATAGCAATAATAACCAGCCCGACAAACATGATTCCAACGACATAAAACGTATTTTGGACCTGCTGGGCCGGGAATACCCTGGTCAAAAAAAACAAAATACGATGTTACAATGCAGGCTCCGGCAAAGTTGGCAACCACCTGCAGCCAACCGATCGGTCGCCCACTAATATAAGACATTACCCGCTGTGAATTCCTGTATTTTGATGTTTTGTCGGTCATCACTGCACCTTAAATTTTTAGGTGAAAATATCGAATCGCTTAAATAGTGTCTTCAATTTGAATTTCTTTTTGACACCAAGACACCTTTTATCTATTATTTTCTACCACCTAACCCGGACAAGCCGGAACCCAAAATGATTAATCACGAAAACGCGAAATTTGGAACGCGCAGCGCAGGCGCTTGCGCCGCGTGAGCACGAAATTTTTCTTTTCTTTCGTGTTTTCTTCCTTTCGTGCTTTCGTGATAAAAAAGTTTTTTCATAAAATGCAAAGAATTCACAACTAAGACTCTAAAAGCGTAATGCATTTTTAACTTCACCTAAAAGAGGATTTTAAGCAATGGGAAATTTACACAAAACCGCGTTAAATGATCGCCATGTCAAACTGGGCGCCAACATGGTGGAATTTGCGGGCTGGGAAATGCCGCTGCATTATGAAACCGGCATTGTTCAGGAGCACCTGAGTACCCGCAAAGCAGTGGGGCTTTTTGACATCTCCCACATGGGCCGCTTCACCGTCCGCGGCAAGGATGCCCTTGAATTTTTGCAGCATGTGCTCACCAACAATGCGGCCGCCCTGGAAGAAGAAGAAGGCCATTACACGATGATTCCCAATGAAAACGGCGGCGTCATTGACGATGCGTATCTTTACCGCTTTGTTCCCGATGAATACATCCTGGTGGTCAACGCATCCAACCGGGAAAAAGATCTTGCCCACCTGGAGGCATTGCGCAAAAAATTCGGCCAGGGTGGAGTTAAGCGACCGCACAAAAGAGCTGGCCATGCTCAGCCTGCAGGGACCCCGGGCCAAAGAATTGATGCTCGATCTGATTTCCGCGGGTCGATTGCCCGAACCCCTGAGAAACTATCTGAGCACCGCCTACATTAACGGAAGCCGGATACTGATTTCGCGCACCGGTTACACCGGCGAACCGATCTGCTTTGAGCTCTTCATCGAGCGCAAAGATGTGGCCATGATCTGGGAAATGATGTTGAACAAAGGCGTGCAGCCCGATCGGCCTGGGCGCCAGGGACACCCTGCGGCTGGAGGCCGTCTTGCCGCTCTACGGGCATGAACTGGGGCTCGACCCCGAGGGCAAGGAAATACCGGCCTATGCCAGCATGCTGGCGCGCTTCGGCGTCAGTCTTTCACCTTTAAAAGGTCAGTTCATCGGCCGGCCGGCGCTGACAAAGCAGTATGAAGCCTTCAAGCGGATCGTCGACAGAGACTATTCGCTGATTGCAGACCTGCCTCGCATCATTCAGCCCATTGCGCTGATCGATAAGGGGGTTGCCCGGGCCGAAGCCAAAG
>PVMK01167344.1_pt1 | contig 85277 bp, 72 predicted proteins | sample 1853481 | NCBI WGS metagenome assembly PVMK01 (sample SAMN08533507, study PRJNA380276) | Marine sediment metagenome, whole genome shotgun sequencing project.
CGGTATTGATCAAAATGCCATAATGATCGACTCTGTTTCCAAACGATATAGTATGTGTGGAGCTAGAATTGGTTGTATTGTTTCAAGAAATAAAGAAATTATTCAGGCAACACTAAAATACGCACAGGCTCGATTAAGTCCACCAACCTATGCGCTAATTGCCAGTGAAGCAGCTTTAGAAACACCACAAATTTACTTTGATGAAGTTATCGAAGAATATGTAGACCGAAGGAACACACTGGTGTCAGAATTAAAAAAAATTGATGGATTAAAGGTGTCCACCCCGAAAGGTGCGTTTTATTGTATTGCCGAGTTACCCATCGATGATGCCGATGATTTTGCCCAATGGATGCTGGAAAGTTTCAATGACAATGGTGAAACTGTTATGGTTGCTCCGGCCAGTGGATTTTATTCAACCAAAGGGTCCGGTAAAAATCAAATTCGTATTGCATATGTGTTGAATAAAAAAAGTTTGGTACGCTCGGTTGAATTGATTAAACTAGCGCTTGAACAGTACAAGAATTGAAATTTCAAAAGAACATATCCTTAAAAGAATATAATACTTTCGGTATTGATGTCATTGCAGAAAAATTTATTTCGGTGGATACTTTATCACAACTGATCGAAATCATTACCTCTCACAAAGATATTTTTGTACTCAGCGGTGGCAGCAATATCCTCCTGACTCAAAATATTAAAAAGCCGGTAGTTCATATTAATTTTAAAGGGATGGAGTTCTATGAAGATAAAGAGGACAATAATTCGATATTTGTCAAAGTACAGGCGGACGAAAATTGGCATGAATTTGTGCGTTGGTGTTTGAAACAGAATTTTGGTGGCATAGAAAATTTATCACTTATTCCGGGAAATGTAGGAACCAGCCCTATGCAAAATATAGGGGCCTACGGGGTTGAAATTAAAGATGTTTTTCATGAACTGGAAGCCTTGGAAATTACTTCAAATACTGTAAAAAAATTTGATAGGCAAAGTTGTAATTTTGGGTATCGCGAATCCATTTTTAAAAATGTTGATAAAAACAAATTCATCATCATCAATGTAACTTTTAAACTAACTAAAAAAGATCATTCCTTAAATACTTCCTACGGTGCTATTCAAGAGGAACTTAAAAATAATAATATAAAGGATCCCTCTATCATAGATGTCTCTAATGCCGTTATTGCCATTAGAAAAAGCAAGTTACCTGATCCAAAGGAAATTGGAAATAGCGGTAGCTTTTTTAAAAATCCTGTAATAGATGTGGCCCACTTCAATATTTTAGAACAGAAATACCCCGGGATGCCTAATTACGTCATCTCTGAGGATTTAGTAAAGATTCCGGCAGGATGGTTAATAGAGCAGTGTGGTTTTAAAGGGAAGCGATTTGGAAATGCCGGAGTTCATAAAAATCAAGCTTTGGTATTGGTAAATCATGGAAATGTTACTGGCTTTGAAATTGTTGAATTATCAAAAAAAATATTAAAAGCTGTTTTGGATAAATTCGATATTGACCTGGACACAGAGGTAAATATTGTTTGATCTTTACTCCTTAATTAGTATTTATTCCTAATTACCCAGTAACTTATTTTTATACCCTAACTTTTATCATAAAATAGTTCTTATATTTTCATAACTTTATACAAATTCTACAAATACTAATTATTATGAAAATATACGACGAAAAACATATCAAAAATATTGCTTTGGTAGGTGCTCATCACAGTGGCAAAACCACTTTAGCTGAAACAATGCTATTTGAAGCCGGACTTCTGAATCGTAGGGGAAAAGTTGAAGATAAAAATACAGTTTCTGACTATCACGAAATAGAACAAGTTAGAGAAACTTCAATTTTTGCTACCCCCCTACATACTGAATGGCGTAACTATAAGATCAATATTATTGACACTCCGGGTCTGGATGACTTTATAGGCGAAATTGCCTCTACCATGAGGGTTGCGGACTCTTTAGTTACTGTAATCAACGCGCAACATGGCGTTGAGGTTGGCACAGAAATCATTTGGGAATATATTAATCGATTCAGTCGTCCTACTCTATTTGTAATCAATCAAATTGACCATCCAAAAGCAAATTTTGACCAAAGCTATCAAAGTATTGTTGATCTGGTTGGAAACAATGCTGTTAAGGTACAATACCCAATTGTTATTGATGGATCTCAATGTATTGTAGATGTATTAAAAATGAAAGTTTATAAGTTCAAATCGGAGGGTGGCAAACCAGAAAAATTAGAAATTCCGGAAGATCAAAAAGAACTAGCTGATCATTTACACAATGAACTGGTAGAAAAAGCTGCAGAGAACGATGAAGAATTAATGGAACTTTATTTTGATAAAGGAACTCTAAATGAAGATGAAATGCGACTTGGAATTCAAAAGGGAATGTTGAATCATGAGTTATTTCCAGTTTTTTGCATCTCTGCATTAAAAGATATGGGCAGTGGAAGACTAATGGGTTTTATTGATAATGTTGCTCCAGCTGCGGCTGATTTAAAACCCGAACAGAGTGTTGAAGGAAATGACATAGTTTGTTCAGCCTCTGAGCCTACTTCTCTTTTTATTTTCAAAACATTCCATGAACCCAACCTCGGTCAGATAACTTTCTTTAAAGTAAAATCAGGCGAGGTAAAACAAAATGATCGATTGGTGAATTCGAGAACTGATGAGGTGGAGAGCTTAAATCAACTGTACATAATGGACGGTAAAAAAAGGCATGCAGTTGATAAGTTAACCGCCGGGGATATTGGAGCCACATTGAAATTAAAACATACAGAAACGAATGATACTTTGCACGCACAGGGATTTAACAATACGATTAAGCCAATTGTATTTCCAGAAGCTCGTATAAGAAAATCAGTAAACGCTGTAAATAAAAAAGATGATGAAAAATTAGGTGAAGTATTCAAAAAGATCCACAGTCAGGATCCAACCACCGATATTAAATATTCTAAAGAAATCAAACAGTTAATTCTTTACTGTCAGGGGGAACTACATCTGGCCACAATAGATTGGACCCTGAAAAATATGTATGGAATAAACGTTGAATTTAAACAACCAAGAATAGCCTATAGAGAAACTATTCAGCGGCCGGCATCAACAAGTTATAAACACAAAAAACAATCTGGTGGAGCGGGACAATTTGGTGAAGTACATTTAAAAATTGAGCCTTGGCACGAAGGAATGCCTGAACCGGAAGGGTTTAACGTAAGAAAAAAAGAAGAAGTGGAGTTGCCCTGGGGTGGTAAATTAATATTTTACAATTGTATTACGGGTGGAGTAATTGACACCCGCTACTTACCATCTGTTATGAAGGGTATTCTTGAGGTCATGGAAGAGGGGCCTCTAACAGGATCTTATGCCAGAGATATTAGAGCAATGATCTACGATGGAAAAATGCACTCCGTTGACTCCAATGATATTTCGTTTAAAATTGCTGGAGCTCATGCTTTTAAAGCGGCATTCTTAGCGGCAAAACCAAAATTAATGGAACCCGTTCAAGACCTGGTGGTAAGAGTACCTGAAGATTTAATGGGCAATGTAATGACTGATTTACAATCACGAAGAGCGATAATTGTTGGCATGGATAGTGAGGGAAAACATCAAATTATAAAGGCTAAAGTACCTCTTGCGGAAATGTACAAGTATTCTACAAGTTTACGATCACAAACGCAAGGTAGAGCAACCTTCAAGACAACTTTTGCCTCTTTTGAACCGGTACCTTCTAATATCCAAAAAGAGTTGATCAGTCAAGAGTAATATTTAATTTATTTGATTTAAAGAACGCATTAGAATATGAATTTTGATGCGTTTTTTGAGTTTATTTATTATGTTTACATTAATTATTTCTTCTTATGAAAATATTTAAATCAGAAAGTCTTGTTGATTATAATAGTTATACATTCAACTATGCTATATATTGTATTAAAGAATCACAAAAAGAAATTCCAGAAATATATAATAAAGGTTTTTTACCCTATTCAAACAATATCAACTTAGATCAAGAAACTTATTATTTGGCAAGAAGTTTAAGAGTTGATTTAGTTGATTTTAAAACTTCCTCTGAAAACAGAAGAGTCGCTAAAAAAATAGCTCCTCTACATCCTGAATTTAAAATAATTCCTATAGATGATTTTGATGTTAATGAAACAGGTTTTCAAAATTTCTGCATGGACTTTGCGGCAAAACGATTTACTGCGGAGATAAGTGAAGAGCGATTAAACTATATCTTAAATGCTAAAAGCATCAGCCATATTTTTGAGTTCTTGTTAGAAGGGATAAAAGTAGGTTATGTAATTACAATCATAGAAAGTGGTACCCTGCATTATTGGTTTGCATTTTTCAGCTTGGAATATCAAGAATTTAGTTTGGGTAAATGGATGATGCAAAGTGTTATTCATTGGGCCTCTGAGAACAATTTGGATCATGTGTATCTGGGATCATGTTACGGAGTGAAATCCTTGTATAAAGTGAGAGATTTTAAAGGATTGTCCTTTTTCGATGGAAACAAATGGAACAAAGATGTTAAATTATTAAAGGTAAAATGCAAAACTGATTCGGAATTTATTCATGATGATTTTAAACAAGATACTGATCAGTTTTTAATTAATTTACCCTAATATCTTGAAAAAATATTAACTATTAAATAGTATTTCTTTTTTACAAAATAAGTAACTTTGCACCTTATTAATTGAATAGAATTAGAGATGAAACTTGTATTATTATCAATTGTACTAATTGGATTAGCCTTCGCCGGAATTGCCATCAAAATATGGGCAAAGAAGGATGGTGAATTTGACGGAACTTGCGCAGGAAGTAATATTAAAATGAAGGAAAAAGGAATTGTGTGCGGTTGTGGCAACGAAGGAGGATGTGAAACAAATTTAGACAATATAGATACTACAGTTGCATCAACAAAAGCACCTTAATTCAGAATGTGGGTTTTTATTATATTTTGTATAATTACCGCAATTCAAATAACCTATTACTTACTCCTTTTCGGGAGATTTTCATTTTCACAGAACAAAAGTAAAAACACGGCTTTGTTTCCTGTGTCAGTAATCATTTGCGTTAAAAATGAAGCCCCCAATTTAAAAAAATTCCTTCCGTACATTGCTAATCAAAACTATTCTGAATTTGAAATTGTTTTAATTGATGATCACTCCACAGACAATTCTTTGAAAATAATGAGGAGTTTTCAGAAAAAAATCAACACTGATCTGAGATCAGTTAAGATTATTACCATTGACAAAGAAAATAGCAAGGGAAAAAAAAATGCACTGAATATCGGAATTAGAGCGTCTAGATTTGAACACTTATTATTAACGGATGCCGACTGCAAGCCTATATCCGAGAATTGGATAGATCAGATGGCCTCTTGTTTTTCATCTGACAAATCGATTGTTTTGGGTTATGGTGCATATCGTAAAATCGAAAATTCATTTTTAAACAAAATTATTCGATTTGAGACCTTATTCACAGCAATCCAATATTTCTCTTATTCCGTAACTGGAATGCCCTACATGGGTGTGGGAAGAAACATCGCCTATAAAAAAAGTGATTTCTTAAAGGTAAAAGGATTCGAGAGTCACAGCAGGGTAATTTCAGGTGATGATGATTTGTTGATTAATGAAATTGCTACTTCTCAAAATACGGAACTATGTGTTTCAAAAGAAAGCTTCACCATTTCTGAACCAAAAACTAATTTCAAAGATTGGATCGATCAAAAAAGAAGACATATTACAACTGCATCTCATTATAAAAAAACCTACAAATTATTACTTGGAATTTTCTACGTTTCACAATTATTATTTTGGTTTTTACCATTTGTTTTGCTCATTTTGAATTTGAATTTAGTCTTTGTATTAGTCCTTATAGCTATCCGTTTTACAGTTTGGTACAGTGTTATTACAAAATCTGCCCACAAGTTGGATGAAAAAGATTTAGTAAGATATGCACCGATATATGAAATTTCGATTATATTTATGCAACTATACATTTTTTTAAAAAATAAAATTGCTCCTCCAAACCATTGGTAAAGTATTCATGAAGGACAACACGAATATTAATTTATTGGTAAATAGAGCCAAAGAAGGTGATCAAAAGGCATTTAATTCCTTATTAAACACTTTTTGGAAGGATGTGTATCGTTTTCAATTGAACAAATGTAAAGATGAAGATGAGGCAGAAGATACTACCATCAAAACTTTTGCACGCGCTTTTGACAAAATTTCGACTTATGACGAGAAGTATCAGTTTAAAACCTGGCTCCTTACTATTTCAAATAATATCTATATAGATTATTTAAGGAAAAAAAAGACAGAGATGATTTCCATCAATAAGAGTCATAAAGAGGTTCATAAGATCATTGACGAGGATCCTTCCCCTGCTGATCAGCTCATTCATGAACAAAATTTGGCCCAATTAAAGGGATATGTCAAACAGTTAAAACCGCATTATCAAGATGTAATTAATATGAGGTATTTTCTTGAATTAAGCTATAAAGAAATTAGCGAAAAGTTGGATGAGCCCATGAATAATGTGAAAGTTAAGTTATTAAGAGCCAAGAAATTACTAGCTGAAATAATAACTAATACATAAGTTTTTTGATACTATTTTTAAATTTTAAATGCCTTTAGCCAATAATAGCAAAACAAATCCTTTTAAACTATTAGGACCGGGATTATTATTTGCTGGAGCTTCCATTGGGGTGTCCCATTTAGTAATGTCTACACGTGCCGGTGCCGATTTTGGTTTTGGGCTATTATGGGCTCTGCTTTTAGTTCACCTATTTAAATATCCCTTTTTCCAATATGGTCCACGATATGCAACCGCCACTGGTGAAAGCCTTTTAGATGGGTATAGAAAACTTGGTAAAGGAGTTCTGATATCTTATTTTATTTTAAGTTTTGTGGTAATGTTTACAATACAAGCGGCCGTAACTATCGTTACAGCGGGTTTGGCAATCAATTTGTTTGGACTGACAGACAATCCCATAACCTGGAGTTTCATTATTTCTATTATTGGAGTGATTATTTTAATTGTTGGAAAGTATAAGCTCCTGGACAATTTGATGAAAATAATTATAGTAGTCCTGTCTGTATCAACAATTACTGCAGTTTTAGTTGCCGTTCTTAATACGGATAAGGTATTTAACTTTTCACAAATATTACCAGAGGGCACTATTGAAATTAGTTTTTTAATCGCCTTTTTAGGATGGATGCCTGCTCCCTTGGACGTTTCTATATGGCATTCTTTATGGGCCATTGAAAAGAAAAAAAATGCTTCAGATTTTGACACAAAAAAAAGTATTTTTGACTTTAACATTGGATATCTAGGTACCATTATTTTAGGGATTTGTTTTATCGCATTGGGTGCGCTGGTAATGTTTGGATCTGAAGAAAAATTCAGTAGTGGAGCAGGTCAGTTTGCCAATCAACTTATCGGATTATACACAAAGGGCATGGGGGAATCCATGTATATTATAATTGGTATAGCTGCGTTTACAACGATGTTCAGCACTACAATTACGACTTTGGATGCTTCGCCTCGGGTAATGTCAAAAAGTATGGAATTGCTTTCCAATAAACAGAATGATAAATTGTATTGGATCTGGATTTCAATCTTATTTATCGGTACAATGGTGATTTTAAAATACTTTATATCTGAAATGGGAGCATTGGTTAAATTGGCAACTATCCTATCATTTCTAACAGCTCCATTCTATGCAATCATCAACTTTTTATTAATATCCGGTAAACACACCCCGGAAGAATGGCGTCCTTCCAAAGGAATGAAAATCTTGAGCTATTTAGGGATAATATTCCTTATTGCTTTTAACGTGTGGTATTTAATGAATTTATAGAAATTCATTTTGATATTTTCTTTTACTTTAGAAGAAACGATTTATTCTTTTATTTGTAAATTTGCAAGCTTAAATATCAGAAAGATGTCGCAAGAATCAACGATAACCACTCGTACCAAAAAACCTGAATGGCTTAGGGTAAAGCTTCCTGTGGGAAAAAAATACACCGATTTAAGGGGGATCGTTGATAAATACAAACTCAATACAATCTGCACTAGTGGCAGTTGTCCAAATATGGGAGAATGTTGGGGAGAAGGTACGGCAACTTTTATGATATTGGGTAATATATGTACACGTTCTTGTGGTTTTTGTGGGGTTAAAACTGGAAAACCCGAAACCGTAGAATGGGATGAACCAGAAAAAGTAGCTCGCTCTATTTATTTGATGAAAATTAAACATGCTGTTATAACATCAGTTGATAGAGATGATCTGAAAGATGGTGGATCAATTATTTGGGCAGAAACAATTCGAGCTATTCGCAGAACGAATCCAACTACAACACTAGAAGCTTTAATACCCGATTTTCGAGGCGATCATAATAATATTGACCGATTGATCGAAGAAGCTCCCGAAATCATATCGCATAATTTAGAGACCGTTAGAAGACTAACACGTGAAGTGAGAATACAAGCTAAATATGATAGAAGCCTGGAGGTATTGTCATATATAAAGGATAGCGGACAAAGAAGGACCAAATCAGGCATAATGCTTGGCTTAGGTGAAAAAGAAGAGGAGGTAATTGAAACTTTGCAAGATCTTAGAAAGGCTAAAGTGGATGTTATTACTTTAGGACAATATTTGCAACCGAGTAAGAAGCACTTACCTGTATTTGAATTCATTACACCGGATCAATTTGACTTGTACAAAAAAATCGGGATAGACTTAGGGTTTAAACATGTAGAAAGTGGTGCTTTGGTAAGATCTTCATATCATGCCCATAAGCATTTGGAATAATTAAGATAATTATAACATATTTAACAATTTATTAATAATTAATTGTCTTTTTTGGCATGAGATTTGCGTTATTATAATCGAAGTTTAATTCCCAATAGTTTTACTTCAATTATGATTAATTTTGAGTTAGTAAGCTAGCACCTCTATTTTTTGGAGGTGCTTTTTTTACAAAATGACACCATATTTAACAATTTATTAACGAAAGTCGGGCTTCTTTGGCACGAGTTTTGTTATTATTAAACCGAAGTATAATTCCCAATAATTTTACTTCAATTATGATTAATTTTGAGTTAGTAAGCTAGCACCTCTATTCTTTAGGGGTGCTTTTTTCATGGAATTATCTCAAAATAAATTCCTGAACTAATTTACTAATTACTTTTTCTGATGATTTCGCCACGAGCTGAACTGCTTCATGGCTAACTGCCTCTACATGACCTTCAATTCCCAAATCTGTAATTACAGAAAGGCCGAAGCAGTCCATTCCCATATGCTTAGCTACGATTACTTCTGGCACCGTACTCATTCCAACCGCATCTGCTCCCATTAATTGAACCATTTTATATTCTGCCGGGGTTTCAAAGGTTGGTCCTTGTAAGGCCAAGTATACTCCTTTTTGGATATTGATGTGAAATTCCTTAGCTATCCTCTCGAACTTCGCAATCATTGCTAAATTATAAGGTTCATGCATATCCACAAAACGAGGGCCCAGTCTACTATCATTTTTACCCTGTAAAGGATGACTCGGCATCATATTGATATGATCTCTAATAACCATGATGTCTCCCACTTTAAAATTAGGATTGACTCCCCCTGAGGCATTAGAAACTATTAACTTATTCACCCCTAAAAATTGCATCACTCGTATTGGAAACGTAACTTGTTTTAAATCCCACCCTTCATAAATATGAAACCGACCTTGCATAGCAACTACTTTTCTATTACCTATATTACCGTAGATGAGTGTACCTGAATGGCCTTTTACTGTAGAAATTGGGAAGTTTGGAATCTCACTATATGGGATCTTTATCCTAATATCTATTATATTAACCAAACTACCCAAACCGGTTCCTAATACAATTCCGTAATCAGGCGTAGCCAAACCCCTTTTCTTAAGAAAGGCTACTGTCTCTTGAATTTTATCGTACATAATTTAAAATTTCTTCATTAAAAGCTTCTTCTTTATCTATAATTTTTGACATTATTGGTAAATAATATATGTTCTCATTCCCACCTGAAAATGATCGAACATAATCTTTCTCTGTTGTGAGAATTATTTTTTTACTCCCTATCAAACTCTCTAACTTGCGATTCATTATTTTCTTATCTTGTTCGCTAAAAGTGTGGTGGTCCCGGTATTTCATATGATGAAAATCAATGTTTAAGCTTTCCAAATATTGTTCCAGTGGTTTACTGTTTGCTATTCCAGTCAACAATAAAACTTTATATTCATTTAATTCCGAAACACTTAATTCTTTATTGCCACCAATTAGAGATGCACCATATACAACAGTACTAAAAAATATCAATTGGTGCTTTTCAGGTTTTAATTTCTTAGATATTTCGATTCGATCTTCTTTTGAAATATTTGACGGACATTTAGTTACAATAATTATATTCGCTCTACGAGCCCCTTTTTTAGTTTCCCTTAGGTTTCCGGTTGGCAAAACCAGATCATCCACATAGAGATCGTCAAAAGATGTTAGGAGTACGGATAATCCGGCGTTAACCTTTCTGTGCTGAAAGGCATCGTCCAATAATACTATTTTAGGAGGATTGCTTAATTTTCGCAGAGAAGTGATTCCATTAACCCGGTCTGTATCCACCGCAACCAATATATCTTTGAATTTCTTATAAAATTGCATTGGCTCGTCGCCTAATTGGGAAACTGTTACATTTTTATCGGCCAATTGAAATCCCTTTGACTTTCTCTTGTATCCTCTACTAAGAACGGCAATTTTATATTTTTTGATCAAAAGGCATATTAGATATTCTATATGAGGTGATTTTCCAGTTCCTCCCACATTCAGATTTCCTACTAAAATAATCGGAAAATCAAATGATTTGGAAGGTAATATTCCTTTATCATAAGCTAAATTTCGAATGCTTACGATCGCACTGTAAATTAACGAGAATGGATATAATATTTTACGAAAAAATTTCACACGAACGAATGTACAAAAAAAAGAAAAATTCAAATTATTATGGGCAACTTATAAAATATAGAATAAAATCTAAAAATTTACATAGTCAACTATTTCCAGTCCATATCCAATCATACCCACCCGCTTGGTATTCGATTCGGCATTAGACATTAATCGAATTTTTTGGATATTTAAATCGTGTAATATTTGAGCCCCTATACCAAAATCCTTAGCGTCCATCTTTGTTAAGGTACTTAACTTCTTACCATGCCCTTGTATTTTCTTCAATTCTGTCAATCGATTAATCAGATCAAACGACTGATATTCCTGATTTATAAAAACGATAGCTCCCCGGCCTTCACCGTTTATAAGATCAAACATTTTTCCGAGTTTATCATCTGGATTATTCGTTAAAGTTCCTATAATATCATTATTAACCAAGGTTGAATTCACTCTAACCAAAATTTCCTCTCCTCTTCTCCAGTCTCCTTTGGATAAAGCTAAATGCACTTGACTATTCGTTGTTTGCTTATAGACTCTCATGCAAAATTTACCAAAACGCGTTTCTATAGGGAAATCCTCAATTTTATTTATCAATGAGTCGTGCCGCATACGATATGCTACTAGATCTTCAATTGAAATTATTTTAAGATCCAGTTTTCTGGATAATTTCATTAACTCCGGAATCCTCGCCATAGACCCATCTTCGTTCAATATCTCTACTAACAATCCCGCTGGTTTCAGACCTGCCAATCTCGCCAAATCTATAGCCGCCTCTGTATGACCCGTTCTTCTCAATACGCCTCCCTCTTTTGCCCTCAATGGAAAGATATGACCTGGTCGGCCTAAATCTTCCGGTTTGGTATTGTCCATCGTTAACGCCTTTACTGTCTTTGAACGGTCTTGTGTAGAAATACCTGTAGTACAACCATTCCCTATCAGATCAACAGATACTGTGAATTGAGTATTATGAAGTACAGTGTTTTTACCAACCATTAAATTCAAATCCAGATCATCACATCTTTTTTCTGTAAGAGGAGCACATATCAATCCTCTGCCATATGTTGCCATAAAATTTATCATTTCAGGCGTAACTAATTCAGCAGCAGCGATAAAATCACCTTCATTCTCTCTATCTTTGTCGTCTACAACAATTACTAATTTACCTTTTTTGATATCATCTATGGCATCTTCTATAGAATTTAGTTGTATCGTTTGGTTTTTTAGAGTCTCCATTTTAATGAGATTTTTTGAATTTAAATATTTTAGTGAAAAAATTTGTAATTGGTTGTAAGAAAGCGTCAATATTAAAAATACCCTTATCCCTGGTTGCCCTTATCATTAACAAAATTCCAAACGGCAACAATACGATGGTAGCTAACCATCCACCAAGAAAAGGAGATATCGTATTGGATTCTGCCATATTCTTACCTAATATTGAGATGAAAAAATAGACTACAAAGATAACAATTGCCATTATCATTGGTAATCCAAATCCACCTTTTCTAATTATTGAACCCAAAGGGGTACCAATAAAAAATAGAACCAAACACGCTAAGGAAAAAGCTATACGCTTATGATACTCCGTTTCGTAGCCATTAATTATTTTTTGCTTCACTACAATCGCACTTTTATAATTCTCAATATTTTCCATGTTGCCATTAACCAAGGTCATGGCATAATTCATTACTATCTCTTTATCACGATCATTAAAATTATCTAAAATATTTGGTTCCAATTTTGAATCTGACACTGTATCCTTAACTAAATTCTTAGTTCTAAGGCTCACTAACAATCTATTGGAACGGTTCTCAATATATTGCTCATAAGGAGTTTCCAAGGAATCTGAGTAGTAATTCAATTGACTTAAACTCAGCATCTCTTTCCCTGTCTTATACTTTAATTCATCCGGATCAAAATTACCTATTGTTGATATATCGATATTTACCTTGTACTCATCAAAATTAGTTTTTGAAAAGGGTACCTTTTTCTTTTCTTTTGCAGAAGTTTTTCTTCCTATCATATCTTCATAGTAATGTCCATCTTCCAAGATAAGCGTAAGATACCTACTCCCCTCTTCTGAAACAATTTTTCCTCTTTTTGCAGTGATATCAATTCTGTTCTGTCTATTTGGTTCTATTTGATAGATTAAAATATTCTTTAATAGATTTTCATCCTCCCCGTATTTTTCGTCAAACTTAATACTATATCCGGGAATCTCATTGTTAAAAGTCCCCGGAACTAAAGCCAATCCAGGTTCTTTCATCTTCATATTGTATATCAGATTTTTAGATTTTAAAGATGCATATGGGAAAATATAATTGAGAAACATAAAATTCAAAAAACTCAGGACCAACATTAACAAAACTAAAGGCCTAATAAATCTTTGTAGTGAAATACCCGCAGATTTTACTGCGGCAAATTCATAATTCTCAGCCAAGTTCCCTAAGGCCATAATAGATGATAGCAAGATTGCTATAGGCAAGGCCGTTGGGACTACCATCAAGGCCATATACCCCAGAAACTTGAGAATAATAAATATATCAATTCCTTTGCCCGCAATTTTATCAAATTGCAACCATAATCCTTGCATGATCAATACAAAAAGAATGATGAAAAAAGTTGCCAAAAAGGGCAATATAAAACTTTTAAGTATATATCTATTTAATATTCTCATACATTGTCATATCGATGCAAATGATTGATTAAGAGATTTATTATCTATTGATAGTATAACTATCATTTTTGTACTTTTCCTCGTCAAAAGTAAATGTGTCTTGTGTTAATTTTTGATTAGTTTTCAACTCTTTAACCCTGATAATAGTATGCGTATCATTGTTACCTATTTCTCTAACACTATAAATATGTAGATTCTTTTTATCTATTCCAACTTTGACAGAAATAACCTCGGAGTTAGAATCTATGGGAACTAAATCAACAAATTGAATTTGACTTCCATTAATATTTTTTTTCTCACCAAAGGAAAAAGTATATCCATTTTTGTAAAATGTCAATAAGCTCGATGGAGAAATAGATTCATCATTCTCACTATTTGATTCGACCACATTAACCTCTTCATTTTCAGGGACTATAGTATATGAAAATTCTCCATCAAAAATAGTTGTTGTATCAAAAAGATTAACAACATAATTCTCCCCCTTTAAGATCACATCTCCTTCAAATACCTGCTCAACATCGGCTCCTTTATTTTCAAGTATATAATCAAAAACAATATAAATATTGTCATAGGATCTCATATTTGAAGAAACATCGTCCAGTAACTTTTTTGCTGAAGTGTCATTTTGAGAAAATGTCGTAAAAAAAGTTAAAATTGTAATCGTATTAATTAAAATATTTTTCATTATACTATAATTTTTCATCATTTAATAATTGTTGTAATGCTCCGAGGTCATATACCAAAACTTGCCGTGCTTTACTGCCCTCAAAGGGTCCAACAATATTGGCCGCTTCCAATTGATCTATTATCCTTCCTGCTCTATTGTAACCCAATTTTAACTTTCTTTGTAATAAAGAGGCCGATCCCTGCTGTGCTGTAACCACTAAATTTGCAGCTTCTTCAAATAATTTATCCCTATCTCCTATTTCTACTGCAATCCCTGTACCACTTTCCTCACCTATAAATTCGGGTAATATATATGCACTTGCATAAGCACGTTGCGAACCAATATAATCAGTTAAGTTTTCAACTTCTGGGGTATCAATGAATGCGCATTGCAGCCTGGTCATTTCACTTCCTGTAGAAATTAACATATCTCCCTTACCAATTAATTGGTCGGCACCTTGATAATCAAGTATCGTCCGAGAATCAATTTTAGAAGTAACTCTAAAGGCTATTCTAACCGGAAAATTAGCCTTAATTATACCAGTAATTACGTTTACTGATGGACGTTGAGTTGCAACAATTAAATGTATTCCTATAGCTCTGGCCAACTGTGCCAAACGCGCTATTGGTGTTTCGATCTCTTTTCCTGCTGTCATTATTAAATCAGCAAATTCATCGATAACCAAAACTATATACGGTAAAAATTTATGCCCGTTCTCAGGATTTAACTTTCTAGCCTTGAATTTTGTATTGTATTCCTTTATGTTTCTTACGAATGCAGATTTCAACAGATTATAACGATCGTCCATTTCAATACACAGAGAATTTAAAGTATTTATCACCTGAGTTGTATCTGTTATAATCGCTTCTTCAGCATCAGGTAATTTGGCCAAATAATGTCGCTCAATCTTATTAAAAAGAGTGAGCTCTACTTTTTTTGGATCTACCAGAACAAATTTAACTTCAGCCGGATGCTTTTTGTAAAGTATAGATGCTAAAACTGCATTAAGCCCAACTGACTTCCCCTGCCCGGTAGCACCCGCCATAAGTAAATGGGGCATTTTTGCTAAATCAATTACAAAAGTTTCATTAGAAATTGTTTTTCCTAATGCTATTGGCAGATCAAAATGAGAATCTTGAAATTTTTGTGATGATAGCACAGATTTCATAGAGACTACAGAAGGTTTTTTATTTGGAACCTCAATCCCTATTGTTCCCTTGCCAGGAATTGGTGCAATAATTCTAATTCCCAATGCGGCAAGAGAAAGTGCAATATCATCTTCTAAATTTTTGATCTTTGATATTCTAACTCCGGCATATGGAACTATTTCATACAATGTGACCGTAGGTCCTATTGTTGCTTTAATACTGGTAATTCCTATTTTATAATTATTTAATGTTTCAACAATCTTGTTCTTATTACTTTCCAGTTCTTCTTTATTGATAACAATACTTTCATTAGTATAATCTTTCAATAAATTGAGTTTGGGAAACTTATAGGTTCCCAATTCCAACTTAGGATCAAATTCACCAAAATCCTTTATTAATTTATCGGATAAGTTTTCTACAGTATGTTCTTCATGCACCGGTTCCTCAACAAGAATTTCAATATCCTCTATTTCTTTCTCCGCCTCAATAGATTTAATTTCTTCTTTCTTAGTCACAATAAAAGTTTCTTCAATCAAGGTTTCATTTTCCTCATTGTCAACATTAGTTTCAACATTCAGCTCAAGTTCCTGCTTTATATTTTCTTGAATTGTTTCTGTAAGGTATCCTTCCTTAATTGTATCATCAGTTAAAACACCATGTTTTCCCGTTTTTGGTTTGGGAAGTAAACTCTTTATCTTTTCCGGAGTTATATTGAATTTTGAAATAATATATATTAAAAAACTTATAAGTAATAAGAAAAATACGCCTATTTTCCCGATATATACTTGTAAATAATCGTTCATTTCATAGCCAATAGTCCCTGCCAATAATGAATTTCCCGAGTCCAGATAACCAAATAATAAGCTCGCCCAGATCATGGCCAAGATCGCCGAAAACCATAATTTTTGAAGCTTTCTCAGGGGGATGTTTAAAATGGCATATAATCCCGTAAAAAATAATAAAACAGGAAAAATAAACATCGCTATACCAAATCCATCATAGATCAAAAAATCGCTAATATACGCTCCAAATTTTCCAAATAAATTTTGTGTATCAATGGATTTATTCGTGAACTCATCTAACTGACTTTGGTCTTCCTTCCAATGCATAAAAAATGAATAGAACGAAACAAATAAAAATATGGAACTTGAAAATATGAACACACCAAAAACCAGATGAGTTTGACTGCTTTTAAAAAAGGAAATTACACGATTTTTCTTCTTCTTAGATCCTCCCTTTCTGGATATAGTTTTTTTCTTTTTTGCCATAGGTCACAAAAATACATAAATATTTTTGGTTAGTTGTTAAGATTTTGGTAACTAAAGAAGTAAACTAATAAAGTATTTTTGATCGAGAAATACAATAAATCTCAATCAGTTAAGCCTTGATTTTAAATTCTTTAAGCTAAATGTTAATAAATTTGGGCAGATAAATTATCAATCCAATAATCAAAGCAAACAGGGCCGCAAAAGCAACGGCTCCTGCTGAAATATCTTTGATAAATCCTATTCGTTTATCATAGTCGGGATTTACAAAATCACATAGCTTTTCAATGCCTGTATTTAAAGATTCCTCAGTGAGAACCAAGCCAATTGATAAGGTCTGAAAAAGCCACTCCGTAACGGATAAATCCATCACTAATCCTAAAATACTGATCAAAGTCCCTAATACCAATTGAGATTTGATACTTGCTTCCGTTTTAATGAGCAGCCACAAACCCCTAAAAGCGTATTTAAAACTTCTAACCCTACCCTTAATAAAATTATCTTTCGGGTTTTTCATTATTACTTTAAGGCATCAAGTGCTGCTATGTAGTCAGGTTCCTGAACAATCTCAGGTATTTGTTCTGTATAAACAACTTCTCCTCCTTCATTAATCACTACTACAGCTCTTGAAAGCAATCCTTTCATAGGACCTGTCTTAATCGTAACTCCGTATTTTTTACCGAATTTTTTAGTTTGAAAATCACTTAAAGTGATTGCATTTTCAATTCCTTCTGCTCCACAAAAACGAGCTTGTGCAAATGGTAGATCTTTTGAAATATTAATAACAACTGCGTTCTCAATTTTTGCACCTTCTTCATTAAATTTCCTAAGAGAAGTTGCGCAAACACCTGTATCCAAACTAGGAGTTATATTCAGCAAAACTTTTTTACCTTTAAAATCTTTCAATGCCGATGTGGAAAGATCAGTTCCTACTAATTTAAATTTTGGTGCTTTTTTACCCACTTTAGGTAATTTACCAACTGTTTTTATCGAATTTCCTTTTAATGTTATCTTTGCCATAATAAGGTTTTTATAAGTTTTTAATTTAAACTCAAAGTTACACAAAAAGAAAAACTCTCCATAAATTAATAGGAAGAGTTTTACTAAATATTTACTTTTTTTATTGATCTATTGATCCCAGAACTCTTTTCATAAAACCATTCAATGCTTCTTTCTTTGGCGTACCGTTTTTTATTAAAGTATTTACCTCGAGCGCACCATACATATTTGAAATCAATTCTCCTATTACATCTAATTCTTCATCTTTTATAGAAGAAACTTCGGTGAGGTCTTCCAATACCTCAATGGCTTCCACAATATAATCCTCGTCATTATTTTCAATAAATGTAGTAAGGTGTTTTATGACAGGTAACTTCATAATAATAAGGGTTTAGAAATTGCTAAACAACTTCATTCACTAATTCTTTTAAGACATCAAACTTATTAGTTTGCACTTGATTCACTTTCGATCCATTGACAAATCCGGCAAAAGTTGGCAAATTATCCACGACCGCCAATTTTCTTGATTCCGGGAATTTTTCGGCATCCACCAGGACAAAAGCCACGTCTTCATTCTCTGCCGATAATTTTTTAAATTTAGGCTTCATTATTCTGCAATTACCGCACCAGGTTGCCATATATTGAACCATTACTTTTGGATTATTCGCAACTATTTCTGCCAAATTATCAGCTTGCAATTCTGTAATCATATTAAATCGTTTTTAAGATATTAAAGGCTACTGATCCCCGCCTTCATTAAAATGATAATCATAAGAATCCTCAAGACCTTATCTTGAGGATCCTTTATTATTCTATTAGTGAGAACTCAAATAAGAAGCAACACCATCTCTGGTAGCTTCCATAGCATCTTTACCTTCTTCCCAGTTTGCAGGACAAACTTCTCCTTTTTCCTGTACGTGTGTAAAAGCATCTATCAAACGTAGATATTCTGCAACATTTCTACCTAAAGGCATATCATTTACACTTTCATGAAAAATTCTTCCATCTTCATCAATCAAATAGGTAGCTCTATATGTTACATAAGAACCGTCTATTATTACATTACCTGTTTCTTCATCATAAGATTCTGAAATAACATCTAAAATTCCTAATTGAGAAGATAAATTCCTGTTAGTGTCTGCTAACAACGGGAAAGTAACGCCTTCTATTCCACCATTATCTTTTGGTGTATTCAACCATGCAAAATGCACCTCTGCTGTATCTACGGAAGCTCCTATTATAACGGTATTTCTTTTTTCAAATTCACCCAAGGCTTCCTGAAATGCAAGAATTTCCGTTGGACAAACAAATGTAAAGTCTTTTGGATACCAGAATAAAAGTACCTTTTTATTATTTTCTTTTGCTTCTTCCAGAACGTTCACTTTAAAAGTGTCTCCCATATCGTTCATTGCATCTACATTCAGATTTGGGAATTGTTTACCTACTAACGACATATCTTAATTTTTTATTGGTTATTATTATTTCTTCCGTAAAAATAGCTATAAAATGTATCTTTTATAAATATATTCATTCTAAATTTTTATATGAAAATAGATTTTATTTATTGGTGATACTCATTCTTAAAAAGTTAAATAAGCATTGAATTTAAAAAAGAAGTTGAATCCTGCTTAACGATTTACTCGCAGGATGCATGTCGTGGCAAATGCACTGTAAAGTTAATTATGTCAAAATCCTGCTGAATCCCTATATTGATTAGCATTCAGCAGGATCTTGTATTGAATATTCTTTCGGATTATACATAATCACTGAATTTCGAAAAAATATCTCTGTACTAGTGATACATTTTAAAATTAATTATGTTGCACCTCATTCAAAAGATCTTTTTTACAAAGATAGAAATCAGTTCTTTCACAAGTCGTATCTTCCAATCTTTGATTCATTTCTTCTAAATTCTTTGGTGGTGGAATAATAACTTTATCTCCTTTTTTCCAATCTAAAGGCATGGCAACACCAAATTTATCTGATGTTTGTAAAGCTTCTAAGACTCTTAAAATTTCATTCATATTCCTGCCTACATTTAAAGGATAATACATTACCAATCTTATTTTTTTTTCAGGATCTATAAAAAATACCGCCCTTACAGCTGCTGTTTCACTTTCATTAGGTTGTAACATACCGTACAATTTTGATACTTTCATATCAATATCTGCGATTATTGGAAAGTCAAAATAAACCCCAGTTTTTTCTCTTACGTTATTTACCCATCCCAAGTGTGCATGAATACTATCTATACTCAAACCCAATAATTCTGTATTTAAACTTGTAAACTCATCTTTCCTCTGAGCAAACCCACTCATTTCAGTAGTACATACTGGTGTGAAATCTGCCGGATGTGAAAATAACACAATCCACTTATCTAAAGCGAAATCGTGTAATTCGATGTCTCCTTTTGTAGTTTTAGCCTTAAAATTAGGAGCTTTATCTCCAATTCTAGGCATAAATGTCGTAGTGGTTTCATTTGTTTCCATAATTATTAGTTTATTAAAGGTTAATAATTTTTATTCAAAACTAATTCACATTCATTAATTCCAAGTATAATTATTATCGATTGTTTTTATTTTTAAATAAATATATATTATACTCTAAATAAAAAGACACTTGCGAAGTGCCATAAAGTTAATCAATTTATGTTATTTTTATCTGAGATTAATAGTTAAAATATATTTATAATTCGTTTCAATGCATAATAAATTAGTCATTATCCTTTTTATTTCAGTCTTTATATGTATTAAAGGCATGGCACAGAACATGGAGGAATTTAATAGCAATACTAAATTTATTCAAAAAAAAGCTAGCCAAGGCATAGATTTCTATGCTCTTGGAAATGAACCTTTCTGGTCTCTAGATATGGATTTAGACAAAGAATTTCAATTTAAAAAACTTAGATGGCCCAACTATTATTGTTCCTGCTGAGGAAGGAGTAATGGCGATGGATGCAGAGATTACAAGATACAGATCAATTAACGAAACGCATGAACTGATTATTCAAATCTCCAGGCAAGATTGTTCCGATACCATGTCCGACAATAAATTTGAATATAAGGTTACCATCGATCATAAAGAAATTGGAGACAAAGATTACGGTCGGTTCAGTGGCTGTGGCAACTTCATTCCAGATTTTCGATTGCAAAATATTTGGGCTATAGAGACTATTGAGAATATAGATTTAAATGAAATCGAATTTATGAAAGGCCAGCCCTTTATTGAAATCAATATGGTAAAAAATAGAATTTCCGGGCATGATGGCTGCAATAATATTATGGGAGGGTTTCGTTTTGAGAAAAACTACATAATTATCGGAAATTTAGCGGGTACCATGATGGCCTGTCCAAATCTGGATATAAGCAATCTGATTTCTAAAACTTTGAGTAACAGGAAAATATCTTGTGAATTTAAAAATGGGAAATTGTATTTTATATATCAAAATAAAATTATCATGACCTTAAAAAATACCGACTAAAAAAAGAGGCTTTAAAAAGGCCTCTTTTGTTTAATTATATTTTGTTCTTACAAATGAATCACCTCATCATAAGCTGCTGCCGTAGCTTCCATAACAGCCTCACTCATAGTGGGATGCGGATGAATTGCCTTTAAAACTTCATGTCCGGTAGTTTCTAATTTTCTTCCTAAAACAGCTTCCGCAATCATATCGGTAACCCCTGCTCCTATCATATGACAGCCTAACCACTCACCATATTTTGCGTCGAAAATCACTTTTACAAATCCTTCTTTTGTTCCGGCTGCCGCAGCTTTACCAGAAGCAGAGAAAGGAAATTTACCAACTTTGAGTTCATATCCTTTTTCTTTGGCTTGTGTTTCTGTTAATCCTACACTTGCTATTTCCGGGCTTGCATATGTACATCCCGGTATGTTTCCGTAATCAATAGGCTCCGGATTTAATCCCGCTATTTTTTCTACACAGGTAATTCCTTCCGCTGAAGCGACATGTGCCAATGCCGGACCCGGAACAATATCCCCAATAGCATAATAGCCGGGTAAATTTGTTTGGTAGAAATCATTCACTAATATTTTATCTTTATCGGTAACGATGCCAACATCTTCCAGACCAATATTTTCAATATTTGATTTTATACCCACTGCGGACAAAATGATGTCTGCTTCCAAAATTTGCTCTCCCTTTTTAGTGCTTACTGTTGCTTTAACACCTTTACCTGAACTATCTACTTTGGTAACACTGGAGTTGGTCATTACCTTAATTTTTGACTTCTTCAAAGATCTTTCAAATTGCTTCGAGACCTCCTCATCTTCCAATGGCACCACATTGGGCAAAAACTCAACAATAGTAACTTGTGTTCCTATAGAGTTATAAAAATATCCAAACTCGACGCCTATAGCACCAGACCCAACAATGATCATACTTTCTGGTTGCTTTGGCAAATTCATAGCTTCTCTATAACCGATCACCTTTTTTCCATCAATGGGAAGAAAAGGCAGTTCACGAGAACGAGCACCGGTTGCTACAATTACGTGATCAGCACTGTATTCCTCGACCTCTTTTTTATCATTGGTAACTTCCACCTTTTTACCAGCTTTAAGCTTTCCAAAACCCTCGAGTATATCAATTTTGTTCTTCTTCATTAAAAACTTCACCCCATTGCTCATGCCATCGGCAACATCTCTACTTCTTTTGATAATTGCCGGAAAATCTTTGTCAATTTCTTTGGCTTTCAATCCGTAACTATCCACATGTTTCAAATACTCAAAAACCTGAGCGCTTTTTAATAAGGCCTTTGTTGGAATACATCCCCAATTCAAACAGACCCCTCCTAAATTTTCTTTTTCCACTATGGCTACCTTAAAGCCTAATTGAGAAGCTCTGATCCCAGTAACATAGCCTCCCGGGCCACTACCAATGATAATTATATCGTATTTCATATCTATAATTTAATTCCAATTTATGGATTGCAAATTTAATCAAATTTTATGGCTTTTACTGGACTTATTTTACTTACAATAAAGGAAGGAAGAATGAGCATTATAAAACATAATATTAAAGTGCCAATATTAACAAGAAGAATATGTTTAACACTCAAATAAACAGGAACCTGATTCACATAATAGGTTTCAGGATCCAGAGTGATAAAACCGAAATATTGTTGTGACAGTAACAATCCTATTCCAATAATATTACCCCATAAAAGTCCAAGAGTTATCAAATATGCCGCGTTGTATAAAAATATTTTTTGGATACTCCAATTATTATTACCCAAAGCCTTTAAAATCCCTATCATTTGAGTCCGTTCCAGTATCAAAACTAACAAAGCAGTGATCATATTTATTCCGGCAATCAATATCATTATTCCAATAATAACGGCAATATTGGTATCGAATAAATTCAACCATTCAAATATGGCAGGAAATTTTTCGGCTATTGTATATGCATTCAATGTGGAATCAATACTATTATAAATTTCAAGTCCGGTTTTATCCAGATCATTAAAATTATGTGTAAAAACTTCGAACCCTCCAACTTTATCTTCTCCCCATTTATTCATTTTTTGAATATGCCGAATATCACCCAATAAATAGGTTTCATCAAATTCCAAAAAACCTGAATTATATGTACCCGCAACAGTAAATTTCCTTGAATTAGGTATCTTATTCGGATTATCTTTCACAAAGAACATGTGAAAAGTTTCCCCCACTTTCAATCCTAATCTATTGGATGTCAGTTCAGAAATCAATACTTCATTACTGATCTCTTCGTCGATAACCGGGATCTTTCCATCCACTATATAATCATCAAAGAAACTCCAATCATAATTTTTATCAACACCCTTTAAAATGACCCCCTCGAACTCCTTCGGAGTCCTGATAATTCCACCTTTGGTAGCATAGGGCTGAACACTTTTGACATTTGGTATATTGGTGAATTCAGGATAGAATTCTTGATCCAAATCTATCGGAATTACCGTTATTTTTGAATTATTCCTGTCGTAGTTACTTATTTGGATATCTCCATTAAATCCGGATATCTTTTCTTTGATTTTTCTCTGCAATCCTACACCGGTTGCCAGTGAAAAAAGCATCACAATGATTCCAATGGCTATCGCCAAAATAGATATTTTTATTATAGGGGAGGAAACACTATTTTTGTGTTTCTTAGAGGCAATTATCCTTTTCGCTATAAATATTTCGTAATTCAAGTTCTTAGTTCATGATAAGATCCAAAAGTACATATTTCTTTTTAGTATCTAATTGGTTGGTTGTACTTTTTCTTTTGATATCATGTACTTCAAACTCACAAAATAATATCTCCAAAAAAATTATTCCTGCGGCTGATCAAACGGAAAAATACATTCCCTTATTGAAGGGTAAAAATGTGGTTGTGGTAGCTAATCAAACGACTGTTATCCATAAGGCAAAAGGAATAAGTGGAAAGGAAAAAGTAAGTTTTACTCACTTGGTTGACAGTTTACTTAGTTTGAATATCAACATAGTAAAAGTATTTGCACCGGAGCATGGCTTTAGAGGTAAGGCCGATGCAGGGGAACACGTTAGTAATCATAAGGATATTAAAACCGGATTGCCAATACTATCATTATATGGAGAAAATAGAAAGCCGGGACCTGAGCAACTAGAAGATATTGATTTAGTTGTCTTTGACATTCAAGACGTTGGCGTTCGTTTTTATACTTATATTTCTACTATGACCTATGTGATGGAGGCTTGCTCTGAATTGGACATCCCGGTGATCATATTGGACAGACCAAATCCTAACGGACATTATGTGGATGGTCCTATTTTGGAAATGGAGCACAAAAGTTTTGTTGGAATGCATCCGGTTCCTTTGGTTTATGGAATGACCATAGGGGAATATGCAAGAATGGTAAATGGGGAAAAATGGATGAAAAATGGTGTAAAATGCAATATTACCATCATACCTCTCATAAACTATACTCACAATTCAGAATATAGCTTAGCAATTAGACCATCTCCAAATTTACCTAACAGCCAATCTATAAACTTATACCCTAGTTTGGGCTTTTTTGAAGGCACCATAATAAATGCCGGAAGAGGAACCGAGTTTCAATTCCAACGTTATGGAGCACCCTTTTTCCCTCAGGATAGTATTCTGGATGATTTAACTTATACGCCACAACCAAACTTTGGATCTAAGAATCCTAAGTTCAAAGGAGAACTTTGTTATGGTGTTGATTTAAGCAAAACTGAGAAACAAAATACGGTGAATTTGAAATGGCTGGTAGATGCTTATCATAAAACACCAAGGGAAAAAGAGTTTTTTGGAAAATCCTTTACCATTCATGCCGGAACTCTAGAATTACAAAAACAAATAGAGTCGGGGAAAACAGCAGAAGAAATTAGGGCTTCCTGGCAAAAGGATGTGAATAAGTTTAAAAAAGTAAGGAGTAAATATTTGATCTACGACTAAGATACTCTCAATAATTATCATTGATTTCTAACACATCTCTTTTGACTGAGAATTAAAGTAAAAGAAAGCACAAATCTCCATTTTTGTGCTTTCTTTTTAACAGGCTATACGCGAATTACTTGATCTTTTAGAGAGTAGAGAATTGCAAGAACATCTTTTTTCTCATCCTCTCCTAAATCGTTTTTATCCATTGCGTCCATTATATCATCTATTACCGCTATAAACTCCTGTTCTGAAATATTCATTCCTTTATGCGTTGAGACCATATCTCTTCCACCATAAGTTTGTGGGCCTCCAGAGCCAGCACAGAAAAAATTTACCGTATGCTGTTTAATTACAGCTAATTGCTCAGGCATTTCCTTGAGTGGAAGAAATCGTGGACTCACTGAGGGGTTGCTCATATGTATGTCAACAACATCATCTACAAGTTTGGTGATGCCTTTAAATTCTCCTAATCTTTCATAAAGTGTTTTTTTCATAATAATTTTTTATAGTTTATAATTAAAATTCGAAATCAAAGATAGCAATCCCAATAAATAATTAATATCAATTCTGGTTCAAAAAACTCTAATTTTAGTTCAAAACAAGTCGTTCAATTTTACACTTATCTTTGAATAATAATAAGGTATGAATGTAATGACTCGCTTTAAAAAAATCAACTAAAATCTTCATTGATATTCATGAAAGATTTCAATGAATATAAATTAAAGGTGAGACAAACCTATTTACAGCACTACGAAAAAGTTAAACGAACTAAATTGAAAAGTACTTGACCTAAATTGAGAAGCCTTCACTGTATTAAAGACTTAATTTCGACTTTATAAATTAAATGATTTAAAATGGATAAAAGAGAACTTACAACAGGAGGAACGGCACTGGTAACAGGGGCTAATTCCGGAATTGGATTTGAAACTGCATATCAACTGGAAGCGGCCGGATATAAAAAGGTAATCTTAGGATGCAGAACGCTGGAAAAGGGAGAAACGGCTCGTAAACTTCTGATCGAGAAAGGGAGTAAAGATGTTTTTGAAACTATTGCAGTGGATGTTTCTGAACCAAAATCGGCTCTATTTGCGAGCGATGAGCTAATCTCTAAAGGGTATAAAATCGATCTGTTGATCTTGAACGCTGGAATGAGTTCAGGGAATATTATTACTAAAAATTCTGCCGGAGTGGATATGACCTTTGCATCGACATTGATAGGTCATCATGTAATGACTGTGAACCTGGTTAATAAAGGTGGTTTCAGTAAGAATGGTAAAATTATCATTGCAGGTTCTGAAGCGGCCAGGGGAGATGTTCCGGGCATGGGGTTGCCGGATCTGGATAAAGTAGCCCAAATGGATTTTAATGGCAACATGTATAAGACCTTAAAAGCTTATGCTGAAGCAACTTACCCTGACAAATATGTTCCTATGAAATCCTATGCGCTGGCCAAATTATTTGTGGCCTGGTGGGCATCTTCTCTTTCAAATAAATTACCGGATAACATTACAGTCAACGCCGTATCTCCTGGTGCTGTGACATCAACTAATTTTGGCAGAGATATGTCGTGGCCTATGAGAAATGTTGTAATGCCTATGATGAAAATACTAGGACCTCTTATGGGGATGGACGGTCCTGTTTCTGATGCTGCCAAAAGATATCTTGATGTTTCTAGATATAACAGAGAGACCTCCGGTAAATTCTTTGCCTCGCGTCCAAAAAAATTGGTTGGTAAATTGGAGGAGCAACATACAGTTCTTATTCAGGATGAAGCTAAGCAGGAAGAAGGGTATAATTTAATTGTTGAACTTTCCGGCGGTTTCGATTGTATGCATAATTGATCAATTTTATTCACTATTATTGTAAAGCCAATCGTACCGCTTTATCAGCGTGAATTTTAGTCGTGTTGAAAATTGGAACAGGAACATCTTCATTTGAAATTAGCAGTGGTATTTCCGTACAACCTAATATGATGCCTTCCGCCCCCTTTGCAATCAGATCATTAATGATTTTTAAATAAATTTCTTTCGAAGAATCTTTAAACTTTCCCATCACTAACTCTTTATAGATTATTTCGTGAACCAGATCTCTATCCTTTTTTTCTGGTATAAGCACTTCAATACCAAAATCATTGGTCAATATATCTTTATAAAAATCCCTCTCCATGGTGAATTTTGTACCAATTAGAGCCACTTTTTTTAAAGAATTTTTTTTGATCATTTCTCCTGTAGCTTCTGCAATATGTACAAATTGCAAGCCTGTGTTCTTTATTACCTCCCTGCTACAGAGATGCATGGTATTTGCACAAATCAGGATCATATCCGCCCCGGCATTTTCCAGTTGTTTAGCCGCCAATACCATCAATTGGTTTAAGCTATCCCAGTCATTTTTACTTTGCAGTTTTGCTATCTCATTAAAATCTACGGATACCATTATGCTTTTAGCGGAGTGATATCCTCCAAGCATTAGCTTTACTTTTTTATTGATCAGCTCGTAATAAAGTTGCGATGATTCCCAACTCATTCCCCCAATTAATCCAATTGTTTTCATTTTTAATTTCTTCTTGAAATCTACGCCACTTCGAGTTCATTATATTTAAAATATGCACTAGCTTCGGGAACATTACCCACCGCTTCTTTTCCTCTTAATCTTCTCACTGTATGGGCTTTTAATTTATCTTCAGGATAAGACTGAATTAGGTTTGTGATCTCCTTTTTGTCTCTTTCGTTATCTATTGGCCCAAGCCAAAGGTCTTCCATCTCTTCCTCTAAAATTACCGGCATTCTGGGTTCAATAAGTTTTGGATTATTATGAATTTTCGTCATCAAACCATTTCCCTTAGTAGTAACAATGGTAAAGGTATTTAAAATTTCCCCTGTTTCTTTATCTACCCATTCACTCCACAGGCCTGCAATAGATAACGGTTTTCCATCTCTTCCTGCAACAAAAAAAGGATATGTTTTTCCTTTAAAATGATGGTGTTCATAAAACCCATCTAAGTGCAAGATGCACCTTTTGTTTTTTGCTGAATCTTTAAATGAGGGTTTTTCAAAAATTGTTTCCCCTCGCGCATTGAGCGTATTATTCCAAAAATTAAGCTTTTGATCATCGTTCTTAATCCAATGAGGAACCAAACCCCATATTGAAGGAGTTGGAACATATGGCTTATCATTGGTATAAATCAATAATTTTGGATGAACATAACCCGATATATGATAGTAAGTACTCTCCTCATGAGGCAATAATTTTTTTTCCAACTCGTCAATCCATACTTGATCATTAGTTCGTTTTGCCCTTCTTAATTGCGACTCTAACTTGGTTTTAACATCGTAGCACATAAGTTTGTACGTTATAATTCTATCAAATACATTTTTTGGCCCAGTTTGGCAACGTTAACTAAATAATCTTCCTATTTTCAAGAAATATGATTGTTCGAATTCTTTTGTCAAATATATCAATTTTTATATTTTTTTTTATCTTGCACCCCATATTACACAATTACATTTTTATATATTGAAATAGCTTAAAAGAATCACTTTTTATATAGTCATGATTTTTTGCTAAATGGGCAATAACATATTTTCCCAGAATTCAGAGTTAACTACAACAATCTTAAGAGATGAATGGGGGTTCATAGGATTAGTTTTAACTAAATAGTTTTCTGGGATTTTTTTTTAATAATCAGACTACGCCTAAATTAACTCTCATATAATTTAACAGAGTTCTCATAGATCAAAACAAAATTAATTTGATTTTTTTCAATCCTTTATAAAGTAATATTATAACGGATACTTTTTCTTTAGATCTTCAACAATATTAAATACAGCCGGACAGATTTCTGTGTTCTTTAAGGTAAGGCCTGTTAATTGGATAAATTTTTTTCGGTTTGTATGCGGATATTCGCTGCAAGCTTTGGGACGGACACTATAAATAGAACAGCTATTATCTTTATCCAAAAAAGCGCAGGGTGCATCTTGCAATACCATAAAATCGTCTTCATCTCTAAACAAATATTTATCTACAAAATCTCGTTCTTTCATTTTAAAATGTTTAGAGATTCGAGCAATATCCTTATTTGTAAATATAGGGCTGGAAGTTTTGCAGCAATTCGCACAACTTAAACAATCTGTTTTCTCAAATTCCTTATCATGTAATTCCTGCATTAAGAGGTCTAACCGTTTGGGATTCTTTTTTTTTAGTTTGGCAAAATATCTTTTAGTCTCTGTATGCTTTTCTGCTGCAAGTTTTGGTAATTTCTGTAAAATATTTTCCATTTGATTCATTTGAATAATCAAAATTAAGATATCTTATCCAATATCAGAGTAATTTAGTTATTTTTGCACCTCAATTTTTATCTCAGATGAACGTTAAAGCAATTATTGAAAAAGAAGCTATAAAAGGAGTGAAAAGTATTTATGGTGTAGAGATTCAAACTATTGAATTTCAAGCAACCAGAAAAGATTTTGAAGGTGATATTACCATTGTTGTTTTTTCTCTTTTGAGATTTATTAAAGGAAACCCGGTTGAAATTGGAACTAAAATAGGTAGCTATCTTAAGGCCAATGTAAAAGAAATTGAAAATTTTAATGTGATTAAAGGTTTTTTGAATTTAGTACTTTCTGATAGTTTATTTATTGAAGAAGCCAATAAGATCTTTGCCAGTCAAAATTTTGGAATTCTTCCGGAGAACCCTGATGAAAAATCAATAATGGTGGAATTTTCTTCGCCAAATACAAATAAACCGCTTCATCTTGGTCATATCAGAAATAATTTATTGGGATATTCCGTTTCGAACATCATTGCGGCTTCGGGTAAGAAAGTTTATAAAACTCAAATAATTAATGATCGAGGGATTCATATTTGTAAAAGTATGTTGGCCTGGAATAAATTCGGTAATGGAGAAACCCCTGAGAGTTCTGGATTAAAAGGAGATAAATTGGTTGGAAATTACTACGTTAAATTTGACCAGGAATTAAAAAAGGAGATCAAACAACTCAAAGCTGAAGGCTTAAGTGAAGATGTAGCAAAAAAGCAAGCACCTAGTCTTCTTGAAGCTCAGGAAATGTTGGTGAAGTGGGAAGCGGGAGATAAAGATATAATTGCGCTTTGGAATAAAATGAATCATTGGGTTTATCAGGGATTCGACGAAACATATAAAGCCCTTGGGGTTAGTTTTGACAACAACTATTATGAGAGCAACACTTATTTATTAGGCAAAGATGTTGTTTCTGACGGACTGGAAAGAGGTGTTTTTTACAGAAAGGAGGACGGCTCGGTATGGATCGATCTCACCGATGATGGTTTAGATGAAAAAATTGTTTTACGTTCAGATGGTACCGCAGTTTATATGACACAGGATATCGGTACTGCAATACAAAGAATAAAAGACCATTCCGATATCGGTGGTATGGTTTACACGGTAGGAAATGAACAAGATTATCACTTCAAGGTCTTATTTTTAATTCTCAATAAATTAGGATATCCCTGGGCAAAAAATTTACATCATCTGTCCTATGGAATGGTTGATTTACCAGAAGGGAAAATGAAATCCAGAGAAGGAACCGTAGTGGATGCCGATGATTTAATGAAGGAAATGACAAGGACTGCTAAAGAAATTTCTCAAGAATTGGGTAAATTGGAAGATTATTCTACAGGGGAAAAAGAAAAATTATACGAAACGATTGGGTTAGGAGCATTGAAATATTACATTTTAAAAGTTGATCCGAAAAAAAGAATTTTGTTCGATCCAAAAGAGTCGATAGATTTTAATGGAAATACCGGACCATTTATTCAATATACATATGCCAGAATACAATCAATATTGAGAAAGGCAGAATTTGACTATAGCAGCAAAATTAAAGATATAAACCTGCATTCAAAGGAAAAAGCATTAATAAAACAACTCCTAAACTTCAAGGATGTTGTACCAAATGCGGCCCAAAGTTTGAGCCCTGCTTTGATTGCAAATTACACTTATGATTTAGTCAAAGATTACAATTCGTTCTACCAAAGTGTCCCTATTTTGGGTTCAGATAATGAAAATGAAAAATTATTCAGAACACAGCTTTCCAAGAAAGTTGGTGATACAATTAAGGAATCTTTTGGGCTTTTAGGCATTGAAGTACCTGATCGAATGTGATGTAAAATACGCTCTAAAATACATCTTTTTTTGATTTTTTAAATATTTTTGTTAACTTCGTATATTCCAGTACACTTAAAACAGGTGTATTTTTTATTTTTTCGTCTTTGAATTGAACCCTCACAATTTAAATTCCCTTTAACTTCCGGGAACAAATAACTCAGTAGGATTCTTTTCCAAAAGTGAAGAAATACAAAATTGAGCTTATGAAAAAAGAAAAATTATTATTTATTATCGTCCTTATTTTGGTTGCGCAATTATCTCAGGCACAATTGATAATGATTGACAGTGAGACAGGTGAGTACAACTATGGAGATATTGTAATGACCGGTGGAGCTTCTCAGCAGCAAATACAGGTTAGAGCAAAAGAATGGTTGGAATTATATTATCCGGAAAATGATTCTATTAAAGTCTTAGATACCAGTTTATATAAATCCGGGACTTCCTCATTCACCTGGAGATTAATTCAAAAGGATATTCCTGTTACAATCTTCTATGACATAGAAATTAAAACGAAAGACAACAAATACAAATATGCGTTTTCAAATTTTAGAGAAGGAAAAATGAACGGGGGAGAAATAGATGCTAAATCTTTGAAAGTTTATATTGAACGTTTCCCGACCAGATACCAAATATATATTGAGGAGCCTATAGATACAGAAATTACACAGGCGATTAGCAGTCTTGAATATTATATTTTAAATGGAACCGTCGAGAATATGGATGACGATTGGTAATTCAGATAAAATCTAATACTCTTTCCAGCGCCATACCACGCGAAGCCTTAATTAGTATTATGGCATCGGATAGCTTTCTCTTTTCCATATTAGATCTAAAATCTTGTATATTTTTACATTGAATAATGCTTTTATCTGTTACAGGTATTTCAGAAAAATAATCACCAATTAAATAGGTTGTTTGAATATTCGAACTTCTTATCAGTTGTACCAGTTTTTCATGTTCCTCTAGAGATTTTTCTCCTACTTCGTACATATCACCTAAAATTGCAACTTTATTCTTAGCCGATAACTGTGATAAGTTTTCTATGGCTACTTTCATACTTTCAGGATTCGCGTTATACGCATCTAAAATAATTTCATTTGATCCTTTAGTAATAATCTGAGAACGATTATTCGTTGGTGCATAGCCTTCAATGGCTTTTTTGATTTGCCCGTTTGATACTCCAAAATATTTTCCTATAGCGATTGCTGAAGCAATATTTAAATAATTGTATTTACCGATCAACTTGCTTTGTAAAATCATGTTATCAAAGCCTACTTTTACATAAGGGTCCGCACCTTTAAATTCGACCGGATAATCTGAGTCTTTTGAACAAAATTTTATAATATTCATCCCTTTTGACCTTTCAACCTGTATCTCATCATATGCATTGATAAAAACCATTTTATTATTTTTCCTTAAATAGGCATACATCTCAGTTTTTGCCTCTATTACTCCCTCCAAACTACCAAAACCCTCCAAATGAACTTTTCCGAAATTAGTTATATAGCCATAGTCCGGTAGTGCAATTTCACATAGACTTGCTATTTCATGCTTATGATTTGCTCCCATTTCTATTACACCTATTTCAGTTTCCGGTTTCATAGATAGTATTGTTAGAGGAACGCCAATATGATTGTTCAGGTTTCCCTCTGTTGCCTTACAATCATATTTTTGTCTTAGAACAGCATGTATCAACTCCTTAGTAGTTGTTTTACCATTACTTCCGGTTAGAGCAATAATTGGAATGTCTAATCGCTGCCTGTGAAATGTGGCTAAATTTTGCAAAGTTTGCAGTACATCCTTTACCAAGATAAATCTTTCGTCAAACTGATCTTGTTCCCCATCAATAACAGCAAAGTTAGCTCCCCTGGACAAAGCTTCTTTAGCGTATAAATTTCCATTAAAATTTTCTCCCTTTAAGGCGAAAAAGATAGAATTATCTAATTGTAATCTCGTATCTGTTGTTACTTTAAAACTTCTTTTGTACAAGAAGTATAGCTCCTTTATTTCCATAAAGTAAATGTAAAAAAAAACTCAATATCAAAATTGATATTGAGTTTTTTAAATTTTTCAAAATAAAATTCATATTATCTGTTGGAAGGTGATTTTCTTCTTCGAGAATTAGACATTTGACCTAATCTATCTGTTGCACATCTAAATCCGATATAGTTTGTTGCCATATATTCTGGCAAGTATCTACGCTGAGCAGGATCTAACCAAAAAGCTCTGTCTTTCCATGAACCACCTTTATAAACTCTCGTTTGATTACTGATCAAGGTTGTTCTCGTCTTGGTATCATATTGTTGAATAATTAACCCACTCTCTCCTATTTGTCGAGGTATTTTTGGTGAATTATACATTCTTGGCTCAGACTCAAAATCATCTTCATCCTTATAATAAAATCTGGTTGAGGCAAGATCTCCATCATTAATATCAACATTGTAGGCTTTTTCGTAATTTCTACGCATAAAAGCATCTCTTTCTGTTATTGGCTCATGTTTTACACTTCCCGGAAGATCTCTTGGAACAATTTTACCATTATCCAAAGTATCAAAGACAACACTGTTATTATCAACTATTACAACATTACCTTCTTTATCTATAACTTTTTTACTAAATACATTACCTCTAAAATAATTGAAATCATTTGCATCACTGTCAATAATTGGTCGGTAAACATCCGCTACCCATTCTGCAACATTTCCTGACATATCATATAATCCAAAAGCATTTGGCTTGTACGATTTTATTCTCATGGTAATGTCAGCACCATCATTACTCCAACCTGCTATACCACTATAATCTCCTTTACCCTGCTTAAAGTTTGCCATTTGGTCTCCTTCATACCTTCTTGAAGTTTCCCTCGTACTATTTCCATTCCAGGAATATTTCTTACGTCCTCTGATTGAATTATATTCTCTGTTTTCAATCAAAGCCTTAGCAGCATATTCCCATTCTGCTTCCGTTGGCAATCTGAATCTTTGTGCCAAGATACCATCTGAAGTTTTAACATGACGACCTGTAAAACTCCCACTCTGTTTTTCTTTTTTAGAATAATCTTTAATCCCTTTATAATAAATAGAAGAATCACCAGAAAATAGTCCATTGGGATTTGTTAAATAAGCTTCAGAATCAAATCTGTTAGCTCCTTCCACCTTCAGGGAATCGTGATCAAATAAAGTATGTAAAACTCCTTTTTCAATTAATATTTTCTCATTAACTCTATCCGTTCTCCATTTACAGTATTCCGAGCTTGTCTCCAAGAAACGCCAACAACTGGATATTCTGCATAGGATGGATGACGTAAATAGTTTTCTGTTAACAATTCATTAAATCCTAATGTATTTCTCCAAACTAAAGTATCCGGCAATGCCGCTTGATAAATCTTTCTATAAGTATCATCCGAAGGTGGAAAAACTTTTTCCAAATATTGCAAGTACAATAAATACTCAATATTCGTTACCTCTGCTATATCCATATAAAATGAGCGAACCTGCTGTTTTACAGGAGTTGTGTTCCAATCAAACATCACATCATCTTGTACACTACCCATCGTAAAAGTTCCTCCTTCTATCAGAACCATACCCGGAGGGTTAGGCTGCTGCTTATATTGTGTATTTCCTTGAAAACCACCATATTTGGGATCGTTGTATTCCCAGCCCGTTAACGTTGAAACACTCTTTCCACTGTTACTGCAACTCGATAGTGTAATAGCCGCTAAAAGTAAAAGTGCTATTTTGCTACTGTTAAACTTTTTCATAATTTTTTTTGATTGATTTATTGTCAAATGAAGACAAAACTTAATTAATATATTCTAATTACCAACTATTATTATGTAATCCTTTATTTTTGCCTTCAATATGTTGTATAACGATTGTTTTATTTCTTTATTATGTGTACCGTTGTAAATTATTAAAAATAAACTTTCATTTATTTTATTATGAATTATAAGAATTATTTTTCAATACTCTTTTTTCTTCTCCAAATTACTTGTTTATTTTCACAAAATACACTGATTAAAAATTTTACGCTTAAATGGAATGATAATTCCATAGTTCAAATAAACGGCAATAACGCGATCACCTTACCTTTGGTCGAGAATAATTTTTTTGATGAAAATAACATCCCGGAATATACTGTTTCTATAAACGTAGAAAACGGATTAAAAGTGCAAAATTATCAAATTAAAAACGTTAAATATTCAATTTTACCTAATAATTCATCGAAAAATATAAATACAAGCAAAATCCCTAAAGAATTATCCAGTGAATTTGAAATTGGTAAATCAAAAAATAAATCCGTTGCAAAGTTAAGAATAACAGCTTTGATCAAAGAGAATAACCAAATAAAGAAAGTCAATTCATTCACTCTGGAATATAGCTTACAAGGAGAAAATAATGCAGGTTTTAAGAAAGACATACCTACACCTATATATAGCGCAAATTCTGTTCTGTCCAAGGGTACATGGTTTAAATTTGCGGTAGACACAACCGGTGTTTTTAAAATTGACAGGGCCTTATTAGAAGAAATCGGCATAAGCGCTGCTAATTTAGATCCGAAAAATATTAGAATATTTGGTAATGGAGGGAATCTGTTACCCCAATTGAACAGTGTATTTAGATACGACGACCTGCAGGAAAACGCAATTCGCGTAATAGGCCAGGAAGATGGCACATTTAACAGCGAGGATTATATCCTGTTCTATGCGGAAGGCCCTGACTCCTGGGACATAAACTACAATGATTTTAAATTAACGAAACATATTACCAATATTTACAGTGATAAGGCTTATTACTTTATTACAGTAGATAATGGTCTAGGCAAAAGAATAAGTAATGCCGACGAAATTAGTTCAGCTCCTAACGAACAGATCAACAACTATCAAGATTTTCTAGTTCATGAAATTGATGAAATAAATCTGGGTAAGATGGGACAACAATGGTTTGGTGAGGATTTTAGTTTTAATGAGATCCAAAATTTTCAATTCTATTTTAATGATATAGATAACAGTCAAGAACTTACCCTGAGAGTTCGAGGGGTGGCAAGATCCACTACTAACACTCAAATGAATGCCAAAATCAATGGGCAGGATCTGGTTAGTTTAAATTTCAATGCCTTGCCAGAAAATATAGATTACATTATAGCAACCGATGATGAATCGCACAATAGCAGAATTATAGATCAAGAAATCCTACAAGTAGAAATTACTTATAATAATTTAGGAAATCCCTCTGCGAAAGGGTTTTTAGATTATATTGAAATTTTAGGTACGAAGAACTTAGTTGCCCATAACAAACAATTTTCATTTAGAAATATAAATGCCACGAATACAAATTCTATTTATGAATTTAACATATTAAATGGCGCCAATATATCTGAGGTTTGGGATGTTAGCGATCATATTAATCCGATGAACATTTTAAACCAATCGACCTTAACTGATTTTGTGTTTAAATCGTACGGAGGAATCGATAAGGAATACATAGTTATTCATCCAAACGATTTTTTAATACCTGAAGCGCTCTCAAATAATTTTGTTGAAAATCAAAATCTTCATAAACTCAACGATGTTGACTATATTATTATCACTGAGGAATCCCTTTTGAATGAGGCGGAAAGGTTGGCTGAATTCCATCGGGAAAACTCCAATTTAAGTGCAATAACTGTTGATCTTAATCAAATCTATAATGAATTTGGTTCCGGTTCACCCGATCTTACAGCAATCAGAGATTTTATTCGGTTTCTCTACCTCACCGCAACAAGTGAAAATAAAAAAATCAAGTATGTATGCCTGTTTGGTGATACTTCGTATGACTTTAAAGACAGAATAAGTAATAACAATAATATAGTACCGGCATTCCAATCCTATCAAAGCTTTAACAAGGCCACTTCTTATGTTACAGATGACTATTTTGGTATGATGGATGATAACGAAGGTGAACTTACATATCGAGACATGCAGGATGTTGCTGCCGGTAGATATCCGGTTACCAGCTTGTTAGAAGCAAAACAAACCATTGACAAAACTTTAAATTATTATAGTAAGTATACTTATGGCGATTGGAGAAACAATCTCACATTTGTTGCTGACGACCCTGATAACCTTAGCGAATTCGTGCTTCAAAAAACCCTCGATCTAATTACAGAAGATATCAAAGCTAATAAACCAGAATTTAACATAACAAAAATTTATTCTGATGCGCATAAACAGGTGACGACCTCTGGAGGGGATAAATATCCAACTGTGAACACTGCAATAAGCAATAGTGTGGAAAAAGGAACATTAGTCATTGATTATTTTGGTCATGGCGGAATCAATGGATGGGCCGCAGAAGGGATTTTAAGAGTACCCGAAATTCAAGCCTGGAATAACAACAATACTTTGCCCTTATTTATAACAGTTACCTGTGAATTTACGAAGTTCGATAATCCTTTGCAACCGTCAGCCGGAGAATTTGCATTGTTAAACACAAACGGAGGTGCTACAAATATGATATCAACAACGAGAGAAATATTTATTGGTGTTGGTCAATTATTTAATAAAAGTTTGGTAAAAAATCTATTTGGATTTCAAAATGAGAATTATTCGATCTCAGAAGCTTTGATGCATACAAAACATGATTTCACTACAGTCCAAAGATTTTTTATTTATAGTTTTGGAGACCCTGCGATGAAACTTGCGCAAGCAAAACCAAACATATTGATAACAGAAATTAATGATAACGATATAACTCAGAGTTTAGATACACTCAAAGCTTTATCGCATATTAAAATGGATGGTATTATAACTGATGAAAACAATAATATTCTCACCGATTTTAATGGAACTCTATCTGCAACGATATATGATAAACCATTAAATAAAAGTACTTTAGATAATAATAACCTCGGTAAAGTAATGAAATTCACATCTATTGAAAGTAAAATATTTAAAGGGAGAGCCTCAGTGACGAACGGTAATTTTTCATTTGATTTTATAGTGCCAAAAGATATTAGAATTGCCTATGGAAACGCAAAAATTAGTTTTTATGCCGATGACAAGAATATAGATAAATCAGGCTATAATTTAGATGTTAAAATTGGTGGATTTAATCCAAATGCTCCTGAGGACAATGAAGGCCCAATGATTAAATTATTTATGAACGACGAATCATTTGTTGATGGAGGAAATACAAACGAATCTCCCGTCATATTTGCTATTTTAGAGGATAACTCCGGAATCAACACTTCTATCACCTCGGTTGATCATGATATTATCGCCATTTTAGATAACGATGATGCCAATCCATTTGTGTTAAATGACTACTATGAAACGGAATTAGATAACTTTAAAAAGGGTGAAGTAAAGTTCCCTTTACGGAATTTAAAACCGGGATTACATACCATAAAATTTAAATGTTGGGATACGTACAATAACCCTTCGGAATCAACGTTAAGTTTTATTGTAGTAGATGATAGTGATTTAATTTTGAGTAATGTTTTAAATTACCCCAATCCGTTTATAAATTATACAGAATTTTGGTTTAATCACAATAAACCAAACGAATTATTAGATGTTCAAGTTCAAATTTTTACGGTGTCGGGAAAATTAATTAAAACCCTAAACCGATCCATTCAATCAGAAGGACTTTTATCCAGAGAAATATCTTGGAATGGCTTGGATGATTTCGGTAACAAAATTGGCAAGGGTGTATATGTATATAAGCTTCATGTTAAATCTTTACTATCAAATACGAAGGCGATTAAGTTTGAAAAATTAGTAATACTACAGTAGTGCGCGCATTTAAACCTCTACAAATCATTATCATAACATGAAAAAAATAAACATCATAATCTGTACGATTCTTTTAGGTATACTTACTTCTTACGGACAGGATGATTACAATCCAATTACTACGGCAGCACCATTCTTATTAATTTCTCCTGATGCAAGGGGAGGCGGTTTGGGAGACAGTGGAGCAGCAACTTCAACTGATGCTTCCTCACAACATTACAATCCGGCAAAATATTCTTTCTCTACTTCGCAGTGGCTGATAGGGATAAATTATACGCCCTGGCTTAGAAATTTAACGAATGACGTAAGTTTGACAAGTGCCTTTGTTTCAAATAGAATAAATGAAAGAAGTTCTTGGGGAGCAAGTTTAGTTTATTTTTCACTGGGCACAATTGACCTAACTGATGAGGGGGGAGTGAGTCTGGGTTCCGAAAACCCAAATGAATTTGCATTCGATGGTTCCTACTCTCTCAAATTAAACGAAAATTTTGCTATGGCAGTAGCGCTAAGGTACATACATTCTGATCTGGCCTTAAATATTGAGGATTCATTTATTCAGACGATCAATACTTTTTCGGTAGATTTAGCCGGATATTATCAATCGGAAGAAATGTATCTCGGTGATTTTAATGGTAGAGTACGTGCTGGTTTTGACATTTCTAATATGGGACCGAAGGTTCAGCTTACCATTGGTGGAGAAGAAGATTTTATTCCTACCAATTTAAGATTAGGAGGTGGCTTTGACTTTATCTTAGATAATGTTAATACAATTACAGCCAACCTCGAATTAAATAAACTATTGGTTCCCACCCCGCCGATTAGAGATAGCAGTGGTAACATAATCGACGGATATGATGACAATATAGGATTTTTTCAGGGCATGATCCAATCATTTTATGATGCTCCCCGTGGTCTCGAAGAAGAACTCGAGGAAATTGCGTGGGCATTTAGTGCAGAGTACATGTATAATCAAATATTTGCCGTAAGAGCAGGCTATTTTCACGAGAACGAAAATAAAGGAGGTCGCCAATTTTTTACGGTAGGTGCAGGATTTAGATTTAAAAGTGCTACTTTAGATTTATCTTACTTAATTAATACGTCCGATGTGAATAATCCTTTGGAAAGTACATTGAGATTTTCATTATCATTTAATTTAGGAGATTCATTTGAATATTTTTAAATCCAATGGATGAGATAAAAATAACATCAAAATTTACCGTATTTTCAAATTCTGATGAACTTTCTTTATCAGAGAAAGAACTTTTCTCACAGGCGGTTGATGCAAGAAAAAATGCCTATGCACCCTACTCTCAATTTAATGTTGGAACTTCAATATTACTTGCAAACGGACAGATATTTCAAGGGAACAATCAGGAAAATGCTGCCTATCCCTCGGGTATGTGTGCAGAACGTGTTGCAATTTGGAACGCTTCCTCCCAATTTCCCAATATTCCAATTAAAAAAATATTCATTTCTGCCAATACTAAAAATAAATCGTTAGATCGGCCTGTTCCTCCTTGTGGTGCATGTCGTCAAACAATTGTAGAATATGAAAGTAAGCAGAAAGAAAATATAGAAATCTTTTTTACAGGCGAAACTGGAAACATTATTAAAGCGGATTCCATCAGTGAATTGCTCCCACTGGCCTTTGACAAGTCCTTGCTTTAAAACCATGAACAAAAAAGACATTAAAGATAGAAATGATATTTATATCCTGGTTGACGAATTTTATAAAAAATTATTATACGATGAGGAAATGAAGCATTTCTTCGTAAACTTTAAGAACGATATCAATTTACAAAAACATCTCAATGTATTAGTTGATTTTTGGGATAACGTACTATTCTATACCGGCACTTATAATAAAAATGCAATGTTACCTCATATTGAGCTCAACAAAACCAAGCCCTTTCAAAAGAAACATTTTGAATTATGGTTGAAATATTTTTATGAAGCTGTTGACAACAACTTCAAGGGGGAGACGTCAGAAATTGCTAAAAATAGAGCTACATCGATTGCAACTGTTATGAAACTAAAAATTTTAAAATTCTAATTGAATTTATAACATAAATTTAGAATCCAGACCCTTTGCTCCATGTTGCTAACTCGAGTGAATTAATTTTAACAACCTGTTTAACTCTCCTGATCTTATCAGAATTTTAAAACTTGTTTTCACTAATAAAACATATATTTGTTTTTATAATAAAACAACTAATCTCTAATGGAATTAAACGATCAATCAAAAAAATATTTATTAGAAACAGCCAGATGGGCCACAATTTTATCTATCATAGGCTTTATTGTAATTGGTCTTCTAATAATTGTATCATTTTCAGTTGGAAGCATTTTGGCAAATTCTCCATATAGCGAATTGGGCATATCACCTCAAGTTCTGTCAGTAACCTATTTAATTATTGCGGGGGTTTACTTTATACCTATTTTCTTTTTGTATCAATTCGGCATTAAAACTAAAATTGCGATCGATAATGATGACACAGATTTACTCACTTTCGGTTTAAAAAAGTTAAAATCACATTATAAATTTATTGGAATTGTGATGATCATCATGTTCAGTTTAAACATCCTTTTTTTGTTAATTGGTATGTTAACAGCCTTATTTGTGTGATATTATAGGATATTTAAGGCTTTATGTGTTATCACTCAGACTATATTAACATGATTTCATAAATATTGGTAACCTTTGATCGTACCCCTAAACGAATTCCTGAATATCATACTTTTAGATTTTTCCTTTATGCATTTTCATTTTTGCAAAAGCTATAAACAAAACACCTATAATAGTTATAAACCCTCCTGTTAAAGCTATCGTTTTAGGAAACTCTCCAAAATAAAGATAAGAACCTAATAACACAAATAATCCCTTTGTACTGGCAACAATAGCCTTACGAGAAAGTGGTATATATTGTAAGGCTAAATAACCCGAAATAACTGTCAAAAAAGGTCCTAAGAGAGAACCTATAAAAATATTTTTCAGTGCATGCATCGATATTTCTAAAGTTTCAATAAACTACCTCGACGCAAGCATACGAGGTATTAAATTGAGTTTGCTATGCAAACAACCAGATTTTCCGACCCAAGGGTCGGGGAATTAAACCTTATCTTCTCATCCGCCAAAGCGTACGCGAAGGAGGATTAATAAGACTAATAGCAATTATTGAAAAAATTAGCAGAAATAAACTCCTGTTTATAGTTAAAATAATAGGGTGAATCATTTTAATTTTCTTTTTGATAATCACGGCATTGATCGCTCCAAATACACTTGAATACAATACATATTGAGCCCCATCAATGAACATATTCTGCAAACTTGCATTGCCTTTATAACTAATAATAAAAGCTCCAAATAATGCTAAAATTATTCCCCAAAATTCTAATGTATTAAAACGTTCTTTGAGAACAATAAAGCTAAGGATGATAATAAAAGAAGGTGAAATATTTCCAATAAATGAGACTAGCGCAGGATTTGAAATAGTATGAATGGCTTTAAAGAAAAAGTAGATGCCAATGACCTCAAATATTCCTAAAAAAACCAATACCAAATAACAGCGAAGTGAAAGTTCTTTAAAAAATATAAAGGATTTTCGATACCAGGCAAAGAGCAAAATCCAGAATAATCCAAAACCAAACCAATAGACTCCAAACTGTGGCAGACTTATTTCATTTAGGGCCACTTTACTGAATATATATACATTGGAAACTGCTATTACTGATATTAAGGCCAATAAATATCCTTTCAGGGAAGTTGAAAATTTCATAGTGTAAAGGTAAATTTAATAAGCATCTGAAAGTGCAACATTTGCATCCCGGTCTCTTGATAATATAAAAAAAATATTTATTAAATAGACTTGAGCATTTCCAAAATATTGAGATATAAACACAACCTTACTAAAATTTAATTACATTATTTGAATCAATTCCATTCTCCCATGTCTCTGGTGGTTGATACTATAATTTCAACCCTTTTATTTCCTTTTTTATTCCTTAATAAAACCCAATAAAATTATGTAATTTTGTCACTCAAAAAAATGATGTAAGATATTATGTTTAATAATTTAAGTGATAAATTAGATAAAGCGCTACATGTACTAAAAGGGAGTGGGAGCATCACTGAAATAAATGTTGCTGAGACGCTTAAGGAAGTTCGACGGGCATTATTGGACGCTGATGTTAACTTTAAAATTGCCAAAGATTTTACCAATAAAGTCAGGGAAAAAGCACTAGGTCAAAACGTATTAACCACGCTGCAACCCGGACAATTGATGGTGAAAATTGTAAAAGATCAATTGACCGAATTAATGGGTGGAGAGACGGTAGGCCTTAACCTAAATACTTCCCCAACTGTTATTTTAATGTCTGGGTTACAAGGTTCTGGTAAAACTACTTTTTCGGGTAAACTGGCCAATTTCTTAAAAAATAAAAAATCAAAACAAGTATTACTAGTTGCTTGCGATGTTTATCGTCCGGCGGCAATTGATCAATTAAAAATTGTTGGCGAACAAGTTGATGTGGAAGTTTATGCCGAAGAAGGAAATATGGATCCTGTCGAAATCTCTAAGAACGCCGTTAAATATGCCAACGAAAATGGAAAGAATGTAATCATCATTGATACTGCGGGTCGATTGGCTGTGGATGAGGAAATGATGAACGAAATTTCCAATATTCATAAAGCCGTTGTACCTCAAGAGACTTTGTTTGTTGTGGATTCAATGACGGGTCAGGATGCAGTAAACACGGCAAAAACTTTTAATGATATCTTAAATTTCGATGGAGTTATCCTGACGAAGTTAGATGGAGATACACGTGGAGGAGCTGCACTTTCAATAAAATCGGTTGTAGATAAGCCTATTAAATTCATCGGAACCGGAGAAAAAATGGAGGCCATTGATGTGTTCCATCCAGACCGTATGGCCGAGAGAATATTAGGTATGGGTGATGTTGTTTCTCTGGTGGAAAGAGCGCAGGAACAATATGACGAAGAAGAAGCCAGAAAAATCCAAAAGAAGATTGCTAAAAATCAATTTGGATTCGACGATTTTTTAAAGCAAATCCAGCAAATCAAAAAGATGGGAAATATGAAAGATCTGGTTGGTATGATTCCCGGAGTTGGAAAAGCCATGAAAGATGTAGACATAGATGACGATGCCTTTAAGGGAATTGAGGCGATTATTCATTCTATGACCCCTGAAGAGCGACGTAAGCCGGCAATTATTAACGCGAATAGAAAAAAGAGAATCTCCAAAGGTTCAGGTACTAGCGTTCAAGAAGTGAATCAATTAATGAAGCAATTTAATCAAATGAGTAAAATGATGAAGATGATGCAAGGTGGAGGTGATAAAAAAATGATGCAAATGATGAAAGGTATGGGAAGGTAGGTTGTAAAGCAGTCTTCTGTATACAGTCTTCGGTCTTCGGTCTTTCGTATATAGTATACTCATTACTTAATTAGTAGAATGGACATTGTTGGATATAAAAATAACATTAAATCATAAATGGGGTTTAATACATTGTTGGCATACGAGAAGGGCTTTGATCTTGCGATGAAAATTTTCATTTTGTCAAAGAGTTTTCCACAGGAAGAGACAATACACCAAACATTTTAAGAGTAAATTGTCTGATGCAGATAGCGAAAATTCAGAAACTCAGTTATGGTTAGAATTTGCATTTGCATGTGAATACATTAGCGAGTCAGAGAAAATTGACTTCGAAAAGCAAAGCATTGAAGTAGGTAAACTGATCAATTATATGATGAAGTACCCTGATAAATTTAATTAACTAAACACAAACTGAAGGCTGTAGACTGAAGAATGTGGACTGAAAACTTAAAAATATGATAATTTTAGACGGTAGAAAAACTTCAAATGACATTAAAGAAGAAATCGCAGAGGCTGTAAAAAAATTAAAATCAGAGGGAAGAAAAACACCGCACTTAGCAGCTATATTAGTTGGTTCTGACGGAGCGAGTATGACTTATGTAAATGCCAAAGTAAAAGCATGTGAAAAAGTAGGATTTAATTCCACATTGATCGATTTACCAGAAGATACCACCGAAGGCCAATTGTTGAATGAAATATCTGATTTGAATAATGATGATGACATTGACGGTTTTATTGTTCAACTACCGCTCCCAAATCAAATTGATGAACAAAAGGTTTTAATGGCCGTTCATCCTGATAAAGATGTAGATGGATTTCATCCGGTGAATGTTGGAAAAATGACCTTAGAATTACCAACATTTCTGTCTGCTACCCCTTTTGGTATTTTAGAACTGTTAAAAAGATACGAGGTAGAAACTTCCGGTAAAAATGTTGTGGTCATCGGACGAAGTAACATTGTGGGTAGGCCGATGAGCATTTTGTTGAGCCAAAAAAGAAAAGTTGGTAATGCCACAGTAACGGTAGCTCACAGCAGAACCGAAAATTTAGCAGAACTAACACGAAGTGCTGATATCATTGTTGCTGCTTTAGGGATCCCTGAGTTTTTAACAGGTGAAATGGTTAAAGATGGCGTTACAATAATTGATGTCGGAATAACAAGAGTTAAGGACGAAACCAAAAAAAGAGGTTATCGACTTGCCGGTGATGTGCATTTTGATAGTGTTAGCAAGAAAGCTAGTTTTATTACTCCTGTACCCGGAGGCGTTGGTCCAATGACCATTGCCATGTTGTTAAAAAATACGCTATTGGCTTGCAATAGAAGAGATGCTTAATTTCTATAAAAAAATTGGGAGAAAACTTTTCTTATCCTAATTTTTAAAATTATAATTACAAACAAGGTATTTATTTGTTTTTAAAGACCTCACGTGTCCCATCCTTATATATAATCAAAAACACATCTTTTCTTGCAACATTTCTAATCGGGCCATCCAACTGGTCTTGTTTTTTATATTTGATGGTAGTATCCGTTATTTCAAGTACCTTGGATTTAATTTCTGACCCATCCATCTTATAAATAATATCACAACTATCGTTAGTTGAACTATCTGCTTTTGTAACTTTCTGTGTCTCCACTAACTCCTCTTTCCGGACAACATCACTATGCAGATTTTTGATCTCTTCATTGCTCATTACATTTTGAAACGACGCATCATAAACATATACCTTTTTTATTTTTTTTTGCAAACTCTTTGGCTAATTTAGCGTAGCACTCGGCAATTCTATCCCCTGAATTATAACGGGCGGTTCCGGGCACATCAATATACACCACACTGAACAAAATATTTTCTAGTTTACCTTTCTCATAAATTGAAATATTAGCTGTAATTTCTGCAACGTGACTACGAACACCCACATTATATCCGGGATACAATTCTTGCGTATGGACCTTAATAATATATTTTGCATTACTCTTTTCAGAAATACTAATTTCATTATTATCAAATCTTTTATTAAAGGATTCTATAAATTTCGGATAAAATTTACTCTCTCTATCCGCAAACCAGGATTCTTTAAAACGTTCACCACTTCCAGCTTCCTTTTCCTCTCTGTCGCTCATTTTGTCTTTTAAAAAATCTTCTTCTGAATCATAATTTGGAATTTTCAGATTATCATAGACAAGTACTAAGTCATATTTATTGATATGTTCAATATTAGAGATATTTCCTTCAATCATCTTCATTTTTTGACTAAGAGAAATTGTTGAACTTAATATCATTAATAATAAAACAATTGCTTTCATATCGCAGATTTTAATTAAAATACTAAGTTACAATTTTATAAGAAACAGTAGTAAAATGATTTGACTTATCGGGTGAAAAGCGACTCGAATCGCTATATATTCTCCTTATTCAGTAAAGGATTTACATAAATTTTCAACAACCTATAATAAACGTCCTCATTGCTTGCTTTGGATAAATAATTTTTGAACTCCTCCAGTTCATCCCAGCTGTAAAAATTTTTAAATTTATTATCGTTGTACATCAAATCGTAAGCCATATAATTGGTTTTCCACAATTGATAGTTTCTGTGAACAATATGATTAATTTTTTTCGCAATCTCCAAAACGTCTTTCTTTCTGTTATTCGTGAAATTAATATTATTTGCATTTAATTTTTCAAAAACAAGTTTCACTTTCCCTTTATATTCATTGATACCGTTAATTATACTGTTTAGATTTTCAAAATGCATTTTTTCGTAGATCCCTTTCTTATTAACCATACTTAACTCATATGCTTTTTCAAAGGCACATGGTTCATATTCATAAGAAATAGTTGAAACAACAATATGTAATTCTTCCAGTGATGCTTTTAGATCATCTCCGCCACTTAATAGAAGCATTTTAATCAATCCAGGTGCTGTTAGGTCATTGCCATCTTTAGTTCGCCCGTTATTTTGGGCGATCCAAGAGGAAACTTTTTTCTCTGTGATTGAAAATCGCAAATATCTGGAGAGGTCATTGGTGTTTTTGAGTATGTCAGATTTACTACCACTTCTAAAAACGGTAAACATATTGTTCAGTTTGGCCACTGCCTTCATAGTGTCATTTACCATTAAATTATCACCTAATGAGATCTCTGTAAATGGTTTTCCTATATCATACAAATGATTTTGCAACAAGGCTGAATCTAAAAAAATATCGCGATGATTCGATATATACAAGTTATTAGATCCATCCAATGAATTGAGACCAGATATTTCCAGTGAATCCATTGTATTTTTTATAGAGTTCTTTATTATCATTTCAATGAATTCCACCTGAAATTCAGCACAAGTGTTGCATGCCTGTAATTTTGAAATAATATCTTCCTCCTTCCAATCAGGATAAAAAAATTGAACACCTCTAATAAAATCTTTATTGCTTTCTAACCATAGTAAAGTTTCCTTTACCTGATCTTCTGAATAAGGGGCTATATGTTTTAGTGAAGCATCCATTTCAGCTAATAACAGGTTCTCTTTTATCAATAAATAATATAGGTTTCCTGCTCATATTCGGGAATTTCAATTTATTTATCTCCTGAGTCGATACAAATTCAATTATTGGTGACACCCTTAACTTTGCTCTAAAATGATCCTTTAATCGGCTCAGTAGATCCTCTGAGAATTCAGTTGCCCCTAATTTTATGGTAATTTTATCCGTACCAATTTCATTATTGTCTATTTCTATAATATAGCTCTTGATCTCTGTAAAGTCATTCAGCAAGTTATACATTGCCGGAGGATAAATTGTTGTTCCCTTATACTTTATCATGTGTTTCTTTCTCCCAATAACAGGCCCTAGGCGCAAGGTATTTCTTCCACATTTACAATTTTCATAATGCGCTTTAACAACATCTCCGGTTTTAAATCTTAACAAAGGCATGGCCTCTATACCCAGCGTAGTTACTACCAATTCTCCTTCTTCTCCATGTTTAACAGGTTTATTATTATCATCCAGAATTTCAGCAATGATCAGTTCAGGATGATGATGTCCTCCCTGCTGGAATTGACATTCAGCAAAAGCAGTACTCATTTCTGTCGAGGCATAAGTAGAGAACAACTCGATATCCCACTTTTCTTTTATTTTTTCTGACAATACATTAGGACTAAAATCTTGATTTCTCAACTGTTCCCCTATACATATCACACCCTTGATCGAACTTGCATTTTGATCAATATTATTTTTTTCTGCATATTCAATTAATTTCAATAAAAAAGATGGAACAGCAATTAAATAGGTTGGTTTGAACTTACTTATGGAATCCCACTGGAGTTCTGGTATACCCGCTCCCACTCTAATAATTCCGGCACCCAATTTTCTAGCTCCTAAAAAATATGCCAAGCCGGCCATAAAACGCCTGTCAATTGTTGTCATAAGCTGTAGAGTATCCTTATTTGAAATTCCTGAACATGCAAATGAAATGGCTTCATTATATGCCAACCGATCTAAATCTTTATCGGTCAAACCAAAGAAAACCGGCTTTCCAGTTGTACCTGAAGTCGTTACATAATCAACTATTTTGGAAGGATCTACACAAAAGAAATCATTATTAAATTTTTGCAGATCATCTTTTGTAGTAATCGGTAATGTTGTCAAATCTTCCAAAGTTTTCACCATTGAAATATCAATCTTATTTCGTTTAAATATTCTACTATAATAAGTGGATTTTTCGGCCAAATAGATCATCAAATCTCGTAATTTACTCTCTTGATATTGTTTTATTTCAAGCTTTGATTTTTGTTCTATTTCTGGAATCATTTATTCTCCTATTTATTTTCTTTATATAATTTTCGATTTCTATTCGCTCTGGAACTGTGGTAATTTCTTTTGTAAGTGCCTTTTCAAACTGGAGTAAGGCCGCCATGTAATACTTTCTTTTATAATAATACCTGCCCACAATATAATACACTTCCCATGACTCAGGATTTAAAGATATAAAACTATCTATATCTTTTGAATTATAATCTAAATCTTCATCAATAATTTTCTGTAGATTGCGTTTTTCTTTTCTATACTTCTCATAGTTTGTAAATGCCTGTGAATTTATAAAAGAGTCTTTTGCAAATAAATAAGATTCGTTGGACAATGTGCTTACCATTTTTTTAGAATTGATAAAAACACTATCTAACTGAAAGGCAACAAATTCTCCTAATTGATACGGATTTGAAGATACCCATACCATTTTTTTACTAGGTTCAAAAATAATTCCATGATGAGCCAAAAGCTGATTTAATGCCTTCTCATTACCATATCCAATATCTTTATCATCCAGGCCTTTTGTATTTCGTAAAATAGCAACGGCTTTCTCAGGTGTTACGATCTCGGTCTTGTCAAGAAGCTCTTCCATTCGATCATAACGATATTGTGAATGGCTGTTAGTAATATGCTCCAAATTGTTATCATCGGATTGATAAGCGGCACTTTGAAAGTGATTAGAACAAATCAAACGAGAAGAATTCTCAACCTCATAAACTCCAAAATTCTCCGGCGACATTTCAATAATTACGGCTCTATTATCGGCAGTGCTTCCGACCAGAATAGATTCAGAAACAAAAATTTCACTTTTCTTAGCGATCTCAATTGCTTCATCAATATTGGAGGCATATTGAACTATTTCTCTAGTGACCAGTGAAATTGGAGTTTTAGCAATGAGAGGCATATCAGATTTTCCTGCATTTATGGTTACAGTTAATCCTTTAATGTTCATTCCAGACATTACACCGATCATTCCTGCCCAGGAAACAGACATGAAATTATACCCTTTCTCAGGTTGAATGAAAGAGATCACTTTCTCTTGAGCAAAATCATCACCAGCATAAAAATCAAAATTTCTGGCAATTAATAAATTTCCATCTGTCGTATTTTCTCCCCACACCGCAAAAGAAGAACATCCCACAAGAGCCAGATCCTGAAGGGCATGCCCTATATCATGTGCGCTATGTAAATACATGGTTCTTAAATACTTATCAGCTATATAATCATATTTATCCGATGCGTACCTGGAAATGCCTTTAATCTCAGTTTTATATTCATTTTTTACATATAAGTACATCTGTCGATTATACCAAGCTAAAAATTTTCTCAGCAAGTCTTGTTTAAATTTGGATGGAACAAATTCTTCGACCTGTGAAAAAAATATTTCTTCCTGCTTCTGTAATAACTCTTGTGAAAGTGCCCCAATAGTGTTTCCTAAATCTAAGGGATTTCCCGATGCCACTAACTCCCATTGCCCGAATTTATTTTTTCGCAAACTATTCTCACCCTTAAAATACATGGAATCGTTTACCTGAATCCTTGGTTCTGTGTTAATTTTGTAAGCACTTACATCTGGTCTGTCTTTTTGTCCTTTTTTGACCCCACAAGAAAGTATTAGGCCCACAAATAAATAAAGAATGATAAAGTGATATTTAGGCCTGATCAATCTCATTCAGTTAAGGATTTTTCTATAGACTCCATTAATTTTTCTCTTCCAATAATTTGAGAGCAAGTAAAAACGGAACTTATGGTTACTCCTAAAATACCGTGCATATTTAGGCTTTGTCCTGTAAAAAATAAATTTTTCAATTTAGTCTTAGGGGACAAAAATGTTTTCATTGGACTTTCCGCATCTTTAACATACCCGTACATGGAGCCGTCATTATTGCCTATATAATCTCTGTAAGACAGTGGTGTTGAAGCATGAACAGATTGAATACAATCTCTTATATCTGGAAATTTCTTTTCTATTTCTTTAATGAATTGATCTATTTTTTCTTCCTTAAACTTCTTATATGTCTCACCACGATCCGACTTTTCTGCAACAGTATTAAATGTATCTTCCCATTTTTTCACATCATCAAAACGCATGTAGGTCATCGCTGACATACCTTCTGCCCATTCTGTTTGATTTTTCTTCACCCCCATGGAAATCATGTACCCTTCCGGCCAGGAACTATCTGTATAATTTTGTGCTTTCCATATGTTATCAGGATCTTTAGAATGATAATAGTTATAATTTAAATACTTGAAGGTCCTGGGTTTAAAAACAATGTGAAGACTAAATCCAGAGATTATACTTTCTATTTGATTAACCCTGTTTACATATGATTTTCTAATCCCTTTACCACCAAGCATTTTTATTGTGAGTTTTGGTTCAATATTTGAAATAAATATATCTGCTTTAATAACATTCCCTTTCTTAGTAATCACAGAGGTTAATTTATCTTCCTCAAACTCAAATGCAACTACCTCCTGATATTTATACACCTCACCACCAAACTCTTTTATTTTTTTGATTAAAAGCTTAGCTATCTGACCGCCACCATGGATGCAACGCCATGAGCTTTGAATGTATGAATTTATCGAGAGCGCATGGACATAAAATGGTATTTTTTCATGCCCGGCGTAAAGAATATTACTCCCGGCCAATACTGATTTTAGCAAATTATTATCGGTGATAGAATCCAAATAATCAGTGACCTTAAGTGTCAAAATACTCTGATCATAGTTTATGTTTTTACTATCTAGATTATATAAAGGAAAACTATTACAGACATCCTGCAATTTCTGACAATAGGCATTAATACTCTTTTCTTCATCAGGAAATTGTTGAACCAGTGAATTTGCAAAATTCTCGTATCCTTGTGCATGGAAATATTCCTTTTCATCACCGTCAAAAGTAATAACATCAAATTTATCTTCATCCAGTTTTTGAAGATTTAAATCATCCATAATACCCAAATACTTAAAATATTGATTTAGGTTTTGCCCCTCTTCTAAACCTCCAATATAATGTACTCCTGTATCAAAAATATTTTTATCTCTTACAAAGGTTTGTAAATTACCCCCAAACTGATTATTTTTTTCCAGAACACAGACCTTATAGCCATGTCGAGATAAGATGTTGGCCGAAACCAGACCTCCCAAACCACTTCCAATAATGACTATGTCATACTTTTCTTTCATCTATTAATTCTCTTTAACAAAACCACCTTTTCGGAAATTCTTTCTCTAGAATATTCCAAATTATTAAACTTTTCTATTGGATAACCTGAATTAACTATTATAATTCGATCAAAATTATCTACGATGGTATCGCTCATAATTTCAACACCATCTGCACCCGATAACAATAAAATATCGTATCGGCTTAAATCCATATTGTTTGTAGAGCTAACATACTCTACTCCTCTGTGTCTACTGGTATAGCAATTTTTTGCTATTGCGCGATTATGATCGTTCACCATCAGAGATGTTATTTTCCTTTCAATGGATTTTGAGACCAAGAGTATATCCAACTGACCAAAATCATCCGCAAGATGCAAAATTTTTGATTTCATCGGTAATGCAATGTTTAACTCATTATAAACTCTCTTTCTGACTTCAAAATCAATTTTTATCGCATTTAATAGGTCCTGATTTTTATAAATATAATTTGAAAAAAGTATCTTTTTAAAATAATCTTCTTTCTCGATATCGTTCCTTATTTTAAGAAATTCATTCTTATAATATTGACTTATTTTTTTATTTCTCTCTCTATAAGTAGTTCCAAATTTTTTATCAACAAAAGCAATTCTCTTTCCAACTATGACAGTGATACTTCCATCGTATATAATAAAATCATTTTTAGGCATTACTTCCGAATTACCGTGCAAAAAAATAGGTAATATATCCAATTTTAATTGTTCCTGTAAAAAGAATGCACCTTTATGAAATCGTCCAACTTTATTAGAAAAGGATCTTTTGGACTCAGGAAACACAACCAAAGAATATCCTTGATTCACTTTTTCCTGTAAATATTCCGGACTATTGTCAACCCCTCTGGTTATTGGATAATAGCCCATTACACGAGCAAGTAAACCGAAAACCGGTGATTTATACACCCAATCATTTACCAAATATACTATGTTAGGTGTTAATAAGCCTAAGGTCAAGGTATCTAAAGAAGATGCATGATTCGCAATAATAATGGCAGGGTTATCAAATTTCTCCTTTTCGTCATTCACCACACTTTTGCGAACAAATGGATTGGTATACAGAACAAAACTGAGCAACCTGCCTGCAGTTTTATGCAACCATTTAAATTTAATCTTTTTTGATATAGGTATTATTTGAAGAATTGTTATGCTAAACAAAGATAACAGCATCCCTCCTAACCCATAAATTAAAAGAGAGATAGAGGAATGCACCACCAACCGGATATTTAATGGTGAAAATCCTTTATTTGCTCTGTTTTTCACAAATATCCTAAAAATTAGTGGCTGTATTGTAAAAGCGACCAATACAGTGACTAAAATTCCGATCACTGATAATATGGAAATCGACCTTAAGGCAGGATGTTTTGCGAAAATAAGTACACCAACACCTAATAAAGTAGTAATAACAGATAGGATAATTGAAACCTTATAAGTATTTATTTCCTTAGTGCCAAAGCTATAATCCTTCACTAATGCATTGGTCATGAATATGCTATAATCCACTCCCAATCCAAAAATAAATGTAGAAATAATTGCATTGAAAATTGTAAATTCAATTCCAAAAAGGCCCATAATGCCGAGTGTAATAAACCATGTTATTGCTATTGGAATTACGGTCAAGACAGTCAATTCCAAATTTCTAAAAAATAATAATAAAATAATAACAATGGCTAAAAAGGAATAATTGATCAAATCAGAGAAATTGTCTTTAAGCCCGCCTAAAAATGATTCACTAATCTCCTTTCTATCGATTAATAGCGTATTTGGTATTTCTTTAACGATCTGTTGGAGTTTGCCTTTTTGAGAGCCCTTTAATTTAACCAAAGAAACGGCAGTATAAAATTCTTTCGAAGAAGAAATATATTCGTCGGTCATTAAAGCACTTACGTCGGAATAATCATTATAATTCAAAGTAGAAAATTCCTTGTCAATTAATTGAAAAAAAGGAACATACGTAGATTCTTTGAAATCGACTTTCTTTCCTTCGTTTATCAATCCCTCTTTCACCTTCCTTTTTAAGGCATTCGTCCAGAATAAATTCCATTTTTCGATCTTCTTCATTTGATCCTTTTTTGAAAGAACAATTGAGCCGTTGGAACTATACTGAACTATTTCACCTAATTCTTTTTCCTTATCAAGAGCTTTGGATATCGCGGTGTTTGCCTCAAAAACATCTTCCATATTATCGCCATAGGCCACCAGGTATATTGATTTAGAAGATAATTTCAAAATTGAATCTAAATGCCTTTGAGCCTCCAACATGGCGGGACTTTGGTAATTCATTTTATTCAGATCCTTATTAAATTTTACATATTTGTATGTAAAAAGTCCAAGAATAAAAAATGTGAAACATGCTAAAATTAAAATCCAGCTTTTATCAAACCTATAGTTTGCAACTGATTCAATCAAACTCTTATTGCGCGCCCTTGTAGAACCCTGAGGCTTATAGAGTAAGGGGACGATAAAAAGCGCAATCAGCGATGCAGATAATACACTGATAGCAGCAAAAATCCCCAAATCCTGAAGTGCTTGTGATTTCAAAAGCAACAAACAGATAAAAGCAGTTGCTGTTGTGATACTACTCATTAATATTGGCCGAGTAACATCCCTATACAATTGCCTAACATCATTATTCTTTTTAAAATGGGTGAGTATGTGCAATGAGTAATCTAATGTAATTCCTAATAAAACAGATCCAATTCCTAAGGAAATAGCAGATATATTATCTCTAAGAAATGACAGGGTAACAATAGCGATCAGAGCCCCAAATATTGTCGGAATAAATAATAATATTGGTATTGTAAATTTTCTATAATAAGAGATGAGTATAATAAACAGGATCGATAAAGCTATACCAACTGTGTACTGAATATCCTTTTTAATTTGATTTGCATTTTCCACTGCAATTACTGTTGATCCGTAGTACTCACTTTGCGCTTTATGAGCATATTTCTTATTCAACCCCTCTGAAATTGCAACTAATTTTTCTACGAAATCCCTGTTAGAATCTGTTTCATTGGTTGGTAAGTTCGGTTTAATAAATAACAACAAATTCAACTTGCTTTTGGTAATCAGAAAACCGTTATAAATTTCAAAGTCGTCAGAAATTTTTAACTTTTCTAATTTGCTTAAGGCCATGATAGTCAGCCCAAAAGGATCTTGTCTTATTAATTTTTTAGCAATTATTCCACTCGGAGATATTAGGGTTTTATAATTATTTTGAACAATAGCTGACAAACTATCCTCAGCTACGATTTGTTTAATTTTATCATAATCACTATCCTCTAAAAATAACGGCAAGTTCGCATTGATAAAATCCATTGTTTCTATCATATCCTCCTCTTGGATTTCACCTTGCACATTCAATATAAACTCAGAACATTGGATTTGAATACTATCGAGAATTTCAGAAGCATAAGTGATTAGGTCATCTATTGTTCCATCTTTTGCTATGGAAATATTAACAATGATTTTATCCGAAAAATCAGTATTTTTCAAAACCTTGTTTAACGTTTTGGTTTCTTCGGATTCCGGCAGGAGTTTTGTAATATCTTCTTCTAAATTTAACCTAAGAGAAAAAAATAACAAACCACTTAATACTACAACCAGAAAACTAATTAATAGTAATTTTCTGGCTTTAAAGGTTTTATATAATTTGTAAAAGATATTGTTCACCGTTTATTAACTCTTAATTTTAAAGCAATATAGCTTAATGACCCAAAGATTAATGCCGATAGAAGACCCAATAAAAAACTACCAATTAAATATTCTTTGATACTCTTCAATAATTTAAGATTGGCCATCAAATTATCCATATCAAAACTCACCTCTTCCGTCCCTAAAACCCAATTTCCTAATTTATAACTGCTATATATAATAACAGGAATCAATGGAGGAACACTAATGTTTGAAAAAGCAAATGCAATAGCTTTGTTCAATTTAAAGGCTGCTGCTAAAGCTAAAGCTAATATACCATGAAATCCCCAAAATGGGGAGGTCCCGATAAAAATGCCTAATGCAACAGACATAGCTTTTTTACTTGGAGAATCAGCACTTCGTAGAAAATTTTCTACAAAAAAACGTTTTAATCCCTTACGCTTTATCTTGAGAAAAAAATCTCTTGGTTTGATATAAAAAAATGCGACTAAAACTAACCAGGTATTTAAAACGCTGATTCTCATAAAGTCCTTATAGGGTCTAAAATGAGAAACTCTGTCCTTCTCATATAATACCCTAATAGGAACATTTTTAACGTGTGTTCCTCGCCAGGCAACTTTAACGATAGCCTCTATTTCAAACTCAAATTTAGTGGTGTAAAATTTGATCTTGTTTAAAGTTTTTAATGGATATAATCGAAATCCCGATTGTGTATCGGTAAGTTTATGTCCTGTTTCTACCCAAAACCAAAAATTTGAAAACGTATTTCCAAAACTACTGTTTTTTGGCACAGATTCCTGAGTCATATTTCTTGCACCGATCAATAATACTTTTTTATATTTTTTTAGCCCGGCAATGAATACCGGAATATCAGATGCAAAATGTTGACCGTCGGAATCAATGGTTATTGCAAATTCAAACCCTTCTTGCACAGCTCTTTTAAAACCAGCCCTTAAAGCAAATCCTTTACCTCTGTTCTTTAAAAAATGAATTTGAATAAGGGCTGAATAATCTTTCAATATCGCTGCGGTCTGATCTAAACTCCCATCATTTATAATGATAATATTTGAAGTATAGCAAAGCACCTCATCCACTACTTTTTTTAACGTCTTATCATTATTATAAGTAGGTATGATTACACAACAGCTAAGCTTAGAAATTTTAGCAGAAATTTCATTAAAAGAAGGTACAGCCACAGGTTTGTTTTATGGCTGTGAAATTACATTTTTTTCTTCTTCTGTGAAATTATTCGAATGTAAAATATAGTCTCCGATATAGGATTTGAGCTCCACAGAAACAATCTGATCAAAATAATTTATGATAAACTTTTTGTCTTCTTCGATCTCTTTATTGTACTTTAAAAATTTTGGGCTGTTTTGTTGAAGGCTCAATCTTACAAACCTAATTTCTATATTTTCTGATTCTGATGCAACCGCGAACTCAACCAAAGACACGCCATTCTTAAAAATATCCTTTTTAAGTTTCGCACCCTTTTCATATTTAGCGGTCATCGAAGTCACTGCGCCCTTATAGGCAACAAGAACCTTATCATCAGACATAGTAATGCTTTCTAGCTTATCAAGCAATATCGATGCATTCTGTTCGGAAAGGTCCGCTTGTTTATACAATTGTCTTATCTCTGCAATGTCTACATCAGCAGTAACGATAACCAAACCTATTAAAACGATTAATAATTTCACAATATTATTTTAAATTATTAGTCTTTGCTCGGATTAATTCCTAACAGAACTATTATCAAAATTAACAGTTCAAATTTAAAAATTCTTTTCCATCAATAATAACCGACTCAATTAAATTACTGCCAAAGGCGTAAGGTATATAGCTATAAGACGGGATTCGTTTTGTTATTATCAAATTAGCCTTCTTACCCCTGGTAATACTACCGTGAGATGAAGAAATATTCATTGCATAGGCTCCATTGATCGTAGCCGCATTGATGGCTTCTTCAGGAGTCATTCTCATTTTTATACATGCTGTAGCCACAATAAAATTCATATTTCCACTTGGTGTAGATCCCGGATTAAAATCAGAGGCCAGAGCAAGTGGTAATCCTGCGTCAATAATCTCTCTTGCCGGAGTATAAGGAATACTTAAAAAATAGGAACAGCCCGGGAGAGCGACCGGCATAGTATCACTATTCTTCAAAGCATCAAGATCTTCACTTGTCAAAATCTCCAAATGATCAACACTTAATGCCATGTTCTTCACTCCTATTTGGACACCACCAATACTTGTGAATTGATTGACATGAATTTTTGGGACTAATCCAAATTCCTTTGCTTTTTTTAAAATGCGATCGGTTTGTAAAACATCAAAATACCCGGTCTCACAAAACACATCAACAAATTCCGCCATTTTTTCTATCGCCACTTTCGGAATCATTTCATTACAGATCAAGTCGATATACGCTTCTTTATCCTCTTTAAATTTTTCAGGAAACGCATGTGCACCTAAAAAGGTCGCTTTAATTACAATAGGATAATCTCTCGAAAGCTTCTTGATAATTCTAAGCATTTTTAGCTCTGCTTCCACAGTTAAACCGTAACCCGATTTAATTTCAACAGCACCGGTTCCTAAAGCTATTATCTCTTCTATTCTTCCAGAGGCTTGCTGATAGAGTTCATTTTCCGAAGCTTTCTGCAATTTTTTAGCAGAGTTCAATATGCCTCCACCTTTATTTGCGATCTCCTCATAGGAAAGACCATTAATTCTATCTACAAATTCATCTTCTCTATTCCCGGCATAAACTATATGCGTATGTGAATCACACCAAGCAGGTAAAACAATTTTACCTTCGGCATCGATAATAACATCTGGATTTATTTTTGGTAGATTGTGCATTTCTCCATAATCTGAAATTAGATCATCATCTAATAGTAAGAAAGCATTTTTAATTGTAGGAAGATGCTTCATTTCTAACCCAGAAACTTTCATAACTTCTCCCGACCTAACTTGTAATAGTTCCTTTATATTAGTAATTAAGCTAATCATAGATATTTTTTTGTAAAGATAGGATTTTGTAACAAGTCTACTGTCATACTTCAGATCGTACTAGTTACTATGTAAATTTATCTTTAAATGTAATGTTTTACAATCGTAATATATCTCTACATTTGTATAAAATTGAAACTAATTATGAAAACCAAACTTAACTTTTACATCCTCTTGCCTTTTTTGTTTATAACAATTCTTTCTTCTGCCCAGGTAATTATAGGGAGCTGGAAAGGAGTTTTGAAAATTCAAACACAAGAACTGCCAATCGTATTTAATATTTCGGAAAATGATGGTATATTAAGCAGTACAATGGATAGTCCTAGTCAAGGGGCGGTGGGCATTGTAACTGACAGCACATCGTTTGTCGATAATATATTGACAATTGACATAAGTAAATTTGGAATTAATTATGTGGGGACATTTGATGGCACATCAATTATTGGCACCTTCACACAGGGAAATAACCCGATTTCTTTGGATTTAACCCCCGGAAAATATGAAGTGGCGACCAAAATACAGGAACCAAAAGAACCCTACCCTTACCTCTCTGAAGAGATTACATTTAATAATTTAAAAGCAGAAAACATCAAGCTATCAGGGACTTTGACTATTCCTACTAATGTGAAGAACCCTCCCGTAGCAATTCTAATTTCCGGGTCTGGAGCACAGAATAGAAACCAGGAATTATTGGGTCATAAACCTTTTTTGGTGTTATCCGATCATTTAACCCGTAGGGAAATCGCTGTTTTGAGATATGATGACAGAGGCACAGCACAATCCGAAGGTGATTATTCAAGCGCCACCACGTTTGATTTTGCCAGTGATGTCGAAGCTGCTGTGGCTTATTTACAAACAAGAAACGACGTATTAGATATTAATAAAATTGGATTGATCGGTCATAGTGAAGGAGGATTGATCGCACCAATAGTAGCTTCAAAAAGTAAAGAAATTGCATACTGCATTTTACTCGCTGCTCCGGGAATTTCAGGTAAACAAATTCTAATGACACAAACCAGAAAAGCCATGGAATTAGGAGGAGTATCTCAGGAAGATATTGAAATAAACGAGCAATTTTCCGCTAAGATCTATGAAATATGTGTCGATTATCAAGGAGAGGAATCAAAAAATGAAATCAATGCAATTTTCACTGAAATGAAAAACAGCTCCTCTGAAATGCTAAAGACACAACTTACGGATCAAGTTATTCAGCAGCAGATCCAATTAATAACTTCACCTTGGATGCTAACATTTATTCAGATTGAACCAAAAGTTTATCTGAACAAGGTAAATTGTCCTGTTCTGGCTCTCAATGGTGAAAAAGATTTTCAGGTTGTAGCCGAAATGAATCTTGAAGGAATCAAAAATGCATTGAAATCTAACAACAATACGGATGTTACTATTGACGAAGTAAAAGATTTAAATCATCTATTTCAGACTTCGGAAACTGGTTCTTTTACGGAATACGCTTCTAATGAAGAAACATTTTCACCTATTGTTCTGGAAATTATTTCAGGTTGGATAAATGAAAGATTTTAAAAATATAATTAGAAGGCTCTAATTATTGTAGTATTTAAACCCTTCCAATAACAAATCCCTATCCAATTGTACGTCAAATGCAAATTCATCGTCATTTTTGAGTAAAATAAAGTTGACCATTCCATTTACATTTTTCTTGTCATACTTCATTAAACTGATAATTGCGTCAAAATCAGATGCAAGAATTGCTACTTTTCCAAAATAATCAATCACAAAAGACTTTAGAGATTCTGTTTCTGAAATTGGGTAGTTGAATAATTTTGATGAATAATACAATTCTATTACCATACCAATGGCAATTGCTTCCCCATGCGTTAAACTGTTTTTATCCTTGCTTTCCAAAAAATAGGACTCTATTGCATGTCCCATGGTATGTCCAAAATTTAAGGTTTTTCTTAAGTTAGCTTCCATCAAATCTTTTAACACAACATCATTTTTAATTTCAATGGAACGATGTACCAAATCATCCATTACTTCTACTTCTGACATACTCATCATCTGAATATCTCTCCATATGCTCATGTCGAACGTTAATCCATATTTAATAATCTCAGCCAAGCCCGAACGCATTTCACGATCACTTAAGGTCTTTAAAAACGATGTATCTATCAAAACCATCTCAGGACTGCTAAACAACCCTATTTGATTTTTCAGAACACCCAAATCCACTCCTGTTTTACCACCAACCGAGGCATCCACCATACTCAATAGAGTTGTTGGTATATTGACGAATCGTATTCCCCTTTTAAATGTAGAAGCTGCAAAACCTCCCATGTCAGTGATCACTCCACCACCGAGGTTTATCAATACACTTTTCCTATCGGCACCCAAGTTTGTTAATTGATTCCAAATTATACCGCATGTATCCATGTTTTTATGCATTTCTCCAGCCTCGATCTCAATAATTTCAAAATCCAATTTCTCCTCATTTTTCTTCAAAAAATAGGGAAGGCAATATTTTCTGGTGTTGCCATCCACCAAAATAAATAATTTCGAATGAAAATTTTCATTTAAATATTTCCACAGTTCAATAAAAGCATTATTAAAATGCACATAATAGTCGGTGGATAAAATAGACTTCATACAATTAATTTTGAAAATGCAAATAACGGTCAAATTTCTGAAAAAAATAAATTGGTCTAAGTATCTTTGTGCAAATAATTTGGAGCATGAAAAAAATATTTGATAATACCGAAGTTGCATTTTCACTAAAGTCAGATTCTGAACTCGAACGTGCTTATTTTTTATTCAATTTAATTAAGATTGAACCCTTGGTAAAAATTGGAACTGCTGTTACAAAATTTGCCTTGAAATCAAAACTTCCGGTAGAAGGATTGATTCGTAGCACGGTATTTGATCACTTTTGTGGTGGCGTTACCGAAGAAGACTGCATGCACAATATAGATAAAATGTATTCTAGGAAGGTGCATTCTGTTTTAGACTATTCTGTAGAGGGAAAAGAAAATGAAAAGCAGTTTGATAATTCCATGAATAAAGTATTAAAGATCATCAATTTTGCTAAAGAAAAAAATGCCATCCCTTTTGCAGTTTTTAAACCAACAGGATTTGGCAGAATTGCCTTATACCAAAAAGTGTCAGAAAACCATAAATTGAGTGACGAAGAATCCAAGGAATGGGATCGTGTTATTGATAGATATAATAAAGTTTCAAGTGCTTCCTATGAAAAGAACATCCCGTTATTAATTGACGCCGAAGAAAGTTGGATGCAAAAGGCTGTTGATGATCTCATAGAGAAACTGATGGAAGAATATAACACTGAAAAAACAATTGTCCTTACAACGATACAGGCGTATAGAAAGGATAGAATGGAGTATTTAATAGAATTGCACGAACGTGCGAAAAGCAAAGGCTTTAAGATTGGCGTAAAAATAGTACGAGGTGCATATATGGAAAAAGAACGCGAAAGAGCTGTAAAATATGGCTATGCAGATCCAATATGTAAAGATAAATCAGCAACTGATAAGAATTTTGATGATATTCTAAAATATATGTTTAATAATTTAAACGATATCAGCATATTTAATGGAACACACAATGAATACAGTTCCTATTTGTTTATGGATCTGATAAAAAAATCGAATTATGACCTTTCTGATCCTCGTCTTTGGTTTGGTCAATTGTATGGTATGAGTGATCATATTAGTTATAATTTAGCACAAGGAGGATTTAATGTTGCAAAATATTTACCATTTGGTCCGGTAAAAGATGTGATGCCCTATTTGATAAGAAGGGCTGAGGAAAATACATCTGTAGCTGGTCAAACCAATAGGGAACTAGACTTAATTAAAATAGAAAAAAAACGAAGAAAAATTTAGATCAATCATTTCATGTCGACCAGAAACATTTCTTTAAATTTCATGCTAACGATACTCTTCTTTATAGTAGTGGATGTATATGTTTATTTTGCTTATAGGAAGAGCATAGAGAACCATAAGTATAGAAAAGCAATTAATCTATTATATTATCTTTCCGTTATTACAGGATATATCGGATTGTATTTTTTATATTCAAATTTCAAAGAAAAACCATTGAATGCAACGCTCATACCCAATCTATTCATAGGTTTTTTCTTCTCTTTTTTCGTATTTAAACTAATTCTAATTGTATTTTTCTTATTAGAGGATATTCTTAGATTTTTGACCATGATTTTTATAGGATTAAGAAATTTAATTACAAATAAAGGTGCCAAAGTTACCATCCCGGGACGAAGAAAATTTATACGTCAAACAGGACTTACTATAGCGGCACTTCCTTTTGCTTCAATGCTTTATGGTATAACCAAGGGGAAGTACAATTTCAAAATAAATGAAGTAAAATTAGATTTTAAAAATTTACCAAAGTCCTTTGACGGATTTAAGATTGTTCAAATATCCGATATCCATTCCGGAAGTTTTGATAGTAAAGAAGCTATATTAGAAGGGATCGATCTAGTGAATCAGCAAAACCCTGATGTAATTTTGTTTACGGGAGATCTAGTGAATAATGATTCTCGGGAAATTGAACCTTATCTTAATGATTTTGCGCATTTAAAGGCGAAACACGGAATTTATTCTGTTTTAGGAAACCATGATTATGGTGATTACAAAAAATGGGATTCTGATCAGGCAAAAGTGGATAATCTGGATCTTCTTTATAAATATCAAAGAGAAATGAATTTCCAGCTATTGAATAATCAAAATTCGATCATCTCTATAAATGGAGAAAGTATTGGTGTCGTTGGTGTTGAAAATTGGGGAAACCCTCCTTTTCCACAAAGAGGAGATCTTGATGAAGCTATTAAAGGATTGGATAATATTCCTTTTAAAATTTTAATGTCGCATGATCCAACACATTGGACTAAAAAAGTGTTACCGCATAAATCACATTTTGATCTGACTTTATCCGGGCATACTCATGGAATGCAATTTGGCATTGAAATTCCCGGTTTCAAATGGAGTCCTATCAAATACATATATCCTCAATGGGCGGATTTATATCAAAAATCAGGGGAATTTTTATATGTGAATAGAGGATTCGGATTTTTAGGATTTCCCGGAAGAGCCGGAATAATGCCGGAAATAACAGTTATTGAATTAAATCATATCTCTTAATCTAAATAATAGATGAATTTATTTAAAAATATGTTTAACAAAGAAACTCAAAATGAGAGTTCTAAAAGAATCGCTCTAACAAATGAAAATCAGATTGAGGATATTATTAAATCATCATCACGGGAATCTGTTTTAATATTTAAACACAGTACCCGTTGTGGAATTAGCTCTATAATGTTAAATCGGTTCGATAATAAAATAAAGAAACTTGACAAAACATACTATATCTTAGATATTTTAAACTACAGACCCTTATCAAATTTAATTCAGGATAAGTTTGGTATTAGGCACCAATCACCTCAGTTATTGGTTATTAAAGATGGGAATGTTGTTGCTCACGACTCTCATTCCGGCGTTTTGGGAGTGAATATTTAATTTTGGAATTTGCAAAATGAATTCCGTAAATTTGCTGCGATTTTTAACACAAACTTAAAGGTATCAAAACATGCAAAGAGATCAATTGATTTTTGACTTAATTCAAGATGAAAAAGAAAGACAAACAAGCGGATTAGAACTTATTGCTTCCGAAAATTATGTAAGCGAACAGGTTATGGAGGCAGCCGGGTCTGTTTTAACAAATAAATATGCCGAAGGATATCCGGGGAAACGCTATTATGGAGGATGTGAAGTGGTTGATGTAGTTGAACAGATAGCAATTGACAGAGCAAAAGAAATTTTTGGTGCGGAATATGTTAATGTGCAACCACATTCAGGATCTCAGGCGAATGCCGCTGCTTATCAGGCAGTTTTAAATCCGGGGGATACTATTTTGGGTTTCGATCTATCCCATGGTGGCCATTTAACCCATGGTTCACCTGTTAATTTTTCAGGTAAACTTTATAAAACATCATTTTATGGAGTGGAAAAAGAGACCGGTGTTTTAAATTATGATAAAATACAGGAGACCGCAAATGAAGTAAAACCTCAGATGATAATAGCCGGTGCTTCAGCTTATTCCAGAGATATAAATTTTAAAAGATTTAGAGAAATTGCAGATGGTGTGGGTGCAATTTTACTAGCGGATATTTCACATCCGGCAGGTTTAATAGCTAAAGGAATTTTATCCGATCCTATTCCACATTGTCATATAGTTACAACCACTACTCATAAAACTTTAAGAGGTCCAAGAGGTGGAATTATTATGTTAGGAAAAGATTTCCCAAATCCATTTGGTGAAAAAACTTTAAAGGGAAAAACTAAAATGATGAGTACTTTATTGAACTCCGCGGTATTTCCCGGAACTCAAGGTGGACCATTAGAACACATTATTGCGGCAAAAGCAATTGCCTTTGGGGAAGCACTCACAGATGAATTCCTGCACTATCAAATTCAAGTAAAGAAAAATGCAGCGGCAATGGCAGAAGCCTTGGTAGCAAAAGGCTACAATTTAATATCAGGCGGAACGGATAATCATATGATGTTGATCGACCTCAGGAATAAAAATATTACTGGAAAAGAAGCGGAAAATGCTCTTGTAAAAGCAGATATCACAGTAAATAAAAACATGGTGCCATTTGATGATAAATCGCCATTCATCACTTCTGGAATTCGGGTTGGATCAGCGGCAATTACTACAAGGGGGTTAAAAGAAGAAGATATGAAAATTGTCGTTGACTTCATAGATGAAGTTATCCGTAATTTTGAAAATGAAGCTGTACTGGAAAATGTTGCAGGCAGGGTTAATGATCTGATGAATGAACGACCACTTTTCGTTGCTTAATACCTGTACTAACTATTCATAAGATAGTTTGGCTTTGAGTCAGCATCTCAAAACATGATTTTAATCATTTAATACAGAGGTATTTTAGAGTAATTTTATATTCTATAATACCTTTGTTTATGGGTTCGCAATCGGTAAAAGCTATCAAGAGCTTAAAGGATCGTAAAGACTATTTATATCATTTATTAAATGATGTAAAGGCCTTGGAATTAATGATCGAGAACGATCTTTTTGAAAAAGATGTACAACGAATAGGGGCTGAACAGGAACTTTGTTTAATAGATAATAAATACAGACCTTCAAAAAAAGCATTAGAAGTTCTCGCTGATATTAATGACCCGCATTTCACAACAGAGATTGCACTTTTTAACCTAGAACTAAATTTAGACCCACTTCCCCTGAATACTAATTGCTTTTCCAAACTAGAAAATCAAATAAATATTTTACTGAACAAAGCTCATCTGTCTGCAAAGAAATTTGACAATGACAAAGTTTTATTGGCCGGCGTTTTACCCACCTTAAAGAAAAAAGACCTGGTATTTGAAAATATTACACCACTGAGACGATATAAGATTTTAAATGACGTGCTGAAAAACATCCGTGGAAACGACTTTAAACTGAGGATCGAAGGAGTGGATGAACTGATACTTAAACATGAAACAATATTGTTCGAAGCATGCAATACAAGCTTTCAGGTACATTTGCAAATTCCATTAGACAAAATTGTCGATCAGTACAATTGGGCGCAAACTATAGCAGGTCCTGTGTTATCAATAATGACAAATTCACCTATACTCTTCGGAAAGGAATTATGGAGTGAAACACGGATAGCTCTTTTTCAACAAAGTATGGACATCAGAAATCAATCCTATTTATTGAGAGAACAAAAACCAAGGGTCTCTTTTGGTAACGGTTGGGTAAAAAATTCGATAATAGAATTATTCAAAGATGATATTGTACGATACACTCCGCTGCTAACTTGCGAAAATTTTAAGGAGGAAGCGGTTAATTTATTAGGAGAAGGGAAAATTCCAAAACTAGATGCATTGAATGTTTTAAACGGAACAATTTACAAATGGAATCGAGTATGTTACGGAGAAACAAAAGGACAACCACATTTCCGAATAGAAAACAGGTATATCTCTTCCGGACCCACAGTTAGAGATGAAATTGCCAATGCTGTATTCTGGGTTGGTGTGATGCAAGGCATGCCGGACAAGTTTAAATCCGTTTACAAGAAAACACCATTTAAAGAAGTGAAAGGAAACTTTATCAATGCTGCGAGAACAGGTATAAATACTTATTTTAATTGGTTTGGAGAAGGCATATCAGCCGGACGCCTTGTCAAGGAAAAACTCTTACCCATGGCATATTTAGGTTTAGAAAAATCAAACATAAATAAATCGGATATCAACAAGTACCTAAAAATAATAGAGGATCGGGTGGATATGCATCAAACAGGAAGTCTCTGGTTGGCAAAAAGCAATAGGAAATTAAGAAAAAATTTGACTACAGATATAGCAAACGCTGCTTTAACATCATCTTTATATAAAAATCAGATAAAAGGTAAACCTGTTCATCTTTGGAAACTTGCCAGCGGAAAAGTTGGGTATGATATTGATATAAGTGACATAAAATTAGAGAAATTTATGACTACAGAAATTTTTGTCGTTAACGAATATGACCTGGTAGAATTAGTAGTAAAAATAATGGAATGGAAGGATATTCATCACGTTCCTGTAGTCAACAACAAGAACAAAGTAGTTGGTATAATTACAAAAACAAATCTAAACGAAATTAAAATAGTCGAAAAGAAGTCATTGGTTGCTAAAGACATTATGATCAAAGATATTATAACTGTAGGCTGTGAAGTGTCTGTTTTAGAAGCAAAGGAGATAATGATAAAAAATAATATAGGTTGCTTACCAATTCTGGAAGATGGTGATCTAATTGGCATATTAACCAAACGTGATGTTGAAAAACTGGAAAAAATTCCTGATAAAAATGACTAAAAATAAGAAAACTTCATCCCCGGTTCAATCGAATCGCATGATAGGAATAGTTGAAGGTTTTGTCCAATCGCCAACCGTAATCATATTGGCCGGAATTCATGGTAATGAAAAGGCCGGGGTTAAGGCTGCTAATCAGGTAATTCATAAAATTAGGCAAGATAGTGTTCCATTTCAAGGAAACCTGTACATGATTTTGGGCAATATTAACGCGTTAGAAAAAGGAATAAGGTATGAGTCTTCCGATTTAAATAGAATATGGAATGAAGAGAATATTGATGCCATATTGGACAGTTCGGTAATTTTAGACGCAGAGGCTAAGGAACAAATAGAAATATATGCATATATCAAAGATATTTTAAGCAATAATACCGGTCCTTTCTATTTTTTAGATCTGCATACTACATCATCTGCAACTATACCTTTTATAACAATAAGTGATTCACTAAACAACAGAAAATTTTCATCCAATTTTTCGATACCCATTGTGCTTGGTATTGAAGAATATCTGGACGGGCCTCTTCTTACCTACATCAATGAGTTTGGACACGTGGCATTGGGTTTTGAAGGCGGAGAGCATCATGATAATGAATCCATTATAAAATGTGAGGCCTTCATTTGGTTGGCTCTTGTATATTCAAAATGTATTAAGAAGAAAAACCTTCCGGATTTTTTAAAGTACAAAAATGAACTTTCAGAAAAATATTTTAAAAATGTGTTTTTTGAAATTATATATAAATACACTATTAAAAAGGATGAAAATTTCAAAATGCACAGAGGTTTTAAAAATTTTGAACACATAAGTAAAAATCAGAGTTTAGCACAGACCGATGGAAAAGAAATATTTTCAAATGAAAAAGGGAGAATTTTCATGCCACTCTATCAAAATCTGGGGGATGATGGCTATTTTATATTAAATAAAATTTCTATGTTTTGGCTAAAAGCCTCCTTGGTGGCACGTAAAATAAAAATCAATCATTTTTTACGTTTAATTCCGGGTGTAAAAATAGATCCTCTGCATCGTCATGGATTAATCGTAAATCCTAAAATAGCCAAATATATGGCCAAAGATATTTTTCATTTATTTGGCTATAGAAAGAAAATATTTAAATGGAAAAGTATATTTCACGAAACGGGATAGAAAAGTTAAACCACTGTAATCTTGTCATTCTATTTTTTGAGTTAAACCCAAACTACAAATAAGAACTTTGCAAAAATCACTCAACGTAAATATTGTATTTCATCTTCATTTCTCGTTACAAAAAACAAAGTAAAAACATTATTTTTTTATTAATTAACATGACTAAAATCAATCTTTTTATATTCTTTAAAAGTATCTTTGTACAAACTTTTTAAAGATGAGTAAGGCAGTATATATAGCTACTAGCGAACCAGAAAGTGGTAAATCAATTATTGCATTAGGATTGATGCGAATGTTATTGGGTAAAACTAAAAAAGTTGGTTATTTCAGACCAGTTATTGACGACTTTCCGAAAGATAAGAAAGACAATCACATCGATACAGTATTATCACATTTTGAATTGGATATGAAATATGAAGATTGTTTTGCAATTACCGGTTCTGAAGTGATTCAAAAAAAATCAACCGGGAAAGAAGGAGAAATAGTTGATATAATAATTGAAAAATATAAAGACTTAGAAGAGAAATTTGATTTTATTTTAGTGGAGGGTACAGATTTTTCCGGTAAAGGTCTTTTTGTAGAATTGGATATCAATGTTTTAATAGCAAAAAATCTAGGAATTCCGACAATAATTGTTGGTAGTGGCAAGAACAAAACCGTTGATGAAATTGTTTCTGATATACATTTGGCCTATGAATCATTTGTAGAAAAAGATGTGAAAGTTTTGGCTGTTGTTGCTAACAAGGTTGATCCTGATAAAAGAGAACTGATTGAAGAAGCAATTGATAAAGCGTTATCAAATGGGACTTTAGTGAATGTTATTCCCATGATAAAAACATTGAATAATCCAACCATTAAGGAGATTGTCGATGAATTGCAGATGGAAGTTCTATTAGGGCAAGAACATATAAATAACCAAGTTGGAACTTTTTCTGTTGGGGCAATGCAATTGAGAAATTTTTTAAAGAAGATTAACGAAGATAACCTAGTTATAACTCCTGGTGATAGAGCAGATATAATTTTAGGTGCTTTACAAGCTAATATATCAGATAATTATCCTAAAATTTCAGGTATTATATTGACCGGAGGGATAACTCCTGAAGAACCCATTTTAAAACTTATCGAAGGTTTAAAAGAAATTGTACCGCTTCTCAGTATTAAAATGGGAACATTTGAGACAGCTAATAAAATTGGAGCCATTCGATCAAATATATATGCGAACAATAAAAATCGAATTTATACTTCTCTCAGCACTTTCGAACGGTATATAAATGTTGATGCTTTATCAAATAAGTTCAATGCATTTGAATCGGATGTAATTACGCCAAGAATGTTTCAATATAATTTGGTGAAAAAGGCGCAAAAAGTAAAAAAACGAATCGTTTTACCTGAAGGAAATGATGAAAGAATATTGAGAGCGGCTGCCAGATTAATTAATTTGAATATCGTAGATATTATTTTACTTGGTAAAAGATCTGAAATTCAAAATATTATTACAAAACTCAGTATTCCTTTGGATATGAAAAAGGTAAATATTGTAAATCCAACAAAATCAATACACTTCAAAAATTATGTAAAAACATTCTATGATTTAAGAAAGCATAAAAATGTAAATATGGATATGGCAAAAGATCTAATGGCTGATGTTTCATATTTTGGTACCATGATGGTTTACATGGGCGATGCTGATGGTATGGTTTCAGGAGCGGTTCACACTACCCAACACACCATTCGACCTGCTCTACAATTTATTAAAACCAAGCCTGGTGTTTCTGTAGTATCTTCTGTGTTTTTTATGTGTCTAGAAGACCGTGTTTCAGTTTTTGGTGATTGTGCTATTAATCCTAATCCAACAGCAGAACAATTGGCGGAAATTGCTATTTCTTCCGCTAAATCCAGTTTGGCATTTGGAATAGAGCCTAAAATTGCAATGTTGTCTTATTCTTCCGGCACATCAGGTGTAGGGGAAGATGTACAGAGGGTAAGAAAGGCTACGGAATTAGTGAGAAATTCGAAACCTGACTTAAAAATAGAAGGACCAATTCAATATGATGCGGCAGTTGACATGAATGTTGGAAAAAGTAAGTTACCCGATTCTGAAGTGGCTGGTCAGGCGAGCGTGTTAATTTTTCCAGATCTAAATACCGGTAACAATACATATAAAGCCATTCAACGTGAAACAGGAGCAATTGCTATCGGGCCAATGTTACAAGGCCTCAACAAGCCTGTAAACGATTTAAGCAGAGGCTGTACCGTTGATGATGTATTTAATACCGTGATAATTACAGCAATCCAGGCTCAAAAATAAACCTGGTTCTTCTGTTAATTATGTTTATGGGTATTAGCCCTGCTGGTCGTGGGTAGGAATATGTTATTCTAATTATTAAATTTACTCGATCAATTTAAAATAATTTCTTAGAATTCCAAGTGCATACTTGCTCGCAACTTGTTTTGCGAATTTTTGAAATACTACATGTGCGTTATCGTCTGCTTTATCTGAGATAGTTCTAAAAATGCTAAATGGTATTTGATACTCATAACAAACTTGAGCTACCGCTGCCCCTTCCATCTCAACACATCCTACACTGGGAATTACTTGTTTAATTGATTCAATTTGTTGTTTTTTCAGAGATAAATTGATCACCACTCGCTATATCCGCTATATGGACCTTCGGACTGTAAATACTAAATTTTTTAACCTCTTCGATTTTTACATGATTTGAAAAATTCGCCATAAAATGATCCGTGGCTTCAATTAACAATTTTCGTTTAAGCGCATTAGTTTCAAAAAAAGTTTTCCCCAATAGAGGAATCTCCAGTGGTTGGATCAAAGGCCATGCATTCATGTCATATTGGTACATGTTTTTCCCAATAACTACATCGCCAATATTGATATTTTTACCGACTGATCCGGCAACTCCGGTAAAAATTACCTCGTTAATGTCAAAATCATTGATCAATTGAGTTACAGTCGTTGCGGAGGCCACTTTTCCCCAACGCGAGAATGCTAAAACAATTTCTTTATCAAATAATGTCCCATAAAAATAAGAGCGCATTCCTTTTTCAATGCTTCTTTTATTTTCCAAATGATGCAATAAAGTTTGAATTTCTTCTTCCATTGCACTGATGATACCAATCATAAAAGGGATAATTTATTTTGTGATTTTGACAAGCAGCCGATAACAATTATCTGACTATCTGCCCATCTTTCATTTCCAGCTTTCTATCGGCCATATTGGCAAGTTCCAGATTATGAGTAACGATAACGAAGGTTTGTTCAAACCGATCTCTTAGTGTAAAAAAAAGTTCATGCAAACTTTTTGACGAAGCTGTATCCAAATTACCACTAGGCTCATCGGCAAAAATAACATCGGGTTTGTTGATCAGGGCCCTAGCAACGGCAACCCTCTGTTGCTCACCGCCGGACAATTCGCTGGGTTTGTGATCCATACGATCAATCAGCCCTAAAAAATCCAATATTTCTTTGGCCTCTTTTATTACGGTTTGTTTTTGTTTATTCGCAATATAAGCGGGGATACAAACATTTTCCAAAGCAGTGAATTCCGGCAATAATTGGTGAAATTGAAAAATAAAGCCAATATGTTTATTTCTGAATTTCGATAAAGCCCTATCCTTCAATTTTGTGATATCCTGATCATTTATTATTAGAACATCAGAGTAGGTGGGTTTATCCAAAGTTCCTAATATTTGGAGTAAAGTAGTTTTTCCTGCTCCACTGGGACCAACAATGGCAACAATTTCACCTTTCTTAATATGCAGATCTACTCCTTTGAGAACCTCCAGGTCCCCATATTTTTTATGTATGTTTTCCGCCTTTATCACCTTGAAATAATATGGACGTGAAAATACATCTTTTTAAAAAAATGACAATTTAATTTTATAAAAATTATGGAATTGTATTGAACAGAAAGGCAACTGTCCTGACTACAACATAATTTAGCCCTTTTGAAACCATGTTTTAGCACGATTATAGTCCAAATAATAGATAAATTTTATCGAAAAACTTTGACCTAACGGCTGATCAAATAAATTGCCTATATTATCTTGAAATGATTGATCCGATTCATCATCAAAATTAATTATGGAATTTCGGTATAATGCAACTATTTCACTTCCCCTGGCAAACTGCCAAACATATCTGAGATCGAGATTCCAGCTATTAAAATTCAGATCGTTATCGCCGGAATAATTGCTAGGAATTAGATTACCGTCCTCCTCTAACTCAAAATACTGATCTTTGTATATTACCGGCGACCAATAGTGTCGAAATGTGAGAAATAATGAGGACGTATCATTAAAACTATATTTAGATGCAAAGGAGTTTTCTATTTCCTGTACATAACGTTGTCCAAAAATTATTGTCTCATCCTCTAAGGTAAGAACATATCCAAATTCATTAAAATCTTTTTCCAATCCATAAGTATAGCTAAATTGCAATTTATCGTTCACCCGATATTGAGGAGATATCATAAAAGAAAAGTCACTTTCATCATTCCCACGGATTTACCTTTCTTCCCGCTCACTGTCACCGACAATTTCTTTCTATAATCCGTTGAAAAATATCCCTCAATTTCCGTTTCCGGATTCTTTAACCAATACCTGCCCTCTGTTCTTGGTTCAAAATAATCTCTTCGTTTTCCGATATTGGTTCCAACCTCAAATCCAAAGGAAAGTTCCTTTTTTGTCCTAGCAGAACCGTATAAATTAAAATAATTTCCAGTATAAACACTAGGCTCAAACCTTCTAAAATAACCTGCAAATATGCCTACTTGTAAGGAATTAAAATATTTGATTGGTTTAAAAATTCTATAATTAACATTACTATAGACACTGTTATAATTATTCGTTCTTTGAAATCCAAGATCATTTTTATCGTATTTATCATCGGCAAAACGATGACGTACGCTGTACCTAATGTTTCCCTTAGTTTTACTAAATCTTAAACTGGAAGCAAAGCCTGTTGTATTTAAATCCGCTTCCCTTATGGTACTGGTACTTCCATCCCCTGAGAGTCTATAAGAATTGGCTTTATTTGCTAAACTAAAAACCAATGAGGTAACATTGGCATCTCTAAAACTTCCCTCTCGTAAAACATTGGTATTTGTTAATCCAATGGATGAATTTTTATTAAATTCCTGATCGACAACAAGGACATTGTAATTATCCAGTGGTTCAGTAACAATATTATATTTTTCACCACTTAAAGAGTCTCTTATTGTCGCTTCCGTTTTTTTGGTTATTGCATTTAAAACTGCTATTCCTAAACCTTTTTTTGTTCTACCTGTTACCTTAATGGCATTTAGGACATCTACTTCGGTTGGGTTGTCTACGATTACTAAAGTTTCGCTTTCCTCAACTAATTCTTCCACCTCAGCATGTCCTACCGGTCTATTTCCTATTCTTCTTGAAAAAAATAAATTTCCCTTTTCTAACAGGTCCGCTCCTTCCACAAAAAACTGTCGCTGCTCCACAAATACTTGCTCAAAGGGTCCGAGATTTAAGGTTACATTATCGAAACCAACTTGACTAAAATCAGGGATAAGAGTGGCAATTAAGGTGAAGTTGTCTGTAATTCCATATTTCAAATCCAAACCAAAAGCGTAGTCAGCATCCGTTTCACCGTCATAGTTATCTAAAATAAAAGAGGCAAAAGGAGCAAAACTCAATCTAACTGGAGGCTTAATATCCGTAATACCTGTTAGTACACCAGAGTACAGTGGTGCTTTACCAACGGCTTTATCGATATAATTCCATGAATAAAGTTCATTTTTGCTTGCAATATATCTATGAAAATTTACACCCCATGCATGCACACTTTCTTTTGAGAACCTCAAGGCAGAATATGGCAGCATGATCTCAGCATACCACCCTTTGTTATCAAAGGACACTTTACTAAACCAAACTTCATTCCATGTATAATCTTCTCCATTTAAAGGAGATACCTGAGAATCCAATTGCACTCCCGCAGCAGTTACCATAAAAGCAAATTCATTTTGACCATCATTATTCGGACTAATGCTAATTCCAAAAACATCTGAATTGCCAAAATTATCTCTATCTGTAAGTTGCTTTAATATTTTATCTGGCTCGCTATCATACAAATATCCTGCTATGTAAATTCCCTTGTCATCATAAAGAATTTTTACATTCGTTTTTTGATCATCCCGTTCCTTATCCCCATCACCCGGTTCATACATTACAAAATCACTTCCGATCTTTCCTTTTTCCCAAACAGATTCATCCAAAATTCCATCAATTTTTGGAGCTTCACTCACTCGTACAGCTGTCAGTTCCTTTTTACTTATTTGACTATATATCAACGTAGTAAATAATAATAAACTAACAATTACAATATTTTTCATAAGAATTTATAGCCTGTGATGAGTTGGCCTGAAATTACACATAAAACTATTTAATAGTTACCAAGTCTTGTCTTAACAAACTGTTAAAAGGCCCAATAAATTTTGATCTAAAAAGAAAAAAATTGTATGCAATATCATGCGTTGAACTATGGTACAAAATTAGACAGATGAGATCAATTATTTTTCAAAATTAATCAAATCCGGTTTAGCTTTAAGAATTAAATAGTTACTTTTGTACATATCAAAAAACTTAAATAAATGAATTTACACGAGTATCAAGGAAAGGATATTTTAAATAGCTTCGGAGTGAGAATACAAAGAGGTTTAGTTGCGGATAATCATTTTAAAGCTATTGAGGCAGCAAAACAATTGGCCGCTGAAACTGGTACAAAATGGTGGGTCATTAAAGCACAAATTCACGCAGGCGGAAGAGGAAAAGGCGGAGGCGTAAAAATAGCCAAAAGCTTAAAAGAAGTTGAATACATATCTCATGATATAATAGGAATGATGTTGAAAACTCCCCAAACTCCACCGGAAGGCAAGAAGGTAAATCAAGTGCTCATTGCGGAAGATGTTTATTATCCTGGAGATAGTGAACCGGAAGAATACTACATGTCGGTTTTATTAAATCGTGGTACGGGCAGAAATATGATCATGTATTCTACTGAAGGAGGTATGGATATTGAGGCCGTTGCAGAAAAAACACCCGATCTAATATTTACTGAAGAAATTGATCCTGCTACAGGCTTATTACCTTTTCAGGCTAGAAAAATAGCATTTAACTTAGGCTTATCCGGGCTCGCTTTTAAAGAGATGACCAGGTTTGTTACCTCATTGTACACTGCTTATGTAAAATCAGATGCATCCTTATTTGAGATCAACCCGGTTTTAAAAACATCTGATGATAAAATTATGGCAGTTGATGCAAAAGTTACTCTGGATGATAATGCCTTATATCGCCATAAAGATTATGTTGATTTGCGTGACTTGCGTGAAGAGAACCCTATAGAAGTAGAAGCCAATGCGGTTGGTTTAAATTATGTTGCTCTTGATGGTAATGTTGGTTGTATGGTAAATGGTGCCGGCTTGGCAATGAGTACCATGGATCTGATCAAACAATCAGGTGGTGAACCGGCTAATTTTTTAGATGTTGGTGGAACGGCAGATGCTGAACGTGTGGAAACCGGATTCAGAATTATACTTCGCGACAAAAATGTTAAAGCTATATTAGTTAATATCTTTGGTGGAATTGTTCGCTGTGACAGGGTGGCCCAAGGAATTGTGGATGCTTATAAAAATATGGGAGGTGAAATTATAGTGCCTATTATTGTGAGATTACAGGGCACCAATGCCGTAGAAGCTAAAGAACTATTGGATGAGAGCGGACTGGATGTGATTTCAGTAGTTGAATTTAAGGAAGCAGCGGAAAAAGTACAGGAAGTACTTTCTTAATAAAACTGATAAAACTTAATTTAAAAGACCTGGAATAGCCACAGGTCTTTTTTTATTAGTGTATTTTACAAGATAAGGTTCAATTATTTTTCTAAATTTTCAAGTACTAAAGTTAATATTTCTTTAAACCAATTGATAAGCTTCCATATTTTCCATCCAAGTCATGTACATTTAGAACGTAAGTATAATTACCTGAATCAAGTTTTCTTTCTCCTACATAATCAGTAGGTTGTAATCTATACGTTTTTCCTTCTATTTGTAATTCTACAAAGGCGTATCGATATGCAAAATCAAAAGATTGATAATCAGAACTTTGTTTAGAAGAAACACTTCCATAATAATGGGTGTCACCTCCTGATTCAACAGTTACATCGGTATAGTCATAAATACTTGCATTTTCAATTCTAATTGCCAATACCTGATCATCCTCAGACGTACATGCTACATGAAGTGATAAAATCACAAGGTAAATAGGCAACATTGATTTTCTAAGCATCCAATACATTCTTTCTTAATTATTTGTCATCCACATTTTTCTTAACTTTTGCTCCTCTTCTGTTGCATTTGGATCAATTTCAAAAACATGTTGATCATATTTAGTGTACAGTGTTTCACTTATTGTTTTCTCTTCCTGTTTCCTAAAAATTACTATTTCGTATTGTTCTCCCACGTTCATTTTTTTAATACCATCCATAATTGTCATATAGGTTGCACTATCAACCAATTCAATTCCATTTATACTCTTAATTATATCTCCAACCTCCAGTAAAGACCCTTTGTAATCACTTGACAGAGAATTTATATATCCCTTTATATCGCTATTCCCTGCAATTCCAATCCCCAAAGTTGCCAAATTTTCAGCACTCTTCCTTTGTTTATAATAACTAATACCAATGGATGACATTTCTTCCTTAAAATTAAAAGATGTGTTATTTATAACATGATCATCAATAAAAGATTGAATTTCCGGATAAGTCGCTGCAACTATTTCATCAAAAAAAGTAGCATTATCAAATGGCTTGTTTTTTCCATATGTTTTGATCAATTCTAAATATACTTCGCGAAGGCCTGTCTCCCCATTCGACAATTGAAGTAATTTTATATCTAACATTGCCGCAGTTAATGATCCCAGCTGATAGATATTGCCATATTGTTTATTTCCCTCATCGGTAGACCATTCCTGACTGATTCGAACTAAACTATATTCACTATTAAATTTTTCACTTTCCACAATTTTATCCGATAAATAGCTGAGGTAGTCTTCAAACGTTGCAATCCCACTTCTTACCTGCATTGCATAAGAAACCCATTCTGTAACACCCTCATATAGCCATACGTGATCATCTTGGGATACTGGTTTTGAATAATCTGTATTTGCAAGAATTTCGCTGTGCAAATTCAGGGGACTTAAAATATGCATAAATTCATGAGCAATAATATTTTTTAACATAGGTAAAAAACGCGGATCCGCTTGTAAGGCATAAGTGGAACTATAAGAATGTTCAAGAGCTCCACCAAACTTTAACACAGGCATTTCTTTAACATCTTGATGATCATTGAAATACATTAAAAATACATACCGATCTACGGGAGAATAGCCAATAAATTCTTTAGCTGCATTCAATATTGGTCCCGCCAACTCCAAAACGATCTCTGCGTTGATTTTATCATTGGGTGAATATACAAAAGCCTCTACCTTTATCTCATCAACCATAGACGACGCATAGGTTAATTCCTCACCTATCAAAATAGGAGAATCTGTGAAATGGTAATAAGAGTCTACTAAAAAAGTACCCTCTGTGTTCTTATCTAAAGCGGTTCCAACTTTAGGATTTCCATCCAGTTTCAGTTTCAGTTCAATTGGTGAATTTTTGAGATTTTTAAAGTATCCAAATACGCCATGTGTGTTTATTATTATATAATTATCTGTAATACCCGTACCACTCATCGGATAAATAGGATGATAATCTGTGCTCATATCAAAAGAGTCATCAATCTCATATACAATTTTTGAAACCTTGATCGGTTCCAATATTTTAAAGTCATTTATGGATATTTTATTAGTTATCAGCTCATTTCCATCATTATCATATACTCTAAACGATTTTACAAAACGTCCAAAATCCAGAGGCTGATGTACTCCTGGTGCATAGGAAACAAAACTGTAAATATTATCTTCCTCCGAGAGTTGAGGTACTAAAACAGTTACATTATATGTATCGTTTTTCTTCGACAGATCGAGTTGATAATAGAAAGTATTTTCTTGGGCATAAATATTTACTGTGACGAGTAGAGCAAGGATTAATCGTATCATAGAATTCTATTTTAACATGACCATTGATGGTCGTGTATAAAAATAAACATTGTTTTCAATTTATTCCGACACTATCAGAATTTTATAATCCAATGAACATTTCGTTTATATCAACTTTACATCTGTAAATACTTCTACCAGCCCGGGTCCTTTATGGTTAAACAGCCTTATCATGGCTTTCTCCAATTCATTTTTATTGGTAACTCGTATTCCCAAAGCACCACAATTTTCAGCATATTCAGCAAAATTAGGGTTCATCAAATCGGTGGCCCATTTATCCCATCCTCCTGTTCGTTGCTCCTTTGATATTTTTCCTAATTCGTTATTATTCAAGACAATTGTTTTGATCGGCATATTGTATTTTACTGCAGTGGTCAGTTCGGCCAGATACTGACAAAAACCACCATCACCTGCAACGGCAACAATAGGTCTCTCTTCCCCAATCGCTGCCCAGGCACCCATGGCGGCCGGAAATGCAAAACCTATAGAACCCAAATAACCTGACATTAAAAAAGTGTGATTCTTACTCTCAAAATATCGACCAAAGGAATAAGCATTATTCCCCACATCTACACACATTACCGCATCATTGGGAGCAGTTTTAGTAAGTATATCAAAAACGGCAATAGAACTAACTCCTTTGCCTCTGTTTTCTAATAATCGTTTCTCTTTTTCGGCCTTCCAAATTTTCCATCTATTGGCAATTTCACTTTCCTGATTGATTTTATTATTTTTAATCGAATCGATTTGTTCAGATAATAAACCAACAGTGCGAGAAATTTCACCATAAACTGCCACGTCAATTTTGTTGAATTTACTCAATGCTAAAGGATCAAAATCAATTTGAATAGTAGGTTTTTTTGGGGTGATACCTGTGTGATTAGAAAATGAAGCCCCGATAACCAACAATAGATCTGCTTCATTCATAAAATAAGAAGCAATTGGCGTTCCACTTCTTCCAAGCACACCACATCCCAGCTGATGGCTATCTGAAATTTGTCCCTTCCCCTTAAATGTTGTCATAACCGGGCAATTCAATTGCTCTGCAAATGCCCGAATTGCCTCCATGTGCAATCTGGCTCCATATCCCACAATGATGGCAGGTCGTTTCGCATTTATTAATAATTCCAGTGCTTTCTCCAAACTTTCCCGAGGTGGGGCAATTTCCAAGGCCGTTATCCTACCTTCAGGTGTTTGTGCTTTTGCACCATTTGCCAGTAAAACCTGTACTTGATCCGGAAAAGTAAGATGAGCGACGTCACGTTTCAAAATAGCATGTTTAATTGCCAATGTCATCAATTCAGCATGCCTGCTTTGATGCTCTACACGTTGATTGAATTCTGCTACTGTTTGAAAAGCCCGAACCAGATCTACTTCCTGAAAATTTCCTGTTCCTACAACTTGCGTTGCCACCTGACCGGTAAGCGCCAAAATTGGAGCTCTATCTACTTTCGCATCCCAAAGACCCGTATACATATTTGTACTTCCTGGTCCCGCAATTCCAAAGCAGGCAGCAGGTCTACCGGTTAATTTTCCATAAGCTGACGCAGCAAAAGAAGCAGCACCTTCATGTCGAACACCAATAAATTTCAACTTCCCTTTGACTTCAAGTCGACGAAATGCGTCGGCTAAACCGAGATTAGAATGACCTACACTTCGAACTACGCGATCTACACCCCAATTGACCATCGTTTCAGCCATAATATCAGTAACAGTTGTTTCGTGGATACCTTCTTCTTCAACACCAACATAGATGACATCCCCTTCAATTTTCAATTCGTAGCTTTTTAGCCCGTCTTCAAATCCATCTGAATCACCTCCGCAAGGATTAAAATCCCATCCATGCCAAGGGCATCTAAGCAAACCATTTTCGATAGATCCTTCTCCTAAAGGTCCTCCCTGGTGTGGACATTTATTTGTAAGTGCATTAAAAGTGCCATTATAGTGGGTGAGACAAATTTCTGTATGTCCCGCCTCAACGGTCATTACCCTGTTCTCCACCAATTCATTCTTATTCTTTAGTACTTTGTGCCAGATGATTTTTTTGCTCATATTTTTAAATGTTTTTTTTGAATTAAAATGGATCTAAGAGAATGTAAAAACAGGAAAGACAATGCTACAACAGCAGTAATTAGGCCACCTATCATCAGATACAAAAATAAATTATTGTTATTGGTAAACGCCATTGACAGTCCGGCTATCATAAAAAGAAGTGCACATGCGTACAAAAAGGCATTTGCAATTCCCAATCTATTGAGTTGAATCATTTTTAGGTGAATTATCTCGGCATATTTTTCTTTATCCTTCACTAATACCGTGATTTCATCATTTAAAGCAATAACAAAAGTAGCTGTTGACAGTATTAATAGTGCAATTGCCGGTAATATAGCAAGAGGGCCATACCATTCCATTATTTATCAGTTTTAATTATTAGTTATTCACACATGAATATACTCGTGTTATTTTGTCAAAAACCACTGCGAAGCCTCTTTTAAATATGCAGGAATTATTCCAGGATTGTCCTTTTTCAATTCAGATAATGGTAAGACAGCACCGTTCCAATTGTTGCTAATTATCCACTTTCCATACCTCAGATCAGCTATTTTTGTATAATCAAATTTTCCTCCATTTAAACGATAACCAGAAAAATAATAGTAAGGGCTGCCCACCAGACCATCTTTCATAGCAAGACCAAATCCCAAACCAGTATTATTATTAGGCTCTACATAGATCCCTGTATCAAAATGGTGTGGCCATATTCTAATTTCGCCATCAACCTGTAAGTTACCAAGAAGATCGCTACATGCCACATTTGCCATGCCCCGGTAATATTCCCAATTTTCTCTTGACTTGAGGTCAAAGGATTCAAAAGGTTCATTTAGAAAAGAATAAACAGGAATTACAAAATGCAATTTATCTCTAAAACCTTCTTTTTTTAAGCCTATTTCAGGTAAAGATTGCTCAAGGTATTGTTCTATATCAGACATTGTTCTCCCTTGAATACCATAGGAATTAATAATTTGCAGCTGATCGTCAAGCCACTCAAAGGTGAAATCCTTCAAGTTAATGGCTAAAATTATTTTTTTATCCTCTACCTCAACCCATCTGCCATATATTCGATGGCTTATCGGATCAAAGAAAAGATTGGTATGGCTATCATCCGGTTTTTTAGGCACAAAGGTTCTGTTCGCCTTAGCAATGACCTGTGAAAGTTGGTGAATTCTTTGATCAGTATTATTGTAATCCTGCATAATTAATTCCTGTTAATCTATGAATATCATAATCTAAGGTAGATAGATCGTCAAAATTAAAATTATTAACATCATCATGACCACAAGCCCTTGCAATAACCTTAATTAATCCATTGGAAGCATTGAAAAAATTATTTAACTGCTTTGCAGATTGATCAATTATCAATCTACTTCTCAAACTCTCTTTTTGTGTGGCAATTCCAACCGGGCAATTGTTTGTATTACAAGCTCTCATTCCAAGACAGCCAATAGCTTGCAGTGCTGAATTTGCTACTGCAATAGCATCTGCACCTAGCATCATTGCTTTGGCAAAATCTTCCGGAAGCCGCAAGCCCCCCGTGATGATCAAAGTAACATCTTTGGCTCCAACATGGTCTAAATGTTTTCTCGCACGAGCCAATGCAGGAATGGTTGGGACATTTATATTATCTCTCAGAATTGTAGGTGCATCACCTGTTCCTCCCCCACGACCATCTAATATAATATAGTCTACACCTACTTTGAGAGCAAAATCAATATCCATTTCAAGATGACTGGCAGCTAATTTAAAACCAATTGGAATTCCGCCGGTTTTTTCACGTACTTCATTCGCAACAGATTTAAAATCTTCGGCAGTTAACAAATCTGGAAATGCAGCCGGAGAAATCGCAGTTTCTCCCTCCTTCAATCCCCTTACCTGAGCTATTTCTTTGGTTACCTTAGGTCCGGGTAAATGCCCCCCTGTTCCTGTTTTGGCACCTTGACCACCTTTAAAATGAAAGGCTTGGGCTTTTTTTACCTTATCCCAGGAAAATCCAAATTTTCCGGATGCCAATTCATAAAAATAACGAGAATTATTGGCCTGTTCCTCACCCAGCATTCCTCCTTCTCCACTACATATTCCTGTTCCAGACAATTCTGCCCCTTTGGATAGCGCTATTTTAGCTTCTTTGGACAATGCACCAAAGCTCATATCAGAAACAAACATCGGCATTTCAAGTTCTAATGGTTTCTGCGCTAAAGAGCCAATAATAACTTTAGTATTTACATCTTCATTAGCGAAAAGCGGTCGTTTAGCGACCTGAGCTGGAAGAAATTGGATGTTCTCCCATTTTGGCAACAGATTCCTATCGACTCCCATTGCGGCTGAAGGCCCATGTTGTCCATAATTATTTAATCCATGTTGGGCCAATTCCCTAATATAACCAGTATAGGGTTCCGTGTTTTCCGGATGAGTATCGGCATATTGTCCCAAATATTGATCTCTTTGAAAGGGTTGTGGGTGATCTTCAAGGAATTGATCGATCTCATCTTCATCGATCCACACCCAACCTCCGGTAATTTCAGTGTTGAATTTTTTTAAAACCTCAGCATTATTGTATTCACTTACACCGGTATCCAAACGATAATCCCAACCATGTACTCCACAGATAAGATTATTTCCTTCAACATGCCCATCTGCCATCAAAGCACCTCGATGAAGACACCTTCCATATAATACTGATACATTACTGTCATATTTGATAATTACTAAATCAAGGCCGTTAACCTGTTTATGCTTTGGTTCCTTTTCTTTTAATTCTTTAAGCTCGATCAGTTTGGTTCTTTTCATGGTTCAGTTTTATTTATAAAAACGATTGTTAATGACACTTATAGGTCGAAATAATAGTGGGAACATTTCAAAACAATGTTTCGATTCTTTCGAGTCAAACGATTTCATTTCCGTTCACCTCTAATGAATTAATTATCTACGTAATAATAACTTTGCCTACTTCGGCAGAAATAAAGATAAGTAATTTATACTATTTCATTTTATTTAGAAGCGTCTGGCATTCTAAACTTAATAATTGCGGCTGATAAAATCGTAATTACACCGATGGACATAACAGCATAGGCTACCCCGAACATATCGGCAATAATACCCGAAACAATTGCGCCGATGGCATATCCTAAGTCTCTCCATAATCGAAATACACCAATACTTTCAGCCCTCTGATTTGGATGAGTTGCACCGGCTATCGCAGATAAAAATGTAGGATATACCAATGCAGTACCTGCTCCAAGAATAGAGGCTATGATTGCTAATTGATAAAAACTCGTGAAGAACGGAATCAAAAGTATGGCAAGACCTTGTGCTAGCATTCCCCAAAAAAGCATTCCTTTTTTAGAATAAATATCAGCCATTCTGCCTGTAATAAGCTGACCAATGCCCCATACTGCCGGGTATATAGCGGCAATAATCCCAATATTCTTTGTATCGTAATTTAGAGAGATCAGAAGAATAGGCAAAAGCCCCCATATCATACCATCGTTTAAATTATTGACCAATCCCGCCTGTGTGATCGAACTTAGTGTTTTATCCCTAAACGATGTTTCAAAAAATATGTTTTCCTGTTTATTGCTTTTAGTAGTTTCTTGTTCTTTATGGACAAATACTCTTGTATCACTAACAAAAAAATAGGACAGAATTAAGCCAACAAGGGAAATACCGATACCCAAATAAAATGGATATGGTGTTACACCGTACTTTTGGGCGATAATTCCCGTAAGAAAAGCGACAAGACCTACTGCAAAATAACCGGCAAACTCATTGATACCCATTGCCAAACCTCTATCCTTTTCTCCGACCAGATCTATTTTCATTACAACCGTACTACTCCAGGTAAGGCCTTGATTAATACCTAATAATACGTTTGCAAAAAGAACCCAGTTCCAGGAAGGGGCGTATATCAAAATAAAGGGTATAGGGATGGCGAATAACC
>PVMK01120251.1_pt1 | contig 85196 bp, 73 predicted proteins | sample 1853481 | NCBI WGS metagenome assembly PVMK01 (sample SAMN08533507, study PRJNA380276) | Marine sediment metagenome, whole genome shotgun sequencing project.
TCCAAACAAACCCAACGAATCGCCTACGGCTTTTCTAGACTTTCCGCTCCACAATTAAAAGCAAAGCTTTCATTGTTCCACAGAAAGCAAAATCCCGCCTTTCAGCGGGATTCGTTGGGTTTGAGGTCGCGAGCGGATTCGAACCGCTGTGAAAGGTTTTGCAGACCTCTGCCTAGCCACTCGGCCACACGACCTAAATTCTATTCAATGGGAATTTAGGAATTATTTTGTAATTCACAATGCGGAAACTGAACAGCTGCTATTCCTCTTCCTGAGCGCTTTCCTCAGAAGCTTTCGGCACCGCTGATGCCTGCTCTTTGGAAGCTGCCTTCGCCGGTGGCTCAGCCTTCACTTCTTCCTTAGCACGCTCCTCTTTCGCCGGAGCTTCAGCCTTCGGCGCTGCCTCAGTAGCAGCCTTTTTCTGACTCATTTGCTCTTTTAAAACGGAAAATGCCGCCAGATCACCTAGGGTAGATTTTTCAACACCCTGGTTGACTTTCTTTGCTCCTTTGGTATTGTCCTTTCGTCGAGGGGACTTTTCAATTTTAGTATGAATGTTGGTATGCGACAGTAAGATCTTCCGGTCATCCTTAGAAAAATCAACCACTTTAAATTCCAGGGTCTCTCCAACCTCAACCTGTGACTGATCCTCTTTTACCAGGTGTCTTTTGGTAGCAAACCCTTCCAGCCCGTATGGAAGTTCCAGTACAGCGCCCTTGTCATGTTTACTAAGCACGGTACACTTATGAATTGACCCCGGAGTAAACACAGTTTCAAATGTATCCCAGGGATTCTCCTCCAATTGTTTATGACCTAAGGCCAGGCGACGATTTTCCACGTCCAACTCCAACACCTGAACTTCCAGTTCCTCGCCAACTTTCACGAATTCCGATGGGTGCTTGACCTTTTTAGTCCAGCTTAGGTCTGACACGTGCACCAAACCATCAATACCTTCTTCCAGTTCAATGAACAATCCGAAATTGGTAAGGTTTCTTATTATTCCCTTATGCTTGGTGCCCACTGCATATTTGGATAACACATCTTTCTTGGTCCAGGGGTCTTTGGATAGTTGTTTGATGCCCAATGACATTTTTCGCTCTTCCCGGTCAAGAGTAAGCACTACCGTTTCCAGTTCATCACCAATTTTTATAAAGTCCTGAGGATTTCGAAGGTGTTGAGACCAGGACATTTCCGATACGTGGATCAAACCCTCTACTCCGGGCTGGAGCTCCAGGAAGGCCCCATAATCAGCTACATTTACGATCCTTCCCTTCACGTTTGTGCCAATCTCAATAGTTTCCGGCAGGGAATCCCAAGGATGCGGGGTCAATTGTTTCATTCCCAGGGAAATTCGCTTCTTATCATCATCGAATTCCAGTACCACCACATTTACTTTCTTATCCAACTCCAGTACTTCCTCGGGATGGTTTATACGACCCCAACTAATATCTGTAATGTGAAGCAAACCATCCACACCTCCCAGGTCAATAAAGACACCGAAGTTCGTCATGTTCTTGATGATTCCCTCAAGTACCTGACCTTTTTCAAGGTTATTGAGGATCTCTGCCCGTTGTTTCTCCAGGTCTTTTTCAATTAGTACTTTATGCGACACCACCACGTTGTCATTGGCGTAATTGATCTTTACTACTTTGACCTCCATGGCCTTGTCTACGAACACATCGAAATCCCTTATCGGTTTAACATCAATTTGAGAACCGGGCAGGAACGCCTCTACACCATGGATATCAGCTATCAATCCTCCTTTGGTCCGGCGTTTGATGAAACTTTGTATTACCAGGTCCTTTTCATAAGCTTCCTGGATATTCTTCCAGGCTTGTACGATTTTGGCCTTCTTCCTGGACAATACCAACTGTCCATTGGCATTCTCCTGCTCTTCAATATAGACCTCTACTTCATCACCGATCTTTAAATCTGGCAAGTCCCGGAATTCTGAGGCTGAAATTAGTCCGTCTGACTTAAAACCAATATTCAGAATAACATCCCGATCACTAACACCTACTACCTTGCCTGTTACAACTTCCTTCTCCTCAATTTCGGTCAAAGTATCTTCATATAGCTTTTCCATCTGGGCCCGCTCTTCCTCGCTATAACTTTCGCCAAAGCTCTTTACCTGGACATTGTCCCAGTTAAATTCTTCATTATCCTCTTCTTGCTCTTCTTGCTTTTGTTGCTCTGGCTGCTGTTCTGACTCTTGCTGTTGCTCTGGTTCTGGCTGTTGCTCCTGAATATTTTGTTCCTGTTTATCTGAAGTATGCTCCATAAATTATGACCCTGTTTACACCGGTTGCCGGGTCTGTCAACCAACAATTGATAAAACAATTCCGTAAAATCTAGACGTTTACGACCCGTTCACTCGAACGGAGTGCAAAATTAGTAATTTATTAGGAATAACCGCTATTCGAAGGTCCATTTATCATGGAATAATTCTCGGCAAATTCTGAAAATCAACACAAATTTTTAATCGTTAATTGTCAATTGTTAATTGTCAATCATTCACCGCCTAACCAATGGCAGCGTCAAACAATGCGGCCCCCCACCGGCACGTGTCAATTCCGATGAACTAATAGTAATGATGGTCGACTCAAGTTTTTCCACCTGAATCAATCCAGTGTTCACCCCATTCAAAAGCTCCCCCGCAGAAATTATTTGATATCCATGTTCCTTCAGGGCCTCCAGGGTTTTCAAGTTTCTTGCATAGGAAACCGCCACTCCATCTTTCAAGGCCACCAGGTTGCAGCCGCTGGCGTATTGCTCTCGCTCCTGATAGGGATATTTGCCATTGCCACAGGGAATCAACCGGACACCAGCCTGCAGTTCAGAAACCAGATCTTGAAGATTCTGGTAGTGCACCACGTTGTCCAAACTTCCGCGGTACTGCTTAATACTTAATTTCCCTCCCATAAAAGGTTCATAGTAAATAAAGTCCGTGCTGGAAATCTGAGTAAATAGTGTGTCAAGGTGAATACAGGTGGGTAACTTAGGTATTTCAATCAAAGTAACTCGCTCTACTACACCCTTTTCAAAAAGTATTTTTGCAACCTTTTCAATGGTGTATTCATTAGTGCGTGAACTACTTCCGATAAACAGGTTTTGCTCATTAATAACCATTACATCACCACCTTCAATGGCCAATCTTGAATCAGACAGGGTTTCCAAAAGATTTTGGAATCTTCACACAGGTCGATTAAGTTGTTTTTTCTGTTAACTCCTGAAAACAACGGATGATTGTGCACAACAAACCAGGCTAGAATTGATTCGCGCTTCCTGGCTGTTTTCCCCGCGATGCATGTTAGAAAGCTGCATTAATGGTTACTCCTAGGTCCCTGGTAAATATATGGTTGGGAAGTGGCGGTAATACGGGCTGTGGCAAGCCTGGATCCACACCGGATATCAGGACTGCCGCAAGCGACACAGCTGGCAATTCTCGTAGATAGTCCGACTGCTGCCGGGGAACATTCTCGAATTCTATGACCACAGCCAATAGTTCCTCGAAGACGGACCGCTCATTTAAAATATCCTCCAGCAGCGATTGAAATTCGATTACTGCATCTGATCCCAGTACCGCAGTCAAAACAGCCACGAATCTCTTATGCTGCTCGATCATTTGTGGTAAAAACACGATGTCATCGTACAATAAAACCTCCGCATTGGACGGAGTAACCCACTCAATCCCGGGTCCGGACCATGGACTATTACTTTTTTTAGTGGTTTAATGTCCGAGCTTACATTAATGGGTTCCATCTGTTTTGACTCTATTGACATTGATCAGTATTAACCCGGATTACGCACTCTTTGCCGTCCCAAGAAATGGACGCCATTCATCCTGAATAAATCCCGAAAAATCTCTGAGAAACAATATGTATGAGGGTTTGTAGGGTTTACTTTTCAAGGTGAGTCCGATTTCCTCTGGCAGGGCATTTCCTTTTCTGGCGTTACATTCTTTACAAGCTGTGACCAGGTTGGTCCACGAGGATCTTCCTTTACGTGATCTGGGTAGTACATGATCCAGGGTCAAGTTTTTGGTAGTACCGCAATATTGACAGCAATAGCTGTCTCGCTTAAACACATTTTGTCTTGATAGTTCTACGTCCTTATAAGGAATACGTATGTACTTGTATATGCGAATGACCACCGGCATGGGATAACAAGCGGTTACCGTACGTAGATACTGTCCATCCAAACCTGATATTAACTCTGCTTTTGCCAGATAAGTCAATAGGAAAGCACGATGTATGCTACATACTGTCAGTGGACTGTAATCTTGATTTAAAACCAGTACTCTTTGATTCATATCAAATTTTTAATTAGTGTCAACTTGACACTAGTGCCTGGATCTACGGATTTCCCTTTGTTCATCTTTTTTTCTAATATCTTGTCTCTTATCATAAAGCTTTTTACCTTTTCCGGTGGCAATCTCCAATTTAGCCAGGCCACGGTCATTGATAAAAAGCCGTAACGGAACAATAGTAATACCTACGTCCTTGGATATTTTACGAAGCTTCTTCAGTTCACTTTTATTAAGCAACAATTTACGTTTCCTGGTAGGCTCGTGATTATAATGCGAAGCTTGTTCATAGATGCTGATATGCATTCCCTGTATCCACAGCCCTTCCCCATCAAAAACGCCATAGGCGTCTTGAAGATTGGCCTTTCCCAAGCGAATTGACTTGATCTCTGTGCCAGTCAATGCCAGCCCTGCCACAAATTGGTCGCCCAGCTGGTATTCGAACCTGGCCCTTTTATTCCTAATTTGGATCTGACGGTATGTTTCCTGAACTTTTTTCATGCCCGGCCAAATATAAGCAGAAATATCAGATCTTAGACCTTAGATCTCAGATCTTAGATCGAGGCTCTGCCTCGGATCTGGGCCTACCATCAAATCGGAGAACTGCCCATCAAGGTATTTATAATGACTTGTGATGGCGATCATGGCGGCATTGTCCGTACAGTACTGGAACTCAGGAATAAATACCGTCCAACGCTCTAACTTCGCCAGTTCCTGAAACTCTTGCCGAAGTCCGGTATTGGCGCCTACCCCCCCGGCAATGGCTACTTGTGAGATATTATATTGTTTGGTGGCAATTTTGAGTTTCTGGAAGAGCATTTGAACCAAAGTGTGTTGTACACTGGCACATATGTCTGAAAGGCGGTCTTTGATGAAATCAGGGTCACCTGCTAACTCATCCCTCAAAAAATACTTCACTGCAGTCTTGATTCCGCTAAAGGAGTAATCCAGTTCAGGAATATTTGTCGAAGGAAATTGAAAAGCCAACGGGTCACCTTGCTGAGCGCTCTCGTCAATCATAGGACCGCCAGGATATGGAAACCCTAAAAGTTTTGCAATCTTGTCGAAGGCCTCTCCTACCGCATCATCCCTGGTCTGGCCGATCACCTGCATGCCCAGGTAATCTTTTACCAGGACCAATTGAGTATGTCCCCCGCTTACGGTAAGGCAAATGAAAGGAAACTCAGGATATGGAGGATTAATAAAATGGGCCAACACATGTGCTTCCATATGATCGACAGCGATTAGAGGAATATTCAAAGAAAGCGCTATGGCTTTGGCAAAAGAAGTCCCTACTAAAAGAGATCCGAGTAATCCCGGCCCCCTGGTAAATGCTATGGCATCTAACTGATGCAGGTTAATTCCTGCATCTTTCATGGCGGTGTTTACAACCGGCACAATATTTGATTGATGTGCCCTGGAGGCCAATTCAGGCACTACACCGCCATAATTTTTATGGACAGTCTGCGTTGCTATAATATTATTAAGTACCTTTCCCTGATGTACTACAGCCGCTGAAGTTTCATCACATGAGGACTCTATAGCTAGTATTGTCGGGGTTTTAGCCATGTGTCAATGAGCACGTCGAAAATCAAATTTATTAAAAATCCTGTGGTCAAAGCAATATTCTGGATTATCATAGGAGTTTTTATCTTTTTCTTATTATTCGCGGCCGCTATTCAAATTCCTTTCATCCAGACCAGACTGGTAAAAGAACTTTCCAAAACCGTAACCGACAGAATAAACTATCCAGTAACCATCGAAGAGATCCGTTTAGACTGGTTTGATGAACTGAAGGTAAAAGGACTTCGTATTTACGATCGTCAACAAAATTTAATGATCGGGGTAGCCGATTTGCTGGTGGATTTCGACATTACCACCTTAGTTTCTATTAATCAGATCAGACTGGACCGTGCCACTTTTACACAAGCTGACATCAATTTAACAAAATACTCCTTAGATGAAGAAATCAATATCGGTGGATTTATCAAAAGTATCAAGCAGTGGGTAAATCCTGAAAATAAAGAGGCCAAGCGGGATTTTAGTATTAATCAAGTGCTCTTTGTGGATTCTAAGGTCAGGCTTAATAATATCACCAAGGACTCTATAAAAAATGGGTTGGATTTTCACCATTTCCTAATGGACAACCTGAATTCAGAGATACATAACTTTAAAATTCGGAACGATACCATCCGGTTAGTAATCATGCGTATGGAAGCGGTAGAACCGGTTACTTCATTGATAGTCAATGACTTTACTACCGACTTTTATTTCAATAATAAGGTAATGGCTTTTAGAAATCTCCACCTTTTGGTTGGAGAAACTGAAATTAAGGACTCTTTGGTTTTTAATTATGAGCGCCCAACTGCGCTTAGCAGTTTTAGGGACAGCGTACATATAGCAGCAAATTTCGAAAAGTCCAATATTGCAGCTAAAGACCTTAAGCTTTTTGTTACTTCATTAGGACGCACAGATCAGCACTATATCCTAAGTGGTGACTTTAACGGTAAAATTACTGCATTTGATTTTAGCAATGTAGAGCTGGAATTTGGTGGTGAAAGCCATTTTATTGGAAATATCAACATGGAGGGCTTGCCGGTATTCCAGGACACATTTATTGATGCCAGCCTGACCAATTCTGTTATTTCTCCCAAGGACCTTCGTCCATTTATCGGAGATAAGCTATATGCCGAAGTGCAGAAATTTGGTACCATACGCCTCAGCAGTCAGTTTCTGGGATTCCCCAGAGATTTTGTGGCCAACGGAACCTTCTTCACTCAGTTAGGCACGCTGATTGCTGATATTAACCTAAAAATCGATGAAAGCACTCAAACTGCAGCCTATTCAGGAACCCTGGCTACTGACAACTTCGATTTGGGCAAGTGGTCTAACAAACCCGATGTCTTTCAGAAAGTGGCCCTGCAAGGTCAGATCCAGGGATCAGGCTTTACTATTGAGAAAGCGGATTTTGAGTTAAAAGCCAAAGTAAGCAGTTTCGGATTTAATAATTATAACTACACCAATATTGAAACTGATGCCCGGTTGGCAAAAGAGCTGTTCATCGGTAAACTCAAAATTGACGACCCCAACCTAAAGTTTACTTCCAATGCCTTCATAGACCTCCGTGAAAATGTTGATCACATTGCTGTGGAAGCAACCCTGGACACCGCCATATTAAAACCTTTGAATTTATTCGATGAAGATGCAACCCTCAGCACCTACCTGGATCTGGATTTCACCGGCCTGACCATAGATGAAATAGTGGGTTTTGCCAACCTAAGAAATACCCACTTCATCTATGAAGGGAAGTCGCTGGATATTGCCTATCTGGAGGTAATTTCCCAAAAGAAAGCTAATGAACGAAGAGTAAGTTTGACCAGTGATCGCTTCGACATAAATGCCCAGGGAGATTTTGAATTCAGTACTTTATTTGGAGATTTAAATAGACTCATTTATGAGTATCGGTTGAATCTTATCAATGACAAAAATGGACTGAAAGAATACTATGAGCATAAGGTTTCCAAAGCGCATAATAAGTATCGCATCGATTTTACCGGCTTACTCAAAGATGTAAACCCCATCATAGAACTGTTTGAGCCTGACTTGAAGGTATCACTGAACACCCCTGTTGAAGGTTACTTTAGACATGGATTTACCTCCATTTTAGCAGCCAGCAGTGAAATTGACACCCTGAGGTATAAAAATAATACCATGCATGATGTAATAATTGATTTCAATACCTCCAAAATTAGTGACAGCACCGATGTATTGGCAATGGCGTATGTCCATTCAAAAGAACAGGAAATTGGCACGCTGGCTACCACTCAAGATTTTTCATTCCAAGCAGTCTGGAATAATGACCACATTGATTTTGAAACCCAGATTGAGGTAAAAAATTACCCTGAGAACAGAGCAATGGTAAGTGGTCAACTCAAGTTTCAAAATGATCAGTCCGTGCTGCATTTCGATCATTCCGATTTCAGCGCTCTTAACCAACAATGGCGGCTGGCCCTTGATAATCAGATATCCATAAGCAATGGTGAATTTGATTTTAAAAGCGTTACCCTTTACCATGACCTGCAGAGTATCACTATGAATGGCGTTATTTCTCCTGATAGTTCCAAAACCTTTTTAGTTGAGTTTAATCAGTTTCAGGTAAATAATTTAAATCCCCTCTTGAAGTATAAAATATATGGAGAGTTGAATGCAAACATAGAATTCCAGGATCTTTATGACATACCGCGCATAAATAGTGGCTTGACCATTACAGACTTCCAATTAGGGAAATTCCTGGTGGGTGATGTAGTAGGAAAATCTTATTGGAATTATTTGGAGGGGTATTTCGATATCAGTTTAGGTGCTGTCAGAGATCGGCATCAAATTCTGGATATGAGAGGGACTTATACCCCAAAAGCAGATGGTCAACTGAATTTACTGGCCCGATTGAACCAGGCAAACCTTCACCTGGTCGAACCCTTTGTGGAAAAAACTTTTTCGAACCTGCAAGGACAAATCAATGGGGACATTACTATTGGCGGCTCTCTAAAAAACCCCAATTTAGGTGGATCCATGGAAATTTCACAAGGACAGTTCAAGGTTAACTATCTGAACACTACTTATGATTATCAGGGCGAAGTACAGTTTACCAATGACCGCATTGAAATAGTAAATGGTCAACTTTCGGACGAAAATGGCAATTTCGCTATTATTAATGGAGGCTTGATTCACCAAGGATTCAAGGATCTGGAACTGGAACTATCAGGCGAGTTATCCAACTTCATGGTGCTAAACACGGTCCGCGAGAGAGGCAGTTTGTACTATGGCACTGCTATTGTTAGCGGGGACCTGCACTTCAACGGTCCACTGGGTAACTTCAAAGTTAAAGCCTCGGCCGTTTCAGAAAAAGGAACCAGGATTTTTATTCCCATTAACGAAAGTTCAGATGTTGAGGAAAAGGACTACATCAATTTTGTAAGCTTCAGTGATACCTTACAGCTTGGAGTAGATGAACTGGATGTAAAACGAATAAAACCAGGGGGGATCAACCTTGATTTTGATCTGGATATAACACCTGATGCCTATATGGAGATCATATTTGATTTACAAGCCGGTGATATCATCAGAGGTCGTGGAAGTGGACATTTAAACCTGCTGATCGACACTGAAGGCGATTTCAACATGTTTGGCGAGTACATCATTCAGAAGGGTGGTTACAATTTCACTTTGTACAATATTATCAACAAAGAATTCGATATTTTGCCATCCAGTAAGATTTCCTGGTACGGAGATCCGTACGAAGGCATCTTGGACATTCATGCAACCTATGAACAAAGCGCTGATATCTCACCTTTGTTTGCCGACCAGCCGGAGAGCCTGATTCAAGGAAGGTATTCGGCAATTGTACAGCTAGACCTGAAAGGTCAATTGCTAAGCCCTGAAATTGATTTTGATCTTTACCTGAAGGATAATCAAACAGTAGATCCTGAAATTACCAGGGCAATTCAGGAAATCAAGAATGACGAACAAGCGCTCAATCGACAGGTGTTCAGTTTGATTGTACTACGTCAATTCTCACCACCTGATGACCTGAGCCTGGGACAAGGCGGCGCAATAGGAAGCAGTGTCAGCGAATTGCTTTCCAACCAATTGAGCTATTGGTTTTCTCAAGTTGATGAAAATCTCGAAATAGATGTAGACCTGAATGGCCTCGATCAGGAGGCATTAAATACATTTCAACTCCGATTAAGCTATACCTTCCTGGATGGGCGGCTAAGAGTAACCAGGGAAGGGGGTTTTACCAATACCGTTGAAAACACCAGTGATTTCAGCAGTGTGGCTGGTGACTGGACCCTGGAATACCTGCTTTCTCCCGATGGCAAATTCAGAGCCAAGATGTACAACAGAAATACTTATAATTCACTAAATTCAGGAATAGAAAATACCAATACTACTTCAGCAGGATTCAGTCTTATCCATACCCAGACATTCAACAAAATAAATGAACTTTTTAGTCGGAAAGAAAAGAACAAAAACCCGCAGGATGTCTCTCGAAATACCAGGAATAGCCAGCATTCCGGTGCTGCGAATCTTAAGTAAAATTGCTTGTTCCTTTTTTTGGTTTACCCTGTTGTTAACCACATTGCGCGTTCAGGCGCAACAGGCTGATTCCATTAATAGTCTGCACAGTGGCGCAAACAAGAGCGCCAGAAACATTGCCATAGCTTCTGGCGTACTATATGGCGCTGCCCTGTACGGATTAAATAAAACATGGTATGAAGAATTTCCACGTACAGAATTTCATTTTTTCAATGATAATACGGAATGGAAACAACTTGACAAGGCAGGGCACTTTTATTCCGCATTCCATATAAGTCAGGCTAGTATACATTTATTTCAACAAGCAGGAATGACCAAAAACAAAGCCCATCTCTGGGGCGGAATGATGGGGTTTCTGATTCTCACTCCTATCGAGATATTAGATGGGTTCTCAGAGGAGTATGGAGCTTCCTGGGGAGACCTGATAGCCAATGCGGTTGGCTCTGGTACCGCAATGGCACAATACATGATTTGGAATGAAGCACGTATTAAACCCAAGTTCAGCTTTACCCAGACGTCTTTGGCAGCGGAAAGACCAAATGTATTGGGCGATGGGTTCCATCAAGAAATCTTAAAGGATTACAATGGTCAAACCTATTGGCTTAGTGTCGACATGTACGCCTTCTTATCGCAAAAGTCAAAATTTCCCAAATGGTTGAATTTTGTAGTTGGCTATGGGGTCAACAACATGGTATATGCCAATGATCACCAAAATCTGGACCAGGGCTATGATGCTTATCGGCAATATTATTTTGGGATAGATTTTGACCTAAGTTACTTCACTGGAAAAAGCAAATTGGTCAATACTTTGCTTTATATAGTAGACCTGATACATTTGCCTGCGCCTACCCTCGAATACAATCGCAAGAATGGGGTAAAATTTCATTTTTTAAAATTCTAAGTAGTGTTCTATTAGAATTTTATGAGATTATTGTTTATTTGGTTATTTTAGAACATGGGTCTGAATATCAATATCCTCTGAATATCAATTTTATGGACTTAGTAGAATATATGCGTGATTTTGCCCTGGAAGTAGGTGGACAATTTTCCGAATACGATAAAAATAAATCAATCATTGTTGTTCCTTTGGAACAGGGTCGATTTCAAACGGTTATCGCTTATAAAAAAGAAGAGGCGTCCAAAAGAACTATGATTGAGATTAGTTCAAAAATATGCCAGTATAAAGACACCCTTAATCTGGTGGAATTGTTGGAAGAAAATTCCAACTTGTGCCATGCTAAATTCGCTCTTTTCGAGAATTATCTTAAAGTAGAGGCTGTTGCAAGTTATGCGGGTATAACTTCAGAACTGCTTAAGGAAATGATCATGGAGGTTGCAGAGGTTGCCGACCATTGGGAACAACGTTTGGTGGGCATTGACGTACATTAATTAAATTTCAAAATTTAAAAATAAAAAAACAAAAAAAATGCAAGCTGTCTTATCGCTCCCGAGTACTCGGGGGAGGAAAGTCCGGGCAACATAGAGCGCCGTACTTCCTAACAGGAAGGCCACGCCTAGGCGTGGACAGATAGTGCCACAGAAAATAAACCGCCCCCGTGGTGTGTCGGCTCTCCGAGCCGACTATGGGAGTAAGGGTGAAATGGTGAGGTAAGAGCTCACCGCCTTGTTGGTGACAACAAGGGCAGGGTAAACCTTACGGGTTGAAAGATCAAATAAACTATCTGGCGCCAAGGCGCTACGGGCTGCTCGTCCGTTTTTCAATGAAACAGGTAGTGGGTAGGTCGTTTGAGACCTGCGGTGACGCAGGTCCCAGATAAATGATAAGAATCACGCCATTTTGGCGTGATACAGAACCCGGCTTATAAGCTTGCATTTTTATTTTTTTCAATTATGGCTAAAATATTAATAATTGATGATGAAGAGAGTATCAGAAGTACTTTGCGTGAGATACTGGAATATGAAAAGTATGAGGTAGAAGAAGCAGAAGACGGTGAGATTGGTCTTGAGATGCTAAGCAATAATGACTTTGATGTGGTGCTTTGCGACATTAAGATGCCAAAAATGGACGGTATAGAAGTACTTGAAAAGTCACATAGCCAGGGAAAGGACGCCGCGTTTATCATGGTGTCCGCCCATGGTACTATAGAAACAGCTGTTGAAGCCACCAAGAAAGGCGCTTTTGACTTCATTCAGAAACCACCTGATCTTAACCGGCTACTGCTTTCGGTGCGAAATGCCCTGGACCGGTCAAATTTAGTTACTGAGACAAAGGTATTGAGGAAAAAGGTAAGTAAGACCTTCGACATTATTGGGGAGTCCGCCGCCATTAATAAGGTAAAGGAAACCATTGACAAGGTGGCGCCAACTGATGCCAGGGTATTAATTCAAGGAGCAAACGGTACCGGCAAGGAACTGGTAGCGAAATGGATTCACCAAAAGAGTAATCGTTCGTCGGGCCCGTTAATTGAGGTGAATTGCGCGGCCATCCCTGCTGAACTAATAGAAAGTGAGCTGTTTGGGCATGAAAAAGGCGCTTTTACCTCAGCCATCAAACAGAGACACGGAAAATTTGAGCAGGCCAATGGAGGATCGCTTTTTCTCGATGAAATTGGAGATATGAGTCTGTCAGCCCAGGCCAAAGTGCTGCGGGCACTTCAGGAAAATAAGATCTCACGGGTGGGAGGCGATAAGGAGATCAAGGTAAATGTACGGGTGATCACGGCCACCAACAAAGACCTAAAAAATGAGATCAAAGAAAAAAGATTCCGGGAAGACTTATATCATCGGATAAGTGTGATCCTGATACAAGTCCCCCCATTGTCTGATCGGAAAGAAGACATACCATTATTGGTTGATAAATTCCTGGACGAAATCGCGGCTGAATATGGGTCCACCAAAAAATCCATCTCCGAAAAAGCCATAAAGGAACTACAAAAGGCTCCGTGGACGGGCAACATAAGGGAGCTACGAAATGTTGTGGAACGATTAGTGATTATGTGTGGGCAGGATATTGATGAAAAAGATGTGGTGAAGTATATGGATGTGAATTAGTTATGAATTATAAGTTATAAGGGATGAGGGACGAAGGAGGAAGGTGTTAGGGTGTTAGGGTGTTAGGGGAACACCGAACACCGAATATCGAATATCGAATATCGAATATCGAATATCAAATATCAAATATCAAAGGACAGAAACTATATAGTTTACTCACATTTAACTATATAGTTTCTGAATCGCCGTCAATCCGGCACTCTTAAAACAATTTTTCGATTGTTCAATCTCCCGATTGAACTGCTCTTAGACCTGATTAGCTTTGAGGTATTTGCCCACTTATTTGCAATTTTGAAATATCATATATTTCTTGCAAAAAAGATATTTTAAACTTTATAATGAAAAAAATAGTTACCGTTCTAAGTGCCACGAGACATGTAAAGGGAAGTTCGACATTAATCGGCGTAGTTTCTCTTTTTATTTTGATACTGGCCTACGTTGTTATTACCTATGCCCCATCTCCGGAGCACACTTATCACCCGAATGAACCTGAGCGATCTTACCATCCGGACGAGGGGGGTTGGGTAGCAGCTGGAAAACACTATTTTCAAAAGTTTTTTCTGGAAAGAGATTGGAGTTATGAAACCTGGAGTGACCGAAGCTTTGGAGGCTTTGGTATTCCTAATCCGGTGGGGGGCAAGTATTTGATAGGTTTATCACTATTCCTAAATGGGGTTGTAGATAAGGAGTCTGATATTCCAGGTTACAGCCTGGAAGGACCTTATGATTGGAGCAAAATAAAAGATAAGAAACCACCATTGGAAATTCTCGAAGCTGCCAGGATTCCCATGAAATGGATGGGGGTTTTAGCCACTGTTCTTTTGTTTTTACTGGTGCGAGAATTAACAAAATCGTGGGTTTTAGGTCTAATCGCTTCCATATTTTTTGTTTTCCAACCACAAGTAATCGTACATAGCCAGCAGGTTTTGATGGATATCCCCGCCCTTTTTTATTCAATAGCGGCATTGCTGGTTTCTTTATTACTTTTAAAGGGAATATTTCAAAAACCTATTCCCAGATTTTTACTTGGTGTTGTAATAATAGGATTGTTTTACGCTTTGGCCCTTCAAACCAAGTTGAATTCATTACTTGCTTTATTTACAATTATTGGTTGGGCTTTTTTAGAAATCGCATGGTCTAAAAAAATTTCGATTCAACCTCTTGGTTCATTTATTACCAAACTATACTCGACTTTGGTTAAGGATCGATTCATTTTAAAAAGAATATTGTATGGGGCAGTAACCTTAGGATTGACTTTGACCCTGTGTTTTATTATTCCTAACCCTGTTCTATATAAAAATACTCTTTCAAATACCAAGCGCATATTACTATTAGGAAGGAATGTAGCCCGCCATAACGTGCCAAAAAGTGAGGTAAATGATACGTTTGAAAAAAAATGGAGTAGCCTGGTATCCATCGGCCTTGACCGTTCCGGAGTATTCAGGTATTGGTTGAATTTGCCTTCTGCTGTAGATAAAACACTAGTTTTTCTTGGATTAATATTTTGGGGATTAATTCTATTCAAAGGGGCTCAAGAACCGGACATCAAACAGGGGTTCGCGTGTTTCGGTTTATGGGCTTTTTTGATTACAATAGGACTATTGGCGTGGGTTCCTTTTAGTTGGCCCAGGTGGTATGTACCCATGACCCCAATATGGGCAATTCTGGAGGCATTCGGAGTGATGATGCTAATCCAAATTTTCAAGTTATTTCGTTCTCGGTTAATACAGGCGTCCTTGATAATTACTAAAGGGAAGTATAAAATTTAACTGAACTAGGTGTACTTCAGTGCTTTTCTTTTCTTATGAAAATCAAGCTGCAGGGATTTGAAAATCTAAAAAATGTACAATTTCGTGGATAATACTGTGGATAAATCCAAGTGAAATTTGATTTATTACTATCTTCTAAACCTTCTTGCTGGAAGCTCACCATCAATGAAATGAGTTGACTTATTCAAGGACGCCCTAGAGTAATAACCGAGTCACGTTGGGATAAGCCATTCGGAGGAAAGGGGGTTAGGTACCCTGTCGCTTTTTAAAAAGATATATATTGAAATTTAATATACTATACTTCTCAATCAGTCTGTAATCCTCACGCTTTTTCATTATTGCCAAAACTTCGGGGATGTGTAGACTGATTGTCCAGGCTTTTTCCTGGATTAAATACTTTGCCATTGGGTTATCCAGCGCCAATACAAAATCCGCTGAGTCGACACCTTTTTTGACATCCTGAAACAAATCAATTCTCTTTATCCTTAAGAATTTATGGTACAATTGATAGTATGTGATTTCCAAGTTTGGATGTGGAATCATCAAGTTGTCAAAAAGAAACGTAACTTTTCTTCCCCCGCCATCCTTATAAATTTGGCCAGCTATTTCCGTAATTATCTCACTGCTTTTCAGGTTAATTTCTGTTGGAAAAGTATTTGGGAAAGTATAACGTCGTATTAACTTCGGTTGAAAAAGCACGCAAACAATAATAGCTAACCATAAAATGGCCGTATACCAATTTAGGGTAGGTGACTTTGCGGAAATACTCTTACCAATAAATTGAAATACCAAAAGAAAACATCCAAAAACTGCGAAATAAAAATAACTGCCAAATGAAGGGTTATATGTATTCGCTACCAAAAGCGGTAACCACAGGATAACCGCTGCAAGAAATAGACCTAGAAGCTTTAAAAATCCTTCCCGGTGTGTCTTGAACGCTCTGAGCAGCGCCAAGGGTGCGAACATAAGTAAAAGCAACCAGAAGGGGCTCCAAGCATGACTAGAGGCGCCAAATGGGGTGTAATACAATAGGTGTTTAATCAGAGGTAATTGTTCCACCCATTTATCTGATAAAGCCTGTTTAATGTAACGAAAATGGTGTCTAATATCGGGTAATACAAAGATTAGATAAGCAAATAAAAAAGCTGTAAATATAATCAGACAGCGCTTAAACACAATACTTGCAGGTTGTATATCTTCACCTTCCCAAAGTCTTTTAGCACAATAGAGGTGTATCAGCCAATACATTCCAAGTACACCAAAACAATATAAAGGAATATAGAAGGCAGTTACCTTAGCAATTGAAGCCAAGGTAAAAGCTGCGCAAATAGCACTGGCCCTTTTCCAACTTAGGCCCCGGGAGCCGGATTCAAAAAGCAGCAGCAAAGCAATCATCAGATACATGCCACCTTTCATGTCACTTTTAAGTTCTGCAGGAAACCATTGAACAATAGGTAAAGAAAGAACCAAAAGCATGATACCATAATTCAAGAATCCTTTACTGTCTCTAAAATAGTAATCTAAAAAACACAGTAGAGCCACAATGTGTACAAACCCAAGAAGATAGGTGAGGAAATAATTAAAATCAAAAAGTACTAGACCAGCCAGGGTTTGAAAATCAGCTAATGGGGCATGGAAATTTAGTCCCCCACTTAGTATAAATTGTATAGGGTTGCTAGATGTGAGTAAACCGTCTGCATTACGCAAACCTGAAACCATGTCCCTACAATCATCCCAAGGAAATAGCCCAGCCAATCGCCCGTATTGAAAAGCATAAGTTAATGATAATAGATAGTAAATTAAGGCGATGATTAAATACCCTGCCCCACTTGTCAATGTCAAGTGCCATTTATTTTGTGTACTTAGCATTTTATTTCTATTTATAATCAGTCCAACCCCAAAATAAATGTGAATACATGAGGATCACAATTAAACTGAAGACGAAGTTTTTAATAAAATAAGAGGTTTAAGAGGCTCATTAAGGTCTAATAATACAGGTTTGCATTTTCTAAACAAAGCTATATTGAAATTTTGCTCAACTCAATGGATTTTCTACTTTTACTATTTTTGGATTTAAATATTCCATCTGACTGTCCAATCTTCTTTGACTGATAACTCTATCGATAATAAAAAGCGGACGACACTTAGTTTCAATAATTGTGGTAACCAGCATCAATATCAAACCAGTACCTTTGGCAATTTCACCGGAAGCTAACCGGGCGGTGTTGTATAAATTTTGAATCAGTCCAATGGAATAACATTAAGGGTTCAACAGATTGCACCCTCGCACATCTGAATTATCCAATCTCCCCAATACCGTAAATCCACCGTTTTCATCCACTTCGCCGAGATCCTGGGTTTCGATAAAAGCGCAGCTGTGCATATTGGCCAGGTCTATTACATTGATCCCACCAACCCTGCCGGGTGGCAAGTAATCAAAAGGATCACTAATATCCCGAACCAGCACTTTCATCCATGGTGGGGTCTGGAAACGTCCTTCCCGGGTATAGGCTTGTGATGTGAGCTCTGCCATACCGTATTCAGATTGAATCTGGTTACAGTTGAATGCCTTCTGCAGCCTTGAGTGCAACTCCTCCCTTATGATCTCTTCTCTTTGACCCTTCATGCCACCAGTTTCAATGATAACCACTTCAGACAAGTCCATTGGGTGATTTTCTGCCAAATCCAACAGGGCAAAACTTACGCCCCAAAACATTATGGTGCGATCTCCATGCGCTATTAACTCCCTTAATTGGTCCACCAGCTTTTTATAGTCCTTTAAGTAGAAACCGGAATATTTCGAATCAGAATTCTCAATAAAATGATTTAGCATGTGCACTAAGGAGGATCCGCTGCGCTCCAGATATGATGGCAATAAAGCCAAAATATGGTAGCGATCAGGTGGTCCATAAAAAATTCCAAAGGTAAGCTGAGATACCCGCTCATAAAATTCTAAATGCTGAATATAATGTTTGCTGGTACCGCTTTGCCCGGTACCACTGCTGGCAAAAACCTGCTCCGGAGCCCATTCACCGGTAGCAACTTTCTTTGTCTTAAATAATTCAATGGGTAAAAATGGGATCTTTTCTAATTCGGAAATGTTATTAGGGTCTATTTCCAAATAGTCTATGAACGATTTATAAACCGGGTTGTACCGTGCTTGTAAACGAAAGATATCCAAAGCAACCGTGGTGAAATCTTTGTCGTCCAGGTTTAATACCTGGCTATGTAAACCATTAAAGAGCTCCATGCGTTAATAGAATGACGGAAGATTTCCTAAAAATTAGTAAATTTAAGGTTCACACGGCTATCATTTGGCTATATTTAGCTAATAACATCATTTTGAATCCAAAATTAAAGCGCGGTCTACTGTTTGTGGGCATAGTAATCATTGGTTGCGATAAACCTCCGGAATTACCTACCACTCCCTCAATTACTTTTGAATCGGTGCGATTTGCCACTGGTGTGAACGGGTTTGACTCTTTGATAGTGGTAATCGGGTTTGAGGATGGGAATGGCGACTTGGGCTTGCTGGGATCTGAAAACCAACCACCCTACCACCCTTATGATTTCCAGAAAAATGCGCAAGGTGAATTTATTCTTTTTGGGGACCCTGAAGCCCCCTCTGAGTTTCACGTCTGTGATTTTGTTACGGATATAGATGTAACTGGAGATGAAATTGCAGATACTGCTTATATTGTGATCAATCAGAATAGTTTCAATATCGAAATAGACTTTTTTCTCAGACGAGATGGAGCTTATGAAGAATTCGACTGGCGGCGGGAATTTGGACAGTTTAACTGCATTACCTTTGACGGCAGATACCCCATTCTGAACTCAGAAGATTTTGAGCGTCCACTGGCTGGAAGTCTAAGTTACAGTATGGTATCAAGTGGATTCCTCCCGTTATTTGGCAATGACACACTTCAACTTCGGATCGAAATCAAGGACCGTGCCCTGAATATTAGCAATACTGTAGAAAGTCAGGATTTTGTTGTGGGTCAATAACACCTCTAACTAACTAATAAATATCCGGGTATGCGATGGGGTCCGACTCCGTCATCAATGTATACACCTTATCAAATACTGACTCTACATTGGGCTTGGAGAAATAGTCGCCATCGGATCCATAAGCCGGTCGATGGTCCTTTGAGCACAGAGTAACAGGCTCCGCATCAAGATACCGAGAGGCCCCTTGTCTTTCAACTACCTGCTGCATCATATAGGCGCTTCCTCCACCAGGTGCATCTTCATCGGCAAATAGTACTCGATTGGTTTTTTTGACAGAGTCCAAAATGCTGTTTGATATATCAAAGGGCAATAAGGTTTGAACATCAATTACCTCTGTAGATATCCCCACTTCCTGAAGTTGTTGAGCGGCATCCAGGACAATCCGACACATGGAACCGTAAGTAACCACGGTAACATCTACACCCTCCCGAATGATTTCCGGCATCCCAAGTGGTACCGTAAATGATCCAATGTTCTCCGGTATTTTTTCCTTCAAGCGGTATCCATTCAGGCATTCAATGATCAATGCAGTGTCGTCAGATTGCAACATGGTATTATAAAACCCTGCTGCCTGTGTCATGTCTCTCGGCACCAATAGGTAGATGCCCCGCATACTTCCCAAGATCATTGATATTGGCGAGCCGGCATGCCACATGCCTTCTAAACGATGTCCCCTGGTCCTGATAATCAATGGAGCCTTTTGCCCTCCTCTGGTTCGATATTGTAAGGTTGCCAGATCATCGGTAAGTGTGGCCAGGGCATATACCAAATAATCCAGGTATTGAATTTCTGCAATCGGTCGCAGTCCCCTCATAGCTGCTCCAATTCCTTGACCAATAATGGTACATTCCCTAATTCCAGTATCGGTTACCCGTAACACTCCGTACTTATCCTGAAGTCCAACAAATGCCTGATTAACACCCCCAATCAATCCCACATCTTCTCCAAATGCTATGATGGAAGGATCTCTGGATAAAGCGGCGTCAAAACAGGCTTGGAGGACTTGTCTTCCATCAACCAGTTTTACATCATTTGCATATTTTGGCTTAGTGGCTTTAACCTTCAAAGCACTGGAGCTGGACTCACTATATAAATGGGAAGAATACCTGCCGTAGTTCTCATTAGCGGTCCTTTTAATCCAGGCTACAGCTTCTTTTTTAACCGAAATCCGTTCGTTTCGCATAAGACGCAATGCTTTTTTCAGGCACATAGTCACCTCTGACCGCAACGGATTTAGTGTGGTTTCAAATTCCATTTTAAGCTCTGACAGCACATTCTTGTGGCTACTTTGAAGAATGGCTTTATCAAGAATCGCCATGGCTAAATCAAAATCTGGCTTCATTGAGGCGTTAAAGGCCTTCCAGGCGGCATTCTTTGCTGCTTTAGCTGTCACTTTGGCCTCCAACTCGATTTCATCCAGTTCAGCGGCGTAAGCATAATCTTCATCTATCAACCATTCCCTGAATTTCAATAAACAATCGTGTTCCTGTTCCCATTGAAGACGTTCGGTTGATTTATAACGCTCATGAGATCCAGAGGTACTATGTCCCTGTGGTTGAGTTAGTTCAGTAACATGGATCAAAGTAGGCACATGTGATTTTCTGGAAATATTCGCTGCCTCCTGAAAAGTGTTGCATAAAGCAACATAGTCCCATCCCTTGACTTTAAATAATTCCAGGCCCTCTTCTGTCTTTGTTCTTTGATAGCCCTGTAAAATTTTTGATATGTCTCCTTTGGTGGTATGATACTCCTGAGGAACAGAAATCCCGTAGTCATCATCCCAAATAGCCATTACTACGGGTATCTGCAAAACGCCCATGGCATTGACTGCCTCAAGGAACATCCCTTCTGAAGTGGCGGCGTTACCAATGGTCCCAAATACTACCTCATTACCATTTTTTGAGAATTGATTTTGCCCGTGAAGCTGGGGGTTTTGACGGTATAATTTTGAAGCATAACCTAACCCAATGATTCTTGGGATTTGACCTGCTGTAGGTGAAACATCGGAGATAGCATAATTCAGATGCAACAAATCTTTCCAATGTCCTTCATGGTCAAGGGCACGGGTAGCAAAGTGCCCGTTCATTAATCTACCGGCACTGGCTGGATCCGCGTCTACATCAGTATGGGCATATAATTGGGCAAAATGTTGCTCTAAAGTTAGCTCACCTAGTGCAAACATAAAGGTTTGATCCCTGTAGTAGCCCGACCTAAGATCACCCCGACGAAAAGCCTTGGCCATAGCGATCTGGGGTAATTCCTTGCCGTCACCAAATATTCCAAATTTGGCTTTGCCCATAAAAACCTCTTTTCTTCCCAATAAACTTGCCTGCCTGCTCTCACAACAGATGCGATAATCTTGCAACACCTCCTCTATTGCGGTCTTGGTTTTTTTGTATGGATTCGGTACTATTCAATAAAACAGGAATGGTTTACATATAAATTCAGGTCTTCAAAACTACGAAAAAACCCGCTCTTTTCAAAGTTCATATAGTACTGTACCATGTAAGTTACATGCTGATAAAAAATGATATTTATTTCATATATGAGGTATATTTGTTTAGATATTAAGATTTAACTACCATGTTTAGAAGATTAATAATTCTTAGTCTGTTGTGCTTTTTTGGAGGATCTCCTATCTCCTTTTCACAAGCCAAGATCGACTTCCTGGAATCAACCTTCGATTTTGGACAAATAGAAGAAGGAGCTGTAGCTGAGCATGAATTTGTTTTTACCAACAATGGGGACCAGCCGCTGATTCTATCATCAGTAAAGGCTTCCTGCGGTTGTACTACACCCGCTTGGACCAAGAAACCAATCCTGCCGGGAAATCAAGGCCACATCAAAGCCTCCTACAACAGTAAAAATCGGCCTGGTGGATTTCACAAGAGTATTACAGTTACTTCCAACGCTTCCACACCCTCCAAAGTGATCTACATTAAAGGAATTACCGTTAAATCACATCAGTTGAAACCATTGTTTACCGCTGAAGAGCTAAAGAACGCCCCCCGTGCGGAAATCACCCAACAACATCTTCAGCTTGGGAAAGTACAAATCGGGAGTAGTTTACCGGTTAACCTGACCATTCAGAATCAAGGTAAGAGCCCACTGGAGATAAAAGGCATATATTCCAGTTGCCGGTGTATTAGTCTTATGCCCACAAAAAATCTAGTAATTGAGCCCCATTCAAAAGGTGTCTTGGAACTCATTTTCACCCCAACCGATCTAGGAGAATCTACTTACGGCGCCTACATTCTAAGCAATGATTTGATCCAACCAAAATATCAAATCTACCTCACCTCATTGATAGTACCTCAGCAGGATAAATCCAGTTTAGTGAAAGAAGCGCCGGCTAAAATTACCTTTTAGAGCAGGGGAACATGTGAGCGCAGGGGAACAATAGAATATGTGAGCAGTTGAACATGTGAGCATTTGATTTACGATTTAGATTTAGACTGCTTGGAGATTGAGATTTAATTGGTGCTCGGGATTTGGGTTTTAGTGCTTACCAATCAAGAGTAGGTTGCTGGTGCCAATTTCTAATTCCTAATTTAATATATTTGCATCCTGCAAACAATTATTAACCATGATAGTAGGCATACCCAAAGAGGTTAAAAACAACGAAAATCGAGTCGCTCTGACTCCATCGGGCGTCAGAGAATTTATCAAAAATGGTCACCGTGTTTATGTCCAGTCCACCGCTGGAGAGGGCAGCGGTTTTCCAGATGATATGTACCTGGAAGCTGGCGCTGAGACCTTATCAGACATTCAATCCGTTTATCATTCCGCTGATATGATAATGAAGGTGAAGGAACCTGTTGAAAGTGAGTACCCTTTGGTAAAACAAGATCAACTGGTTTTTACCTATTTCCATTTTGCCTCCTACCAACCCCTTACACAAGCTATGATTGACAGTGGCGCGGTATGCCTGGCCTATGAAACTGTCGAAAAAGAAGACAGGTCGCTGCCTCTTTTGGTACCTATGTCTGAAGTAGCTGGTCGTATGGCAATTCAGGAAGGGGCTAAATATTTAGAAAAGCCCCAGGGGGGACGGGGAATTTTGTTGGGGGGTGTTCCTGGCGTAAGACCTGCAAAAGTAATGATCCTTGGAGGTGGTGTAGTGGGTACACAGGCTGCAAAAATGGCTGCCGGATTGGGTGCTGATGTTACCATCATGGACATTAGCCTTCCACGGCTACGCTATCTTGCGGACATAATGCCTGCAAACGTAAATACCTACATGTCTTCAGAATATAATATAAAAGACCTGTTGAATTCCCACGATCTTATTGTGGGGGCAGTATTAATACCTGGCGCCAAGACGCCACACTTGATAACCAGGGACATGCTAAAACTGATGCGCCCAGGCACCGTAATTGTAGATGTGGCAGTAGATCAGGGTGGATGTATTGAAACCTGTAAACCTACCACCCATGAAGATCCTACTTACATCATTGATGGCATTTTGCACTACTGTGTGGCCAATATGCCCGAAGCGGTACCCTACACTTCTACCCTGGCATTGACTAATGCCACGCTGCCTTATGCCCTGAAGTTGGCTAACCAAGGCTGGGAACAGGCTTGTCGCAATAATGCTGAACTCAAAAAGGGACTTAACATTGTAAAAGGAGAGGTGGTTTATAAAGGAGTGGCGGAAGCATTTGACCTACCCTTTGTAACATCAGACCTGGTATAAAAGTAAACCCTTCTTTAAAAATATTTGAGTAACTAAGGTAATTGGAATTTTTTTTCTGTGTAGCCGGGACTGAGTACAAATATACATGTGGCTTAAACAACACTGTCAGCAAATCCTAACCTTAGCATCCTGCTACTCTCCAAAAACCGGTAATTTTGGTTGAAACTGATAGCTGTTTGAACTGTAGTCCATACAACAACAATAGTGCTTAATACCGTTGGTAATCACCAAATATCGGGCCTTAATTGCTTTATTATAAATGGACAACTGATCAAATACTTTACCCGTTAAGGCTACTTGGGTTGATTTACATTCTACTAAAAGGAATGGCCTGGCCTCTCGGTTGTAAACAATAATGTCCGTACGCTTATCCATTTTATTGACCACCAGTCCACTTTCTACTTTAACCAGTGACTTTGGGTAGCCAAGATCATTGACCAGGTAATTTAGAAAATGCTGTCGTACCCACTCTTCCGGGGTCAGCACTACGTATTTCTTTCGGAAACGATCAAATATCCAATTCTGACCTCCCTCGGTTTTAGACTGTACAGGATAATTGGGCAAATTCAACTTGTCCATGAGTGGGTCACCCCGTAGAGCGTGGGAACAATAGATCTGAGATCTGAGATCTGAGATCTGAGATGATAGATTAGTCTATCTTGTTTCGTCGATACGTTCCGGAGTGGCATACATAATCTTCCGGGCATTGGCATCTCTTAGCTGCTGTTGAACGTCAGACACAATACCCATTCTTGCCTCTTTATCAATTTTCAAGCTGATGGTTATTTGATCGCGCTCTACTTCGTCGAGCTGATCCTTCTGTCGCTGAACCCATAACACTATGTCTTTAGGTTCTATAAGCACATCATCTACCTGAATCCTGGGTTCGGAACCAAACTTATTGGTATTCTTAGGTTGACCGATGTAAAGGTGACTTACCAAGGATTTCTTTTGCAATTTACTCAATTGAGTAGCTCTTGGAAGCACCTGTTTCACCAAATGCTCTGTTTCTCTCAGTACGGTGGTTACCATGAAGAAGAACAGCAGCATGAAAATAATATCAGGCAAAGACGCTGTGGGTATATCCGCTGAAGACTTTGATTTCTTTTTGAATTTTGACATATTACCCTCCTACTTTACTTGGTTCCGCGATAGAAATATTTTTGGGGAAGGTAACTTTACCATCTGGGTTATCTTTGCCCCTAGCGGTATTGTATTGCCTTCTCTGTTCCGGGGTTTTATTTGGGGTATTTCGCAACTCACGGAATTCAGCTCCAGTCATCCCAACCCTTTCACCGTACATTTCGTTATATGCAGCATCCAACTGATCCAATATATCAATGAATATCTCATAACTACTACCCCGGTCCGTCTTAAAAGAAACCACCGCTTCCTGGGGGTTATCAGACAATCTGGGGTTGCGACCATTATTTAAAACGAACTCCTTAACCATATTCTTAATCAGTGAGACGTCCTCCAAAGGTTCGTTTTCCACTAGCAACAGATCGGCTGAATTCACCAAAATTTTGAAAATATTACGGTCATTTTTAGTGACGTCTGGTGGCGGTCGATCTGGGTCTGCTTTTGGAGGCAATGTAAATAGAATACCTCTGTCATTGGGAAATGTAGTAGTTACCAGAAAGAATATGAGTAGTAAGAATGCAATGTCCGCCATTGAACCGGCGTTGATCTCATTCTTTCCTCTAAGTGAACTTCGTGCCATTACTTAAATGCTTTGGATACTTCAGTGTATACGATTGCTACAATAGCCCCACCTAAAAGCAGGTACATAGTAGTTAACAAGCCCCCTACAAATTTAGAGATGCCTGGACCAACATCAAAAGTGATGTATCTGGGCAGTACTTCGTCACTGGAGATTGCATATGAAATCCCAAAGATTGCAAACACTACTCCCAGGCCAATAGCTGTTCCAACCAGTGCTTTGGGATCGTCAATCGCTTTGATCAATGGAAGCACAATTACACAAATTACAGCAATTCCAACCAGTATGTAAGCGAATATAAGAGCAAAATTTATTAATCCTGATTCCATTTTAGTTATTTAATTTTTATGCTTTACCAACATATCAACCAATGAAATAGACGCATCTTCCATGCTATTAACCAAACCGTCTATTTTAGAAACGCAATAGTTATAGAACAATTGCAGGATTACCGCAACTATCAATCCGGCCACCGTGGTTAACAAGGCTTGCTTAATACCAGATGCCACCAGTGACGGAGAAATGTCTCCCGCTGCTTCAATGGCGTCAAATGCGGCGATCATACCCAGTACTGTTCCCATGAAACCAAGCATAGGGGCCAAGGCAATAAAAAGCTGGACCCATACCAGGTTTTTTTCCAGTCTACCCATTTCCACAGAACCATACGAAATAATGGATTTCTCAACCATTTCTATCCCTTCTGACATGCGCATTAACCCCTGAGTAAATATAGATGCTACCGGGCCCTTGGTGCTCTTAGTGACTTCTTTAGCAGCTTCCACCCCTCCCGATGAGAGAGCATCTTCAACCCTATTTAGCAATTTGGTGGTATTGGTGGTAGCCAGATTTAAGGTAATAATTCTTTCAATTGCTATTGCTAGCCCTAAAATAAGACAGAGTAATACAACACCCATAAACACCCAACCTCCTTCAATAAATTTTTCCTTCACATTTTGATGGAAGGTATTTCCATCATTGGGAGCTACCATTTCGGTAGAGGCGTCTGAGTCCTGAGCATAGCTATACTCTGAGTAGCCCAAGGTTAGAAACCCGGTAAGCAATAGTAATGCGAACAACTTTTTCATAGTTTCAATTTTAATCTTCAGTAAGTTATTAACTAATTAATTTAAGTTTAACGTCCATCCCTGAGAAGCGGAGAGGAAGGGATTCGAACCCCCGGTACCCTTGTGGGGCACACTCACTTTCCAGGCGAGCACCATCGACCACTCGGTCACCTCTCCCTTTTTCAAGCAATAGACACAAATAAATTAATAAAAATCTCCTTATGCAAATTTTAAAGTATTTTTTCAGTGACTCATTTCATCTCTCAATGGGGTGGTTAAAGAGCTACTGATTTGCTCAAATTGGGTATGGTATTTTTATAGCATGATGATTCATGAGGACTTTTTGAACAGTTCCCCTGCATGCTCAGTGGTTATTTCCTCCACCTCCTCCGGGGGTTTATCATATATGTCCCCAAGTTTGTTTAATATGTGGGGCAGGTATCCTGGCTCATTTCGCTTTCCCCGGTGAGGTACAGGAGCCAAGTATGGACTATCCGTCTCCATCACCAAATGCTCCAATGGAATATCTTTCAGTGTTTGGTCCAAACCAGAATTCTTAAAAGTAACAACCCCTCCAATACCCAACTTAAAACCTAGTGCTATTATCCTATCTGCCTGTTGCTGGTTTCCTGTGAAGCAATGGAACACTCCTGTAGTGTCTGGCTGGGCCAGTGGTTCTAAGAGATCAAGTGTTTGGTCCAGTGATTCCCGGCAGTGGATAACCAATGGCATCTTTTTGTCATTGGCCCAGTTCACCTGAATTCTAAAAGCCTCTTGTTGATATATAAGTGTGGTTGTGTCCCAATACAAATCAATCCCGATTTCACCTATCGCAGCAAAGGTCCTTTGGTCCAACCATTTTTCCACCAGGTATAACTCTTTTTCAAAATTCTTCTTGACCGAACATGGATGCAGGCCCATCATGGCCGTGCAATAATCTCTGTATTGCTCTTCCACTTCAAACATATCATCAATAGTACTGCTGTCGATGTTGGGCATGAACACATGATCCACTCCCAATTCTCTGGAACGATTGATAACCTCTTCCAAATCCTTGTTGAACTGTTCCAGGTATATATGAGCATGTGTATCAATCATTAGTAATTTCTTCCTTTCCAGTTAATGTGAGTAGAAAACAAGTACCGTATCAGTCCAATGGTTGTTATCAGGCATGAAAACACTTCAAAGCAAATAAAGTGCTTAACATGTATTTCACCATCCAGATGACGGGCCACCCTGCTAACAAAAATCCCATCTATTAAGGCTTTTGACAAATATATTATCATTGCCGTGGTCGGCTGGTACCAGGCAATGACTATTATAAAAAACAAAAATAAGGTTCTTAACAACAGCAACAAAACCACGAATTTTGGTAACCTAAAAGCTCCGTAGATCCATCTGGTACGCTGTGAAATTAGCGAAGCCCAGTTGGCTTGAGCTTCGATTACCGCTGTGGCTCCGGGGGTCAAAACACTCTTGATGGAAAATCCGCTATTGCGGGCTGCTATCACCATCCCGATGTCTTCGGTAAGTGAGTATGGGATTTTATGATAACCTCCAATTGCCTGGCAGACCGCACGGGTTATCATCATATTGGTACCACTGACTGCCAGAGTTTTAAACCTGCTTCCCGCCACAAACAGCAATCCCTGGGCAATCAGCCAATCGATATTCTGTAAACCACTCCACAGATTATGTACTCTTACTACCGTACTTCCACCAATGACCCCTGTGTTATTCGTATGATATGGTAATAAAGCGTTGATCCAGCTTTTAGGAACGCTGACATCTGCATCAGTTATAAAATAAACTGGGGTATTGCAATGGGGAATTAACTGGGCCAGTACATTTGCTTTTGCCTTTAAACCAGCAATATCCTTTTCTATGGAAATAATCTTAAATCGACTATCATTTCCTATCTCCTGTTCCAATAACTGTCTTGTGCGGTCTTCCGATCGATCCTCACCGATCATAATCTCAATTTTTTCTAACGGGTAGTCCAACAACTTGATACACGATACCAGTCCTTTAACATTTACCGCCTCATTACGCATTGGAATTAATACTGAAACACATGGTAATTCTGATACTTTATTTGCCATTTTCGAAGGGGTCTTCCACAAGATCAAGGCTGTAAAGTCCAGAAGAACAGCTAACAACACCAACATGATCAATACTGCCAACATCATAGTCCCTGAAATGAATACCCAAGTTTACTAAAGTGTTCCAAAAACCTTGGAAGTACTACCTTTAACTTTTGTGCGGTTTTAACGCTGTCATGAAAGAGCACAATGGAACCATTTTTAGTATATTGAATGGTCTTTTCCAAACATGTAGTAGGATCGATTTTTTCACTAAAATCACCAGAAAGTACATCCCACATAACAATTTCATATTCCTTGATAAGTGTAAGCCATTGCTTTCTCTTCAGGCGTCCATAGGGTGGTCTCATTAGGGGCTTGGTCTCAATTTTCAGGTGCGGGTAAAGGGCTTTATGACATTTTGCAACATCTTTCAAAAAGGTATTGGTGGAGGTACGCCAGCCATTCAAATGATGATAAGTATGATTTCCCACACTATGACCTGCGTCCAAAACCTGGTGAAAGACTTCCGGGTGCATGGAAATGTTTTCTCCCACACAAAAGAAAGTAGCATGCGCTTCAAACTGTCGAAGATAGCTCAGAACCAAAGGGGTTGCTGTAGGTACCGGACCATCATCAAAGGTCAGGTAAATGATTTTCTTATTGCGAGATTTTTGCCAGGAAAAGTTTGGAAAGGCTAACTGTAACAATGAGGGTGTATGGTGCAAGAATATACTTCTCACTTATCTGCTAAAACTTTACACGACAAAAGGGTGATGTCGTCGTTATAGGTATTTTGTCCCCTGAATTTATCAAGATCTTTTAACAGTTTTTCATTAATTTTTTCAAGTGAATCATCAATATTTTCCACCAACACTTCGGTTACTTTCTCCAACCCAAAAGGTTCTCCATCCTCGCTGAATGTTTCAGTAAGACCATCGGTGTAGGCAAAAAACACAAACTCAAAATCATATACCACTTTACCAACTTTCAAAAATGGCAAGGGTTCAAAACTACCTAAGATGGTAGTCCCCAATTCAAGAAGCTGAGGTTTTCCACTGTCAACAATCAATAATGGTGGATTGTGTCCGGCGTTTACATAATTCAACTCTTTCTTTGACCGGTCCACGATAGCCAAAAAAAAGGTAATGAAATTCTCGCCTCTGGCATTTCTAACCGTTTGGTGATTTAATTCCGTTACTATCTCTCTTAGATTTGAAGTATGCCGGATCAGGGTACGCAGTGCTGCCTGAAAGTTCGACATTAACAGTGCTGCTGGTACACCTTTACCGGATACGTCTGCAATGCACAGGACAAACTGGTGTTCATTGATCTCAATATAATCATAGTAATCCCCTCCTACATCCTGATGCGGCAGATAAAGAGCAGAAACTTTCAAATACTGACTCTGAGGAAGTGTTTCGGGAAAGAGTAACTGTTGAACGCCACGGGCAATTTCCATTTCCTTTCGAAATGCTTCTTGTTCCAGTTGTTTACGTGCCAATCTCTTATTTTCAATGGCCACCAGGATGATGTTGCTCAAGGTTTGAATGAAGCTGGTATCAGGGTCGAACTGATCATCTTTTTCTTCACTTACTATTCCGCCTACAAATACAAAAGCCAATACTTCGTGCTTGTGCATGACCGGAACTACCAGGTCAAATACCTTGAACTTGCTGTTTGAATGATCAAGTTCAATAAGTTGCAATTCCTTTAACTTCAAAAATGACTTATCCAAAGTCATGGGAAGAAAATCCACATTGGTGCCGTAGTTGACCTTGCAGACCCAATCCTCATCTTTTACATACAAAGCCAACTTGTTTATGCGCAAATTGGCCCGAAGTATAAACCCATAAATCTTATACAAAGAAACCTCAGGTAGATTATTATTTATCGCCTGGGTAATCTCAAGTAAAGCGTTGAGTTCAAGTTCCTTTAAATCAAATTGATTTTGTAGTGAATTCAACTCCATAACATTCCACTCATTTTGCTAAATACTTCCTGTTTTTCCAATTAAAGCCGGTGAATTGTACCGCGACCCCCACAAAAATGGCATAAAATGAATATAATAATTGCATGAAAAAAAAACCATGGTAAACCTATCCTTTTTCCAAAAAAATTAAGCACTGGATATACGAAGAGACACTCCATGAAGATTTTGACCACTAATTGTGCCGTGAAGATCTGCCATGAATACCACCCCAATACAGTCATTACCAGAGAAGCAATAAAGGCCAGGTGAAACAAAAAAACATAAAGCGCCAATGCCCGGGTAGTTTTTGACTTGTGCGCCTTCCATTTCCCACTCCACCTTATTCGTTGATTAACAAACTCCTTCCAAGAATCAGGAGGGTTGGTTCGAACAATTGAATGATTATGTTTGATAAAGCCTACCTGGTGGGGATACTGGTTAAAAATTTTATACAGCAAAAATTCATCATCTCCTGACACCACCTGTTCGTATCCCCGATAACCTTCTACCTGTTCGAATGCCTCTTTGAAAAAAGCCAGGTTTGCTCCATTACACATATTAGGAAATCCCCGGTGCAAAGAGACCGCACCTACCCCGACCAGGCTGGCTAATTCAATGTCCAGTGTTGGCGATAAGAAGCCTTGTTGATGGTATGCAACGGGACCACAGGCCATCACCAGATCATTTGTTTGCATGGCGCCAATAAAAGAGCTCAACCACTCCGGGTGGAATTGACAGTCGGCGTCTGTGGTCACAATCATGGAAAATTCTGCGGTCTCAATTGCTGCTGTAAGGGCCCTTTTTTTATATGATCCCTGAAAATTTACAGGCTCTTCTAAGGTAAACCATTTAAAATTGCTTTTCCCGACTGTATTGACTTGAAGTAATTCCACTGTACGGTCCTCAGAAGCATCATTTACTAAAATGATCTCTAACTTTTCCTTGGGATATTGCAGCGCATCTAATGACCTGATCAGTGCCTCTATATTTTTTTCTTCATTACGGACAGGAATCACCACGGTCACTCCAGGCAGGCTGTTGCTGTCCCCGGTTTCAGGATTACCTGGAATATTATACCAAGACCTTCTGGCCAAGGCCAATAATACTAGGTAAATCATCAACAGCAGACTATATACTATTTCCATCTGACTCTATCCTTTTCGGTTACCCTGGCTACTTTTTTAGAACGCCTAATATAACTATCTTGCATGGATGTCAAAAGGACAAAAAGTGGTCAGGGAAAAGGTCATTCTGGGAGTTGATCCCGGTACCAGTGTAACGGGTTATGGGGTGATTATGGTAAACGGCAAGCAATTGAAGCTTCTTCAGTACGGAGTCATTCACTTAAGCAAATATAGCAACCACGAGATCAAACTAAAGAAAATATTTGAAAGGATGTTGAGCCTAATTTCCGACTACTCACCTGATGAAATTGCCCTGGAAGCCCCATTCTATGGAAAGAATATCCAATCGATGTTAAAGCTTGGACGTGCACAGGGTGTAGCCATGGCAGCGGCACTCAGCAGGCAAATCCCCGTTGTGGAATATGCCCCCAAAAAGGTAAAGATGTCTGTTACAGGCAACGGCAACGCCTCCAAAGAACAAGTGGCCTACATGCTTTCCAGCCTGCTATCTTTTAATGTGGCAGACAAACTACTGGATGCCACCGATGCCCTGGCAGTAGCAGTGTGCCACCATTTTCAAAATGAAAAACCTCGAGGGTCTGTCAAAAATTGGAAAACATTTTTGAAAGAAAACCCGCACCGGGTTAAATAAACTTGTAAGGAACGCCGAATATCGAACGTCGAACACCGAAAGGATCGCCGAATATCGAACGCCAACAAGAAACGCCCAAGTTAACTGTAGAAGGAACTCAGAACTTGGACATTACTTATTCGATGTTCGGCGTTCGGCGTTTATCTAACCCACTATTTCATTTCGGATGCGCTCTGCGACGGACGCTAATTCCTCGGGCGTTGGATTTAACTTCGGGCGGCTAAAATTTATATCCTCCATGCTGTTCATGGGAATAAGGTGGATATGACAGTGCGGCACCTCTAAACCTATGACTGCAACTCCAATGCGCTGGCACGGAATTGCTTTTTTCAAACCCTTGGCCACTCGTTTGCTGAATTGTTGCAACGCAACAAATGAGTGGTCTTCTAAATCAAATAGATAATCTATCTCTGTTTTGGGTACTACCAGGGTATGGCCGAGAACCAAAGGGTTAATGTCCAAAAAAGCTATGTTATTTTCATCCTCAGCCACAATCTGACCAGGTATCTCTCTGTTTATGATCCGGGTAAAAATACTGGGCATTACATTCCTATTTCAAGGATCTTGAATTCCAATTTTCCACCTGGCGCTGCTACTACGGCTTTTTCCCCCACCTTCTTTCCCAACAGCCCCTTTCCTATAGGGGACTTCACGGATATTTTTTCTGCTTTCAGATCCGCCTCTTCTTCTGACACAATAGTATAGGATAATTCCATCCCATTTTTTGTGTTCTTTATTTTCACTTTTGATAAGATAGACACCTGAGAAGTATCAATCTTAGTTTGGTCAATCACTCGCGCGTTGCCTACAACAGCTCCAAGTTTGGCTATTTTCAATTCCAAAAGTCCCTGGGCATCTTTGGCCGCATCGTACTCAGCGTTTTCACTGAGATCTCCTTTGTCTCTGGCCTCGGCTATCTGCTTGGCGATATCAGATCTTCCTTTAGTTTTGAGTTCATTCAATTCATTCTTGAGTTTACTTAAACCTGCTTCTGTGTAATATGAAATTTCGAACATCTAGATTAGGATTATATTTAATAAAATACGGCTTCATGAAGAAACCGCCAGACTACTTTATATCCATTAATGATTTATTAAATATACTATAAAATGTTAATAAATACAGAACAATCAAATCTACTTGATCAGCAGATTTTTCTGTAAGAGAATGCCAGACCTGGCCTTGTTGAAGTGGATGTCATTAATTGAAATTGAGGGCTTCCTTACCCATAAGTTCGGGATATTGCGACATTAACTTATCCATGATCTCCTTATCGAATTTTGCTAAAAACAATGTCTTTGCACTGGCCAGGTTTTCAAGATCAAGTCCCTGTATTCCCCTCAAATCTGCTTTGTACAGATTGGCGTTATTAAAATTTGCACCTGTCACATGGCACCCGTTCAGCTTTGCCTCCATTAAAAAAGCATTGGTGAAATCGGTTTTGATTAGAAAAGCATTTTCAAAATTTGCCTTGATTAGTACCGCGTCTTTAAAATTGGCGCCGCTGGCAAATGAATTACTTAAATTTGCCTGGTTGAGTTGGGCGTTCTCTAACTTGGTCTGATTCAACCTGGCCCGTTCCAAATTACTTCCTACAAGATTCGCACTGCTCAAATTGCTGCTGTTCAAATTAGCCTCAGTAAGATTAACATAACTTAAATTTGTTTTTGCCAAATAGCAATTGACCAGGTTGATACTGTATATTTTATTCTGATTTAGTCTTTTTATATTACCGACGGTTCGGAAGGCCGCTTCATCGGACTCCCACAACCGAAAATCATCTATCTCATCCAGATAGGTCTTGATCCTACGGCGCTCTTCTCCTATTTTATTGAGCCAAAAAATTAAAATACCAATAACCGCCACATCAAACAACATCCCATGGGCTTCAACCAGGATTTGAGGAAAAAAAACATCAAATCGATTGAGGTAGTGAGGGAGACTAAAAGTGACTACCACCAGAGAAAGTCCAAACAATACCAGGAACGAGGTAAGTAAGGGCTTTTCCAGGATGTACTGGGTTAACCTGGTAAAATTCTTGATCAACTTAAATTTAACTTAGGCTCTAAAAAAATCAGGATATAAATATAGAGGTATACAACACCTATTACCCAACCATTATAGTTGGAAACCTTACAGGTTATAAAACCAACAATAGATAGATCAATCTATTAATCCTGCAGCTTGTAGACGCTTGATCTTGTTTACCAACACATCGTTGATCCGCTTATAGGATTCAATGCTCCAACCCGCCACGTGAGGGGTTAGGAGTACTAAAGGAGAAGATATTAGATAATTATAGATATCACTCTGATTATGTGATAGTTGAATAAATGGTTCTTTTTCAAATACGTCAAGGCCTACAGCCAGGATTTTATCTTCTTTGATCAGTTGTACCAAGTCCTTTAAAGGCAAGATTTCTCCCCGGGCGGTATTTAACAGTATTATGGGCTTTTTAAACTGCTGAAAAAATGAATAATTGTAATATCCCTTGGTTTCAGGTGACAATGGTACATGCAAACTAACGATATCACATTTATCATACAGTTCATTGATTGATACACGCTGGTATATTGTTGATTCTTTTTCTGGTAAATACTTGTCATACCCCAACACCGTGCAGCCAAAATTCTGCAGTCGTTTACCAAAAGCATTGCCCATATTGCCACAGCCTATGATTCCAACAGTTTTTCCTGCAAGTTCGGTGCCTCTGAATCCTTCGCGGTCCCAATGTCCCATCCGCACTGAATTATTTGCCTCAGAAATACGATGTAGCATGCTTAACAACATACCCACTACATGCTCTCCCAGCGTATCGCGATTGCCTTCTGGCGCATTAATAATGTGTATGCCGCGTTGTCGGATGGCGTCCTCCTCTAAATTGTCCACACCTGCACCTGCTCTGGCGACAAACTGGAGCTTGGTGGTATTCTCTAGCAGGTCCCGGTCTATAACCGTCTTGCTGCGAACGATCAGGCCTTGATATTTACCAATAATTTTTTCTAGTTGTTGTCTATTGATCTCCGGTTGGTAGTCAATGTGGTATTCCAGAGATTCCAGTTGAGGAATAATGCTCGGATGCATTTGATCGATTATGACAATAGCTGACATCTACTTCAGATCATAAAGAATACAGCAGGTGAGCCACACCAAAGTACACGGCTAGTCCCAACAGGTCATTGGCAGTAGTAATAAATGGTCCCGAAGCAAGCGCCGGATTAATGCCATATTTGTCCAACAGCAGCGGTGTAGTGGTACCCATAAACGAGGACAATAGAACCACGCATAAAAGGGACAAGGCTACGATAAGCGCTAATTTCAGTCCGCTTCCCATCAAAAGCTGAACACCCAAAAATACTAGTGCAGCCAACAACAGTCCGTTAACGATGGCCACCCAGAATACTTTCCACAAACGCGTATAGGTAGTCTTTGAAAAAGCAGATTTATTAGCCAAACCTTGTACCACCAGTGATGACGATTGAATACCAACATTGCCTCCTGTTGCCATAATAAGAGGTATAAAAAATGTCAAGGTCAGGGTTATATTTTCTTCGAAAGCCTCCATGAATAGGGCGCCCAACAGACCACCCAACATACCAATCACCAACCAGGGTAATCTAGCACGGGTTAACACCCAAACGCTGTCGTCTTCTTCAACATCTTCTGAAATCCCTGCCATGAGCTGACGCTCCTGTTCCGCCAGCTCGGTGATCACATCAACGATATCATCGATGGTTATTCGGCCCACCAATCTACCTTGCCGGTTAACTACTGGCAGCGCCTCCAGATCATACTTTCTCATGATGCTTGCAATCTCCTCTTCCTCCCTATAAGTTTCCACAGATATGACTTCGCGGTCATAGATGGATGACAATTTAACATGATCTTCAGCCAACACAATTTTCTTAAGAGACACCCTGCCAACCAGTTTATCCAAATCGTCCACTACATACACAGCGTAAACTTTCTGGACATTCTCAGCCTGACGGCGTATCTCTTCAATGGTCTTGCCAATACTCCAGTTGACATTGGCCTTGATAAGCTCTTTTGCCATAAGGCCGCCCGCACAATCCTCGTCATAACGAAGTAATTCAAGTACATATGCCGCTTTTTCCTCATTTTCAACCCCTTCAATTACCTCCTCTCGAATTTTAATGGGCAATTCATTAATGATATCAGCGCCATCATCACTATCTAACTCATTTATGAATTTGGATATTTCCATTGGAGTGAACTCCTGTAAGAATTTGCTTCGTACATCGGCATCTAAACTATTAATTATTTCTGCCCTGGTTTCCAGTTGCAGTAAATCCAGGACGTACTTACTTTGGGAACTGGTAAATTCATGTAACAGGGAGGTGACGTCAATGGGATTGATCCCATTGAGGCTTTCTTGAATAAATGACGCATCCTGGGTTTCAATGGCCGCATCAAAACGTTCCAAAAACTCTTTGGATAACTCAAATCTATCTACAGATTCCAAAATGGTGTGATTGTTTTTGTTAGCGTCACGTAGTCATCAACGGCCAATTGTTCAGCCCTTAGATCCAGAAGTTTTAAGCCCCGGATTTCTTGCGGCAAATTAAATGCTTTTAAGGCGTTGCGCAAAGTTTTTCTCCTATTTTGAAACCCACGTTTAACCAAGGTTCTAAAAATCCGTTCATCGCAATCCAATTGCGGGTTTCCCAGAGTCTGTAACCTGATTACAGCTGAGTGAACCTTTGGCTTGGGGTGAAAACATTCAGGCGGGACCTCGAATAAATACTCCAATTGATAGTAAGCCTGAAGGAACACACTCAAAATTCCGTATGCCCGGTTACCTGGAGGTGAAACCAGTCGCTGGGCTACTTCTCTTTGGAGCATACAAACCACCTCGGGAACATGCTCTCTCAGTTCCAGTATTCTAAACAATATTTGTGAGGAAATATTATAAGGGAAATTACCGATCACTGCGAACGGCGCCGATAATATAGAGCGGGCATCCCAATTCAAGAAATCTCCTTGAATTAATCTTTCCGATCCGCTTGGAAATTCCCTTTTTAGGTATTGTATGGATTCACTATCCAGATCAATCATCCAAGTGTTCCATTTGGGATTTTGGAGAAGGTATCTAGTTAAAACTCCTGTACCCGGTCCTATCTCCAAAACTTGCTGGTAATCGCCAAATCCGGTAAGTGATTCGGTTATCTTGCCAGCAACAGCCTGGTCTCTCAGGAAATGCTGCCCTAAGTACTTCTTTGGCCTAACCATTCCTCAATGTTGATAAAAATAATCTTAACTTGTGCAGCAATCTACGATATTCAGCCTCAAGGACAAGTGAGATTATTTTAGCAAATATGGACAAAAAGGTGCCTTTAATAGGGGTTTCTCTAGGAGATATTAACGGGGTTGGGCCTGAGGTGATCATTAAGACTTTCTCAGATTCAAGGTTGCTGAAACTACTAACACCAGTGGTTTATGGCAGCGGAAAAATCATTTCGTATTATCGGAAGATTCTGACTGCGGACAGTTTTAACTACAATCAGATCCGGGAGCTTAATCAAGCAAAATCCGAGACCATGAATGTTTTAAATTGTTGGGATGAAAGTGTCACCATCAAACCTGGAACTGCAACCAAAGAAGCCGGTTCGTACGCGCTCCGCAGCCTGGAAATGGCCACCAGCGATTTACTTGAACAGAAACTGGACGGGCTGGTTACAGGACCAATTAATAAAAAAACCATTCAACACGAGTCTTTTGATTTTCCAGGTCATACGGAGTATTTGATACAACGTAGTGGCGCAAAAAGAGGATTGATGCTAATGATCAGTGAAAATCTCAGAATTGGTGTAGTTACAGGACACATTCCACTAAAAGACGTGGCGAAAAATATAACCAGGGAGCTGGTTTCTGATAAATTGGAAATTCTGGAAGATTCCTTAAAGCTTGATTTTGGGATTGAAAAACCGAAAATCGCCATTCTGTGCCTGAATCCGCATTCGGGTGATGAAGGATTATTGGGTACTGAAGAACAGGAACTTATTGTTCCATTAATAGAGGAGCTGAAAAATCGAGGGAAACTAGTGTTTGGACCCTTTCCTGCGGATGGATTCTTTGGTTCCAAATCATTTCTAAAATATGACGCAGTACTAGCCATGTATCACGATCAGGGGTTGATACCATTTAAGTCCTTGTCATTTGGAAGTGGGGTAAATTATACAGCCGGACTGCAGGTAATTCGCACCAGCCCCGATCACGGCACTGCCTACCCCATTGCCGGTAAAAATATAGCCGATGAAAGTTCCTTTAGGGCGGCATTATTTGTAAATCTTGACCTGATCAAGCATCGGAGTGAATATCGAACGCCGAATGCCGAATTGAATGTTGAATGTTGAACGCCGAAGTGAAGATCGAACGCCGGATGTCGAAAGTCGAACACTGGACCTACCAGGGCTTATAAACTATATAGTTTATATATAGATTACTATATAGTTTTTAGTTATCGTCATGAAATGCAACAAAAGCATCTCGGATGCCAATTCACAATTGGTAATTCCTAATTTCAAGTTTCTAATTTAACCTGTGTTTATTCCGATATTCAATTAAATTTTTAACTTTGCAACTTGGTTTCGGGGAAGGATATGAAGAAATTCGTTATCGATATCTATAAAATACGTAACAAGCTTCATCAATTCGAATTTGAAGTGGATGAAATGTTCTTTAACAGCTTGGATCAAGAACTGGTCAAGAGCGGAAAGCTGAAGGCCAAAATCGGTCTTGAAAAGAACGATTCCTTTATTGGTATGGATATAGACATAGAGGGGACCGTGGAGCTAGTTTGCGACCGTAGCTTAGATTCCTATCATCATCCCATTAAGGAACATCGGAAAGTAATTTTTAAATACGGTGATCAGGAACAAGAACTGGACCACGATGTGGTGATGATCACCAACGATACCCAACAACTCGATGTTGGTCAATACATTTTTGAATTTGTAGGGTTGGCGGTACCAATGAAAAAATTGCACCCAAGGTTTGAAGAGGAAGACGATGAATTCGGATCGTTGGTGTATAGTTCCAGTGCAGAAGGAGATAATGGAGTAGAAACCGAGACCGATCCCCGATGGGGGAAACTGAATGAGTTAAAAACGAACTAAAGAATTTAAAAATAACCAAATGGCACACCCTAAAAGAAAAATCTCAAAGTCCAGAAGAGACAAAAGGAGAACGCATTACAAAAGCACTGCCGCTACTTTTATGGAATGTTCCAATTGTGGAGCCCCGGTACTTTTGCACCGAGTTTGCACTGAGTGCGGTTATTACCGTGGAAAGCTTGCTATTGAAAAGGATATAGCTGTCTAGTTCTATGAAGATCGCTTTGGATGTAGTAGGGGGCGACTATGCACCTGATTCTACTATTGAAGGGGTTAAACTGGCTTTACCAGAGCTTCCGCAAGAAGTTTCAATAGTATTAATCGGGCCTGAAGCTTTGATTAATGCTAAGCTGGAACAATTTAACATTGACCCCAACCGGGTAGAGATTTCTATAGCGGAGGAGAAAATTGATATGGGGGAACACCCCACCAAGGCACTAAGTCAGAAGCCTTTAGCTTCCATTCCTGTTGGCTATCGTCTGTTAAAAAGTGGAGCAGTACAGGCCTTTTGCAGCGCTGGCAATACCGGAGCTATGCACGTGGGAGCCATGTTCTCCATAAAGACCATTACAGGTATTATTAGACCGGGGATTGCGGGTTTTGCCCCTAAGGAAAAGGGTGGGTTGGGAGTAATCATGGATGTAGGAGCCAATGCCGACTGTAAGCCTGATGTTTTATTGCAATTCGGAGAGATCGCTGCCATCTATTCAGAACACGTTTTGAAAATCGTTAAACCAAAGGTTGGCCTGATGAGTTTGGGAACAGAAGAAACAAAGGGCACCCTGTTAACTCAGGCGGCCTATCAACTCTTCAAAATCAACACCAAGATCAATTTCATAGGTAATATTGAGGGTTATGACATATTCAATGACAAAGCCGATGTCATTGTATGTGATGGTTTTACCGGTAATGTAATACTTAAATTGGCAGAATCAATATACTCGATATTACAAAAGAAGTCCTATTCAGATCCATTTTTTGATCAATTTAATTATGAGACTATTGGAGGCAGCCCTATTTTAGGAGTCAATGGGAACGTGATTATCGGCCATGGCGTTTCCTCTGCGAATGCCATAAAAAATATGCTGCTACAAGCCAAACAAATGGTACAATCCCAAGTCCACCAAAAAATAGAAGAAAGTCTTCTAGACTAGTTAAGAGGAATTATGAAGAAAATTAATGCTAAGATCAGTGGTGTCCATGGATATGTCCCAGACTACGTGCTTACCAACGCTGAACTCGAAACCATGGTTGATACTTCTGATGAGTGGATTACCACACGCACTGGTATAAAAGAACGGCGCCTGCTAAAAGGCGAGGACCAGGGTACTTCGGTTATTGGAATTGAAGCAGTAAAAGGGTTACTAGACAAAACCAATATAGATCCAGGTGAGATCGATTTGATAATTTGTGCTACCTGTACTCCTGATATGCCATTTCCTTCGACCGCCAATATTATTGCTGCTGCTGTGGGCGCTGTTAATTCCTTTAGCTATGACCTTCAGGCTGCCTGTTCCGGGTTTCTTTATGGACTAAGCACAGGTGCTCAGTTCATAGAGTCAGGTACTTATAAAAAAGTAGTGGTTATTGGCGCTGACAAAATGTCTTCGATCATTGACTATACAGATCGCAGTACCTGCATAATCTTTGGCGATGGTGGAGGCGCTGTACTTTTAGAGGCAAGTGATGAGCCTGTGGGGATTATAGACTCTATATTAAGGTCAGATGGTTCAGGCGTACCTTTTCTGCATATGAAAGCGGGTGGTAGCCAACGTCCTGCCAGTCACCAAACAATAGATGCCCGGGAACACTTTGTTTTCCAAGAAGGAGCTACAGTATTTAAATTTGCTGTAAAGAACATGGCCGATATTTCAGTAGAGATTATGGACAGAAATAATCTAACCGCCGACGAAATCTCCTGGTTGGTCCCGCATCAGGCAAACATGAGGATTATTAATGCAACGGCCAATCGCATGGGTATAGGATCAGAAAAAGTTATGAACAACATTAGCAAATACGGAAATACCACCGCAGGTACCATACCGTTATGTTTGTGGGACTACGAACATCTATTAAAGAAGGGTGACAATATTATACTGGCAGCATTTGGAGGGGGATTTACCTGGGGAGCTACCTATTTAAAATGGGCTTATAATGGCCAGGATTAGATTGTTTTTATATATTTGATTTGTAAATTACATTAAATTACCTGCTAATGGCAAGCACTGCTGACTTTAAAAACGGGTTGTGTATAGAGTTTAATAACGACCTGTACACTATTGTAGAGTTCCAGCATGTAAAACCAGGTAAAGGTCCTGCTTTTGTCCGAACCAAACTCAAGAATATTAATACGGGCAAAGTAGTGGATAATACATTTACAGCAGGTGTAAAAGTGATCACTGCCCGTATTGAAAGAAGGCCCCATCAATTCTTATATAAGGATGATATCGGCTACAATTTTATGGATAGCAAAACATTCGAACAAATAAACCTACAGGAAGAACAGATCTCAGGTGCCCGGTTCCTTAAAGACGGCCAGGAAGTGGAAATTATCTATCACGATGAAACTGAAACCCCCCTAAGTGTTGAACTTCCGTCATTTGTAATTCTCAATATTACCTACACCGAGCCTGGCCTTAGAGGCGATACTGCCACAAATGCTACAAAACCTGCTACCTTAGAAACTGGTGCCGAAGTACAAGTACCCTTGTTTATTGATCAAGGAGAAACCATCAAAGTGGACACCCGGACTAATTCTTATTCCGAACGAGTAAAATTATAAAAATGAAAGCCAAAGAAATTCAAGAATTGATTGATTTTATTTCCAAGTCCGGATTGGACGAGGTAAATATCGAAACCGAAGAGTTTAAGATAAAAGTCAAAAAGAATTCTGAAGTCAAGCATAAGATCATCGAATCCAGCTCTGGGCCTGTATCGACACCTCAGAACCCGCCGGTTTCATCTGGAGAAGAAAATGGAGCTACCTCATTCATCGAAACACCAGCTACTGAAAGTAATTTGAATGGCTATATGGAGATAAAATCCCCAATGATAGGAACATTCTATCGCTCTTCAAATCCTGATGATGAGCCATTTATATCTGTGGGTGACAGAATTACCGTTGGGCAAACAGTGTGCATAGTTGAGGCAATGAAATTATTCAATGAAATCGAATCTGAAATAGCTGGAACGGTAGTAAAAGTATTAGTTGACAATTCATCTCCTGTGGAATACGATCAACCACTATTCCTGATTGACCCTGTATAACGCACTACCTGTATAACGTACTAATTGAAATGACAAATTAACGCTCCGTGTTTAAAAAAATTTTAATTGCCAACAGAGGGGAGATTGCCCTTAGAGTCATTCGGACCTGTAAGGAAATGGGTATTCGGACCATTGCAGTGTACTCCACTGCTGATAAAGAAAGTTTGCATGTGCGGTTTGCAGGCGAAGCAGTGTGCATTGGTCCCCCACCGAGCGTTGATTCTTATCTAAATATCCCAAAAATTATTGCCGCAGCGGAAATAACCAATGCTGATGCTATCCATCCTGGCTATGGATTTTTGGCAGAGAATGCTGAGTTCTCTCAGGTTTGTCAGGACTACAATATTAAATTTATTGGGGCCTCACCTGATATGATTAACAAGATGGGTGACAAAGCCACCGCAAAAGATACCATGAAAAAAGCTGGCGTGCCCACTATTCCTGGTTCTGATGGTCTACTGTCCAATGTAAAAGAGGGATTACGAATTGCCAAGCGTATTAAGTATCCAGTCATTTTAAAGGCCACAGCAGGTGGAGGCGGTAGAGGTATGCGCATTGTAAAAAGCCCGGAGGAGTTTCAAAAAGCCTGGGATGATGCCAGACAGGAATCAAGTGCGGCATTCGGAAATGATGGACTGTACCTGGAAAAGTTTATCGAGGAGCCAAGGCATATTGAAATACAAATTGTGGGGGACAGCAAAGGGAAAGCCTGCCACCTTAGTGAAAGAGATTGCTCAATTCAACGCAGGCACCAGAAACTGGTAGAAGAATCCCCTTCTCCTATTTTAAGCGATGTTTTGAGAGAAAAAATGGGTAAAGCGGCAGTAGCCGGCGCCGAGGCCATTGGATACGAAGGAGCTGGCACCGTAGAGTTTTTAGTGGACAAGAGGGGGAACTTCTTTTTTATGGAGATGAATACTCGAATTCAAGTTGAACACCCGGTAACAGAAGAGGTTACAGACTTTGACCTGATCAAAGAACAAATAAAAGTTGCCGCTGGCATAGAAGTTTCCGGGAAAGATTATTTTCCAAAAACCCATGCTATTGAATGTAGGATCAATGCAGAAGATCCATCAAATGACTTCAGACCTTGCCCCGGTCGGATTACCAATCTACACCTTCCTGGCGGACATGGGGTGCGGGTCGACAGCCATATATATTCAGGCTACACCATTCCGGCGAACTACGATTCTCTTATTGCTAAACTGATCGTTTCTGCACCCACTCGTGAAGAAGCGCTAGTAAGAATGAAGCGTGCTCTGGAAGAGTTCATTATTGAGGGTATTACTACCACCATTCCCTTTCACATTAAATTAATGGATGATGCAGGTTTCAAAAGTGGTAAGTTTACTACTGCTTTTATGGAATCATTTGATCTGTCAGATCTTTAGTGTGGTTTTCTAAAATTATCTCTTCTAGTTTTCGGTACCAACGTGCCCCGTATTTACGGATCAAAGGTATTTTGAGGAACTTATAAAGGGGCATTTTAAGCGACTCACCCAAACTACAAGCCGGATCACAAATATGCCATCTATCGTAATTTACTGCATCATATTGCTGGTAGTTAGTAATTCTCAGAGGATAAAGGTGGCAGGAGATTGGCTTTCTGAAACTGATTTTATCATCGTTATAAGCAAGCTCAATACCACATTTTAGTGTCCCTTTATCATCGTATATTGCATATGCACATTCCTTGTGATTAATGGTAGGAGTAGAAAATTCGTCCTCGTGGTCTTTTATGTAGGTCCCCTGCTGTTTAATTGCCTTTTTTCCTTCTTCGGATAAATAGGGAGCTACTTCCGGGTAAATGGTGTCTAATATCTCCAACTCGTGGTCTTCCAGCGGGGCCCCTAAATCTCCTTCCACGCAACAAGCCCCCTTACAACGATTTAAATCACATACAAAATATGACGACTTAAGATCATCGGTTATTAAGGTATTGTCAATTTCAATCATTAGCGGGTAACGGACCTTTCTATTAAACCCGGAATTGTCATTAGACTTTGTAGCGAGGGTTCTAAGTTACTGTTAGTCAGGTGCTCACGCAACTTTTTGGGCACGGAGGCATAATAAGACTATGGTGAGTACCAAAAAATGAGTACGTGCCTGAATGATAGTAAATTAGAAGCCACAGTAAATTTCTAGTGACAATTCCGGGTTAAACACCAATTTACCTAAATTTAGGTACTCATTATTTACTCCAAGATGAAAAAGTCGTTTTTTAAATTCCTTTCAAGAATAAACCGGATGATCTTACCAAGTTATGCTCAAAAAGATCTGTCTAAACTTAGTAAAATAGATAAAATGTTAGTGGGATACCGGTATTGGGTTACTATCAATTCACTGGATTAGGGGATGGTGCGTGGAGCTTTGGGGCCTGGGGCTTGGCAGCTGGAGCAATTAGGCTTGAGGCATGGCGTATAGCGTGGGGCATGCCCCAAATAAGCAGGGTTTGTTAGCTGCTTTTTGAATATAAAAACGGGAATCTTTCGTTTGAAAAATTCCCGTTTTCGCTTATCTGAAACCGTAATTTCAAATAAACATCAAACTCGTATTATTATGACTTCTTCCAACCAGGCTCTCTCGCGATTGCCCTTCAGGCTTCTGAGTTTGCAAGAATAAATTACCTAAGCATTTCACCCTGTTCCACCCTAGTCCTTTCGACTTGCCTTTTATCTCTCACTTGATGAATCTAAGGTAGACCTGTTGTACTAATCAAACAAATATTAGTGGTCTCTCTTTTGAACAATTTTTGCACAAATTATCCACAGATTGAGTGTGAGTGTGGGTGTGGGTGTGGGTGCGGGTGTGGGTGCCTGCCAGCCGCACAGCTATGACCGGCGGGTCAGCCGAAACATGGAGCGAAGGTTGGAGTGTGATTGGAGTATTTTATTTTTCTAATTTTAATCCATAGACTTCAGTGTTATACTCTCAAATCGTAACTTGCTTACAATTATAGGGAGGATATATGGAATACCTGGAATGTCTAAATGAAGCTCAGAAAGACGGAGTGGTTTTTACAGATGGCCCCTGTATGATCATTGCCGGAGCGGGGTCTGGAAAGACCAGAGTATTGACTTATCGAATTGCGCACCTGATCAAATCCAAAAATGTTGATCCCTTTAACATCCTTGCCCTAACCTTTACTAATAAAGCGGCCCAGGAAATGCGTAGTCGCATTGAACAGATGGTAGGTACTGAGGCCCGGAATTTATGGATGGGGACCTTTCATTCGGTGTTCGCCAGGATCTTGAGGGCTGAGGCCTCAAAACTTGGCTACCCCTCTAATTTCACCATCTACGATACCGACGATAGTAAATCCCTGATTAAGGCATTAGTGAAAGAAAAACAATTGGATGATAAAATTTATAAGCCCAAGGTAGTTCTTAACCGTATTTCAGCAGCAAAAAACCGTTTGATCTCATGGCGTAGCTATTTGCAAAACCCTGTTTTTCAAGCGGATGATAACAGCCAATTGAAACCAGAAATGGGCAACTTGTACAAAGTCTATTCTGAACGCTGTTTTAAAGCTGACGCCATGGATTTTGATGATCTGCTTTTTAATACCAACCTTCTGTTTAAGGATTTTCCGGAAGTACTCAATAAATATCAACACCGGTTCCATTACGTGATGGTGGATGAATTCCAGGATACCAACCTTTCTCAGTACCTGATCACCAAAAAACTTGCAGCGGTCCACCAGAATATTGCAGTAGTTGGAGATGATGCCCAAAGTATTTATGCCTTTAGGGGCGCTGACATTCAAAATATTCTCAATTTCGAAAAAGATTACCCGGATCTGAGGGTGATCAAATTGGAACAGAACTATAGGTCCACCCAGAACATTGTCAATGTTGCTAACTCAGTTATTAATCACAACAAAGCACAATTACATAAAAATGTCTGGACTCAAAATGAGGCCGGTGAGCTGATTCACCTGATGAAAGCTACCTCTGACAATGAAGAGGGTAAATTGGTGGCTTCTTCAATATTTGAAGAAAAAGTTAACCACCAATACAAAAACTCAGATTTTGCGGTACTCTATCGTACTAACAGTCAGTCCAGGGCTATGGAGGAGGCTCTGCGTAGGGTAAATATTGGGTACAAAGTGGTTGGTGGTTTGTCTTTCTATCAACGTAGAGAGATCAAGGACCTGATGGGGTATCTGCGTTTTGTGGTGAACCAAAACGATGAACAAGCCTTACGACGTATTATTAATTTGCCCAAACGCGGTATTGGACCTGGTACCATTGAAAAGTTAATGGTTGCAGCATACGACCATGATATTTCCCTTTGGGAAGTCTTGGTTAATGCCAATAGCTTTTTAAGCCCTAGAGCTGCTAACTCAGTGCATGACTTCGTTACCACAATTAGGAGTTTCAAGATCGTAGCGGAACAAAAAGATGCCTTTGAAACTGCCAACCACATTGCCAAATCATCAGGACTGTTGAAATTGCTTTATGAGGATAAAACCATCGAAGGTCTCAATCGCTATGAGAATGTTCAGGAACTACTCAACGCCATAAAGGAATTTGTTGATAACCCTGAAGTGTCCAGAAAAGATAAAGACTTAGGTGCATTCCTACAGGATATAGCACTTTTAACGGATGCTGACAGAGAGAACGATACCGAGTTGGAAAAGGTAACCCTGATGACCATTCACAGCGCCAAGGGACTTGAGTTCAAGCATGTTTATATTGTCGGTCTTGAAGAAGATTTGTTCCCTTCTCAGATGATGCTTAGCAGTAGGGCTGATCTGGAAGAAGAACGCCGTCTATTTTATGTGGCAATAACCCGTGCTCAAAAGAAGTTGTTCCTTTCTTATGCGCTGACCAGGTATCGGTATGGTAGATTGAAAAGCTGCGAGCCCAGTCGATTTATTGAGGAAATTGATCCTGCCTACATAAAAGTAGACCGAAATGGAGCAGTGGAGCATTCAGGGGAGCCGCTCCAATAAATTCTGCAAGCGGTAATTATGCTAAGACTCTGGTCACCGGCATCAGGAAGCAGTTAAAACCGCTGAATGGGAAAACCCAAATAACCCCTTCTAAGAACTTTATCCCCAGTGATACCTCTATGCTTCAGGAAGGAATGAAGGTCGAGCATCCAAGATTTGGGTTCGGTAAGGTAACCAAACTGGATCAGGAAGGAGCGCAAAAGAAAGCCAAGGTACACTTTGAAAATTTTGGGGAGAAAACTTTATTGCTTAGTTTTGCCAAACTTAAAATACACCATAGTTAATACTGAAATGAGTAATCAACATGAATACAATACCGGTCGTCCCGAATTAATTTTGAAGGAGTATGGACGAAATATTCAAAAACTGGTAAAATACGTGCGTGACATCAAAGAGGATGATAAACGGAAAGAATATTCACACACCCTGGTCGAATTGATGAAGTTGATCAATCCGGCGTTGAAGGAGGGAAATGAATTTAACCAGAAACTTTGGGATGACCTTTTCATTATCTCAGATTTTGATTTGGAGGTTGATAGTCCCTTTCCCAAACCTGCTCCAGAAATACTCGCCCGAAAACCGAAGAAACTTGAGTACAACAATCATAGACTTAAATACAAGCACTACGGACGTAATATCGAGTTGTTAATACAACAAGCCATTGAAATTAAGGATGAGCAGGAACAGAAGGATGCAATTATTTATCTTGGTCGTTTAATGAGGAGTTTCTATGGAATATGGAATAAAGAGGTAGTTGATGAAGGAGTTATAGTAGACCACATTACTGAGCTGTCCAAGGGCAAGTTAAGTATTGACCTAAAAACCGTAAAAGAGCAAAACCTTTTCGAGCCTACCTACATAGAAAGACCAAGAAGGTCTAGTGGAAATAACAGTAAAAGAAGAGGAGGAAAGAGACGAAAGAGCAATAATTAATGGGCTCATTTAAGATCCAGGGTGGTCATCAATTGCATGGTGAAATAGTGCCACAGGGAGCAAAAAACGAAGCCTTACAGGTAATATGTGGCGTGCTCTTAACCTCTGAACCGGTTACCATCAACAATATTCCCCAAATCCGTGATGTTATTAAGCTAATCCAACTTTTGGAAGACATGGGTGTCAAAGTGGACCGCCTGAATTCCAATGACTACCGCTTTACCTCAAACAAAGTAAATCTGGACTACTTAGAAACCGACTCCTTTATAGAGCAAGCTGGCGCATTACGTGGTTCCGTAATGATGCTGGGCCCAATGTTGGGACGATTTGGACGAGCTAAATTACCCAAGCCCGGAGGGGACAAAATTGGACGAAGGCGCCTGGACACACACTTTATTGGATTTCAAAAACTTGGAGCTAAGTTCAAATTTGACCAGGAAAATTCCTTCTACTCAGTTAGCGCCACCAAACTCAAAGGGCAATATATGCTGCTTGAGGAAGCATCGGTTACTGGAACGGCCAATATAATTATGGCTGCTGTACTGGCTAAAGGTACTACCAAGATCTACAATGCAGCTTGTGAACCATATTTGCAACAACTTTGCAAAATGCTGGTTAGAATGGGTGCTGAAATCCAGGGCATTGGTTCCAATATGCTGACCATTGAAGGGGTTGAGGAACTACGCGGGACCGTTCATACGGTACTTCCAGACATGATAGAAATTGGAAGCTTTATTGGATTAGCAGCCATGACCCAAAGTGCTCTCACCATCAAGAACGTGAAATTCCAGGAGTTAGGAATTATCCCTCAAACTTTTAGGAAAATGGGCATCCAATTTGATCTGGTCGACGATGATATTGTGATTCCACAACAAGAGCATTACGAAATTGACTCTTACATAGATGGCTCCATAATGACCGTTTCGGATGCTCCCTGGCCTGGTTTTACTCCCGACTTGCTCAGCATTATGCTGGTTGTGGCGACTCAGGCTAAAGGCACAGTTTTAATACATCAAAAGATGTTTGAAAGTCGCTTGTTTTTCGTTGACAAATTGATTGAGATGGGGGCCCAGATAATATTGTGCGACCCGCACCGGGCAACAGTTATCGGGTTGGACAGGAAAAATCATTTACGTGGTATTCATATGACCTCCCCGGATATTCGGGCAGGAGTTTCGCTACTGATCGCAGCTTTGTCCGCCAGCGGAACCAGCATTATTCATAATGTGGAACAAATTGACCGTGGTTATCAGTATATAGACAAACGATTAATAAATATTGGGGCCATGATTGAAAGAATAGAGTAATTCACCAAATGTCTCGATTATTTATTTTTTTACTTTTTAGCCTTCTTAGCTTTTCCCAAGTACCTGAACACATGGAGTTGGAACTTCTTTCCATTCACGTGCTTGCCAATTATCCACGAAATTTTGACCTGAGCGGTATAACCAATATTGAAGGTGAATATTGGGTGGTAGACGATAAAGAATGGAACCATAATACCTACAAAATAGCTCTGGATTCAGGTTATTTTAATCTTGTTGATAGTGTATCTCTTGGTATTGACCGTAAGTCCGATATTGAAGGGATTGACTATTGCTCTGGATTGGGAATATTTTTTACAGATGAAGAATACGACAGGATCTACCTTTCTACTAACTCAGCCAATAGTGAAATGGTTTTCAATAAAGGACAGCTTCCTGACCAGGGATGGGCAAAAAACAAGGGACTAGAAGGGGTTGCTGTAGATTGCCAAAACCGTATACTTTATCTTGCAAAGGAACGAGAACCTCGTTTTATTATCATATACGATCTTGAAAATAAACACGTTACTGATATCATCACTCTCCCAAATGAGGAAGGAGACATTTCTGACTTAAAGGTAGAAAACGGCTTTCTTTACATTCTGGAAAGGAATGAGAATTACGTTACCAAAATGGATCTTGACACCCAACAAATTGTTTCTCGTGTGTCCTATAAAAATACCTGCAGTCATCAGGACGGAAAGTTATATCACAAAACTAAATATGGTATGGGTGAAGCTTTGTTACTAACCCCTGAAGAGATCTGGATTGGCTTGGATAATAACGGCCTGTACTTTTCGGACCATGCGCAGAAAACTTATGGACTATCCGGAAATCAACCAGTATTGATCCGGTTCAAACGTCCATCAGGATTCTAAACGTAATTATTTAACATCACTGGCATTACCAGCATTAGAATGTCCTCGTTTTCGTCGGATTCATTGGGAATGATCAATCCTGCGCGATTTGGTGCGGAAAGTTGAAGCGTAACTTCTTTACTGGTAATGTTGCTTAACATTTCTAGTAAAAACCTGGCATTGAATCCGATTTCAATATCTTCTCCATCATGGTCGCAGGAAAGTCGCTCGCTGGCTTCATTTGAAAAATCCAGATCCTCAGCAGATATGAGCAGCTCACTACCAGTAATTTTCAAACGAACCTGATGGGTAGTTTTATTGGCATAAATAGCAATTCGCTTTAGTGAGGACAATAACTCCATTCTATCGATGACCACTTTATTTTGATTATCTACAGGAATCACATTTTCGTAATCAGGATACCGTTCATCTATCAGCCGGCAGATCATTTGTATTTGATTAAACTTGAAGTAGGCGTTGGATACGTTATATTCAACACTCACGGATGTGTTCTCTGAGGGTAATGTGGCTTTTAAAAGGTTTAATGCCTTACGGGGAATGATCATAGTGTTGGCCATATCCGATACAATATCCACTCTCCGATAACGAATAAGGCGGTGGCCATCAGTGGCTACAAATGTGGTATTGGTATCGCTAAGACTAAGGTAGACACCGGTCATAGCGGGTCTCAATTCATCATTACTGGTGGCAAAAATAGTGTTGGAAATTGCCTTACCCAAAACGTCTGAAGATACATCAACCCTATAACCATCAGTAACTGAAGGGACTTTAGGGAAATCAGTGGCATTTTCACCGGCCAATTTGTACCGTCCGTTGTCTGAATTTATTTCAACACTATAGGTCTCCTTGTCAATGGTAAATGTGACTGGCTGCTCAGGCAGGTTTTTCAAGGTCTCCAAAAGTATCTTGGCCGGAACCGCTATGCTTCCGCTTTCTTTGGCTTCGACTTCCAATGAGGTAATCATCGATGTCTGTAAATCCGATACAGTTACTGTCAATTGGCCCTCTTCTATTTCAAATAGAAAGTTCTCCAATATTGGTACTACCGGATTTGTAGTTATGACGCCACTTATGGCAGAAAGTTGTTTCAATAGAGCGGAGGAAGAAACAATAAATTTCATATTGTACAATATATTTAAGAATGATTTGGCTGGCAAATTTAAAAATAAAAAACATGGGAACAACCATGGGAACAGTAGAATAATGGGAACAATAGAATAATGGGAACAATAGAATAATTGAACAGTAGAATAATGGGAACATTTGAACAATTGATTACTAGAACAATTGATTGATCGATTTCTGCTGGTCAATAGTCAATGGTAATTCAACGTTCCTCGAAATACCCTGCGTTCTTAATGATTGGTTTTAAATTCACAGTGCGGAATGTAAAGTATTGGTCCCCTGCCCTACCAAGGATGGTGTTTTGTGAGGCATCACCATACAATACTAATGACAGGTTCTTCCCTGGGTCAATATCTTTAGTTGATAGTTCTAACCAAGGCTCACCCTCATACAAGGTATCGACTACCGCTGTAGCTTTTACCTCAATCAAGTTTTGTAAGTAGTTCATTACGCGATTGCTATCCAATTTCTGGATCCCGGAAACAGAAAAAAATGGGTCCTGATAATTAATCTCAAAATTGTTGTCAGGTTGTGAATGGTCCCTGAAACTGAAGGAAAGCAATGATCTCCAGGTATTGGAAAATATGGTCCGGCTGCGCCATTTGCTCAGAGGTAATTCAAAAAGTCCGCTCACATAGTTGCTATACCCAGGAAGGTGAACCAGGTATACCTTACCTTCCTCAGTAGCAAAATAGGAGTTCTGTTTTGATTTGTCACCACCGGCCCAATAGGAGATTAAAAGCTGTTCCCCGTGATAAATTTGAAGGTGACTTCCTGTTTCCTGTATTCTTATCCAAACCTCTTGCTCTTGCTGCCCGACAAGCGGTCTCAGGACCCTAACCTGTTGTAAAAGTGAAGCCAGCACCGTCAGCAGATTTTCGTCCATAGGGAATTGGCCATTGATCATAAACCCCCTGGTATACGCCCGGCAGTCCATGACCTCATTCCCCCGACTAATAACCACGCGATCTATAGGGTCAATATCATCTATTACAAATAAATCTGTATCAATCTTTGTGCCTCCACCTCCTTTTTCCCAAAAACCAAGTACTACCGACACCGCAATCAGCCCGATCAATATCGCTGCCAGAGATGTGTTTTTATTAATCCTCATTAGAAGCTTGCGTATTTTCTTCTACGTAAAAAATGTCTAATTACCCCATAAACCACCAGCAGTACCAATGGAGTGATCAAATTAAATAACTGCCAGGATAGTTTCTCACCTGCAATGCGAACACTATCCAAAGGTCTGATCTTTATTTCCTTATTTCTGGCGTTAATAATACCCTGATCATTCAGTAGATAGGCCATAGAATTCAAAAGAAAGTCCTTATTGGCAAAAACCTCTTGCTGTGATGCAAGATCAAATCCCATGGGCAAAGGCCGGTCTGTCTTGGGATTAATTACGCTGGTCATCATATCACCATCGCTTACCACAATGATTTTTGAAAGGCCTTCGGATTTCATTGGCATAGTTGAAACACCTTGGGGCGACATCCTATTTTTATACAATGAAGTGAATTTTCCTTCTCCCAAATAAGCTAACGGTATGGGTCCCTGGTTAAAGCGCTCAGGATTAAAATCCTTCCGTAAATCGTTAAGACTCACCTTCACCGGGTAATCCACTTTCATTGAGTACTGAGATGAAAATAACAAGGGGGTTTTCTTTAGTCCTGCCGCTTTTACTGTATCAATACTGGAAATAAACTTACTGCCTATTGCATCCAGGTTCTTTACGATTGGGTGCTCGCCGGTGCGGTTTATTATGGGGTAGAATGGCCATGGCATCCATTGGAGATTAGGTTGATTGCCCACTTTGCCCACAATTATGGGGTACCTTTGACCAAACCGGTCAACTACCAGGTCCTTATTGATCCGGATACCGTATCGGAAAAGCATATCGTCCAGGTTGGTTTCGAATGGAAATGCATAAGTCCCTGGCCCCTTGATGCTGTCCATATTTACTTGTAGGGCATCGAGGAACATCATGGCTTTTCCTCCTTGCATAAGAAACTGATCCAGATTGTACTTATCAACCTCTGAAAATGGCTGTATGGGTTTAAGCACCAGCAATGCGTCATAACCGATCAGGTCTTGATATATGGATAAATTTACATCCCCGAGATGATAGTGTTCTGATAAACTAGCAGTGAGGTCGGCAATGTCCTGGTTTCCTAGTTCACTATGTCCTTTGACCAACCCAATTCGCAGCTGGTCACTGGATGTCAACCCCCTGATTGCTGTTGCCAATTCATATTCCAATCCCTCAATGCTTTGATTGAGTTGCTCATTCGGGCCTGCCCCTTTGTTACCTTTTAGCAATAAGACGCTTCTCTCCCTGGAGCCCTGGGCAACAATCGCTCCTGGGAACACCAGTTTTTCGGTGCGTTGACCGCCTTTTGTATCAATCACATTGGAAGGTTGAATACCTTTCTCTGCCAAATGACCATAGAATTGACTGCGTGCGGATGATGTGGTTGCCTGATCAGGATCTACAAATTTATATTGCAAATTGCTACCTGCATAAATTCGAAACTCATCCAATGTTTCACCAATTGACTTTTTAAGACGGGCAAAACCGGCAGGCAACGCCCCGTCAAGGTAGACATCTATAAAAACTGCCTCTTCCAGGTTTTGTAATAACTCTTTAGTAGCCGGTTGAATGGAAAACCTCTTTTCTTCCGTCAGGTCCCAACGTATTGGAAAATGACCAGCCAACTGATTCACGATCACCAGCAGTATTAACCAAATGAATAATTTGAGCACATCCCCTATTATCTTTGAATTCCTGCTTACCATTTTCTGCTACCGATTACCAGTTTCGTAAATAGAAGGGTTGCTGCAGTTATGCTGAGAAAATATAGAATATCCCGGCTGTCCATCAATCCACGGCTGAGCGCATTGTAATGGTAAACCACTCCAAGTCGCTCAATTAATTGTCCAGCTGAACCAACTGTGGCCAGGGAAGCCAGAGCATCTATCCCGTCATAAAAGATAAAGCACAAAAATGCCCCCAATATGAACGCTATGATTTGATTCTCCGTGATAGAAGAAGCCAAAACCCCCAATGCAGTGAAAAATGAACCCAACAATAACAATCCAATGTAGGAACCCATGATTCCTGCACTGTCCAGATTGCCTTTGGGACTGCCCAGCTCATATACAGAATAGTAATAGATCAGTGTGGGCAACAATGAAAATATCACCAGGAACAAGCCTGCGAAGTACTTACCCAGAATCACCTGCAGATCTGTCAACGGCCTGGTAAACAGCAATTCCATGGTTCCCGATTTCTTTTCCTCAGCAAAAAATTTCATGCAAATAGCTGGGATCAGAAACATGAAAACGTAGGGTGCCAGCCCGAATAGTGTTTCCATATCAGCGAAGCCGTAGTCCAGGATATTGGTTTGTGGAAACACCCACATCAGCAACCCTATACCCGTTAAGAAGACACTGACAACAATATAGGCGATAAGAGAATTCAGGAAACCAGCCACCTCCTTCCTGAAGACACTAATCATGCTTTTCCCCTTTTCCTGTTAGGTCTTTGAAGATCTGTTCCAGACTGTGTGATTCCTTGTTCAATTTGATCAATGTCCAGTTCTGTGCTACAGCATGATTGAAAATTGCTGCACGAATGTCCTGTCCATCAGGGGTGAATAACAAAAACTCACCTTCATCATCCTGGTTTACTTCCACCACACCTTCTATTTTGCTCAACTGTTCTTTGGTGACCTTGTTTTTAAAAGATACCCTAAAAGTATTATAAGAACCTGCTGCACCAAAGCCATCATTTAATTGGTCCACTGCCTTATCAGCTACAATGATGCCATTATCAATAATTACTACCCGCTGGCACAGGGCTTGAACTTCCTGCATGATATGTGTAGAAAACAACACCGTCTTTTCCCGGCTTACCTCCCTGATTAAATTTCGTATTTCCGTAATCTGATTGGGATCCAGGCCGGTAGTGGGCTCGTCCAATATCAGCACTTTGGGGTCATGTATCAAGGACTGGGCCAAACCTACCCTTTGACGATAACCTTTGGATAAAGCTCCGATCAGCTTATTCTGCTCCTTGCCGAGGCCAAACATTTCCACCATCATTTTAACCCTGCTGATTAATTCCTTCCCCTTGAGTTTATGTATCTGCCCGATAAATCCCAAGTACTCGTGCACATACATGTCCAGATACAAAGGGTTGTGCTCGGGCAAATAGCCAATCTGATGTCGTATTGCCAGTGGATGCTCGGTGACTTCCATCCCGCATACTTTCAACGAGCCGCTTGTTGGCGGTAAATAGCAGGTGGCAATTTTCATGGTAGTAGATTTACCGGCGCCGTTGGGGCCCAGGAATCCCACGATTTCGCCTTCCTTAATACTAAAGGAAATATTATCCAGGGCCTTTTGCTGACCGAAGGTTTTGGTGAGATTCTTTACTGCGATAGACATAACACAACTGTCTGTAAAACTAGGAAGTGAATGTTATATTTTAAAGTTTAAAGATATATAATAATACATTGGTGGTTTTCGCAGGATTTCTAGTGGTAATTGGCCGCTGAGCTGGGGGCTGAGGGCTGGGGGCTGGGAGCCTAGAATGTAGAAGCAGCAGAACACGAAATTCTGATATGCTAGCACAGTTCGGTGCATAGCACGAATTACGATTTGAGATTTGCGCGAACCGCAGGGGCATTGTGGGTTTTGGCATTTAGTGTTTAGCGATACAGAACTCTGAAGTGAGCTTGCTCTACTTCAAGATACAATCAACTTTTTAATCAACCGCGTCATGCCAGGTTCGGCTGCTTTGGCAGCAGCAATAACGTCATCAATATCAATTTTTTTTATCTTTCCAGGTATGCCTAGATCGGTGATCACTGAAACGGCAAAACAAGGAAGGCTCATATGCCGGGCCACCAGGTTTTCAGGCACCGTAGACATTCCCACGGCATCACCACCAATTACCCGCAGGTATTTATATTCTGCCACGGTTTCGAGAGAAGGGCCTGGTACAGAAATATAAACCCCCTGGTGACAGGGTATGCCCAGGTCAGCGGCAATCTTCATGGCCCGATCGATCAACTTCCGGTCATAAGCTTCGCTCATATCTGGGAACCGCGGGCCCATCTGGTCCAGATTGGCACCTATTAAGGGACTATGAGGCTGCAGGTTAATGTGATCATTGATTACCATCAAGTCACTCAACTTATAATCGGGGTTTAAACTCCCGGCAGCATTTGAAATGAACAACTTGGTAATTCCCAGATTTTTCAAGACTCTGACAGGAAATGTTACTTCTTTCATAGAGTAACCCTCGTAATAATGAAATCTACCCTGCATCACCACTACTTTGGCGCTGCCAAGCTTCCCAAAGATCAACCGGCCGGAATGGCTCTCTACGGTAGAAACCGGAAAGTGAGGTATATTCTGATAATCGATAGAATGATCAATTTGAATTTCATTAACCAGCGACCCCAGACCAGTGCCCAGAATGATACCAAAGGTTGGTTGGAAATGGCACTGTTGTTGGATGTATGAAGTTGCTTCCGCAATTTTATGCATTCGCTATAGATTTACTTTGAGCTTAAAAATAATCCTTTACAAGTTAAAAACTTGGTTTGTTCATTTCTTTTGCACACCCAAAAGAAACGAACAAACTACCTGCCATAGTACCTAAGTACGGCGGGCAGGAAGAAAATGCTAGGGCTGTTCTAATGAAAAACCAAAATCACATCAAAATGAAAATTGAAAACTCATAACTTTAAAGGCGTTATCTTTAACTAATACCGAACTAAACAAGAATGATCACTATTATCAGTTGCACCAATAGAAGTTCATCATTTTCCAGGGTAATTTCAGAATTTTACCTGGAGCTGCTAACAAAAGCAGGAGAGGAAAGCGGTATATTGGATTTACAGAACCTTCCGGCTGACTTCCTTTGGTCAGCTTTATATGAAAATACCGGCAAAAATCAGGCATTCAACCAAATGACTGAATTAATTATAAATTCCGATAAGTTCGTATTTGTGGTGCCGGAATACAACGGTTCTTTCCCCGGGGTGCTCAAGGCATTTATAGATGGAATGGCCTACCCGGTGTCTTTTAAGGATAAGAAATGCGCCCTGGTGGGATTGTCTTCGGGAGTGCAAGGCGGTGTGTTGGCTTTGAGTCACCTGACCGATATTATCAACTATCTGGGTATGCATGTGCTGGCACTGAAAGTAAGAATGCCGGGAATTGAAAAGCTACTTACTGACGGCAAAATAAATGATCCATTGATTCTGGAGTTGCTGGAAATGCAGATAAAAGATCTCATTCAATTTTGAGCGCAGGGTTGGGAGCAGATTGGCGATTTATGGGGCCGAATAGAAAAAGTCTCACGCTTAAGCGTGAGACTTTTTCCCACTAAACATCAAAAAACCACTTAACTATCAACTATAAAAAATTCCCAAATGGGATTAGTCCACATTATCATGTAAAAATTTATTGTGACCCAGGATCTGATTTTCATCATTGAGCTGGTACCTTGAAATATTCTTTTCAGAACTATGGGGTACATCCTGTAACCGTACATCTCTTCTCAGATAGGCCGGAACATCCAGTTTTTCCTTGAAATTATCAGCATCAACCGGACTGTTCATACCCTTGAACCTATTGCTGCGATCAGCCGCTTGCTTCTGAAGCATTTCTCTCTTGTTCTGCACTGCATCTGATTCATTCCGGCTCATAAATGAAGTATGGAATGGATCCACAGTTTCAGTTTCCCTTTCTTCCTCTTTACCACTGTCTAAGTTCCATTTGAAGACCTTTTCTTTTATTTCCTCTTCAGGAGTCTCTTTTTTATTATTTTCAGCAGGTTGTGAAAATCCTTCAAAAGAATAGGTTTTGGTTGGTTTACTCACATCTTGATCCTCATGCCCATTATTCTGATTTACCGGTTTCTCGAACAAACCAATTTGTTTGTTCGATTCTAAATCGAAAACAGTCTTTTGGCGCTCGATGAATTCGGCAGTAGTACTATCAAACCCGGTGGCAATTAAGGTCACCCTGATACTCTCTCCCAGTTCATGATCCACCCCATGACCAAAAATGACATCTGCATCAGATCCGGCTACTTCCTGGATATATTCAGTGATGTCGGTCAACTCATCCATTTGAAGCTCCGCTTCTACTCCGCTTATTATGGATAGTAAAATCTTTCTTGCGCCATGAATATTTTCATTGTTGAGCAATGGCGATGCAATGGCTTCTTCAGCTGCTCTACGTGCGCGGTTTTCCCCTTCAGTAGTTGATGAGCCCATTACCGCAGCGCCAGAGTTCATCATCACTGTTTTTACGTCCTCAAAATCAACATTTACATAACCTGGAACAGTGATTATTTCTGCAATTCCCTTGCTGGCTGTGGTCAATACATTGTCAGCCTTGGCAAAAGCCTCACTGATGGCAAGATTGCCGTAGATTTCCCGTAATTTGTCATTTAGGATTACCAGTACGGTATCACAATTCTCCTTCATCTCTTTGATACCAATCTCTGCTTGCTGCATCTTCTTTTTGCCTTCAAAACCAAATGGAATAGTTATGATTCCCACGGTCAGGATATCCAGCTCTCTGGCTACTTTAGCAATCACCGGGGCAGCCCCGGTTCCGGTTCCACCACCCATTCCGGCGGTGATAAATACCATTTTGGTATGCTCATGTAGTAACTCCCGTATCTCTTCTTTGTTTTCAAGGGCCGCATTCTTACCGACCTCAGGGTTTGCACCTGCCCCTAATCCCTGAGTAAGATGTACTCCGATTTGCAAGCGATTGGGAATAGGGCTATTATTGAGCGCCTGCGAGTCGGTATTACAGACGATGAATTCAACGTCTTTAATACCCTGATTAAACATGTGATTTACTGCATTACTGCCCCCACCACCTACACCAATTACTTTTATAATTGATTTGTGGTGCTTTGGAATTTCGAATTTATAGGCGTTTAGTGTCATAGTTAAAAAAATTTATTTTATGGTTTTTTTACTGATAGTCTTTGTCATCAAAATCATCGATCAAAAGATCTTTGGTCTTGTCAAGAATGCGCTTGAAAAAATCGGTGCCATGGTTTTCTTTGATCTTTGTATGACCCACTCCTACTTGCTGGTAACGGTTATCCCGTTCGTCAAGGGCCCGGAATCCTGATAGTACCAGTCCAATACCGGTGGCATACATTGGGGTTTTTACAATCTCAACTTTGCTTTTCCCTAAGTGTTCATTAGGGTAGCCAATACGAGCGTCCATACCGGTCATGTACTCAAACAGTTGTTTTGCATTTTGCAACTGGGAACCACCACCGGTAATTACTATTCCTCCGGATAACTTATTATCATATCCTGAGGTAATGATTTCAGTATGCACCAACTCTATGATTTCCTCCATACGTGCCTCAATAATATGAGCCAGGTTCTTAATGGATATCTCTTTCGGTGGCCTGTTTCTAAGTCCCGGAATGCTCACAATTTCATTGGGGTTGGCTTCCTCAGCTATGGCCTTGCCGAAACGCACCTTTAATTGCTCTGCCTGGTGGTGCATTACGGAACATCCTTGTTTGATGTCCGTGGTTATAATGTTTCCTCCGAATGGTACCACCGCAGTATGTCTGATAATATTGTCGTAAAACAATGCTATATCCGTGGTACCGCCTCCAATGTCTACCAGACAAACTCCAGCTTCTTTCTCATCATCACTTAGCACTGCCAGACTGGAAGCCAGTGGCTCCAAAATCAAATTGTCAATTTTTAGTTCAGCCCGCCGAACACATTTATTTACATTATTGATGGCATTTGTTTGAGCGGTAATTATATGAAAATCAGCCTCCAGCTTCACTCCTGACATTCCCACAGGGTCCTTTATTCCATCCTCGTAGTCTACGAGATAATCCTGCGGCATTACGTGAATAATCTCACTACCTGGGGGAATCACAATTCGGTACATATCATTGGTTAGCCGATTGACATCTTCGATGGTTATCTCCTCATCATTGGACTTTCGTGTTATGCTTCCATGATGGACAGCGCTCTTAATATGTTGTCCGGCAATACCAACGTTGACTACTCCAATATCGATACCGGCCTGCTCTTCTGCTTCACGAATTGTCTTTGAGATAGCATGGACTGTTTTATCGATATTGGTGACTATCCCCCTGATAACACCATCTGAAACTGCCTTACCCATACCCAGTACTTCGAGTTTTCCGTACTCATTTTTTCGTCCAACGATAGCACAGATCTTAGTGGTACCTATGTCCAGGCCCACAACGATTTTATCTTTTTGCATTGTTCTTTGGTATTAAAGTGTTAATAGTTATGTGTTTTGGTTTATTTGATTCACTTATTCGCATATTATCTGGTCTGTATATTTTACATTAACCCGGTGATAGCTGTTCCACCCTTTTTTAGGTAATATCTTTTTGTAAAACAGGTCCATCCGGGAAAATTTACTCTCTAGATCCGTCGGAGTACCAAATTCTATATATTGTTTTCCAACCTGAGGATACATCACAATGTTACCACCAGCATCTATGTCAAGTTGGGTGATTTGTGCCCTCCAAAATTCCTGGTTATGTATATATTTTACCAGCTTCAAAATGTCATTAGTAGTCCCACGGGAAGAACCACGAGTTGACGGCTGAGTATTGATCAGCGAGTCAGCAAAATCACCGGTAACTAACAATACCCTGGCAGCAAATTTATCAGAGATAGACACTATAGCTCCAGTGGAAGAAATATAGGCGTCAGGGTCATTAGGCCTTACAATTCTGGCGATAGGTTTGCTTTGGGTAACTTCTACTATCAATTTTCCTTTCAGGTCACAGTATACTTCAGCCTCTACAATGAAATCATGGTTCAGCAAACGATTTTCCATTTCAGCGATTTCTCTGGCGGTTATCCGATCACCCACCGCGGAGTCGTATTGGATTAACTCCAGAATATCTTCCTCAAGCACAAATAGGTTACCGCCCTGATCTTTTATATTGATTTGAACCTCCTCACAGACCTTTTTGCTATGCTTTTTTTCAGCAAACCCAATGGCTGAGATCACCAACAGAGAGGCAACCCCGATTTTAACACCATGAAGGATCTTATTTCTTGGGACCATTTTGCGCCTGATTTATTAATACATTCTTTATTGGTCCCACCAATTGGTCTATATCTCCTGCTCCAATGGTAAGAACCACCTCCAATTGCTTTTTGGCCAGCAATTCACAGATATTATCTTCATTTGAAAGCTCAAAGGGTACCGTAAGCTCCTTAGCTATCAAATTAGAAGATACCCCAGGAATGGGCTTTTCTCTGGCTGGATATACATCCAGTAAAATGACCTCTGTTGCGAGACTCAAACTGTTGGCAAATTCAAGAAAAAAGTCGCGAGTTCTGCTGAACAAATGCGGTTGAAAAATGGCGGTAATCTTTCGCTTGCTGTAAAGCCGCTTTACTGAATACAGTAATGCTTTAATCTCAACAGGATGATGAGCGTAGTCATCGATAAAAACCAAGTCAGGTTGGTTGATGATAAATTCGAACCTACGCTTTACTCCCGAGTACGATGCTATTGCCTCTCGAATTTCTTTTTCGTCCAGACCCAGTGACCAGCCCACCGCTATGGCAGACATGGCATTTTCCACGTTGTGAAAACCAGGCATGTTTAAATTCAGTTTATCCATATTAATTTCTGGTGATTTAATGTCAAAAATGAACGTGTTGTCCTTTACGCTTATATTGATTGCTTTAAAAATTCCTGAATCGATGCCGTAGGGATAAACCGATACCCCTCCGGGTACATGATCTTTAAGGAGATCATAAATCTTGTCATTGATGAAAAGCCTACCTCCTGGCTTAATTTTCCCCACAAACTCCTTGAAGCTCTCATACATTTGGTTTGCGTCGCCATACACATCCAGGTGATCCGCATCCATAGCAGTGATTACTGCAACATCAGGTTGTAATGTCAAAAATGAACGATCAAACTCATCCGCCTCCACCACGAATATCTGCTTGCCAGATGCCGCCTTATCCATCAATAAATTACTGTGGTAATTTTGGGTAATACCGCCAATGAAAGCAGTACATGGTCTGCCGGAGTGCTTCAATAAGTGCCCGATCATTGAAGATATGGTAGTCTTACCATGGGTTCCCGCGACAGCTACGGTGAAGTAAGGCCTGGCAATTATCCCCAACATTTGAGACCGCTTAAGAAAAGGTAAAGAATGGGCCCTCAAAGTCCGGGCTATTTCATTGTCACTAGGTACCGCAGGTGTGTAAACCACCAGTTTACCAAGAGTTTCTTCTAGTAGTAACTCTGGTGGAATGGTTTCCTTGCGGTCTTCATAACTAATGGGTACGCCCTGTTGCTCCAAGGTTCGGGTAATGGATGATGCCGTCCGGTCGTAACCCGCTATGGATATCCCATGCTGCTGGCACCAATGAGCCAACGCGCTCATTCCAATTCCTCCGATCCCTATAAAATAGATCATATTTAATTCTTCAATTCTCAACTTGCCAACTTCAAAACCTCCGAAGCAATGTCATCAGCCGCATTGGGTCGTGCCATTTTGCCAATATTTCTGGTTAATTCTAATTTCTTTTCTGAATCCTGTACTAAACTGATTGCCTTGTCAGCCAATGTGTTAACAGCCTGGTCATCACTTATCATTAAGGCGGCACCGGCATTAACCAGGGCCAACGCATTCTTGGTCTGATGATCTTCAGCTACGTTTGGTGAGGGTACCAGAATTGCGGGTTTTTGCGCCAGGCACAACTCTGCAATTGATAAGGCACCAGCTCTGGAAATAACCACATCCGCAGCAGCATATGCCAAACTCATTTCTTCAATGAACTCACACAGTCGAATATGGGATTGATCATCATTAGATAATTGACTTTTAATGTCTTCAAAGTAAAACTTCCCAGTTTGCCAGATCAGTTGTACTCCTTTCTCCACAAAAAGCCCCATTTGTTGCAGTAAACTTTGATTAATGGTACGCGCACCTAAACTGCCACCAATAACCAGAATTACCGGCTTGTTTTCATCGAGTTGGTAAAAACTCAGTGCCTCATTCTTTTTATTGCCTACATTTTTGATATCGTCGCGTACAGGATTTCCAGTGAGTATTATTTTCTCAATAGGGAAATATCGCTCCATATGCTCGTAGGCTACACAGATTTTTTGAACCTTACCCGCCAGCCATTTGTTGGCCAAACCGGCATAACTATTTTGTTCCTGTATTAGAGCAGGTATCCCACTTTGTGTGGCAGCATACAACAATGGTCCACTGGCAAAGCCTCCTACACCCACCACCACCTGAGGTCTGAATTCCTTTAGGATCTTTTTGGCCTTTTGAATACTGGACCATAGCTTAAATGGAAACAATAAATTCTTCCAGGTTAACCTCCTTTGGATTCCGGTGATTGGAAGTCCGATAATTTCGAAGCCAGCATCAGGAATTCTCTCCATTTCCATCCTGCCCTTAGCACCCACAAACAAAATTTCAATATTGCTATCTAGTTGTTGTAAGGCATTGGCAATAGCCACAGCGGGATAAATATGGCCGCCGGTGCCGCCTCCTGATATAATTACTCTTAAGCTATTTGTACTCACTTCTTTCATCAGGCGGCCGTGGACAAATTTCTGTTTACTTTAATTTTTCGTTTCACTGATTGATTGGGTTCCTCTTTACTTACGCTGAGTATGATACCCAGGGCAATGCCATTAAACAACAAGGAAGTACCCCCCATGCTTAATAACGGTAATGTAAGTCCTGTAATAGGGCCAAGACCTACTGCCACTCCCATATTCACTAGAGCCTGAAGCACCAGGGCAAATGCCAATCCGGCTGACAATAACCCGCCAAATGCCCGGTCACTTTTGGCCACTGTCTGCATCCCCCGGTACAGCAGAGTCAAATACAACCCAAGCACCACCACACCTCCCAGTAAGCCATACTCCTCAATGATTATGGCATAGATAAAATCAGAATATGGATGTGGCAGGAAGTTTCGCTGATCGCTTCGGCCGGGTCCTTTCCCAGTAATACCACCCGTCGCTATGGCTATGTAGGATTGTTTGGCTTGGAATGGTATTTCATTTCCACTGAAAAATCGTTCTACTCGCGAAATAACGGTTTCTCCACGCTGACCAAATTGAACTGCTAAACTTCCTGCTAAAACACCCACAATTAATAACATCATTAAATATCTTATAGGAACCCGCCCGATGAACATGATCAAAAGGCAAGTCACAAATAGTAATAACCCTGAAGAAAAATCTGTCATAGCGATTAACCCACAGATCGCACCACACCATAGAAGCATAGGAATAAATGACTCTTTAAAATCCTCGATATTTTGCTGACTTTTGGAAAGCATACTTGCCAGATTAGCAATGAGCGCTAGTTTGGCAAGATCGGAAGGTTGGAACGGTTGATTTATTAGAGGTATGGTAATCCATCGGGTAGCTTCATTTATAGTTACCCCGTATTTCCAGGTAATCAGTAATAACGGAATCGACGCCCAAAGAGCAAACTGCGACAATTTTGAATAGTATTTGTAGTCGACCTTATGTGCAACCCACATAGCCACCAGGCTTATCAAGATCAACCCGGTATGCTTTATTAAATAATGTTCGGTATTGCCGTCCATCATTTTATAGGCAAGGGTTCCGGTAGCGCTATAGACTACCAATATGCTTAGTATGGACAAAGCCACCACTACGAACCAAATTACGGGATCGCCCTTGAGATTCTCTTGTGTCCAGGTCTTGATCATAATACTAATACTTCAGAACCACTAATTTTTTTTTATCATTTACACTTTTTTTGAACTGGTCACCTCTGTCTTGATAGTTTTTAAACAAGTCGAAACTGGCACAGGCTGGTGAAAGCAACACCACGTCGCCCTCAGTGGCAGCGTCCATGGCAAGAGCTACGGCCATCTCCATGCTATCGGCTTCCATGGTAATTGGAATGGTCTTTCCAAACGCCGACAACAAAGGTTCGTTGTCCTTACCCAGGCAGATTAAAGCTTTTACTTTTGAACAAACAATGTTATGGATTGCCTGGTAGTTATTTCCCTTGTCTACTCCCCCGGCGATCCACACTACCGGTTGGTCATAGCTTTGTAGCGCATAAAACACTGCATCTACGTTGGTGGCTTTAGAATCATTCACAAAAGACACGCCATCCACCGTTCCCAAATATTCTAATCTGTGGGCGGTATTTTCAAAGCTGCCAAGCGCAGCAACTAATTTGTGCAGAGGAATATTGCACAATAGAGCAGCCAGAGATGCCGCCATGGCATTTACCATATTGTGGGGTCCCTGAAGAGCAATATCTGAAATTGATATCTCCATCGACTGTCCGTCCGATGGTGTGTTCATATTGAAATGTAGTTTATCTCCTTCCAGGAAAGCACCGGGTTTCTGGTGGCGTACCATGGAAACGGCGAAACGCGCTGCCTCTAGTTGCTGCCTTTGCATTTCTGAGGTGATTGTTTGGTCGTCAGCAAAATATATAAAACAATCTTCGCCAGTCATATTTTGAGTAATCCTGAATTTTGAAGCCACATATTTTTGGAAGTCTTGGTCATATCTATTCAGGTGATCCTTGGTAATGTTTAACAGGATGGAAATATGAGATTTAAATTGAAACATATTGTCCAGTTGAAAACTACTGACCTCAACTACATAATAGTGGTATTGGTCATCAATCACTTGTTTTGCTAAACTATGACCTACGTTTCCAGCCAGTCCGGCGTTGATCCCGCATTGTTTAAGAATATGATGGGTCAATAGTGCAGTGGTAGTTTTCCCATTGGTACCGGTAACAGCAATCATGCGTGCTTCGGTATATCTGGCAGCAAACTCAAGTTCAGATATTACTGGTATTCCTTGCCTTATGCATTCTTGGACGACTTCTACCTGATCAGGGATTCCTGGGCTCTTTATCACTTCGGTCGCTTGTAGTATTTTTTCGCTGGTATGTATTCCTTCCTCAAAAGTTATATCCTGCTCCAACAATTGTCTCTTATAACGGTCCTGAATAGACCCGTTGTCCGATACAAATACCTTTAGTCCCTTGGCTTTGGCCAACAATGCCGCACCACATCCACTTTCACCCGCGCCAAGTATTACAATGTTGTCTGCCATTATCTCAGTTTTAGAGTTGCTAATGAGAATACTGCTAGCAGCACACCGATGAGCCAGAACCTAGTGGCAATTTTAGACTCGTGGTATCCTTCCAATTGGTAATGATGATGGAGTGGAGCCATTTTGAAAATTCTGCGGCCCACTCCGTATTTCTTTCTAGTATATTTAAAGTAAAGTACCTGCATAACTACCGACATGTTCTCCAGAATAAATATTCCGCACAGTACGGGAATTAACAGTTCCTTCCGAAGCGCTAATGCCAACACTGCGATAACCGCTCCCAGTGTTAAGCTTCCGGTGTCTCCCATAAATACCTGGGCTGGAAAACTGTTGTACCAAAGAAAGCCAATAGCTGCCCCTACCAGCGCTGTGCAGAAAATCATCAATTCACCCGAGTTGGGCAAATACATGATATTCAGGTACTCAGACCATATAATATTACCTGATAAGTAGGCGAAAATACCCAGAGCTAAAGCAATAATGGCTGAAGTACCTGCGGCCAGGCCATCAATTCCATCCGTAATATTGGCACCATTCGAGACGGTCATAATGGCCAGAATTACTACTGCTATATAGACAATCCAGGTTAGGTCCTTATCAAGCCAGCCTACCAATACTTTGTAGTCAAACTCATTGTTCTTCACAAATGGAATAGTAGTCTTGGTTGATTTGATGTCCCGGTATCCTGAATTGATATTATCGGCTTGTCCTGTAGAAAGCGGTGCATCAAATTGTCTTATCACCACATCCGGATGAGCGTAGAGCATCACTCCGACAATCAGTCCAAGTCCTATCTGTCCGCCAATTTTGAATCTTCCCTTTAGGCCTGCTTTGTTCTTTTTAAAAACTTTAATGTAGTCATCTGCAAAACCAACCAGGCCCATCCAAACCACCGCTATTAGTACAATTTGGATGTAAACGTTGTCTAACCGGGCAAAAAGTATGGTGGGAACTATAATGGCGGCGATTATTATGATACCGCCCATGGTAGGCGTGCCACTTTTCTCCATTTGACCTTTAAGACCCAGATCCCTAACGGTCTCACCTACTTGCTGTTGATGTAAGTAGTTTATTATCCGTTTTCCCAAGGCGATGGTAATAAGGAGGGACGTGATGATTGCCATCCCCGCTCTGAAACTGTGGTATTGAAATACCCCGGCTCCAATTAAATCGTACTCTCGGTCTAAAAAATCAAATAAATAATACAACATTCCCGTAACACCACATAAAAAATAGCACTTTGCTTAATCCTCTGCCCCTCCCTTTACCAATTCCATCATTTGAGCTATAACAACTTTATCGTCGAAATCATGACGTATTCCTTTAATTTCCTGATAGGTTTCATGACCTTTCCCGGCAACCAGTATAATATCATGGTTGGTTGACAAGGTACAGGCCGTTTTTATGGCTTCCTTTCTGTCAACAATGGATAACACTTTCTTCAGATGTACAGCATTTATTCCTTTTTGCATGTCTCGTAAGATCTGTTCCGGTGCCTCATCCCGTGGATTATCAGAAGTCAGTATTACTTGGTCACTATGCTTACATGCAATATCCGCCATTACCGGCCGCTTATCTTTATCGCGATTGCCACCGCATCCAACAACCGTAATCACTTTCTCCTCACCAGTTCTAAAGGCCTTAATTGTAGTCAACACCTTATCCAGCGCATCAGGTGTATGGGCATAGTCAACAATTGCCGTGACATCCGAGGCAATATTTACCTGATCAAACCTACCAGGAGCTGGGCCCATTTTGGATAATTGTCTTAATACTTCTTCTGATGATTCACCCAACAGTTGTGCCACCGCATAAGAGGCTACCAGATTGTATGCATTGAACTCTCCAATAAGTTTAAACCACACCTCACTTTGACCCATTTCTAATTCCAAACCTCTTTTAGTATTGGCAATAATTTTGGCTTTATAATCTGCAGGCCTCTTTACTCCGTAGGTTAGCTTACGCGCCCTGGTATTTTGTAACATTATCAAGCCGTTTTTGTCATCGATATTCACCAGTGCGAATGCCTCTTTGGGTAACTCGTTGAACAGTTTTTTCTTAGCCTGGATATAGGCATCAAAGCTCCCATGATAATCCAGGTGATCGTGGGAAAGATTGGTGAAGACCGCACCGGTAAAATGTAGTCCACTTAGACGTTCCTGTACCATGGCGTGGCTACTGGCCTCCATAAAACAATGAGTGCAACCATCTTTTACCATTGAATCCAGCAGGGAATTTATGGTTATCGAATCTGGAGTGGTAAGTGTTGCCGGTATTACCTGATCGTTGACCCGGTTATTCACAGTAGAGATCAGTCCTACCCGATAACCAAGATCTCTAAACAATTGAAATAGTAAAGTTGCGGTAGTGGTTTTACCATTGGTACCGGTAATTGCCACTAGTTTAAGTTTCTTTGAAGGGTTACCATAAAAATTGGAAGCAACCTGGCCAAGGGCTGAGGCGCTGTCCTTCACGGTAATATAGGTCACATTTGGCCTTAGGACGGCCGGAATATATTCAGATAAAATGGCGATGGCTCCATTATCAATGGCATTGTCCATATATCTGTGGCCATCTGTTTGAATTCCCGATACCGCCACAAACAATCCTCCTGGCTGAACACTACGGGAATCTATAAATACCCCCTTTATGTCATTATCCATATTACCGGATACTGAGTTTAAGGAAACTTTGTATACGATTTCTTTTAATGCCGCCATTAACTTAAATCTAGTACGATCTTTTCCCCATTTGATATCTGAACCCCAACAGCCAATGACTGTCCGGTAATCCTCCCTTTACCTTTGAATGCCACCTTAAGTCCTTGATTCTCTAAGAGTGGCAGAGCATCGCGTAAGGTCATTCCCACTACGTTCGGTACTCTATTTGGTATAATTTCATTCTCCAACCATTTAACTGAATTGTAGTTTCTTCTGGACAACACCCAATCCGCATCGGTTCCCGAGTGATTGGATACTCCTAGTTCATTGCATATCAATTGCAGATCCTGAAGTTGCCCTGACCGAATTAGGGGAAACACACCAACCTCAGGACTTATAGTCGGTTCAAACATCTCATGCATCTCGGAATCGCGACTATAAATATTGTCTGCGATTTCCTTAAATACAGGAGCGGCTACATCACTGCCATATTGGTTATAACCTTTTGGTTTGTCAATAATTACAATACAACTATATTTTGGGGCCTCGGCTGGGAAATATCCCGCAAAAGACGTGTAATAAGCTCTTTCATACCCTCCACCGGCTTTTACCTTCTGAGCGGTACCAGTTTTACCGGCAATGAGGTAATCGCTGTCATTTATATTAGAAGCAGTACCTTCCAGTACCACCAGTTCAAGCAATTTTTGCATTTTTGCCAAGGTGGCCTTACTACATACCGATTTCCGTATTACTTCAGTTTGATACTGCTTCCAGGTCTCACCTGCCTTACTAATTCGTTTGACGATGATGGGCTTCATCATGGTACCGCCATTGGCAATGGCATTGTAGAAGCTAAGTGTATGTAAAGGAGTGAGCTTCAGTTCATATCCAATAGACATCCAGGGGAGCGTTACTCCGCTCCAGCTAGCATCTGAGGGATCCTTTATATAAGGTGCCCCGGCGCCCTTCATTTGGAACTGTAATGATTCTGTTAGTCCCATCTTGTGCAGATATGAAATAAAACGATCGGGCTTTAATCCAAAGTGTTCGTTGACCAACCTGCTTACTCCAATATTTGAGGATTTTGAAAAAGCTTCAGCGACAGAGATCCTACCATACCCTCCGCGTTTATGGTCCCGCATTACCTTGTCGTAATACTCAAAAGAGCCCTTTCCGGTATCAATACTATCGGTTAACTGTACTTCAGAGTCTTCCAACAATGCCATCATTGAGGCGAGTTTGAAGGTACTTCCCGGCTCTGTGAGTCCTTGTTCTCCAACCGCATAATTATATAGTTCCCAATACTTTCCTTGCTGGTTTTTACTCAGGTTGGAAATAGCCTTTATGTAACCGGTTTGCACTTCCATAACTACCACACAGCCATAATTTGCATGGTGTTGTTCCAATGCTCGTAGTAGGGCACTCTCAGCAACATCCTGAAGATTAATATCGATGGTGGTTTCAATGTCCATACCTTCCACGGCCTTTACTTCGGAACCATCATACACAGGCTTCCAACCACCACCACCCATTTTCTGAAAGAGGGCATTTCCGTCAGTTCCCGCCAGTACATGGTTGAAACTATATTCAAGGCCAGCGCCGTTACTATTTTCGTTAATAAATCCTATGGTTCTGGTACCCAAATGTGAGAATGGCTTGAATCGTAAGTCTACTTTTTCGAAAATGGCGCCTCCTCTCATTCTGCCCTCCCGGAATATAGGCCAAGATTGCATTAACTTTTTATCCTGATAATTGACCTGTTGGTTATTGATTACCAGATAGCGCTTATTTGATTGACGAGCTTTCCTGATTTTTCTTGAATAGTGGTCTGCTGAGTGATCGTCGAAATAATTGGCAAGGTAAAAAGCGAGCGAGTCCAAACCCTCATTGAAAACCTGGTCCTCCGATACCATTGGATCAAACGCCACCCTATAGAATGGCAAAGAAGTGGCCAACAAGCTACCATTATCTGAATAAATGTTACCCCGGGTGGCTTTGACAGTCCTAAATTGTAAGCCAATTTCTTCTGCCATAGCGGTCCATTTATCTCCCTCAACGAATTGAATTTGTCCCATTCTTATCACAATCCCCACCGAAAAAAGGAAAGCCATTAAAAATGCCATCCTTACTCTAAGCATTATGGAACTCTTTACATTCACTGATCTGCAATTATTCTTAACGGAGGCTCGGAGCTTTCACGTAAACCGAATCCCTTCACTTTTTGCGCTACTTCAGACTGCTTGCTGTCATACATATAGTCTGCCTTCAATGTATGATAATCTGCTCTCAGGTCTTCTACCTGCTTCTGGGCTTCATTTATTTTTCTTATAGTATTTTCGGCATAGTGCCCGTTTCCTATATAGAGAATACCCAGGGCCATTAGAAACATCGCTTGAGGCAGATAGGCACTAGAAGCTTGTAGAATAGATAGATCCTCTATTTTCAACCAGCGCTCCAGTACTTCAAACATTGACCCTCCGGCTGTTTTATGGTTTCTTTTTACCTTGTATACATTTCTTTTTCTACCCATCAATCAAATACGTTCTGCAATTCTCAACTTAGCACTACGTGATCTGGGGTTAGCTTCCAGTTCTGAAGGTGAAGCAGTAACCGGTTTCTTAACCACTGGATTGAACGGACGCAAAAGGTTTCCAAAAAAATCCTTCCGGAGCTCACCCTGGAAGTCTCCCGTATTAATAAAATGCTTTACCATTCGATCTTCCAATGAGTGATAACTAATCACTACCAACCTTCCACCTACTCTTATCAAGTCTTTGCTCTGTTGCAAAAGAGCTTCCAAAGCTTTTAGTTCCTGATTCACTTCAATCCTTACCGCTTGAAATACCTGAGCAAGGTATTTACTCTCCCACCGCTTAGGCACCAAATGACTAATAGATTCTTTTAACTGTGATACGGTATTGATAGGATGGTGGTATCGTGCATTCACAATTGTCGAGGCCAGGGTTTTTGCATTCCTTACTTCACCGTATTTCCCAAAAATCTCCTGTAAAGATGCTTTATCATAGGTGTTGATGATGTTTTTGGCGGTCAAATCAGCTGTTTGATCCATTCTCATATCCAACTCCGCATCAAATCGGGTAGAGAAACCTCGACCCGGAGTATCGATCTGATGAGACGATACACCAAGGTCCGCTAGAATACCATCTACAGTATTAACCCCATTTAACCTTAAATATTTTTTCATATACCTGAAATTGGCCGATATAAATGTGAACATTGGGTTTTTAATAAATTCTGAATTTGCCAATACATCTTCATCCTGATCAAAACCAAATAACCTTCCAGTTTTCAACTTCTCTAACATTGCTTTTGAATGCCCTCCACCGCCAAATGTGGCGTCAACATATATTCCATCCGGATCAATAGCCAGTCCTTCAATACTCTCATCCAACAAAACCGGTTGGTGATAGCCCATATAGTCAACAATTTGATGGTATTTGTTGCGGTACCATTCTAAAGTCAATCATAATTACTCGTCTAAATATTTCTGAGCCAGTTTCGAAAGTTTCAACTGGTCAATTCGATACTCTTGGTAAAGGTCCGGATTCCATATCTCCACGCGATTGCCCATGCCAACTACAATCACCTGTTTTTCAAGCTGAGAGTACCTGATCATGGGCTTTGGGATTAAAAATCTGCCCATAGTGTCCAAGTCCACCAAAGCATTCCCTCTAAAAAAATTTCGCTGGAGCATTCTAAACTCTTCATTGAATTCATTCAATCCGGCAATTTTATTGTAGATTTTTTTATACTCAAGCATTGGATACAATACCAGACATGGCTCAAATCCAAGTCGCAACATCAACTCAGTTCCATTGCTTTCAGGTAGTTGCACCTTGATCTTAGCAGGTAACACCAAGCGGCCCTTTGCATCTAACTTACACTCGTATTCACTGGAGAAGAATGCCATAACTTTCCCAAACAATCCTTTGCTCAAAACAAATGTAGAAAAATAAATGACATATTCCACCACATACTGACACTTTTTCCCACTTTTATAAAAAAGCTTCAGAACCGACTATTAATCAGCTTATTTTATGGCTTTGGGGTTGATTTAAAGCATTTTCTTGGTTGGCCTGAAAACAAGGATAAACACTATTTATAGCTATAAATTACCATAATTAAGGATTTAATCTTAAATCATGTCAATAAATTCTAATTCTAAATTGAATGTGGTAGAAAGTGGGAGAAGCCATTAATGATGACAAAAGGAGGTGGCACCACAGAGATTGAAATGTTAGTTATCTATTCCTGGAGATAGTGAAATCTACCATTTGTTGCAATGAGTCTTTATATGATGAGTCTTGAAACCCATTCAATATTTTCAAGGCCTCATCTACATATTGCTGCATTACTTGATGGGCGTAATCAATGCCGCCGGATTTTTTTACAAATTCAATAACCGCCTTCACGTTTTTACTTCGATGATTATTGTTTTTAACAATGCTCCTAATCTTTCTCCGGTCTTGCGAGGAGGCTTCTCTCAGTGAATAGATTAAAGGCAAGGTCATTTTCTTCTCTTTTATATCAATTCCCAGGGGCTTACCAATTTGGGTGCTTCCATAGTCAAACAAATCATCCTTAATCTGAAATGCCATGCCAATTTTCTCGCCAAAAAGAGTCATTTGGGAGATGGATTTTTCATCAGCCCCACCTGAGGTTGTGCCTACTGCACAACAGGAAGAAATAAGACTAGCAGTTTTTTGCCTGATAATATCAAAATATATACTTTCCGTTATATCCAGTTTCTTCGCCTTTTCCATCTGAAGCAATTCGCCTTCACTCATATCCCGTACTGCCTGCGATACCAACCGCAACAGATCAAAATCCCCGTGGTCTACCGATAACAGTAAACCTCTTGATAGCAGGTAGTCTCCTACCAGTACCGCAATCTTGTTTTTCCACAGGGCATTTATAGAAAAAAAACCGCGACGGTAGTTTGCGTCATCCACCACATCATCGTGAACCAAAGTAGCAGTATGCAGTAACTCGATCAGGGCGGCCCCCCGGTAAGTGCTTTCGGAAATCTTACCGGTGACTCCTGCTGAAAGGAATACAAACATCGGTCTCATCTGCTTTCCCTTACGTTTGACTATATAACCCATGATTTTATCCAACAAGAGGACTTTGCTTTTCATGAGCTTTCGGAATTTCTTCTCGAATTCCTTCATTTCCAGAGCGATGGGAGCTTGTATATTTGTCAGTGACTGACTCATAGGACCTGTTACAATAATACTATCAATTTGGTCTAATGCAAAACGCCTTGGTTAGTTATGAATGATGAGTGATGAATTATGAGTGAATTATGAATTGGATTTTGTCTTATTAAAACGTTCCTCCAGGGTCTCGAATATTTTTACCGCATGATCTCTGGAGTTTTCAATAAACCAAATATTGGTTTGAAGACCTCCGCAAATAACTCCGGCCAGATATATGTTTTCTTGATTGGTTTCATGAGTATCCGGATTATAGACTGGGGATTTGATGGCGTTTTGATTCAACTTGATTCCCATTGATTTCAGGAAGTCAAAATCAGGTTGATAACCGGTCATCGCCAACACATAGTCATTGGGTATGGTGAGCAGACCTTCGGGAGTAACGAGATCAATTTCTCTTTCCCGGATCTCCGATATTGACGAACTGAAATACGCCTTGATTGATCCTTCTTTAATCCTGTTTTCAATATCAGGTTTTACCCAATACTTTACACGCGGGCTGATTTCGCTTTCTCGCAGTACCATAGTCACGTGGGCACCCTTGCGATAGGTTTCCAAGGCTACATCAACTCCGGAATTGGCTGCACCAACTACTGCGATATTTTGATCAAAATATGGATGTGGTTCATCGTAGTAGTGTTTTACTTTAGAAAGTTTCTCTCCAGGTATATCAAGTAAATAAGGTAAATCATAAAATCCGGTGGCAATTACCATCGCCCGGGCTTGGTAATTGCCACGATCAGTCTTTATGGAAAATCCTTCACCTTCTTTTTCCACATTTATTACTTTTTCGAAAAGTCGCAGTTTCAACGCCCAGCTAGACGCCACTCTTCGATAATACTCCAAAGCTTCCGAACGATTTGGCTTGTTTCCATGTGAAATAAAGGGTACTCCCCCAATTTCCAGTCTGTCTGAGGTACTGAAAAAGGTCATGTTATAGGGATAGTTATAAAGAGAATTCACCAGGCAGCCCTTATCCGCAATTATATAACTTAGACCTTTGCGTTCCGCTTCAATTCCACATGCCAGACCAATAGGCCCGGCTCCAACAATAAATGCGTCCAACATGGAAATAATCGATTAATATATTCGCCAAAAATAAACAATATTTCTAATGGGAACAGTAGAATAATGGGAACAATAGAACAATAGAGCAATAGAACAATAGAGCAATAGAGTAATGATTTGTGATTTCATCTGTCTGCCGGAGCAGCTATGTTAAAAGCGCAGTGATGTTGCCCCCATGCCTTCGGCGTGACAGGGAGATAATTTTCCCAATCGAAAGGGCATACTGAGGGTAAGCAGAGTTATCTTTTTTTAATATAGTACGCTAATCTGTGCCTGAAAGAGACTAAAAACTAAACACTTAAAACTCAAAACTTTTTTAATTAATTTTGCCTGCCCTATAAATACAGAATAAATGACACTGTCATCAAAATACCAACCAAAGCTGGTTGAAGATAAATGGTATCAATATTGGACAGAACGTGGATTTTTTAAATCTACCCCAAACCCAAACAAGGAACCCTATTCCATTGTAATACCCCCTCCCAATGTTACCGGAGTACTGCACATGGGCCACATGTTAAATAATACCATACAGGATGTTTTGATTAGGAAAGCCCGGATGGAGGGGAAAGAAGCATGCTGGGTGCCGGGCACAGACCATGCCTCTATTGCCACGGAAGCCAAAGTTGTGGCGATGCTAAAAGAACAAGGCATTGAAAAAAGTCAGATATCCAGAGATGAGTTCATAAAGCATGCCTGGGACTGGACCAACAAGTACGGCGGGATAATTCTGAAGCAACTTAAAAAACTGGGAGCCTCCTGTGATTGGGACAGAACCAGTTTTACTATGAATGACCAGTACTACCAAGACGTGATCAAGGTTTTCGTGGACCTTTACCGTAAAGGTTGGATCTACAGGGGTGTAAGAATGGTCAACTGGGACCCTCAGGGAATGACCGCACTATCTGATGAAGAAGTAATCCATAGGGAAGTGGAATCCAACTTGTATTTTGTGAAATATTTTTTGGAAGGGGGAGATGAAACCATCACCATCGCCACTACCCGTCCGGAAACTATTTTAGGGGATACCGCGGTTTGTATCAACCCCAATGATGAAAGATATGATCACATCAAAGGAAAAAAGGCCATAGTTCCCTTGATAAATAGAGTAGTGCCAATAATCGAGGATGAATATGTTTCCATGGAGTTTGGCACCGGGTGTTTGAAGATCACTCCCGCACATGACTTGAATGACTACGAACTAGGAGTGAAACATCATTTGAAAAGCATTGACATACTAAACGATGATGGGACGTTAAATGAACGTGCCCAACGATATGTTGGAAAAGACCGGTTTAAGGCCCGTGAATTGATTATTGAAGACCTGGAAAAAGCCGGCCAATTGGAAAAGGTGGAAGATTATGTAAACAGTATTGGTTTTTCAGAAAGAACCAACGCTATTGTTGAGCCCAAGTTGTCCATACAATGGTTTATGAATATGGAAAAATTGTCTAAACCTGCTTTGGAGCATGTACTAAACCAAGATATTAAATTCTATCCTTCAAAATTCGTGAATACTTATCGCCATTGGATGGAAAACATCAGAGATTGGTGTATCTCAAGGCAATTATGGTGGGGACATCGCATCCCGGCATATTATCTCCCAGATGGGTCCTTTGTAGTTGCAGAAAATCTGAAAGAGGCACTGAAATTAGCCAGGGAAAAAGACCAGAGTATAACGGAAAATGACCTACGGCAAGATGAAGATGTATTGGATACCTGGGCTTCAAGCTGGTTATGGCCTATTGCGGTGTTCAACGGCATTTCAAAACCCCAGAACGAGGAGATTAATTACTACTACCCCACCAGGGATCTGGTCACTGCACCTGAGATCCTGTTCTTTTGGGTAGCTCGAATGATCATGGCCGGCTACGAGTATAGGGAAACTATGCCTTTCAAGAATGTCTATTTAACCGGTATCGTCCGGGACAAAAAAAGGCGTAAAATGTCAAAGTCTTTGGGTAACTCCCCGGATCCTTTGCAATTGATTGCCCAGTATGGTGCCGATGGCGTTAGAACCGGCATGCTTTTTAGCTCTCCTGCCGGCAATGACCTACTGTTTGACGAGAAACTCTGCGAACAAGGTCGCAATTTCGCTAACAAAATCTGGAACGCCCTTAGACTGGTTAAGGGTTGGGAGGTTGTGGCAGGTGATATTCCTGACAATCATCAGGCCATAATGTGGTTTAATAACAAATGTCAACAGTCTATTGAAGAAATTGAAGACCATTTCTCAAAGTTCAGAATTTCTGATGCACTGATCACCATCTACAAGCTGGTCTGGGATGATTTTTGTTCCTGGTATTTAGAAATGATCAAACCTGCCTACCAGCAACCCATCGATAAACAAACATATGACCAAACCATTGGATTTCTGGAGATTCTAATGAAGTTGTTACATCCATTTATGCCCTTTATTACTGAAGAGATTTGGCACGAGCTTCAAGAGCGGGACCAAAATGATTGTGTCACTATTGCCGACTGGCCAAAACCTGGCCCATATAACTCCGACAATTTGAAAAATGTGGAACGGGTATTTGAATTGGTCTCACAGATTAGACATGTACGCAGCCAAACTCAAACCTCACCCCATGAACAGATAGGTTTATTTGCGCGAACAACCCGTGAAGTGCTATATCGACAATATGACATAGCGATTCGAAAACTTGGAAATATCGATGAAATTCAGTTTTGCCAGTCAATCCCGGACACTCCAGGAAGCAAGTTTGTGGTCAGGGAAGATGAATTCTTACTGCTTACACCTCAAAAGTCCGATCCTAAACAGGAAAAAGACTTGCTGGAAAAAGAACTTGAATATACCCGCGGATTCTTGGCTTCAGTCGAAAAAAAGTTAAAAAATAAAAAGTTTGTCGACAATGCTCCAGAACAAGTGGTCACCAATGAACGCAGGAAGAAGGAGGATGCAGCAGCCAAGATCAAAACCCTTGAGGCAAGTCTAAGTAGATTTTAGAATCGGGTTCCAATAAATAAGCTTAGATCTTTACACTTGAGCTTGAATTTTCTACCCAGGTCCGCGTTGGTAATGTTGCCTTTAAACGTATACACTCCCTTCATAAACCAGCGATTTGCAAAAATCATATCCTCGACAGACCCCACCTCAGCAATCTGAAGCAGCACTGGAGTGAAGATATGGCTAAACGCGTTAGTGGCTGTTCGTGCCACCCTCGATGCTATGTTTGGCACACAATAATGGATAACATCAAACGTTCTGAAAACCGGATTGCTATGAGTAGTTAACTTGGAGGTCTCGAAACATCCGCCCTGATCAATACTTACGTCGATTATGATTGATTCCGGTTTCATGGATGCCACCATATCCTCGGTTACAATACAGCGGGTTCTGCCTTTTTCAGCCCGTACCGCTCCAATTACCACATCTGCAGTTTTAAGCGATTCAACAAGTGTAGCCGCGTCGATAGTAGAGGTATAAATCTGATACCCAAGCGCATGTTTGATCCGTCGCAATTTGTATATATGATTGTCAAATACCTGTATCTGAGCTCCCAATCCTAATGCTGCCCGGGCAGCATATTCCGCCACGGTCCCTGCGCCTAGAATAACCACTTTAGTTGGCGGTACTCCGGTAATTCCACCAAGTAAGATTCCTTTGCCGCTATTTACACTACTAAGGTATTCAGTAGCAATCGACATCACCGTACTACCAGCCACTTCACTCATGGCACGGACTACTGGCAACCCACCGACTTTGTCCTCGATATGTTCAATGGCAATCCCGGTAATTCTTTTTTCGTTTAAAACCTGTAAATAATCAACAGTCCTAGATCCAATCTGGAGGGCAGAAATAAGCGTTTTTCCTGGGACTAAATAGTCAATCTCTTCTGTAGTTGGTGGTTCAATTTTCAGAACAATATCACACTTGAACACTTCCCCGGTGTCATAGCTGATTTTTGCACCGGCTTCGCTGTATTCATGGTCACTGAACTTAGCTTTTACCCCTGCAGTACTCTCAACACTTACCTGATGTCCATTGGCCACCAAAAGCCCGACAGCCTCCGGATTGAGTGATACTCTGTTTTCTTGAACTGACACTTCCTTGGGTATGCCAATAGAAAGAGCGGTAGTCCCACTGGGCACCCTCATCAGGGATTCCTGGGGATAGATACTTTCCTGTTGAGACGGCTTGCCTTTTTCAGATTCAGTCATTCCTTTGTACTGTGATTAGCCTGGCTTCATGGCGTTTAACCTGGATGTTAATGCAAAGATGTCTATCAGGAAGGATGGATGAAATTTTAATGGGCCATTCTATGAAACATATATTTCCTGAATCAAAATATTCGTCACATCCGATATCCAGTGCTTCAGTAACCCTATTTAGCCGATAAAAGTCAAAATGGTAGAAAACTTCATTCTGCAAATTATGGTATTCGTTAATCAACGAAAAGGTGGGACTAGTTACCTGATCTACCACTGCTTTTGCTTCACAAATTGTTTGTATAAGAGTAGTTTTGCCGGCACCCATATCTCCATTAAAGAGCCATATTGTATGGTCTCCGGCTATATCAATTAATTTAGGGACCAGGCAGCGTAAGTGTTGAGGGTCCTTTGCAACGAATTGCACCTCAACCTCCTGATAATTAACCATTCTTCGAAGTTAAGGAAATTATTGGAATTATCATTTCCTCGAGTGATACGCCACCATGCTGAAAAGTATCCCGGTAATAGTTAACATAGTAATTGTAATTATTGGGATAAGCGAAAAAATTATCCTCCGTTGCAAAGACATATGAGGTGCTAACGTTTACTTTGGGTAGATGAATATCCTCCGGTCGTTTAACGGTGAAAATATTCTTGCCATGGTACCCAAGATTTTTGCCCTGTTTATATCTCAAATTGTGTTGGTGTTTTTATCACCCACAATTTTGAATGGTCTTTTTACCCTGATGGTTCCATGATCAGTGGTAATGATCATTTTTGCCCCTTTCTCCGAAATCCTTTTCATAGTTTCCAACAAAGAGGAATGGATAAACCAGGAATTAGTAATAGATCGATAAGCGGACTCGTCATGAGCTAGTTCTTTGATCATCTGTATGTCGGTACGTGCATGGGAAAGCATGTCCACAAAATTGTAAACTAATACATTGAGATCATTCTTCATGAGATTGTTTAGGTTGCTTAATACCTGCTTACCTTGACTGGCATGAATTACCTTATGATAGCTATGTCTTATATCTAATCCTAATTTGGAAATTTGCCTGGCCAAAAACTCTGCCTCATGTTTATTTTTGCCATCTTCCTGGTCCTCACCCACCCACAGGTCCGGGTGAAATTTGGCCATTTCCAAGGGTAACATTCCTGAAAAAATCGCATTTCTAGAGTATGCAGTGGTTGTTGGCAGAATGGAGTAGTATAACTCCTCATTCTCTACGTTGAAATAATCAAGCACTACCGGCTCTATAGTCTTCCATTGATCGTATCGAAGATTGTCTATTACAATAAAAAATAGAGGCTTTCCAGGTTGGATATAGGGAAAAACCCGCTTTTTCATTATTTGGTGAGAGATTAATGGTTTTGGCGCAGCTGGATCGTTTAGCCAATCTTCATAGTTTTCTTTTACAAATTTTGTGAAGTTAGCATTAGCTTCATCTTTTTGATTATCAAGTACTTCGGCCATACTCCTGTTCTCAGTACTATCAATTTCAAGCTCCCAATATATCAGCTTTTTATATATATCAACCCATTCCGAATGACTGATGTGGTCGTTGTACGCCATTGACAGCTTTCTAAAATCTTGTTGATAGCTCAGGTTTATTTTTTCAGTCACCAATCGCTTATTATCCAGTATCTTTTTTACCGACAGAAGTATTTGATTGGGATTGAGCGGTTTTATCAGATAGTCGGCAATCTTTGATCCAATAGCTTCTTCCATGATGTATTCTTCCTCACTTTTTGTGATCATTACTACCGGTGTTTTTGGTTTATTGGCCTTAATTATGGCCAAGGTTTCCAACCCCGACATCCCGGGCATGTTTTCATCAAGGAAGACCAGATCGAAGTAGTTGTTTTCAAACTTTTCGATTGCATCGGACCCACTATTTACTGGAGTTATGTCATAGCCTTTACCCTCCAAAAATAGTATATGCGGTTTGAGCAAATCTATCTCATCATCGGCCCATAAAATATTATATCTTTGCATGTCAGAAATTCTTTAGATTAAAGTTACATTTTAAGAAATACTAATAAACCAATTTGAAGAAGAAAAAAATTATCAATGACCCTGTTTATGGTTTTATTACTATTCCAGAAGGTCTTATCTATGATATAATTTCTCATCCCTACTTTCAAAGGTTACGTAGAATCAAACAAATGGGTTTGAACGATTTTGTCTATCCCGGTGCCCTGCATACCAGATTTCACCACGCATTGGGTGCCATGCACCTTATGAGTGTGGCTTTACTGAATCTTCGGCAAAAAGGTATTGAAATAAGTGACTTGGAATTTAAGTCAATGCTAGCCGCAATCTTACTTCATGATATCGGTCATGGCCCATGTTCTCACGCGCTTGAATCTACCTTGGTCTATAATGATAATCACGAAGAAGTGTCGGTAATTATTATACAGTACCTGAACAAAATATTTCATGGTGAACTGAATTTAACACTTGAGATTTTTCAAGATCAGTACACCAGGAAGTTTTTTCATCAATTAGTGTCCAGCCAACTGGATATAGACCGTCTTGACTACTTACAGCGCGATAGTTTCTTTACCGGGGTTTCAGAAGGCACCATCGGATCAGATCGCATCATTAAGATGCTAAACATAAAAGATGATCATTTGGTGGTTGAGGAAAAAGGTATCTACAGTATAGAGAATTTCTTAAATGCCAGGCGTTTGATGTACTGGCAGGTTTACTTGCATAAAACATCAGTTGCTGCCGAAAAGATGATGGTATCACTGATTCGTAGGGCCCAGTATCTTATCAGGAAAGGGATAGAAGTGCCGTGTACCAGAGAACTTCTATTATTTTTAAGGGAGCCCGTGAAAACAATTCACCTGGAGCAGGACCCAGACTTACTTGATGCCTATTGTCGAATAGACGACTACGACATTTGGTCTGGAATTAAATCCTGGCAACACCATCCAGATGTGATTTTGTCATCCATTAGCCGCATGTTTCTGGAACGGAACCTTTTTCAAATCAAGCTAGATTTTAAGCCATTTGAAAATATAGATATGCATTTAATTCAAGACAAAATTGGCAACCAGTTTAATCTAACTGATCCCGAAGACATAGAATTTTTACTTTGTCATGGGGCAGTAAGCAATTCCGCCTATATCTCAGGAAACGACGGAATCAATATTCTCGAAAAGCAAGGAACCGTGTTGGATATAGCCGAGGCATCAGACTTACCTAATATTGCGGCGCTCGGCAAAATTGTTAAAAAATATTATCTAACCTGGCCCAAAAGTGTAAATTTGTGACAATTTCAAACCCTCTGATTATCAATGGAATTTACTATCAATCAACTGGCTGAACTACTCAATGGTAAAGTAATCGGAAACGGTAAAACCACTGTGAATAAAATAGGGCCTTTGGATAAAGCTGGACCTAGTTCCATTTCATTCCTGCATAATCCAAAGTACGAATCCCAACTCTACACTACCAAGGCTGCTGCGGTCATAGTAAACAAGAATTTACAGTTGAAAGAACCAGTTCAATCAGCCTTAATTACTGTTGATGATCCATACAATAGCCTTACGTTGCTGCTAAAACAGTACCAAAAGCTGACAAACTTGGAGAAGGTAGGTGTAGAGGAACCGGCATTTTTGGGGGACGGATCAGTAATTGGTGAATCTGGGTACCGAGGAGCATTTTCTTATATTGGAAGCGGCGCTAATATTGGAGATCATGTAAAAATTTACCCACATGTTTATATTGGAGACAACGTGAAGATTGGAGACCATACAGTAGTCTATCCAGGCGCAAAGATCTACTCCAATTCCATTATCGGAATGAACTGTGTGATTCATGCAGGTGCGGTAATCGGTAGCGATGGCTTTGGATTTGCTCCTCAACCGGATGGAAGCTATGAAGCAATACCACAAGTTGGCAATGTTGTATTGGAAGATTCAGTTAGCGTAGGAGCAAATACTACTATAGACTGTGGTACTATGGAATCAACGGTGATTAAAGCTGGGGTAAAACTTGACAATCTCATACAAATCGCACACAATGTAGAGATCGGAGAAAACACTGCGATTGCTGCTCAGACAGGAATCTCAGGATCTACAAAAATTGGCAAAAATTGCGTTGTTGCCGGTCAAGTAGGAATCATCGGTCACTTGAATATATCTGATAAGGTGACCATTGGTGCCCAAGCTGGAATTGGCAAATCAATTAGTGCTGAAGGATCAATTTTGTTGGGAAGTCCGGCATTTGAAATCAGGGATTACAAACGGTCTTATGTAGTTTTTAAAAACCTACCCAATATGGCCAATAGAATTAATGATCTTGAGAAAAAAGTGCTAAATTTGCTCCCCAGCGAGAAATAGGATGAATATTAAACAACACACAATAAAAGAGCCGGTGACTGTTTCAGGTGTTGGCCTCCATACCGGGGTTACAGCTAATATGACTTTTCAACCAGCCAAGATAGGTCATGGAATAAAATTCCAACGTGTTGACCTTCCCAATCAACCAATTGTGGATGCAGATGTTGACAATGTTGTGGATCTTTCCCGGGGAACCACAATCGAGCAAAACGGGGCCAGAATCAGTACCGTTGAGCATACATTGGCAGCGTTAGTAGGACTGGAAATTGACAATGTACTGATACAACTAGATGGCCCGGAGCCTCCAATTATGGATGGAAGCTCTAAAATGTTTACAGAAGCAATAGAACTTGTTGGAACAGAGGAACAAAATGCCCTTCGAAACTTCTTCGAAGTGCCAGAGGCAGTTTTCTTCAGGGATA
>PVMK01181042.1_pt1 | contig 85181 bp, 74 predicted proteins | sample 1853481 | NCBI WGS metagenome assembly PVMK01 (sample SAMN08533507, study PRJNA380276) | Marine sediment metagenome, whole genome shotgun sequencing project.
GCTGAGAAATTACTATACTGAAATTTTTTATTTTGTTCTATAATGTTCTACGTTACCTGTCTGCCAAGCTTTAGCATGGTAAAATAGCGCTGAAAAAGCGCTATACGTAAATTACCAGTTTGTTCAATAATGTACCCCCATTATGTTACTTTGCTTATCGGATAATGGAAAAGCTTTTACTTAAATCTTCTTTCATCATATTTATATGGAACACTTTTTTTAGCCTAGAACATTATTGTTCCTAAAGATTTAATTATAAATCATATAACAGCGTATCCTCAACTTTGTATTAAAATCCTTATTTAGGATAAAATGTTGAAAAGTTTATAATTTTCATTAGCGAATAAAAACTATCTTTATTAAAAGTTTAGCATTATGGCAATATTTAATTTAAAAGTTAATGGAAAAGAGCATCAAATAGACGTAGACCCAACAACTCCAATTCTTTGGGTACTTAGGGATAATTTAAAATTATTAGGTACCAAATACGGTTGTGGAATATCACAATGTGGTTCATGTACAATTCATTTGTCAGGTGTAGCAATTCAATCTTGTCTATTACCCATATCATCAGTCGGTAATCAAGAAATAACAACCATTGAAGGGCTTTCAGAAAATGGTGACCATCCTGTTCAAAAAGCTTGGCTTGAACACGATGTTCCACAATGCGGTTATTGCCAGGCAGGCCAGATCATGACTGCGGCTGCTCTATTAAAGAATAATCCTAATCCTACCGATGAAGAAATTGAAAATGCCATGAACCTAAATATTTGTCGCTGTGGCACTTATGTAAGAATCAAAAAAGCTATTAAAACTGCATCAACACTTTAAAATTAAAAAATCATGACAAAGATAAAAACACATTATAATCGTCGTTCATTTTTAAAGGTATCTGCCGCAGCTGGTGGGGGAATGCTCATAGGGTTTAGCTGGTTTATAGGATGTGCTCCGGCATCGAAACCTGAAATAGTGGAAATTCCAAATGAATGGTTTGACATAAACGGCTATATAAAAATAGGCGATACAGGCATGATTACGATATATTCTCCTAATCCTGAGATCGGTCAAAATGTTAAGACCTCAATGCCAATGATTGTAGCTGAAGAGCTTGATGTAGATTGGAAGAATGTAGTGGTTGAGCAAGCTCCATTGAACACAGGGTTCTATCAAAATCAATTTGCAGGTGGGAGTCTCTCCATTCGCTTGAGTTGGGATGCCCTTAGGGCAGCTGGTGCTACCGGTAGGAGAATGTTATTGGAAGCCGCGGCGAAAGAATGGGGCTTAAATGTATCAGATTTGACTGCCACTCAAGGGGTAATTAAAGAAAATAACGGTGAGAGAACGGTTACTTATGGTGAAATAGCTTCAAAGGCGGTAGGCATTAAAATACCTGAAGAAGTTAAACTGAAAGAAATAAGCGATTTTAAAATTATTGGTACTTCCCGAAAAAATGTGGATGCAAAGAAAATCGTCACTGGAGAACCCCTATTTGGTCTGGATTTCTATAGAGAAGGAATGCTACTCGCGATGGTTGAACATGCACCCGCATTCGGAATGAAGGCTAAAAGCTTTAACGAGGAAGAAATCAAGAGTATGGCCGGAATAAAAGATGCCTTTATTATTGATACAACAATTATTGATCCTTCTTGGAGTGATGTTAATGCCTTTCCCCAGTTGATAGCAGTTGTTGGTGAAACTACCTGGCAATTAATGCAGGCTAAAAAAGCCCTCAAAGTCGATTGGGAAACAATTGGAGAGTTGGAAGATTCAGAGCTTCATCTGCAAAGATTGGAAAAAGCACTTGAATCAGGTGAGGTAGAAGAAAACAGAAAAGATGGCGATCCGGAGGCGGCGTTTAAAAAAGCTGTTAAAGTTATTGAACGCACCTATAGTTCTCCCTTCATGGCTCATAATACTTTGGAACCTATGAACTTTTTTGCGAATATTACAGACAATTCAGCCGAATTAATTGGTCCAACACAAACCCCGGAAGCCCTTGAGGGATCAGTTTCCAAATTGCTCGACATGCCCATTGAGAACATAACTGTTAATATGACACGTGTTGGAGGCGGGTTCGGAAGAAGACTCTATGTGCATTTTGGTGTGGAAGCGGCAGCCATTTCAAAAAAAATAGGTGCACCGGTAAAACTTATTTACACAAGGGAAGATGATATGACCCAGGGTACATATCGGCCAGCATATCGATCGAAATACAAGGCAGGCCTGGATGAAAATAACAATTTAATAGCCTTTTCTGTGAAGGGTGCCGGTTTACCTGAAGGTGCCGTTTTTCCAAGTCGTTTTCCGGCCGGAACAGTTGAGAATTATTCTGCCGAAAAAATTAAGGGAAAAACCAACGTTTCAACAGGTGCATGGCGGGCACCCAGATCGCATTTTACGGCTGGCGCTGAACAATCGTTTCTTGATGAAGTAGCTGAACTAGCTGGCAAGGATCCGATAGATTTTCGATTGGAATTGTTTGATCGTGCTATAACTAATCCTGTGGGCGATAAATATGAGTACGAGGCAGAACGTTACGCAGGTGTATTAAAATTAGTCAAAGAGAAATCCAATTGGGGAGAAATAATACCAGGTGTTCATCGCGGAGTGGCAGCGTATTTTTGCCATTCTACTTATGTTGCAGAAGTCTTTGACATTGTTATAGAAAACGGGCAGCCAAAAGTCAAAAAGGTTTGGTGTGCAGTTGATTGTGGGGTTGTAGTGAACCCTGACGCTGCTATAAATATGATTCAAGGAGGTGTTATAGACGGAATAGGGCATGCTATGTATAGCCAGTTGACCTTTACAAATGGGGCAACTAATGAAAAGAATTTTGATAGATACAAATTAATTCGTAATTCCCAAGCACCTGAAGATATAGCAGTTTTCTTTGTTAAAAACGAAATAGCACCAACCGGATTAGGAGAACCTGGTCTTCCGCCGGCTGTTGGGGCATTGGCAAATGCCTTATATAAAGCAACAGGTAAACGTCATTATCATCAGCCTTTTATATCAGAAAGGACATCAATCGTAAGTTAAATCATTTCTTTAAAATGAATTCTTCTGGGATATTTTACATAATATGGAATTATAGCTATTAAACGATTAAAAATGAGAGCAGTAATTTAGTTCACGCTTCGTTTTTTTATAGGGAGTTTATGAATCTGCGATTATTTCCTTTAACATAAGTTTAATCATCTACATAAGCTTAATCATCTAATAGAGTTATATTAATTATTTTAATAGATTTACGTTAAATTTTACATTACATGAACATTTATTTGTTGAAAATATTGTTTTCTTTATTGTGTTTTCAGTTTTTATTTGTTTCACTTTTTTTAGTTCAAAATAAAAAAGGAAAAGCCTTAAGCAATAAACTTCTTGCTACTGTTTTTTTGATGTTTTCCATATTTGTAATAGATATGTACTTAAGTGTATTCAAAATTGAAATTAAGATACCTCAATTACTTTTCATTGACGATACATTTATGTTTGCATATGGGCCTTTACTATATCTTTTTACGCAATCGGTAGTTTTTAAAGATTATAGATTACAACAGAAAAGTATTGTTCATTTTATTCCTTTTATAATGGCTGTTTGTTTTGTAATCGGAATTATTTTATTTGTTGATACTCAAACTATTGCTAAAACTGTAAATCAAGTTAGTAATCATCAAATTCCTATATCTTTTCATATCGTTGAGCTTTTAATTTTACTCCAAATTTTTTATTATTTATTGAAGTCGAAACGAGAAATTAACATGGTTATTGGGAAAGTAAAGGATTTATATTCAACTTTTAATCAAGAGAACTTTAAACTTCTAAAATTTATACTGAACAGTTTCATTATTCTACTTTCATTATCATTGATGCACTCATTATTGCCTTTTGTTGGAATTAAAAATGGATTACCATTTACGCTGTTATTAATGGTTCTATTTATGTTTTATTTCATCAATTCGATATTGCTAAAGATGTTAAATCAATCATCTAATGAAAGTAGCGCTATTAATCAGCATGATTTTAAGGAAAAAGAAAAATATGCCGGTTCAAGTTTATCTCAAACAGATCTTACAGCTTATATGAATAGCCTTGGTAATTATATGAAAGAGAAACAAAGATTTTTAGACTGCGAATTAAACATTACTGATTTGTCGAATGAACTAAATATTCCATCAAAAACCTTATCACAAGTAATTAATGAAGGATATTCTTGCAATTTTTTCGATTTTGTCAATAATTTTAGAGTAGAAGCTGCAAAATCCTTGTTCAAAAATCAAGATGATAAAAAATTGACCGTTCAAGAAGTTATGTACGATACTGGTTTTAATTCGAAATCATCATTTAATACTGCCTTTAAAAAGTTTACTAATCTAACACCTACCCAATTTAAAAATACATTATAAAAGGGTTCGACTTCCTGAATTCAGTCTATTATCGTCATTTAATGATTTAATATTGCATTGTTAAACAATTAAATATTATTTATATGCTATTAGAATATCATTTCAAAAGAGAATCAAAGCTGGCTTTTTTTAATAAGCTTGGGCTATTATTAAAAACGAATAAATTTGTAAAAACTGTAGAAATAATTTTAGTTTTTATAATTCCAATTCTATTTATAACGGTATTGGGTTCTAATGAGGTTTCAGACCTTGTATATAATCAGTTTGTTATATGGTTTGCTAATATTGTCATGCTTATAATAGTCTTTACAGGAATAAAATTAAGAGGAGAAGGATTAAGCCATTTTGGGTTCAGTTTTAACAAAGTCACTTGGAAAATAGTATTGAAAACCTTTCTTCAATCCATACTCGTATTCATTTTGGGGGTAACCGGTTTTTATTTTGGGGCCATAATAATGGCATACATTGTAGGAATTCCTGAAGTTTCAGATATGAGTAGTTATAATTATTTAAAAGATAATATCTGGATGCTTTTTCTAACACTTGGTGGTGTGTATATTGTCTCCGCTTTTGGCGAAGAAGTCATTTACAGGGCATTTTTAATAAATCGTATTGCTGAATTGGGATTAAGCGGTAAAGCAGGAAAAATCATAGTAGTTATCCTTAGTTCCATAATTTTTGGTTTAGCTCATTATAGTTGGGGAATAGTGGGAGTTGTTCAAACCAGTTTTATGGGATTGGCTTTAGGATTTAGTTACATATATCTTAAAAAGAGAATCTGGGTATTAATTTTGGCTCATGTGTATATGGACACCATATTGATGTTACAATTGTATTTTAATTAAATACCGTAAATTATAGTAAAGTAATGAAATAGTTTCTGGGATATTTGAAATAATAATGAATTATAGTTTTCAAATTGAAACGTGAAACTTCCTAGACGTAATTTCCATTAACATAATCAGTCTTCCTGTGGAGCTTCTCCTTCCGCTATAAAACCTTTAACCTGAGTTCGACCTAAGCTTTACTCACAGCTTCAGATAATTATATTCTAGACAATTCAAATTTTTGATAAACTATCTAGATAATTCAAGGAAATTTGAGGAAGTATAGGGTATAATTATCGAAGCCCGCTTGCTGGAAAGCCAATAGCACAACATTTTCGAACTAAAAATCACTTGATATAACCCGCTATATCTTCCTGATATTTAGCATTAAATCTATTGCACTCTTGTCTTTCTGTGAATCAAATCTTAGGTCGAACTCAGGTCTTTACGGCCCAAGACTTATTTTCTCTATTCTGATATCCCATTTTCAATCCATCCCATAACAGCATTGGCAACAAAGCGCGGTTCGGGAGGCAGAGAATAGATATCTTCTTCGTAATTCTTGTTATAGGGTGAAATATTCATGATTTTGCCATCTACAACAAGCGTACTACTGCCACCAGGATCGAAGCCCATAGCCTTATGCATACCGTATTTTAACAGAATGTCAGCCATGTCGAAATGGGTTGCTCCCACTGATTCTCTAATTCTGCCATTCACCATTAGCACCATGAGTTTTCCCTTTTTAGTAATGCCAACGGCTATCTTAGGTCCTCGCATATCAGTAAAATCTAATCTTGCAGCCTGGGTTTTAATAGAGTTAGAAGTCTTCCAACCTTCTTCTTCCATATTTACGGCTAGTTTATCATTCTCTATTAACATTGGCCCGGCTTCAATAGCATACGAGATGTCATTCCATCTGTAAGGATCTTTTTCAGGCTCTAAAAGTTCGATATTCAAGTCTTTGCCTTCCCTGAATATTATATCCGAAAATAAATTTGCAGGTATTGATAAGGTGATGCCCACCGGGATTATATTTATATTCTCATTCAATTTCGTTGGTATTATTTGCTTAACAGTATTTCCGGCCATTCTAATAATAAAGTTGCCATCTCCCTTTATTTCTTCATGAGTATAAGATAGATCGTAATAACAGGCTTCAGAAAAACTGTGTTTATTATAGTTGTCAGGAGTAAAGATAATTTCTTCATCCTTTCCTTTTATTTTAAATCCGGCGCTAGAGTTAACTTTCCTTATGTCTATTTTTCCATCTTTATAAATGATAAATGCAGGCTTATTAAACAGGGGCGGACAAAATACTTTATGATCCATAATTAACAGACCTAAAGGCGAACCAATATAGGTTTCTGGTAATCCTAGTTTCCCTACCAATTCAGGGTTAAGGATATAACCTCCATTCCAAGCCAATTCTATCTTATTCTTGTTATTACTTTTCTTTTGATACTCTTTGATAAGTCTGGGAACATTCTTTGGTTTTTTAGCAGCAATGTGAGCTGCGAATTTCCAGGCATATTTTTTAGTGTCAATCTCTGCCAAAACGCCACTCCAAGGCATCCCATCCTTATAAACACCTCCGGCAAAGGAAGATTTAACTCTTTCTATAGCTTTGTTTCCGCTGATCTCCAGCTCTAATTGTGCCAGAAGACTGTTGATAGGAGTTCCGTTTTCAGCGGCATCTTTAGAGATGATATTCAGTAATTTCCTTTCGCCAATTTTCTTTTTAAGATCACTGTATAACTTGCTTTTCAAGGTATTGTCGAAGTCTTTGGAAGTCTGAATTGGAGTAGGGTAGGCCAACGTTGTTCTTACACCTGCAGGAACGAATTGAATAAAACCGCTATCTTTTGGTATTCCCATAATTTTAGCGGTCATATTATGTCTAACCTTTCCAATATGAAAATGATCGATCTCAATTATATCTGTCATCATAGACGCATGTTCTCCATTGGTAATCAAAAAGCCGTCAGATTCTTTAATCTTCCTTAGTATTTTAATTGCATTGGCGCCCATTTGTGGAAAATGTACACCTTCACACCATTGTTCGGTTTCTATTATTTCAATCACTCCGGTCTTATAAAGTATACCGAGCTCCTGTTCAGTTTCCCGATCAAGATAGTCTTTAATGTTGGCGCTTGAGAACCACTTTGTTATTCTTGGCTCGTGAATAAATATATATACTTTCTCTAGTTTCTGTACTCTGGTCTTTAGTATTTCATGCGTAAGTTCTTCTTCTATAGAAAGTTTCAATTGGGAGCGTATAGGTTGCAATACAAAGTATTCCAGTTCATGCTTAATATACCTTCCGGGAAAATAACCTTTGGGCACATTATCTTTTAGCTTATCTGTAAGTATTTCCCGATCGTCTATACCCAAAAATTTGCTATTGGTCAATTGAAACAAGGCCAGTTCCCAATCTGAAAAAAACCGTGGAGCCAAAGTCAAATCCGGTCGTTTCTTAGGTTTAAAAACATCATTATAGATCATATTTACCAAACCTGTTATTTCCTGATAAGTAAATTCCTGGTAGGTATATAACTTTTTATTTCGATGTCTGTATGCTAAGGAATGATCGTGTCTCAATGGGCTTTCACCTTCCACACACTTAAAAATATCATCGATCGCATTATAATAGTCATGAATCTCAGACAGATCGGTATTGACCAGATCGGGCATATCGTTTTCCATCATGCGAGCATATTTCATGACCCTTCCTTTGATCAATTGTTCTTCAACTCTAAAGAAACTTGGATCAATTAAAGATTTTAAGTAGATCATAAAAGATAAACGACCATAACCAGGTAAAAAATGCCTGGTATTATTGTTGAGTATAGCTTTAAGATCTTCGTTTTCAAAGTTGACTATCTCCTTATATTTTTTTAGCAGATCAACCACCCGGCCATTAACTCCAGCAGAAATAGAATTTAATTGTAAATGTAGCCTTCTGATGAGATATTCCATATTCTTTTGCAGGGCATCAAGGCTGTAGCGTTGCTTAATTACATTTCTATTGTGCATTCTATCCTCCATACTGTTTTGAGGGTAAAAAACATGATCGCTTATCTTTGCGATCAGCTTTTTAGGAATTTTATAGCCTTTAAATTCTAATACCCTTAATCGTTGAGCTTCATCAAGGTGATAACCAATTACCTCATCATAAACCGCCCTGGGTTCATATTGTTTGCAAAATATCGGGGTGCCGCAAGCCGCAGCTTCTATGATCGGAAGCCCTCTGCCTTCCGTCTGGCTTGGCAACAGTATCAGGGAGGCAACATCATACAATTGCTCTATATCAAGCGGCTTTTTGTATTTTTTCTTAAACTCGTGCTTGTCGAATTCACTGAACAAAAATCCTAAGAGAACCTTAGACCTAAATTCACTGGTTAATTCCTTAATAAAATTTTTAAAATCTTCCAGAAGATCCTGATAATAGTATTGCTGGCCATGAGGAATAGGACCTGATACAACTAAGGAGAGGGTTAGTTGAGGATTGTCTTGAAATTTCTTAGAAAAGTCCTCATAGGCAAATAACTGTCGAATCAATTTAAAATTAAGTTCTATCGACTTTCTGCTAATTACTCTTGTAGGTTGCAAAAATACGATGTTGTTATTTACAAAATCAAATTTATTTATGGTCTTATAGCCTAGTATTATTGGCTTTAATGAGCGTTTACTTTCTATGTGATGAGCGGCAGTATGAACCGTTATGGTATCCTTTGTATTGGCAAAAATAGAAGCCACCTGCATAAATGCTTTTATGCGGTCTCTCTTACTCATCTGGTTCACGTTAGTATCTACAGCAGTTCCGATCATTGCTGAATTTGCAGGATTTTGCCCCTTTACCTTGACAAGATGAGTGTGTTGTATCTTATTAATATTCACATTCAGCCATGAACGGCTTTCCCAGGGATAGATCATGTCGATAACTGAAAAAAACTCACCGACATGAGCGTTGTGAAAGAAGAAATCTCTGGGTCCATTTTTTAGCCCTTTCTTTTTTATTTCAACTTCTCTGTTGCCGCCTTCCCAATAAAAATCATGATGGTTACTGATAACGGCGATGCCGAGGTATTCTGAAATTAAAACAGAGGCCAAAGCCAGAGAAACGTTTCCCGGATTGGAGCAAACGTTAATCAGATAGAGTAGAGAAATGTTGTTTTCTTCAATATACCTACCAAGTTTTTCCACCAGTACCAATACCTCATCCCAGAATTTACCAATAAGGGCATTATACTCGGTACTGCCCCTTTCCATTTTAATTTTAAAGAAGTCATTATATAATGGCCAGTTATCGAAACCATCCATTTCTATGATCACTTTTTTAAAGGCATCTTTATGAATTAATTCATCTGCCTCAGGTTTGATCTCTCCGGCGATATAATGAATAGGAATGTTCGGGTAGATTCTTTTAAAGGTTTTGGCATACTTTTCGGCTTCAACAGTAATTCCGTCAATAGCAAAATAGAAAGTAATAAAAGCAATACCACCTTTTTCGAGATGGCTATCAAAAGCCTTAGTGTTGTCTTTAAAAGCAGCTTTTGACGGTTGTTCTTTTAATCGATCAATAAACAATCCGAGGTCAAACCATGTATTGATCTCTTGTTTTCTTAATTGGCTTAATATATTGTCGATTTTAGCCGATTGCTGTTTTTTAGTCATAGTTTTATAGAGTTAAAAACTAAAAAGCCCACTTAATTTCTCTTGGAGCACATCAAATGAGAAATACTTTTTACCCAGGTTAAAGTTAAATTCTCCTATTTCCCTGCAGCGTTCAGGATCATAGATGATATCTGCCATTTTTTTGACGTTATCATTTGTTAAATTATTGTCTTCCAACATTACCGTTTCAAAACCCTTACTGCCAATATCCTGCATAAATACCGGTTTGTAGTTATTTACAAAGATAGGTTTTTTGGCAAGTACTGCTTCTACAAAGGCGTTTCCAAAACCTTCATAAGTGCTGAAATAAGTACAGGCCCTGCCATGTGCATAAACATCAGATAGATCTTTATGGTCACGCACCATATGTGATGCAAAAATTACCTGGCTAGCCAGGTTTAGATCATGAATTTGATCTACTATTTCATTATAATATTCCCTGTTTTGATCGTCATGATTATTCCCCGTAATGACGAGCTTAAGTTTCTTGTCGTTTAATTTTTCTATTAATGAAACAGCTGTTTCTATCCCTTTTCTTCGTACAATACGGGTTACTTGTAGTAATGCGATCTCATTCGGATCAACACCAAGATCTCTTAGAAAATAACTGTTGTCTTTATTTGGAACGCCATATGCACGGTCAAAATTCATTACATTAGGAACCATTGTGGCATCCAGATTGAATTTGCTCTTAAAGGTCTCTAATCCAAAGGTATTAATCACAGCATGTCTTACCTCTGGCAACAGTAAAGGGAAGGTGTCATTAACAAGGGTATTGAGCTCAGGATGAATAGAAATATAACGCTTACCTCTTTCCCAATGAAAATCATGATCATGCGTAACAATTGGTAAACCAGTGTTTTTAACCAGTTTTTTAATAGCTACCCCCATAGAAAGGTGACTGGGTAATGTGGAAGCATTTTCTGAAAGCAGGACTTCAATTTTATTGGAAAGTACCCAACGACTTAATTTCTTTTCTATCATATTAGAGATATTCTCAATATGATCAAGTATAGGGCCGACGTTTTTATCTGGTTGATAAAAAGCCTTCCGTTGTCCCCATTTTACTTCAGGTGAGAAAAATGAAAGAACCGGAAAATGATAATGGTATTGATGGTCCATTTTCCAGAATTCGAATTCACCTGAAATAACAAACACTTCATGTCCTAGTCGTTTTAATACTTCTATCCATTTCTCTGATTCGAGAGCCACCCCGTCTACACCGCCAATTCTTCCTATTATAATACCTATTCTCATATCTAAATTATATCCCTTTATAACTCTGATAAATATACATTATTACGCGAATTTAAAAATCTTTTTTTTTGGCGTTATTCATATTGGATTTGGCACTATGCATTATTTTAAACAGCTATATCATAATTATACCCATCCGCTGACTTTATTCAATATTCATAAGTATTAAATTTAGCCCTTTAAAAATTCATTATTAACTCACACTAAACACCCATATTTATGCGTTTTAGTCTTGAGTTATTTAGAGTGGAATAAGACTATCAGAAAACTAGTCAGGAATTCAAAGTTTTTTTATTATTTTAGCCAATACCTTTAATAATATACTAAAATTCCGATAGGAACTTATAAAGGCTAATTGTTCTAAATGCGAATACCTTTAATGTAAATTAAAACTTATGCAGATTACAATTAATAGAAAGGATGTAATATTTACTCCAGATTCCAGTAGAGTAATTGCTCGTTTTCATTTTTCGGGTCATGAAAGAAGCAAGAATATCATCCGGAAGATAATTAGTCTGTCTGAACAAAATGTCAGAGAAGAATTGGTCAAGGTGCTCAGAGATTTTTCAAAACGCCACCGAAGCATATCAACAATATTTAAAAATAATTTCAATAGGGTGTCACATTTGATAGAGGAAATGGATATGAACCCTGATGATCTGGATGAGTTTATAAAACCGTTAATTGGGTCTTATTTTACTAAAGAATATTCCATTGAATCTGCAGCATTTTTTAATCCGTCAATTGTTGAAGATCCGGATCAAAGTAAACTGAACAATGGAGAAAAAAGGGTAATATTGAGTTTTAGAGCCACTGGGGAGGGGCATATTTCTTCTATTGTTTTTCGAAGCGGAATTCTTGATGAAAACGGTAACCTGCGAATTGAAAAAGTAGGTAAAATGCTGGATGAAGCGGAAAATATCAAACGATATTCTTATAACAAAGAATCGTTTATTGAAAGCCTTTACGAAATACATCACAATAATGAATCGATTACTTCACGTGTATTCTCTAAGTTAGGCGAAAATTTCACCTATGGCCAATTGAAAAAAAGTGTGCAGGAAACAAAAAAAGAATTTACATTGACTCCCACTAAAGAAATATTTTTTGATGAAATTATGTGGCTAGCCTCTTCACATTATGAAATTAAATTTTCTTTAGACACTGCTATTTCAGAAAGAGTTATTTTTCCTGTTTCTTTTAACGAAAGGAATGGAATTGAGGATGCGCGATTTGTCAAATTTATTGATGATAATGGTGAAGTAACTTACTATGCAACATATACTGCTTACGATGGTGTTACTATCTTACCTAAGTTAATTGAAACTAAAAACTTTTACCATTTTAAAATTACACCTATCAATGGAAATGTAGGTAGGAATAAGGGAATGGCCTTGTTTCCCAGGAAGATTAATGGCAAATATGCTATGCTCTGTAGAATAGATGGAATCAATAATTATATAGCTTTCTCGGATAAAATTAACATGTGGAAAAAAGCGGAGCTCCTTCAGGAACCAAAATATCCGTGGGAAATTGTGCAGATAGGCAACTGCGGATCACCTATTGAGACAAAGGAGGGATGGCTTGTTTTAACACATGGAGTTGGGCCTATGAGAGAATATGTAATGGGAGCAAGTTTGTTCAAACTTGACAATCCTAAGATAGAAATTGGCCGGTTAAAAAACCCGCTAATGATTCCCAATGCAAAAGAAAGAGAAGGGTATGTGCCTAATGTTATATATTCATGTGGTTCAATAATCCATAATGGCATTCTGGGAATTCCATATGCCATGTCGGATTTTGCCTCGGCATTTGCTACAGTTAATTTGGACGAGCTTCTCAGTGAACTAAAAAACTCAAAATAGTTCAGGAGGATTATTTATTCGCTCCTATCGATTTTTAAGAATATATTTAAATAACCCTTATCTTTCTGTATCAATTTAGTTGTAATGATTAATTTAGTGCTATACTTATCTCGGATTTTATGTCCTTTCCAGGCTTGATGGATTCTTTAGTTTGCAATTCATTTATATTTTGAAATTCTTTGTAGGCATGCGATACTGTTAAGCGAGAAATTAAATACGCCAATGTACTTTCAGCTCCTTGGTTGCGATTCACACCGTAACTTACAAATCCATCACAGCACCCTTTGGTTTCAAAGTCATATAGGTTCATTCTAAGATCATTTTCACCTAGAAACCACATAAATGATTTGTATAGCAGATTAAGATATTCTCTATCCTCTGTTACAACAAAGGCTTGTTGATACATTAAAACCATGGCCATGGCATCTATGGGTTGTTGAGCATAAAAAGAGCGTTCCTCATTTTTTTTATACCATTTTTCATTTCCAATTACCGATAAATAATTGTTTTTAATCGTATGTCTCGTGAGAAATTTCATCGATTCGAGTGCAATTTTAGTAATTTTATAATCGTTCAATATTTCAGCCGAATGTAAAAGAGCCAGCGGTAACATTCCATTATCATAAGCTAGTAAGTCTTCAAACCATTCCCAATCGGGAGTTGCGTTTTCCTCATATTGTTCAACTAATTTGTAGCTAAGGTTCTTTAACTTTGCTCTAATTGAATCGTCAGGATTATTTCTCAGGTAATGGCTTATTCCAATTATAGTATTGGCTATACTCCTGACGGATTTTAATTTTTCAAAATTGGGAGCAGCTTTAAAAAACACCTCTCTCCCTGATTGGTAAAACGCATCATTTGGTGCATTACCCAATAAATAGCCTAAGGCCCAAATCGCCCTTCCAAATGAATCTTCTGAACCAACCTCATCCAGAAAATTTCTACTGAAGCTCATAAAATTTCTGAAAGTGCCATCCGTATTTTGCATATAATGGATATAACTTAAATAAATTGGCATTAACTCAAGTAGCCTGTTGTCCTTCATTTCCTTATATGCCATTAATACCATTAGCAATGCCCTGGCATTATCATCCAAACAGTAGCCATCTTTTAGGTTTGGGATACCAAATTTTGCATGTTGAATAATACCTGTATCATCTGTTAACCTATTGATGTGATTTAATAAAAAAGGAGGTAATAGCAATAGGTCCAATTCCTGATCTTTCTTTACGATTATCTCCTGGTCTTTCTTCAGGATGTTTTCAGTAAGTGCAACATACTTTTCTCCTATTATGGGCCAGGTAATTTTCCGACCAAAATCAAATGCTTTTCTTCTCAATTTTTTTAGTTCGTCGGGGTGGTCTATGAGTTCTGTTAAGATGTTGGTAAGACCCTTAGTGTCATTAAATTTGAAAAGTTTGCCACGTCCTTCTGCCAATAGTTCTACGGCATGCCAATAGGGTGTGGATATAACGGCCGAACCGACTCCTACAGCATACGAAAGAGTTCCACTTGTTATTTGAGCTTCATTTAAATAAGGGGTAATATAAATATCTGATGCACATAAATATTTGAATAAATCCTGGGTACCAATAAACTTATTGAGAAATAACACATGCTTTTCAAGTTGAAGATTTTTTACCAGGCGCATTAAGAATCCTCGATATTCTTCACCCGAATACCTTAATACATTGGGGTGTGTTTTACCCAATACAATATAAATTACCTCCGGGTGTTTTTCTACAACTTTCGGCAAGGCTTTTATTACTGTTTCAATCCCTTTGCCACGTCCGATAAATCCGAAAGTAAGGATAATTTTTTTAGTCTCGAGTTTGAACTCTTTTTTCGATTTTTCCTGATTAAAATGAATATCAGGGACACCATGCTCTATAAGTACAATTTTTTCCTTTTGAATCTTATAAATACTTATTAGGAATTCAATGGCTTTGTGGCTCATCACAACTATTTTAGATGCCATTTTACAAATTTCCATCAGCACAGCCTTTTCATTATAAGAAGGAGATTTTAGAATAGTATGTAAGGTTACAACAAGGGGAACCTCCAATCTGTGCAGCAAGGGAAGGATATATACACCGCTTTGACCACCAAAAATACCAAATTCATGTTGAAGAATACAAAGATCTGTACCATTTAGATTAATGAATTTAACCGCCTTTAAATAGTCTTCCTGGTGTTCTTGCCTAATCGTAAGCTTTACTTCTTCAGGGTAGTGATAGGTCAGGTTATTGTCGTTTAGTGCAATAACAAAACTCTCATGCCCCGATTCACTTTTTTCATTGTTGTTTAACATGGATTTGAACAAGTTATTGGTAAAGGTCCCAATGCCACATTCTCTTGGAGGGAATGTTCCTATAAAAGCTAATTTCATATTTCCCCTATTTGATATCCATAAAGATAAACAATAGTAATAACCTGATGAAACAGGCTGCTAATTATTTATTTACTTTTTGATAGTCCCAAATATGCAATACGAATTTGTTATATAATCCACCAGAGGCGGACAAGTTGTTCTACGTTATGCCTGGCCATCTTCGGCGGGTTACTTTGCTTTGATCACCGCTCTTATAATTTATTAAATAGGAGAGGAGCGAGAAATCAAAGAAGTTGATTCACGACTTCCAAAATACAAAATTATAGGGTAGGAGTAAAACACTCTTTACACGAAATCGAAGAATGGGATTAAGCGATTACAAATCTTATTCGAGATTCATGAATTCCTATTTAATAAAATAGAGAACAATGAATAAACTACGATAGGAGTGTAGCCTAATGCCTGCCTGCCATGCCTCTGGCTTGGTAAACTGGTAGGCAAGTGTGTGGAATGGTAATGTATCAATAACGCCTGCTAGTTTAACGGGTGTTTTTTTTATCACACTAATAACCTGAGTTCGACTTAAAATATCAGCACAGCTTCAGAAAATTTTTGCAGTACTATCTGGATAATTCAAGGAAATTTGATGCAGGATATGAGGAAATTTACAAAGTCTACAAATAGGAAAGCCATAATTGCACAATCTTTGAATCAAAAAAACATCGAAATAACTCGTTATTACGTATTTTTCTGAATCCAAATCTTACACAATTATGATTTTCTGTGTAAATATTTTAAGTCGAACTCAGGTTAATAAAAAGAATAACAAATCAAATTGGTGGCATTCCCACCAAAAGTGTGTTTATCTTTGCCAAAAAATATTTTATGTTAAAACAGTTTTCAGATTTAGGGATTAATGAACAATTACAACAAAGTTTAGTCGATTTACAAATTTCGGTTCCGACGGATATACAAGAAAAGACCATTCCGATTGTTCTAAATCAAAAAGAAGATGTTGTTGCATTGGCAAAAACAGGAACAGGAAAAACAGCTGCTTTTGGATTGCCTTTACTGCAATTGATTGATGTAGAAAACACCAATATACAGGCTCTAATATTGGCACCTACAAGAGAATTAGGACAACAGATATATAACAATTTAGTATCCTTTGCTACTGATAGCCCAAAAATATCTATCGCATCCTTATGTGGTGGTATTCCGATAAAACCTCAAATAGAACGTTTAAAAACCACAACGCATGTGGTTGTAGCAACTCCTGGGCGTTTGGTTGATTTAATCAAACGTGGTGCTATTCAGATTAAAAACTTAAAGTATTTAGTGTTGGATGAAGCTGATAAAATGGTAAGCGCCTTAAAAGAAGAGGTAGACGCTATTATCAAAGACATTCCAAAATCCAGAAGAACATTATTGTTTACAGCAACCATGTCAGGGACTATAAAACAATTGGTTCAAAATTATATGTCAAAACATGTTGTGCATATAGAAGCAGACATGGCAACTGTTGGTCATCAAGGTATCGACCATCAATATGTGGTTGTAGAACCTATAGAAAAACTAGAAGTATTACTTCATTTTTTAAATTCTAAAGAAGGCGAACGCGGTATTATATTTTGTAAAACCAAAGCTGCTGTTAATAAATTAGCAAAAAACTTAGCGATAAATAAGTTCTCTTCCGGTGCTATACATGGTAGTTTAACGCAAGGTATTCGCGACCGTATTATGGGGCAATTCAGAGCTGGTTATATCGATATTTTAGTTGCTACCGATTTGGCGGCTCGTGGCATTGATGTAAAAGAAATTTCATATGTTGTCAATTATCATTTACCAGATACTTATGATGCTTATGTGCACAGAAGCGGACGAACTGCTAGGGCAGGGGCAAAAGGACTTTCAGTAACCATATTACAAAAAGAAGAAGTTGAAGACATTGCCGATTTTGAAAATGAATTAGGTATTGTTTTTAATGAATTTATAAAAGCAGACGCGAAAAGTATAGAAGAAAATAATGGTTTATTATGGGCAAAAAAAATATTTAAGACCAAACCTAATCGTGAGGTGTCTGAAGATTTTAAAGCTAAGGTGAAAACTATATTTCATCATTTAACAAAAGATGAGCTGGTAGATAAAATATTAGCAAATTACTTAGCACAATCCGGTACTGTTAATCTAAAACCGAAGGCATCTAAAAAGAAATAATCTTTATGGCAAACATCATTAAAAATCAACAGGATATTTTAACAAAATTAAATATTCATGCCTTGAATCCCATGCAAGAGGAAGCTGTATCTGTAATTGAAACAACAACAAATACCATCCTGTTGTCTCCAACAGGAACAGGAAAAACATTGGCTTTTTCATTGCCACTATTGAAAGTCTTAAACCCCGAATCTAAAGAAATTCAAGCATTAATACTGGTGCCGTCAAGAGAATTATCCATTCAAATTGAGCAAGTTATTCGTTCTATGGGTTCTGGTTATAAAGTAAATGCGGTTTATGGTGGCAGACCCATGTCTAAAGACAAAATTGAAATTAAACATATTCCTGCTATTTTAATAGGAACACCAGGTAGGATATTAGATCATTTTAATAAGGATCGCTTTTCTAAAGCAAGTATTAAAACGCTCATATTAGATGAGTTTGATAAGTCTTTAGAAGATGGTTTTGAGGAAGAAATGAAAGGTATTATAAATCTGTTATCTGGCATAAATAAACGTATTTTAACCTCTGCTACACAAGCTGTTGCTATTCCTGATTTTGTGCGATTAGACAAGCCAACCATCATAAATTATTTAAAAGAAAAAACAGGGTCAAAATTAACCATTAAAATAGTGGTTTCTCCAATTAAAAATAAATTAAAAACCCTGTTGGATTTGGTACAACATATTGGCAATGAACCTGGAATTATTTTCTGTAATTTAAGAGACAGTATTGACCAGGTCAGTACTTTTTTAGAGCATAATAAAATTAGTCATGCCTGCTTTTCTGGTGGCATGGAGCAAAAAGATAGAGAACGGGCTTTAATTAAGTTTAGAAACGGAACCTGCCAACTATTAATTGCTACAGATTTAGCGGCTAGAGGCATAGATATCCCGGAAATGAAATTTATTATTCATTATGAATTACCTCGACATAAAGAAGAATTTATTCATAGAAATGGCAGAACAGCTAGAGTCAATGCAGAAGGAACGTCCTATATATTGAAATGGAAAAGCGAACTATTGCCCGAATTTATTAAAGATGTTAAAGGTGTAAATATTTCTAAGAAAGCACCCCATAAACCGCAATTCTGGGAAACCTTATTTATTTCTGGTGGACGAAAAAACAAAATTTCCAAAGGCGATATAGCAGGATTATTTTTTAAACAAGGAGGTATTAATAAAGACCAATTAGGAACTATTGAGCTAAAACCAGATTGTGCATTTGTGGCCATTCCTCTAAGCATTGCTGATGAATTGGTAAGAAAATTAAACAATACCCGATTAAAAAAGAAAAAGGTACGTGTAACTATTCTATAGTCAACCATGCTTTTAGTTGTATACTATCGTAATTCATTTGATATTAACATCTACTATTGCACCTTCAAATAAAATTGCAGTGGAAAACGAAGTAAAATTAAAAACTTTGAAAAAGAATATGAGTAAATAATAGAGGAACGAGAAACCAACTTGTTGGTTCACGACTTCGAATATATCAATGTTATACAAGGAGTAAAACACTTGTATCAATCTTTATTCATGCAACACCAAAAGCGGGATATTGGTATGATAACTTGACTTTTCTACTTTGGATTGAAATATGATTTGTTGAAAATAATTTAGATTTTTTGCCATCATCACCATCATATTTATGGCCTTACTATCTGTAAATTGCTGTACCGCATCTTTGGCTTCTTTATTGATTAAAAAATGAAAACTGTGCTTTTGATTGCTAAAAAAATCTTCCATCAATTCTTTATTTGCAAACTGATTCGCATTTAATTCAACTGCTTTTTTGCTAATATGCAAAATATGTAAGACAGCATTATTTTTTTCTAATACCTCGGAAAGTGGTTGCAAGGCTTCAATACCATAAGACAATGAAAAATCTGTAGGGAACGCAATTTCTTTTAATCCATATAATTTTGCTTTTTCCGGGAATAATCAGGGTATTACATGGTACTTTTACAATAACATTGGCGGTATTGCTTCCAATAATTAATTCATTTCCATCGGAAGCGCCTTTGGTTCCCATCACAATTAAGTTTATCTTTTTTTCTTCTATATGTTTACGGATGGAAGTGATAAAAAAATTATCGTCGGTAAGCGTATAAAATTTGTGATTTTTGTTTTCTGGAAATTCTGCTGTAATTCTAGTTAACACTTTTCGCAATTGCTTTTTTGAAGAATTGGGGTGTCTTTTATCTATTTCTTCTATATATGGAAGGGATGGCGAATTTTTAGGGCCTGTTTTTGCACTATTTACGTGGAGAACATAAAAATTACAGTGTTCTTTCTCAAAGAAATTAAGCGCATAGCGTATCGCATTCCAGGAGTTTTCTGAAAAGTCTGTAGGTATTAATACATTCTTCATTTACAAATTCGTCTTTGGGTACAAATTTAAAAACATAAAATCGTACAAAATATGACCATGGTCAGTTTACGAATATTTATAAAGAAATTTAGTGGATCTGTTTCAATTGATGGAGGTCTAGAATTCTAATATTTCGACCTTCAATTTCAATGAGTCCTTTCTTTTTAAAATTGGATAGCGTACGTATCAGCGATTCTGTTGCAATACCAGCAACACTTGCCAAATCATTACGTGAAATCCGAATAGCCTCTCCTGGACAACAATTCAGTTTTTCGGCAAACATTAAAATAGTGCTTGCCGTTTTTTTTTGTACTGTACTGTAAGCCATATGCACCAACTGTTCTTTTACACCGGTAAGATCTTCGGTTAATAACTGTATCAATGCTAAAGTAACCTTATGATTTTTATCCAATACGGCCTTCAATTCATTTTTAGAAATACCCACAAGTTGGGTATCTACAATAGGGGTTGCGGTTTCTTGGTAGGTGATGTTTTGAGTAAAGGAGGTATAGCCAAATAAATCGTCTTCTTTATGTAAAGCGGTAATGAGTTCTTTGCCATTTTCATCCAATTGATAACATTTTACAATGCCTTTAAGAATCAAATAAATATATCTAGAATGGTCACCCTCGCAATAAATATTTTGGTCCTTTTTAAAAGTAAACCCAGTTCCTTTATCGTCAAAGAAATTTTTTAAATCGCCCAGCGAACGAATTTCGTTTTCCTGGATTTCTGAACCCTTTTGTGTCGCTCTTTGGTCTTTTAAAATGGAAGCTTTGGCAATTCGGCTTTCCATAGCACTGATCAATTCTTCTTCTTCAAAAGGCTTGGTAATATAATCGTCTGCGCCTAAATCCATCCCTTTTCTAATATCTTTTCGTTCGGTTTTTGCCGATAAAAATATAAAGGGAATGTACCTGGTCTGCTCATCACTGGCCAGGGCTTCTAAGACCCCGTAACCATCTAGTTCTGGCATCATAATATCACTCACAATAATATCTGGCTTACTGCTTTTTGCTAATACAATCCCTTCGGTACCGTTGGAAGCAGTAATGACGTTATAATTAGAAAGCTCTAAAATTTCTGCGGTGTTTTCTCTTAAAACCGCATCGTCTTCAATTAATAATACCTTCTTCATAGTTTTGCTGTATTTGGGATGGTGATGGTAAATATAGTACCTTTTTTTTCTTCACTTTTAAAACGAATAGTCCCTCCTAAATTTTCGATATGGGTTTGTACAATATTTAATCCTATTCCTGTTCCTTGGTTTAGTAATGCATTCTCAGCTCTAAAATAACGATTAAAAATATTTTTCTGATCTGCTTTCGGAATTCCAATACCATCATCAATCACCTTAATGGTAGTCATTTGATCATCTTGGGTTATTTTAATATCTACCACCGTATTTTCAGAAGAATATTTGATGGCATTATGTACCAAATTAGACAGGGTCAACTCTACAATTTTCTCGTCTTGCATTAAAGACATCTCATCGATCTGCTCCGGATAATTTATTTTCTGACCTTCTTTTAATAGCATATTGGCATTATACACCACCTCATTCACCACCTTGCTTAATTTAAAGGTGCTAAAATTATAAGTCACATTTCCGGTTTCTAATTTTTCTATGGATAAGAAGTCGTTTAAAATATTATTTAAATAATGAACCTTATCTGATATTGTCTTAATATGCTTATCGCGTTTTTCCTGTTGTTCTGCTAATTTATATTTACCCAACAAGATGGTAGAGGTTAAAATACCGCTCAAAGGCGTTCTAAATTCGTGAGACACCAGCGATAAAAACTTCGTTTTTAATTCGTTGAGTTCCTGTTCTCTTTTAAGGGCAATATTGGCATCCTTTTCGGCTTCAATTCGCTTTATATTTTCAATCTCTAACTGACTGATGGTTTCGCTTAATTCTTTGGTTCTAACGGTAACCTTTAATTCTAATTTGGTGTTTAACTTTTGAATTTCGTCTTCCTGTTGTTTCCGTACCGAAATATCGGTAACCAATGCCATCACATATTTTTTATCGTAGAGGGTAAAGGGATTTAAACCCGCTTCTACCGGAAAGATACTTCCATCTTTATGTGCGCCATAAATATCGCGTCCTCTCCCCATTTGCCGCTGGGCTTCCTGTTTCATAAAACCTTTAAAATGATCGCCATGATGGGCATGATAATTTTTAGGGATCAAGACATTGAGGGGGAGTTGGATCAACTCTTTTCTCCCATAACCAAACATACGCTCTGCAGATTCGTTGGCTTCTACAATATGTTGCTGTGCATCTACAATAATCACTCCTTCTGAAACAGATCCTAGCAGGATGTTAAAAACATCTTGGTCTTGTTTAAACATAGATTTTTTTAGTGCTTTGGTTGAAAAATTAAGCGAGGTAAAATTACTATTTTTTTTTACTATTATTACTATATGCTTTTTTTTTAAAAGTTGTGGTAAATAAACCGCTTTTGGTTTGGGAGCAACAAGGAGTCCCCGCCGATTTTATCTGGTTAATAGCATACTTATTCTCTGAAATTCTCGGAAACCCTAACAATTCTGATATTATAAACGATATTGATAATGTGAGGGCTAGAAAAGCAAAAGATTTTTCTGAAAAAAGAAAGTGAAAGAAATTTAAAAGGGATCATGGTACTTTGTATTTTTAAGACGCAATTTAGTTCACGCAATTCTATTGTATTAGGAGTTCATGAATCTACGATTTCCTTTAACATAATATCGGTAACGATATGATACATCAGCTAACGCAGATGGAAATCATATCTGATATTATGCCTGCCCCGAATTCGATTCAGGGTTACTTTGCTTGGGTTAAAAGCCAAGTAAATACGAAATACTTCCTTAAAAAATTTATTCTAAAATTCTTCTTCTGCCAAAGTTAATGAATTGCGAAGCAATCACGAGCTCCTATTTATCAAATAGGAGTGGAGCGAGAAATCAACGAAGTTGATTCACGACTTCCAAAATACAAAATTATAGGGTAGGAATAAAACACTCTTTTTACGAAATCGAAGCATGAGATTGGGCGAGTAATTTATTATCAAGCCAAATAAATCTCATGTGAGATTCATGAATACCTATTTAATAAAATAGAAAAGAATGAATAAACGACGATAGGAGAGTAGTGAAATGTATGTGGAATGGCAAAACTAACTTTAGTTCCCTTTTTGTTTATATTTCCATAATTAATTCACTTTCTGATGCAATTAAAGATTCAGACATTAAATTATTGGAGCTAAATATCCCTGTTCCGATAAATAATCTTGAATAGAATTCTTTATCTGCTATTTTTAAAATATCGTTCATGTTTTATTTAAATGTATAGCGTTGCTCCTCTGTTGAAGATGCGTTTAGTAATTGGTTAAATGTGCTTATGGTATTAAAATTGCGGGTAATTTCTCCAGATACAGCAATTCCAGAAATACCCGTTTCTAATATGTCGGTAACATCTTCTGTTGTTATGCCTCCAAAACCAATAATTGGTGTTTCGGTTTTTAAGGCTTCTGTAATTGCAATATACCCGTTTAAACCTAAAACCGGACTTAAGTTGTCTTTAGTTGTTGTAAATCTAAAGGGGCCTAAACCAATATAATCGACTTCTTTACCAATTAAGGTTTCGCAATCTTGCAAGGTATTTGCTGTTCCGCCAATAATTTGCCAAGTGTATAAATGCTTTCTAGCTATAGTAGGGCAGGAATCTGTTTTTCCTAAATGTACACCATCTGCTCTAACCTCCTTTGCTATTTTATAATGATCGTTAATAATTAATCTGGCTTGAAAATGAGATGTGATTTCTCTAGCCTCTTTGGCTAACTTTAAAATTTTTTTTTCTGAAACATTTTTTAAACGTAATTGCACTAATTCTGTACCAGATGTACAAGCTTTTTGGATGTTTTCCAGATGCTCTTTTGGAGAGCTTCCCTGAGATATATAATGTAGTTTAGGTATAATCATGTCTTAGTTTTTTGTTATATAATATACATTTATCATTTGAAAATAAGAATAAATATATTTATGACAATATAAATACTTTAGGTGTAAAATTAGATTCTATTTCTGAAATTAAACTAGAATATTTGTTTGATTCATTATTCATAGCTAAAAATGATAAAGAAAAAATATTATACGATATAAAATAAGAATATTCCAAAAACAAAATCCTTTGATTTCAAATGCATTAAAGATGCTTCTGGGATATTTGACATAATATAATTATAGCTATCAAATAAACTTAATATTAAAAGCCGTAATTTAGTTCACTTAATTCATATTGTTTTTTATAGGAGCTCATGAATACTTCGTATTTCCTTTAATATAATATCAGTACCGATATATTACACTGCGTGTAGATATATCTGATATTATGTAAAATACCGCGGGTTTGCTGTATACGGCAATTACTGTAAAATGTTCTATAAGAATATCAAGGTAGTATAGTGATTCATGCTCTTAAGCCGTAATTTCCTTTAACATAATATCTAACGATATGATACATCAGCTAACGCAGATGTAGGTCATATCTGATATTATGTCAAATAGCCGTAAATACGGCTATATGGAAATTACTGTAAATGTTCTATAATTAATATTATGTTAAGTAGGAGTTTTATCTTACCACTATTCCTTAATCAACTTTCTTTTGCAGAATAAAAGTGGCCATACATCTTAGGTCGTCTACATTCACGAATTTAAACTTTTCTAAAAGCACTAAATTAAATTTTGTTTGAATACTTTGGAGTAAATCTTTAGTAAGTAAAAAACGTGTTGTTTTATCCGGTAATATATAAACTCCCTCAGAAACCTGTACAACTTTATCTGTTAGTGATTCTATTGTAGCCATTCTAATAAAAATAGTACCATTAGGTTTTAAAACTCGCAATAATTCAGTAATCATAACCATAAAATCCTGTTTATTTTTAGCAAAATGTAATATTGCATTGCAAATAATGTGATTGAATTTCTCCTTCTCAAAATTTAAGGCCGTAATGTTCTGGATGGAAAAATGTTCCTTTTGATCACTATATTGTTTTTTGGCTTTATCCAATCTTTTAGCATTTAAATCAACACCATAGATGGTAAAATCATGTTTGTAAAACCATTTTAAATTTCGTCCGTTACCACAGCCGGCATCCAAAATGATATCATCCGTGTGATAACGCCCCTTTAATATTTGATCCAATAAATAGATGTCAATTCCATCTATTTCCTTTTTTAAAGTGTCAAAATCCATATATTGACTTTTAGTGCGCAAAATACAAAATCTAAACTGTATTTTAGCCGGATGTTTAAAAGTAGACTCTCCCAATTTGAATTTGTAACCTTAATGGCTTCGCTAATGTCAATCGTTGCACTGGCAATTGATGCCTTGTTACCTGCATTAGATCAAATTGGTTTTGATATTGGCGTTCAGGAAACCACAGATAATCAATTATTGATCACCATGATCTTTTTGGGCCTGGGTCTCGGACAACTATTTTTCGGGCCGATATCTGATAGTTTAGGCAGAAAACCTGTTGTTTTTATGGGATTCGCCGTTTTTATTGTGGCTAGTTTTATTTGTATCTATGCCGATAGCCTAGAAATGATGATCGCAGGTAGGATTTTACAGGGAATTGGCCTATCTGCCCCGAGAACTATCAGTATTGCCATGGTTCGTGATACCTACAGTGGTAATTATATGGCCAGGATCATGTCGTTTATAACCGTTGTTTTTATCCTGGTTCCCATCATTGCCCCTGCTTTAGGTAAATTTGTTCTGGATCATTATAATTGGCAGGCTATATTTTATATTCAATTGTTTTTCAGCTTATTAGTATCTTTATGGTTTTGGGTCAGACAGCCGGAAACCTTGTTAGAGTCTCAAAGGCTTAAATTTACTTCACATATCTTTTCTGATGGCTTTAAAGAACTGTTCAAATACAAAAGAACTATTGGTTTTACCATTATTTCAGGTTTTATTACAGGTTCTTTTATGGTATATCTGAGTACCGCACAACAAATTTTTCAGTATCAATATGATCTTACCGATCAGTTTCCCTTTATTTTTGCGGGATTGGCAATTTCTGTTGGAGCTGCAACATTTTTAAATGGTACACTGGTTTTAAAGTATGGCATGGAAAAATTAGTTACCATATCCATGGTTGGCTTTTTTATTATCTCCTTGTTCTATATAAGTTTGTACTATAATACCGCCAATCCAAATATTACTGTATTATTGACCTTTTTTGGCTTGCAATTCTTTGCCATCGGATTTCTGTTTGGTAATTTAAGAGCCCTTGCCATGGAACCTGTAGGTCATATTGCCGGTATTGCATCTGCTATCACAGGATTTATTTCAACCATGATGGCGGTTCCTATAAGTACTTATATAGGTATGTTTGTTGTAGATACTGCCCTGCCTCTATTTATTGGCTTTACTATTTGTGGTATATTTTCTGTGGCTATCCTGGTGTATTTAAAGGTTTATATAAAAAAATAGTTGAGATCGTCACGCTGCATTGCATTTCGCTCGTGATGACGTGGTAATGAGTTAAGATTGACTCCATACTACTATCGGTCTACTATCAACGAAGCCTTCACGAGGAGAGAAGTATGAACGACGTGGTGATCTCAATGTAAACGGTTGTTTTAAATAGATCGCCACGCTGCATTGCATTTCGCTCGAGAAGACGTGCTAATACTTTCAATTCGATGATGTTGAGTGTTGATTATTTCTTATCTACCACAATTTTACTCATAGTAAGCACCGCCTTCACGAGGAGAGAAGTATGAACGACACGGTGATCTCAAGTTAGTTGCTAGAAATAAACAGATCGCCTTACTGCATTATATTTCGCTCGCGATGACGTGGTAATGAGTTTTGATCGTGCCCATACCTATTATGACTTCACTCCCAACGACGTCTTCACGAGAAGAGAAGTATGAACGACGCGGTGATCTCAATGTAAACGTTTGCTTTAAATAGATTACCACGCTGCATTGCATTTCGCTAGCGATGACGTTTTTCAATGTAAGTATATTTAATAAACTATCATATAATCTGCTACTTCTATTAATCAATTCTAGAAGTTTGTATATTAATCAATTGAGTATTCTCAAAAATCGTATTTATCTCTATTGGATTGCAACAGCATTCGCAATCTTCAATATACGTTTGATTACAAATCGATGGATCAAATAACATGGAGATCTCCTCCCAGCAATACGGACATTGAAAAAAATGTTCTTCCATGATATAAAATTAACATTTCTTAAACTTAAAATAAATAACTTTTTATGAAGAATAATTATAAGAGTAATATTTATTTGCTTCTTTCATTCTTTTGATAGAATAGAAATATTCCTAAAATACCATGCAGAATAATAGGAATATTTAAACTTAATCAATGTGTGAAATAAATTATTTTTTAAAATTCTTTGATTTTAATGTTTTTCCATTTTACTTTGATACCACCACCGCTATGAATTTGAAGGGCAATAGATCCATTGCCTTTTCCAATTATTTTATCTGTAATGCTTACCATTTGAACTCCATTCAGCCAAGAAGTTAATGTATTATCTATCATCTTGATTTTTAAATGGTTCCACTCCCCTACCTTAAGTACTTCTTCTTTCTCAGGCGCCGGCTTAATTAGCCATCCTCTACCATATGATTCATAAACACCGCCAGTGTGTTTTCCTTTTGGTGCAACTTCTACCTGCCAGCCACTTACTTTTACCCCTTCAATAGTTGATCGGATAAATACCCCACTGTTTCCATCAGCTTCCTGTATGAAATCCAGCTCCAATTCGAAGTTTTTATAATGTGCATCGGTTGCCAAATAGCCATATTCCTCATCCGGTCCGCTTTCACATATCAACAAACCATCCTGCACATACCATTTCTCTGTACCATAGATTGCCCATCCGCTTAGATCCGTCCCATTAAAAAGGGATTTTTCCTGCGCTTGTATAACAGGAGTGCTAATAACAGTTGCCAATATTAGGATAATCAATAATCTTTTCATTTTTATTTAATTTAAATTGTTTATTATTTAGTCAGGTCTTTTATTCTGATATTTCGAAACTCCAATTCCGATCCGTGCCCAAGAAAGCCAATATGCCCCTTATTTCTATTTAAACCGGGATGGTCCTTACCATCTAAAGTACCACTTTTTGTTGCTTCTTTGAAATTACCTTCCAGTATAACAGTACCGTTAAGCGTAACTTTGATCTGATCACCTTTTACAAACACTTCTTCATAATTCCATTCACCAACAGGTTTTAAAAAGCCTCTTTTGGCTGCAATGATGCCATAAACAGAGCCGTGGTATTGATATTCCTCCAAATTAGCATATATACTCGCTGTATTGTCTAAGATCTGTACTTCTTTGCCATCATAGGCTACATCTCCTTCTAATGGAGCATGGATCCCCAGACCATTGTTTGCGCCTGGCGATAATTTGAATTCAAATCTAAATACAAAGTCAGAATATTCATCAGCTGTGTAAAGGTTGCCATGCCCACCTTGTTTAGGACGTACAACCAATTCATTATTTTGGACTGAATAATCTTTTTTATTACCGATCCACTGATCCAGATCCTTACCGTTAAACAGTGATTTAAAGCCATCATCTATTTCTTCTTTACTCAGTTGATCATCCCCGGTATTTATCTCACGTACATAAACATTTCTAAAGCCCAGATCTTCTCCATGCGCTTGTAATTCTATTGCTTCTTCGGTAAATATTGGCAGTTTTTTATCCCAGTAATTTTCAAGAATAACATTATTGGTTACCAATATGCCATTTAAATGAACTGTAACCCTTTCTCCAACCATTTTTATTCTAAAGGTATTCCAATCGTTTATGGGGTTATCTGCCACTACCAGTGGAATTCTTTCATTTTTTTCATTGTTGTATAATCCACCTGAACCTACTTGTGCTCCTTCATCAACCCTTGCAATATCCCAAATTTGTACCTGTGGTGTTCCCCTGAGGTAAATACCGCTATCTCCTCCATTGGTTATCTTCCAGTCAACTATCATTTCAAAATCGCCATAATCCTTGATCGTACAGATATTATTATAGCCTTCGCCTTTGAATCCAATTACACCATCCTTAACAAACCAGTCTTTCAGCATTTGATCATTGGCTTTAGTTTGTGCCTTGGCCAATTGATCTTTTGACATTTTAGCTCTTTCTAAAGGATTTTTAACCAGTCCTTCCCACCCAGTCAGGTCATTCCCGTTAAAGATCGATACAAAACCTTTTTCATTCGGTAGCTTATCCAGAAATTCTTTAGCATCAATTTTAATATACTGACTGTCTGGTCCGGTAAGATTATCAATACTATTTAAAACTATTTCCCTAACAACATCACCGCTTAAGCCATCTTTTAATCCGGGAGAAGGAAGTGATATTCTAATTGCAATATTAGAGGCTGTTGACACCAAACCTTCTGTATTGAAATAATTTGAAACAAATACAAGAGATAAGAAAGTTTTTATGTTCTGTGTACTTCTTATGATGTCTTTTTTCTCCTTTACAGTTTTACTGTAAGGCATTAATTTTTTGATCAGAAGTAATTTTTGATCATCAGGAAAGGATGATTTCCTTACCTGTGACAAATAATTATCGAATGCTGCTGACCTTAATTTTTCCTCAGAAGAATTGGTCACAGCCATAAATAAATAAGGAATAGCATCATTATTTCGCCAATTGGCCAATGTTTTCAAAGCGATCATTTTTTTATCGTGATCTCCTGATTTTAATACTTCAACAACAATATCCAGGGATTTTTGATTATTCAATGCAGGTAATACAGGCAATATTTTACCCTTATTTATACTGGATTCATATGCATCAATGATCATGTTTGAGTTATCTGAAGCAGAATTATCTAATAATTGAATAATAGCTTGTTGCGCATTGTGTATGTTTTGTGAATTATCGGTATTATTCAGAATTTCAATAAGTTCAGTGAGCTTATCACTGGTTGATATGGAAGGTAAGGCCTTAAATACAGCCTCTGTTACATTTTCACTGCTTTTATCAAGTAAGGATACAATTATATCAAATTGTTCTTTAGCGTCTCGCGCTGCCAATACATTTACCAAAACCTCTTTGCCGTTATCACTCATCAGCTTTATATTATTTGCCAGTAATTTATTATCATCAGTACCACATACTTTTAATAATGTTTCTTCAATAGCTTTTGATTCTTCCTCTGATTCTGCCAGTTTCAATACTTCCAGCAATTGAACCAAAGCATTTGTTTTATCCTGATAGGCCAGGGCTTTGATCCCTGCAATTCGTACCGGCTCGTTTTTATCTTTAATTGCTTTTAAAATGCATTGCTTATATACTTCAGTCTCTTTTCGCTTGCGAAGCATTCTGATGTATTGAGGTTTAGCATCGTCAGAAGCTGTACCGTAGGCTTTGACCCATTTGCTAACATCTTCGTTTGTCATATTCTGTGCAGCAGCTTCCAATACAGTGTTTCTGTATTTGTTGTTTGAATTTTGGGCTTCCTTTAAAAATGTTTTGGTAAAAGCAGGTCGCATATTTGCGCTTAATAAATTTATACCCGCCGATCTGAAATGCAATTGGGATTCAACATTACAGTTTTTCAGTAAATTCTTGCCAACACGAATGCTTAACGAAGACATGCCTTTTTCATTTAGCCGGTTGCCATAGTGTATATAGGCAAGTATGGCCTCGCTGTCGTCTATATTATATCCAGCTTTTTTTGTAGCATTTAAAATGGTTGCTTCCGAACGTTCCATTGCAATTTCTGCCAAGGCCATTAAGGCTCTTTGGCGAATTTCTGTCGAATTACTTATAGCCAATTCATACAGTAGGTCAACCGACGGTTCATAACGTAATTTCCCCAGGACTTCTATAAATGCCGGCTGGGCATTTACATCAGCTTTTATTGTGGTTTCTAATATTGATCTGGCTGCATCCTCAGTACCCACATAGAACATTGTTGCTAAGGCTGCTTTGTACAATTCTTCGTCAGATAAATACTTTAGCAGAAAGTTTACACTTGTATCGGTTCCGCAGAAAGCCAACTCGCGAATCAAAAATAATCTAACTTCTTTGTTATCACTATTTTCTATAGCTTTAATTAAAGTATTTTCTACCACACTGTTTTTGATGTTATTTTGTTTACCTCCGCTGTAAACGGCTAAACTGTGGAGTGCAAACCTTACCTCGGTATCATCCCCTGTACCCGGAGGCACAAGCATATTGGTTATTTGAAGAATTCCATCAGTATCTAAACCAATGATCTCTTCCATTAGCTTGTCAGAATGATTCAGATCATTGGTTGGTAGTTGCGCAAGAATATCAGCGACTTTAGTTTCTGATGTTCTATTGATCTGACTGTTAATATCGGGAATAGCACAAAATATTAATAATAAAGTGCTAAATGTTAGGAGTGTTTTTTTCATTTTACAGATTTGATAAGTTATTAGTATGCCCAGGAGCTTCTCATTGGTTGATCTATTAATCTATTGGCTTCTTCATCATTGACGAATTCCTGTTTAACAGGATCGTATTCCAGGGTTCTGCCAAGTCTAAGGGCAACAATCCCCATATTTACTATTGTTGCTGATCGATGACCGTTAATTTCGTTCAAGGCAAGTTTTTGTCGTGTTCTTACTGATTCTGAAAATACTGCAATTTGTTCTTCAGGATCAGGCAAACTGTTTATCAACCCCTTTATATTTGGAATGGTAGATTTAAACCCCTTAAATATTTTCCCGTTTGGCCCTTCAATATATGCTGCATCTTTTTCTTTATTTTCTCCGTCCAATATGATCTGGCAACCATCTGCATAGGTAAATACAATTTTTCTCCAGGTTCCTACAGCATCGTAATGTTGTTGCGGCGAATCTACTTCCACCTTTACCGGACTTGTATTGTCCTTACCTAAAAAATATTGTACCGGATCAATATAGTGTTGTCCCATATCACCTAGTCCTCCTCCATCATAATCCCAATAGCCTCTAAATGTCTGATGTGTTCTATGCGGATGATAAGGTTTTTCCGGCGCCGGGCCCAACCACATATTATAATCCAAATTACTAGGAACCGGTTGCGGAGTCAAATTTTCTTTCCCAACCCAGTAAAACTTCCAACCAAAGCCCGTTATTCCGCTTATGGTCACCTTTAAAGGCCATCCCAGCACTCCACTGTCCACAACTTTTTTTAGGTTCTTTACCTCGGTATTCATGCCGTAAAAATTATCTTTAAAACGAAACCAGGTATTTAATCTGAACATTTTACCATGAACTTTCATTGCTTCAACCACTCTTTTTCCTTCTCCAATGGTTCGTGTCATGGGTTTTTCGCACCAAACATCTTTACCTGCCTCAGCCGCCATTATCGACATAGTTCCATGCCAATGCGGTGGAGTTGCAATATGAACAATATCAATATCAGGTCTTTGCAGAACTTCTCTAAAATCTCTGTAACCTTTAACATCGGTACCAACCTTTTTAAGGGTGTTAGACAAATGCTTACTATCTACATCACAAATAGCCAATAATTTTGTTCCTTCATAGGTTAAATGGCCTTGACCCATTGCCCCCACTCCTATTACCGCTTTGGTAAGCTGGTCGCTCGGAGCCAAAAAATTGGGTCCGCCCATTACATATCTGGGAATTATGGTAATTCCTGCTCCTATGGCAAAGGTTTTCTTAATGAAATTTCTACGATCGGTTGATTTTTTTATCATAATTTGGTGGATTTGCAATTATTTTTCCGTATAAATTTTAGAATTATAAATCTATTAAAAAATAATTATCGATACAAGACAGTTTATACAATATAAACAGCAGAAAAAGGAATGCTTATGAAATTTAAAAGCAAACTATTTTAACAGGCTATCTCTCCTCCAGACTGCTCAATAATCAATTTAAGTATTGATAATTTTTTTTAACCAAAAGTTGCCTGAATTATAATTTGCCATATTTTAAATATAATTCTTTATAGATATCCATAGTATCAATATCAACAATATTACTATCTACATTTAAGACAAGAACCTCTTTAGGGTTGGTGTTCAAAATCTTTCTTGCGCCAAAATCTTCATGCAATTTTCCAAGTTCATTAAAATATCTGGAAGCAAATATCGCCGGGACACCGGCGCTCTGTTTAATTTGTGTAGCAACAATATCTTTGTCACTATCTATATACTTTATTAATAAGCTGTTAAAATACTCTACATCAATTAATGGTTGATCAGATAAAGCAACTAATACTGCGTCGTAAAAAAGAGATTTTTCATCAAAATAATGTATAGCCCGGGCTAAGGAAGTGCCCATGCCTTTGTGCCAGTTATGATTATGAATAATGCTTATGTTACTTTGATCTATTTCGCTTAAAACGGTTTCAGCGTTTGCGCCTAGCACTACATAAACATCATCTGTTTTTGACGCTAAACCTTGTTTAATTACATGCCCAAGTAAGGTAGTATCTTTCCATGGTAAAATTTGTTTAATAGTATCCATACGCGAAGATTCTCCTGCAGCAAGGATAACCATGGCAATTTTAAGATGCTTACTGTGAGGCCCCATTAACTATAAAGAAATGTTCAAATGAATTTTTCCGGTTTTGTCCTTTAGTGATTTAGGTTCTTGATTACGAATTACGGCAAGTATTTCAGAACAAATAGACAATGCAATTTCCTGAGGTGTTTCAGCACCTATATTAAGCCCGGCCGGGCCATATATAACATCGAATAAAGAATCGTTAATCAATGGAAAACGCTCAATAAGATCATTTAAAATCTTTTCCCGGCGGTTCGAAGGCCCTAACAGCCCCAGATATACAGGTCTAGTATCTTTTAAAGTTAATAAATATTGAAGATCCTTGACATAACTATGGGTCATTAAAACTACAGCCACATTTTCATTAATTGCGTTAAATTCAATTGCTTCCGGCGACTTATGCATTATTTCAACGGCTCCTGGAAAATCTGTTATGGTTTGTGGATCCGAAGCATTTGCCACCACAACTACATCCCAGCCCAAAGAAGAGGCCAATAGGCATAATTGTGCAGCATCGTGTTCTGCCCCAACTATGATTAGCTTAAAACAAGGCTTCATCTGTTGTACAAAAACCTCAGACTTTGTATTTTTATCAAGTTCAAGTTTATTATTCTTGGCAAAAGAAAATTGATTTTTGCCGATAAAACTGATAATGGAGCCCCAGGATCCATCAATACCAATTTCTTTAGAATAAAAAACTTGAATCGTAAATGGCTCGCGATTACTAAGAGAGTTTTGAAAACAATGCATCATTTCCTTATTAGGATCAAATTCTTCGATTAAAATATACAGAACACCTTCACAACCCAAACGATACCTGCCATCATAGCTCATCATTTTTGGTTTCCCTGTCTTAAATACTGAGCCAGATTGTTTTAAGATCTCTTTTTCAACACATCCTCCACTTACCGCTCCTGTCATATGCCCGTTTTCATTGATCAACATTCTTACACCTGGTCTTCTGTACGATGAACCGTCTAAAGCTACTACTGTGGCAATTACAGTTTTCAGCCCTATATGTTTCGCATTTTGATAACCTTGTATCAAATTTTTAAATTCGTGTGTCATATTATATTTTCCGAATTAATTGCTTCAATTTTCAATCACTACATTTTTTTAAAAAACAAAATTTTATAATTTATCCGAATACCTCCTTGTTTTGAATAAATGGTTGTTTGGTTAATTAGCTTGGGTTTTTGCATCTTCTATCATTTGTTGATTAGCAGCTATACCTATTTCCACTCTTCTATTTTTAGCCTGTCCTTCTTTAGTAGCATTATCAAATCTGGGTCTGGATTCTCCGAAAGCCTCCACACTGAAACGACTGTTTGCAACACCTTTGGATTTTAAATAATTAACTACTGACTGGGCTCTTTTTTTGGATAATTTCATGTTATAATCCTCATTGCCAACACTGTCAGTATGTCCTTCAATCATAAGATCCGTATCAGGAAATTCAATGAACACTTCAGCAATAGCATCTAAATTTTTGGTTGCATCAGCAGTCAGATCGGCACTGTTAAAAGCAAAAGTAACACCGCTTTTGTCATCAAAAACTACCTGGATCCCTTCGCCCACTCTTCTAACTTCTGCACCGGGTACTGCTTGTTCAATTTTATTGGCCTGCTTATCCATATTGTTTCCGATAAGTCCTCCAGCTGCCCCACCAATTGCAGCACCTATTAAAGCACCTCCAATATTTCCTCCGATCAATCCGCCAACTATAGCTCCTGCAGCAACTCCTATACCAGCACCTTTTTGTGTATTATTCGAATTTTGAATTGCAGTGCAACTGATACCAAAAGATAGAACTATTGCAAAAATTAAGGTGATACTAGTAATTTTTTTCATATTGAATTTAACTATTATTATTGAACATTAATTTAAATGGCAAAATCTTCCGATATTTTTGTAAAGGTCATTATCACATCAAACGGATTGCCTTCATAGGTAGTTGCAACTCTCATGGTCATAGTATTAGCTTCTAAATGATCAATTGTTGAACGATACCCCCTATTGGCCGAATCGATAGGTTTATTTTTTTCATCAACATATTTGAATTGAAATTGGTAAGTGCCGTCTCCGGGTTCAAAAAATGACCAATGTATTCTGGTTGCAAGAGCTTCACAGTGTGCAGAATTGTTAATTGTAAATTTACCCGAACCATTATTTGGTATAAAAACCCACTCACTACCATTAAAACAAGCCGAATCGGCAATATCAAACATATTGGCTTTGTAAAGTCCTTTATCGCCAACAAATCTAATATTAGTTACTTGCCATGTACCTTTAAGGGTTTTTTTACTCATTTTCACTGTAGTTTCACTCCCCGTTTTTGTTGAGGAGCAGGAAAAGATTAAAAATGCCAATACGATGTAAAGATATTTTTTCATTATTTATATAGTTTTAGTTAATAAAGGAAACCAAATTTAAAGAAAATATTTCTATTTTAATAATTTAATATTTCAGTTAAAACGGTTTTCAATCTTTCTTTTGGTAAAAAATTATCTTCTAAAGCTTTGGCAAATGGAATTGGCATATCCAGTGAAGCAACTCTTTTTACAGGCGCATCCAGATATTCAAAACAATTTTCTGTAATTAAAGCTGAAATATCAGAAGCAATACCTCCAAACATGGTATCTTCTTGTAAAATAATAACTTTTCCTGTTTTTTTTACAGAACCATAGATTGCCTCCGTATCTAAAGGTTGCAGGGTACGCAGATCAATAATATCAGCACTGATATTTTCATTATTGATGGTCTCCAATGCCCAGTGTACTCCTGCTCCATAAGTAATTATGCTAATGTCATTCCCGGTTTGTAACAAAGAGGCCTTGCCGAAGGGAAGGGTGTAATATTCGTCAGGAACTTCCTGGTAAATGGATCTGTATAATCCTTTATGCTCAAAAAATAGTACGGGATTTGGATCTTCAATTGCCGTAGCCAACAATCCTTTCGCATCATATGGAAAAGCCGGGTAGACAACTTTTAAACCTGGTGTTTTCGTAAACCAGGCCTCATTAGTTTGACTGTGAAAGGGTCCGGCTCCAACTCCGGCCCCACAGGGCATTCTTAAAACAACATTAGCATTTTGCCCCCATCGATAATACGATTTCGCCAAAAGGTTTATTACCGGGTTAAACCCGGATGTTATAAAATCAGAAAATTGTAATTCAACAACTGATTTCATTCCACTAATTGATAATCCATAGGCCGCCTCAATAATTGAGGATTCACAAATAGGCGTGTTTCTAATTCTTTCTTTACCAAATTTATCTAAAAATCCTTCTGTAATTTTAAATACACCACCATATTCTGCTATATCCTGACCCATAATAATCAGATCATCATGACGTTCCATCGCCTGATACAATCCCTTGGAAATTGCATCGACCAATCTTATTTTTGATATTTTATCATTCGCTATTACCTCTTGATAATCAAAATCTTGAAATACATCACTTAATTCATTATTTAAATCAAATTGTATTTCACTCTCATCAAAAGCAATCTTTAAATTATCACTTATTTTATGAACAATTTCCTTTTTAATTTCAACTTCCAGTTCTTGTGTTAAAATATTTTCGTTTATTAAAAACTCTTGAAAATTTTCCAGCGGATCTTTTTTGCCCCATGTATTTATCAACTCCTTTGGAATATATTTATTGCCACTGGCCTCTTCATGTCCACGCATTCTAAATGTTTTGAACTCGATCAAAACGGGATGTGGATTCTTACGAATATCATTAGCTATTTTACTAATTTTAGTATAGACCTCAATTATATTATTACCATCAATAATATGGGTTTCCATACCATAACCAACACCTTTATCAGCAATGTTTTTACATTTAAACTGTTCTTCGGAGGGTGTTGATAAGCCATATCCGTTATTTTCAACACAAAATATTACTGGCAAATCCCATACCGAAGCCACATTCAAAGCCTCATGAAAATCACCTTCACTTGTACCTCCTTCACCAGTGAACACGGCAGTTACCTTACCATTTCCTTGAAGTTTATTTGCCAGGGCAATACCATCTGCAACACCGAGTTGAGGGCCTAAATGAGAGATCATCCCAATGATATTAAATTCTTGTGTACCAAAGTGAAAAGATCGCTCTCTACCTTTAGAAAAACCACTGGCTTTACCTTGCCATTGTGAAAACAATCTGTGCAATGGGATTTTACGACAAGTAAATACCCCTAAATTTCTATGCATTGGTAAAATATATTCATCTTCTTCCAAAGATAAGGTTACGCCAACCGAAATTGCTTCCTGACCAATACCCGAAAACCATTTTGATATTTTCCCTTGTCGAAGTAAGATCAACATCTTTTCCTCTATCATTCTGGGTAAAAGCATAGCTTTATATAAATCAAGTAATTTCGATTTACGCAAATCACTAATAGAAAATTGCATGTAATATTTATTTGATTTTTTTGATAGTAAATAACAAGGGTAAATGTAATAATAATGTTATTAGCAAAAAGAATACTGTCGGAAAAACAAATTTAAAATTATGTGAAAAAATTGCTTAATAATTAAATTATATTTAATATTGTAAAATCTTATTTAATTTATTTAAACAACAACACCAATATCTCGTTTATGGATCAAATGGGTAAAAGGATCAAGAAAAAAAGAGAAAATCTTGGCTTGCAGGTCAAAGAATTATCCATGAAGATTGGTGTAACTTCTAGCTTAATCTCTCAAATAGAAAGAGGCAAAGCCTTCCCGTCAATTGTAACATTAAAAAAAGTTGCAGTAGCTCTTCAAACCACAGTTGGCGAATTAATTGGAGAAAATGAAAACCTGGTTCAGCATCCTTTAGTAAAATCGAGCGAAAGAAGATTTGTAAAAGAAAATAAAAACGGAACCAGTTTACATTTGTTGTCCTATCATAATCCGTCAAAGCAAATAGAACCTTATATAATTCAATTCAATATAAATTCAGATTCTAAAGGAATTATGACCAGTAATTATCCTGGTCAGGAGTTTTGTTTTGTCCTTAAAGGAAGTTTTGAAGTAGTAATAAATGAACAACAATACAGTTTAAATGAAGGAGATGGGTTTTATTTTAATTCAAGTAATTCCCACTTATTCAAGAATATTAGCAGTAAAGAAGCTGAAATACTATGGATTATAACTCCAAACAAAAATTAATAACAAACTAATACTAATTAAGATATAAAAACAATTGCAATGACAGCTCAAGAAAATTATCAACCAACAAAAAAAGCAAAGGCGTTTTTAGATAAAGTTGAAAACGGGAGGTACAATCGTGAAATTGTGATGGGCCTCAAAAGATTTATAAATAACAAAGTACCGGAAGAAATGCAAGGGTTCTATTCACAAGAAGAATTGCAAGAGTTAATTGACCTTAAAGATACAAATCAAGATGTTGAAGCTCGAATGCCTGTAAAAATCACTAATCATTACTTTCAAATTGCTAAAAATAGTAAAGCCATACGAACCTTGGTTAAAGCCAGTCCTAAAGAAACTTTCGATCTTGAAGGTGCTCCTGATCCCCGGTAAACAGATGACATACAGCCCTTTGGAAGGTCTAATTCATAAATATGAATTAGGACTGATCTATGTGACTAATACGTGTTCAGCACATTGCCGGTTTTGCTACAGGGAAGAGCTAATCGCAAAAAAGGAAATTATTAGAGAAGATGGCACGGTTGCTTCTAAGGGTTTGGCGAACATACCTGAGCTGGTTGATTATATCTTAAATCACAATAGAATTGTAGCAGAAAATGGAGGAAGGCATCCTAAAACGAATCGTGAAAAACTAAGAGAAATTTTAATGTCAGGTGGTGATCCCATGGTGCTCACCAATAAAAAATTGGCCGAGTGGTTTTCGGCACTTGCTGATGCTGGTATTGATAGCATTCGGCTTGGAACCAAAGAATTGGCTTTTTATCCGGATCGATTCGACCATACCTTTTTTAATATGGTGGATGACTGGCATGCCATATACCCTGAAGTACAGTTAAGAATAATGGTGCATTTTAATCATCCTGATGAGTTTTTGCAAAAAGATGAAAAGGGAAATTACATGGAAGATCCAGAAGGTGGCTTAATATGGATAGAAAGTACGAAGAGGGCAGTTAAACAACTGGCAAGCCGAAAATTTATTACCATTGAAAATCAGGCACCATTTATTAAAGGTGTTAACCATGATCCAGATGCTATCCGAATTATGCAGCGTGAGTTAAAGCGAAACCGTATCAACAATCATTATTTTTTCTGTGGGCGTGATATTATTGGTCACAAGGCCTTTAATCTTACCATAGAAGATGCATGGAATTTATTAAATGATTCTCAAAAGGGATTATCAGGGGTTGAGGCAAGTGCCAGATTATCTATTACACATTATCTTGGAAAAACAGAAGTGGTTGCTGTAACCAATAAGCCAATGCCAGGTGTACCCGGTACTGAAAATGGTGTAGTAATCTTTAAATTGTTACGTGGTGCTGCAGATGCATCAAATAAAGGGCAAGTATCTATTGTGGGAAGAAACCCTGAAGCCATATGGTTTAGTGGATACGAAGATCGGGTAATTTTCGATGAAGCTGGATTATTTGCCGAGTCAATGAAATCGACAAGTAGTGTTAGTAATGAAACTCACAAGCAATCGTGAAATATTTGAACTCTAACCAATATTAATTACAAAAATGATCAATAAACAAGTTATTTCCTTATCTGAAACAGTTAGCGAAATTTATGATGGTGCAACAGTTATGATAGGTGGTTTTGGTGAAGCCGGTAGCCCTATTGAACTAATTCACGCATTGATTGACCAAGGTGCAAAAAACCTTACTGTGGTGAGCAATAATACAGGTAGTGGAAATGTTGGACTGGCTGCACTAATTGCAAATAAACAGGTTAAAAAAATGATATGTTCGTTTCCACGGACTGCAAATTCAACGGTTTTTCCGGAATTGTATAGCGCCGGTGAAATTGAACTTGAACTGGTTCCCCAGGGAACATTGGCTGAAAGAATAAGAGCAGGTGGAGCTGGAATACCGGCTTTTTACACACCCGCATCTGTTAATACTCCTCTTGCGGAAGGCAAAGAATCCCGAATTTTTAGCGGAATTGAATATGTATTAGAATATGGAATCAAAGCCGACTTTTCGTTGGTAAAATGTGCTGTTGCAGACAGATATGGTAATTTGCTCTATCATGCCACAGCCAGAAATTTTGGTCCGATTATGTGTACTGCTGCAAAGGTTACTATTGTTCAAGCGAAAAATATTGTTGAAGCCGGTCAAATTGATCCCGAAGTTGTTGTTACTCCCGGAATATTCGTAAAGAAAGTTATTGAAATTAAAAATCCTGCCAATGAATCTGAATTGGTAGCTAATGAAATGAGATACCCATGGTAAACAGAGATATAAAAATTGGCTGGGATCGAGCTGAAATGGCACAAAAAGCAGCCTTAGACATTCCTGATGGTACCTATGTCAACCTAGGAATAGGTATTCCTGAAATGGTAGCTGGTTTTGTACCAAAAGGAAGAGAAGTTATTTATCAAACCGAAAATGGATTATTAGGAATGGGGAAGACTCCCTCAAAAGAAGAAGAAGATCGTGAATTGGTGAATGCAGGAAAGAAATGTGTTTCTGCAATATCCGGAGCGAGCTACTTTCATCACGCGGATAGTTTCACAATGATACGTGGAGGGCACATTGATATATGTGTACTTGGTGCTATGCAGGTTTCTAAAGAAGGTGATCTGGCAAACTGGTCAACCGGTAAAAAAAATGCTATTCCCGCAGTAGGTGGAGCCATGGATCTGGTTGCCGGTGTAAAAAGAATATTTGTGATTACCCAGCATGTTACTAAACATGGTGATCCTAAGATCATTGAGGAATGTACGTTTCCTCTTACAGGAAAGCAAGTAGTTGAATGTATCTATACCAACTTAGCCATTATTGATGTTAAAAAAGAAGGATTGTTTGTTAGAGAAATGGCACCCAATGTAGATTTTGACTATTTGCAAACGCAAACAGGAGCCAAATTGAATCAGTATAAAAACACAATTAAAAATCTGTAATGTCATGAAATTACAAAAATCAAATGGCGACTCAAGTAAAGCTATTTATGATCGCGCTGTTGGAGTTCTAACTGGTGGTGTCAGTCGAAATACGATATTTCGTAAACCTCATCCTTATTATGTGGCCAGTGCAAATGGCAGTTATATCAAAGATATTGATGGTACAGAACGACTTGATTTTGCCAATAATATGGCTTCCTTGATTCATGGACATTCGCATCCTGCCATTGTCAATGCCGTTACCGATCAATTAAAAAAAGGATCTGCCTTTACTATGGGGACTGAGGTGGAGGTAGCTTTTGCAGAACTGTTAACCAGCCGTTCTCCAATGTTTGAAAAAATCCGTTTTATGAATTCCGGTACTGAGGCAGTAATGACCATGATCAAAGCATCGCGAGCATACACGGGAAAATTTAAACTAGCCAAGGCTGAAGGAGCATATCACGGCACATATGATTATGCAGAAATAAGCCAAACAGCTAATCCGAGCAATTGGGGAGATATCAACAAACCAAATGCTGTTCCGGTTGTTCAGCACACGCCTAAAGGGATATCAGACGATGTTGTGATCTTTCCTTTTAATGATATTGAAAGAACCATCCACATATTAGAACAAAATGCTGACCAAATTGCTTGCGTACTCATTGATCCTGTACCTCATCGGATAGGTCTTTTCCCGGCGACAAATGAATTTATTGAAGCTATCTACAATTGGACAAGAAAGAATAAGACCATTTTGGCTTTCGATGAGGTGGTTTCGTATCGTGTTAACTATGCTGGTGCACAATGTAACTATTCAGTTAAACCAGACCTGACTGCTTTGGGAAAAATTATTGGAGGAGGTTTTCCTATTGGAGCTTTAGCTGGGAAATCTGAAATCATGGAAGTGTTGGATCCCAGGGGAACCTTTTTGAAGCACCCTCATTCCGGGACATTTTCTGCAAATCCAATATCCACAACAGCAGGTAGGGTTGCCATGGAACTATTTGATGAGCAGGCTGTTTTGAATTTGAATGCACTTGCAATGACTGCCAGAAAGCAGATCGAAGAATCCATTATAATTGCAGATGTACCGGTTTGTATAACAGGTGCAGGTTCTATGTTTAAACTCCATTTTCAGGATAAAGTTCCAAATACCTACAGGGAAGCATATCAAAATAAAGAAACAAGAGCATTAGTCACTGAACTTCTTGACTATTTGTTCCTTAAAGAGAATATTATCATGATCAACACTTTGGCTTGCATGTTTTCTACAACACTAACACAGAAAAATATAGACCGGTTGTCAGAAGCACTTTTACGTGGATTAAAATTATTAAAACCCAAGATTGATTTATTAAAATAGAATTATGAATGAAGTATATATTTGCGATGCAATCAGAACTCCGGTTGGTCGTTATGCTGGTTCTCTTTCATCTGTAAGAACAGATGATCTGGCTACCATTCCATTAAAAGCATTAATGGATAGGAATCAAGATATGGACTGGACTGCCATTGATGACATTTTCATGGGCTGTGCCAACCAGGCAGGAGAAGATAACAGGAATGTTGCAAGAATGTCTTCACTGCTTGCCGGTTATTCAGAATCTGTTCCAGCGTCAACGATTAACAGACTTTGTGGTTCGGGTATGGATGCTATTGGTATTGCAGCAAGAGCAATCAAATCAGATGAAACGGAAATTATAATTGCAGGCGGCGTTGAAAGTATGTCTCGTGCCCCTTTTGTCATGGGGAAAGCGGAAACTGCATTTTCTAGAAACGCAAAAATTTATGATACATCAATTGGATGGCGATTTGTCAATAAGAAACTAGATGAAATGTATGGTACCGAAGGTATGATTCAAACTGCTCAAAATATTGCTACCGATTTTAACATAAATAGAGAAGATCAGGATGCTTTTGCACAATGGAGTCAAGAAAAAGCTGCATTAGCGCAACAAAACGGATCTCTGGCAAGAGAAATTGTACCTGTGATCATCCCTCAACGTAAAAAAGATCCGATTACTGTGTCAAAAGACGAGCACCTTCGTTTAACTTCTTATGAAAAATTGAGTAGCTTAAGATCCATTACAGGAGAAAAAGGTAGTATAACTGCGGGTAATGCGTCGGGCGTTAATGACGGAGCTGCTGCCTTGCTTATGGCTTCAGCGAATGCTGTGAAGAAATACAATTTAACACCGAAAGCTAAGATATTAGGTATGGCAACTGCAGGAGTTGCTCCCCGTATTATGGGGATGGGACCTGTGCCTGCGACCAGAAAACTACTTTCAAAATTAAACCTGAGTTTAGATGATATGGATATCATTGAATTGAACGAAGCTTTTGCGGCACAATCATTGGGTTGCACACGTGAATTGGGATTAAAAGATGATGACCAACGAATCAACCCTTTAGGCGGTGCAATTGCTCTGGGTCACCCTTTAGGAATGAGTGGTGCAAGAATTGTTGCAAGTGCCTATTATCAGATGCAATATTCAAATGCGGAAAAAGCACTATGCACAATGTGTATTGGAGTGGGGCAAGGTATTGCAATGGTTTTGGAAAAAGTTTAGTATGAAGATTGTAAAAAGACTATCACATTATGAATTAAATACTATAATCCTGATAAAGTCTCTAAATTTAGCTATCTTTTAAAAAGATATTTCTTTAAATATCTGATGCATCAATCTTTTTTTGTCATTGATCACTTCTTCTAATGAAATAGAAGTTTCAGTTCGTTTAATTCCCTCTATTCGATCTAAGCTGAAAATAATATCTTTAGCATGCATAGTGTTTTTCGCACGGATTTTGCAAAAAATTGAAAATTTACCTGTAGTTAAATGGGCAACTGTGACTTCCGGTATTCTTCTAACATTTTCTATAACATTTTGGGTGGTTGATGAGTTTTCTACAAAAAGCCCAACATATGCAATAAATGTATAGCCCATTTTATTATAATCCACACTAAGAGTTGATCCTTTGATTACACCCTCATCCTCCATTTTTTTTACCCTCACATGAATAGTACCCGCTGAAACTAATAGATTTTTTGCTATATCTGTAAAAGGTGTTCTAGCGTTTTCAATTAATGCTTCAAGAATTTGGTGATCTAGTTCGTCTAATTTGAATTTTGACATAGTTGTTTGTTTATTTATTTTACAAATATCGTAAATAAATACTGAATATTTAAAATTTTCTTTAATTAAAATTAATTATTCATGGGTATTTTATAATTATTTTCATTTTTTATCCATTTTAATATATCCTTTTCATTTTGAAAAGTTAAATTTAGATTATGCATTATTATATTAGCATTATAATTATCCAAGTTTTCTATTTTATCTAATTTCGGGATAAAAAGAAGTTTGGATTCGATCAATTTTTCCTTGAATAATATTCCAATATCAACGATCTCCTTTTTATAGGTGATTTTTTTTAAAATTATATCTAAATAATTCTTTTCATTATTTGGAATTTTAAAATATGGATTTATATTATCACTTTTAGATTTGATTCGCAATGTATTGAATGCCAAGAAGTAATGAAAAGAAAGTGTATTTTCTTGTCTTCTCTCTTTGGTAATCGTTTTTTGAATGCCCCGATTCTATTAATATTGTATTATGTCCCATTTTTTGAAAGTTATCACCGGTAGCAGTAGGATAAAATTCATCTGTATATCTTCCTATTTGATTGGGTATAATTTTTTGAAGCATATTGTTCATGGCAATTATAACTTCCATTGTTTTTTTCCTACCTCCAGTTATTGTTCGCTCCTTGTTTTCCGAAGGGGCCAAAAAAGATATAGTGGCCGGATTATTATCTTTCCCAACACTGAAAATTGTACGTTGATCATGTAAGTTAAAGCAATAATCAGGATTAACCTCTTGCAATATATCGTATAGAATATTGCTCTCTAAAGCCTTTTTATCTAATACATCCCGGTTTAAATCTATTTCCTGGGCATTTAGCCTTGTATAATTCTCAGCACCATCAGGATTGAGCATAGGAATGCAAGTAATAGTGCATTTATTCAATATTTCGTCTGTAATTTCCGAGAATATATTTTTACTATCAAAAAGTTGGAATAAATCAAAAAGGGCTTTAGTTCCGGTACTTTCATTACCATGCATTTGAGTCCAGATCAAAATTCTTATTTCTCCTTTCCCAAAAGTGATTTTAAAAATATCCTTACCGAGAAAGGATTCTCCAATCTTTTTAACGGTAAATATTCGTCCTAAATTTTTTATCAAAGGCAATATATTAGGTAAGGTGATCCACCTTCCTTTTATTTTATTCTGAAAATTTAAAGCAAACCAAGTATTTAATAAAACAATATCCAACTTTTTCATTTTACAAATGTAAACAAACAATAATTTACAATTGTAAACAATGAATTTCATTAATTCATTTACAATTGTAAATTTCTAATAAAAAAATATTGGTTCTAAGCTTTGTGAGATAGAAATTTATTATGATTTATACATTTGTCATACTATTAGACTTATTATCAATATTATAATCAATATTACATAAAGTAATAATTGAATTTTTTATTATAAAATATTCAATGTTTAGCATATTATTTTGTAATATTAGAAGGATTAATTACTTTTGTAAACATCTATAAAATTACAATGATAAACAATAGAGAATTTGCCATTAGATTAAAAGAAATCATGGAGTTTTATCAATTATCTGCTTCGTCATTTGCTGATAAGATTCATGTTCAACGGTCGAGTATTTCTCATTTGCTTTCAGGCAGAAATAAGCCAAGTTTGGATTTTGTTTTAAAAGTGGTAAAAGAATTTGATGAAGTAGAACTGTATTGGCTATTAAATGGTAAAGGAACATTTGCAAAAACCATACCTACTCCAATCGCTACGATTAAAAAAGAAGAATCTGTTAAGTTTAAGTCATTGGTGGTAGAAACTAAAGATAATTCAGAAGGTCAACTTAGAACTGGGAATAATAAAACTATTGAAAGAATTGTACTTTTTTATACAGATGGAACTTTTAAAGAGTATTTGCAATAAAAAAATCCTCAAAGAAAGACCTTGAGGATCATAATAATAAATGAATTATAAATCTATTGCAGCTTTTTTAGACCGTCTTGAATAATTTTGACCAATACATCCCTATTAGGAGGATTCAATTCATTTTTTGCTGCCATAACCTGTTGTAATACCTGAGTTGCCATTTTATCGGCTCCATATTGTTTATATTGCTTACCCATTTGAACGAAAGAATCTACCAGATTCTGAGTTGCTTCCTCATTTGCACTTGCAGAAACCCATTGAAACCCTTCTTTATACATATTTTGTGTTGCTTTGTCTTCTGTAAAAAACATACCAGCTATTAGGTTATCAGCAACAAAAGGCATTTGTGATTCCATTCTATCTAATATATAAACTGGTATCAACGCATCTTTTAAACTTTCTTTATCTTTTTTATTATCAATTGAACCGGCATAGGTTAACGCAGCTTCTTTGTCAACTTTATATAAAGCTTTTAAGGCACTCACTTTAACTGAATTTGATTCACTTTGCAACAACTGGCTATACATTGATGCGTAATCTTTATTTTCAAGCATTCCCAATTTTAAAATTGCTTTAGCCTGTACCAGAGTTTTATCATCGTTTCTAGCTAAGCTTTCAATGGATTTAATTGATTTTGAAGCATTTGAATTAGAAATATCAATTTTGTCAATAGCCAATATTCGCAAGCCAAAAAAATTATCGTTTAAAGCCTTGTTTAAAGTTTTATAGGCAAGCTCATCACTTTGGTTTTTAGCCAGACCTTCAATTGCTTCTAATCTATCTTCATATTTTTTACCGTATGTATACAAATGAATATAATTCTCTAAGGTCTTATTATCTGTAATTTCAGCCAGTAAGGTCCTGTTTGCACCAACATTGACCAATTTAGGCTTACTACTATATTTAAAAGTAAATGATTTTTCCTTTTGATCAACCCAAACATTATATCTTTTTGGTTGCGCATTTTCATATACATCAATTGCTAAAGGAAACTCAAACATATTCACCTGTGTTTGTTTGATTTGAACGGTAACCAGGTTAGCAGCTTCGCTATAAGTATATTTCACATCTAATTTTGGATGGCCGCTACCGAAATACCATTGGTTGAAAAACCAATTCAAGTCCTTGCCGGTGACCTTTTCGAAGGCCAAACGCAATTGATGTGCCTCACCGGTTCCAAATTTATTATCATTTAAATAAACTTTTAATCCCGCTTTAAAGGCTTTATCGCCAATAAAACTTCTTAACATGTGCAATACGGCACCACCCTTATTGTAGGAAACCCCATCAAACATATCTTCTCTACTATTATAGTGAAAACGTACAAGATCTTTCAATTCATTTTCCGGAGATAAATAACCTTTAATCTCATCGTATCGATGAGCATCAGCAAAATCACTGCCATACTTATGTTCGAACCATAAATATTCACTATAATTAGCAAATGACTCATTTACAGTTAAGTTACTCCAGCTTTCAGCAGTAACAAGATCCCCAAACCAATGATGAAACAGTTCATGAGCAATTACACTTTCCCATGTATTTTCGTCAATTAACTGGTTTGATGTTTGGTATGCCATTTCACCATGTATAACAGCAGTTGTATTTTCCATTGCGCCACTAACATAATCTCTACCAACTATTTGTGCATATTTTGGCCAAATATATTCTACCCCGGTATAATCTGAGAAAAACTGAATCATTTCAGGGGTTAATCCGAAAATACCCCTTGCGTTTTGCTCGAATTCTTTTTCAACATAATAGTCTACATCAATATCCTTCCATTTATCTTTAACGATACTAAATTCACCAATTCCCATAAAAAACAGGTATGGTGCATGCTTTTGATCAAATTTCCAATAATCTGTTCTTGTCCCATCACTATTCTTTGTTTGGCTTTTTAACAAACCATTTGATAAAGTGGTAAATTTATCAGGAACAGTAATATAAATTTCCTGCGTGGTTTTCTGATTTGGAGAGTCGATTGTTGGAAACCAGCAACTACTAGATTCTGTTTCACCTTGAGTCCAGATTTGAGTTGGTTTATCGGGATCAGTTTCTAAGGGATCTATAAAATATAAACCTTTAGCATCAGTAATTGCAGCACTTCCCTCCTGTTTCACCTCTTCCGGGCGGGCAGTATATTTTATGTAAATTGTATATTCTTCACCTTTTCCATAAATATTTGACAGATCTATTTTCAATTTATTTCCATCATATTCATATTTCAGATCCTTTCCTTTCCTTGTCACTTTATGGATTATCATAGCTTTTGCATCCAATTCTACTTCACTAACATTATAAAAGTGTGGTTCTAAAGTGATCCATGCTTCTCCCAATACATGTTGTTTAGCATAATCAAAACCTACTTTTAATTTGGTATGAACCAAATCATTAATTTTTTCTTTTTCTGCCCGATATTTGGTGTTTATTTCTTGTGCATTGATAAAAAACAAACTAAAAACCGTGAATAAAAGTAATAATCTTATTTTCATATATAAATTTTTTTTAACTATGAATAAATCCATTAGGTGATAGTGAGAATAATTGTTACGACTAAGTTGTCTTGTGCTAAATTTAATTAATTCCTTTAGCAACTAATGATAAAATCGATTCATACTTGTATCATCCGATTAAATTCTATAATTACTTGTTGTTAAATTATTTAAAAATTAAATCATAAACTGATTGGAAGCAAATATATGTTTTAAATGCAAATTTGTATGTTAAAATTGGTTAAAAAAAAGCTGCTTTAGAATATTCTAAAACAGCTCCTATATTTATAAAATGATATATTTAATTAATGTCTTTTAATAAGTCACCAATCTGAGCAAAAGCATCATTATCGGTGTCAAAATCATTGATGTTTTGTGCCAATTTCATGATTTTTTCAGGACTCATTTTATCACCTAATATTCTCGCCAAGGCAAAACCCTTGATCCTTATCTGATGCAAAGAATATAAATTCATCTATTTCTTCATCATCACCTAAATATTTGATCACAATATGCACATTATCATGTTTGATTCTAATAAGTTCGTTATACTTTTCATCTTTAAGTATTTTTTTTACTTGATCGTATTCAGTTGCATACTTGTCCTTATTCGAATCATTGATCTTAAATGCCAGGATATTCAGTTTCTTAACGGATTGCATGGCTTCTTTTGTTTCTGGTGATACATCTTCTTTTAAATTGACAATACTTGCAGGCAAATCAAGGGAAATAAAATCATTGTTGCTTTGTTTCTCCACATAATACTCTTGCATGGTTTGTCCGCTGTTGCAGGAAATAAGAAATACTGTAAAAAATATTATGGATACGATTGATATAATTCTTTTTTTCATTTTTTTATGTATTATTTATTAGCCTTTTTTAAGTGTTCACCTCCTGGTAAATTCATTTTATCAGTTAGTTTCGCTATCTGATTTAAATCAATATTACCTGTTAATGAAATAATTACAGATTCATTTGAATCGCCATCACTGCCTTTTACAAACATGAACAATTCCTTTACATAATCATCAGTTTTTCCTTCTTTAATGTAGATCATAACATTGTTACCACCTTCTTTAATACGCATCAACTCTTCCAAATTAGATTGTTGCAAATATTTCTTTACCTCAATTTCCATTTGTTTGGCCACGGTAGCGCTTTCAGTTGCAAAAACTTTTAAAGATTCTATATTTTTAATCAGATCCAAGTACTCTTCATCAGACTCTGCTCCAATTTTACTCATTAAAGAAAAGGCTTTTTGATTTACCACAACCGATGTCACCCCTTCAATATCTTCAAATTTATCAAATTGAGATTGCGCATAAGTAATAATCGGAGCTACAACTAATGCTATTGCTATTAATATTTTATTGATTTTCATAATGTTAACTATTTAATTGGTTTTTATTTAATTTTAAAAATTTTATTTTGTGTATTTTCAAATGTTTGTAATTGTGCTATGGCATTATTACCTTTATTTAAGCTTTGAGAGATAAGATTTAGTGCCCTTTGTGTTTCTAAATATGCCATTCTGGCTTCTTCTTTTTCTGAAATATCATTTTGATATACCGAAAATATTCCTATAAAAAATATCAGCATCGCTGCAACGGATAACCATTTTAAACTGATAGATCTTTTTGTTAATGTTATACTTCTGGTTGAAGTTTCTAATGAACTATCAGAGAAATAATTAAACAAATTTTGATACTCTGCTAAGTGACTGGGTACATTCTCTTGAGAAAAATAGTTCTTCAATATTCTTTCTTCTTCTAAAGATGTTTCCGCCTCTAAATATTTTTTTAATAATATTTCAATTTTAGCTAATTCCATAATTTTGTTTTTTTAAAAGTTTTTCTCTCAACGATTTCCTTGCTCTTGACAATGCTACTCTTATAGCCGTAGATTCCATATTTAATATTTTACCTATCTCATCAAATTCATAATTTTCTATGTCTCTCAATTGAATAATCATTTTTTGTTTTTCCGGGAGGTCATTCATCATTTTTTTTAGGATACCTACCTCATCCCTGTATTCTATACTTTCTTGTAATGAATTACTCTCATCTCTATAATTACTGTGAACCAAGGTCAAATTAGATGCTCTTTTTGATTTTAATTGATCCAGACAATAATTTTTTGTCATCATCATGGCATAAGCTTCAACATTGTCATAATTTTCAATTTTATCTTTATTTTTCCAAAGCTTAAAATACAACTCTTGTGTAGCATCTTCAGCTTCATCATTAGATATAAGCAATCTTTTGGCCAAGCGATAAACTTTATCTTTAAAAGGTAAAACTATTTCTAAAAATTCTGTTTGGTTCATTATTTTAAACTCAAATACTATTCAATTATCAAATACACCTTTACGACGAGTCATGAATTAATATGTTACAAGTTGTTAAAAAAAATGTAATATATTTTATAAATTGCGACAGTTAATGTATATAAATTTTAAAGGTAATATGGCATAATAATTGCCACAATAATAAAAAATAAGGAAAATGAAAAATTATTTGATTTTATTATTTGCGTTTTTTGGGGTTGTTTCACAAATTGGTTGTAGTAGTGATCCTGATGAAATCCAAGTTATTATACCTGAAGTAACGGAGGATATTGAAATACAGGACTTTATTTGGCAAGGTTTAAATATTTTTTATTTTTGGCAGGAAAGTGTACCTAATTTAGCAGATGACAGGTTTAGTTCTGATGCCGATTACGTGAACTTTTTAAAAGCTACTCCTGACCCTGAAGATTTTTTTGAAAACTTAATTTTCAATCGTCAATCGGTTGACTTTTGGAGTTGGATCGTTGATGACTTTATTGAATTAGAAAAATTTTTTCAGGGAATTTCTAAAAGTAATGGTGTAGAATTTGGATTAGTTGCCTTCTCCGGCTCTGATGATGTTTTTGGTTATGTTCGATACATATTGCCGAACTCAGATGCATCAGATAAAAATATAAAAAGAGGTGATCTTTTTTTAAGTGTAAATGGAACACAACTTACCAGAACCAATTTTCGTGATTTACTTTTCTCTGATAATGATTCTTATACCCTGAATTTGGCAACAATTGAAAATAATACAATTTTTCCCACTGGTGTAAGTGTTGACCTTACTAAATTTGAATATACTGAAAACCCGGTTTTTATTACAAAAACCTTTGATGAAGACGGACATAAAATTGGTTATATCATGTACAATGGCTTTACATCAAACTTTGATGATGAATTAAATGAGGCAATTTTACAGTTAAAAAATGAAAATGTCAATGATTTGATCCTTGATTTCAGATATAACCCCGGAGGATCAGTTAATACAGCTATTTTTTTGGCCAGTATGGTTACGGGTCAATTCAAAGGCGAATTATTTACAAAAGAACAGTGGAATTCCAAATTGCAAACAGAAATTGAAAATTCTCACCCGGATTGGTTGATAAATAATTTCACAGATAGATTATCCAATGGCAAAAGTATCAATAGCTTAAATTTAAACAGTGTACATATTATTGTTACCAATAGTTCAGCATCAGCAAGTGAGTTGATCATAAATGGCCTTAATCCGTATATAAATGTAACCTTAATAGGTGAGCAAACCGTTGGAAAATATGTAGCTTCCGTGACCTTATACGATTCAGATGATTTTGGAAGATCAGGTGCTAATCCGAATCACAACTATGCAATGCAACCCATAGTATTAGAAGAAGTTAATAAATTAGGAGAGAATGATAAGGATGGATTTGACCCAGATATAGAGCAACAAGAAGATCTGACGAATTTGGGTGTTCTGGGTGAAGACAATGAGCCATTATTAAGAACTACTATTAACGATATCACCGGAGCTTCTACTAAATTTGATTTTACGAAAGTTTTATTTTATGATGCCATCAGCAATTCAAAAATGCACTCTATAGTAAAAGACAATATGCATGTTGATAAAGATGAAGTAAGAAAGTTATTTAAAAAAACCAAAGTAAATTTTAAATAATTTATGCGAATTGATAAATATTTATGGTGTACACGTTATTTTAAAACCAGAAGTATAGCAACCGAGGCATGTAAAAAAGGACATATCAGAATTAATAATTCTAGTGTTAAACCGTCAAAAGATGTTTTCAACGGAGAAAATATTACCATTCGTAAAAATCAAATCAATTATCAGATCATTGTATTGGGTATACCAAAAAACAGGGTTGCTGCGAAGTTGGTAGATCTTTACAGAAAGGATATTACTCCACAGGAAGCATTTGATAATCAAGACCTTTTAAAATATTCAAAAGATTATTATCGAAAGAAAGGAATGGGTAGACCAACAAAAAAAGATCGTAGAGATATAGATGACTACACTGATGAAGAGCTATAAATTCGATCAAAGCTATTGGGAGAGTAAATATCAAAACAATCATTTAGGCTGGGATATGGGTTCCGTATCTCCTCCTATCCAAAAATATATCGATCAATTGACCGATAAAGAAATTTCTATATTAATTCCTGGTGCTGGTAACTCTTATGAAGCTGAATATTTATTTAATTTGGGGTTTAAAAATATTACGGTATTAGATATAGCAAAACAGCCCTTAGATAATTTACAAAAAAGAATCCCCAATTTTCCCAAAGATCATTTAATTCAAGCGGATTTTTTTGATCACCAAATAAAATATGATTTAATAATTGAGCAAACTTTTTTTTGTTCAATAATGCCTGGATTACGTATTGAATATGTTAAAAAAATCAACAGCCTACTTACCGTTTCTGGTAAAATAATTGGAGTATTATTTGATTTTCCATTAACAACAGCTGGTCCTCCCTATGGTGGATCACTTGAGGAATACAGAAAAACTTTTTCCGGTGAATTTAAAATTATTAAATTGGAAAGATGTTATAATTCTATAAAACCCCGCGATGGGAAAGAACTTTTTATTATTTTTGATAAGAAATCAATAAATAAAATATGAGCAAGTCAATAATTCTGAATAATCAGCAAATAAATCACAAAATAAAAAGAATAGCATTTCAAATATTTGAAAATAATATTGATGAAAAAGAAATTATTCTTGCTGGTATAAAAAAGAATGGATATGTTTTTGCTCAAAAAATTAAAGATGTCTTAGAGTCTATCTCATCTATTAATGTTATACTCTGTGAGGTTTTGATAAATAAAAAGAAACCTCAAGAGAAAGTTATAACCAGTTTAAATGCAGATGAATATATTAATAAATCATTGGTACTGGTTGATGATGTTTTAAATTCTGGAACAACCCTGATATATGCCACAAAGCATTTTTTGGAAGTTCCTTTAAAACAATTTAAAACCGTTGTTCTTGTTAATAGAAATCATAAAAAATATCCTATAAAAGCAGATTTTAAGGGAATATCTCTTTCAACATCCTTACAAGAACATATTTCTGTAGAATTTGGAAAGGATTCTGTCAGCGCTTTTTTAGAATAATTGTAAAGTTTCTTCAACTATTGATTCCACTGATTTTTTATCGATTGAAATTGTATATGTGGCTTGTTCATAAAAAGGAGCTCTTTCAAACAAATGTTTGGCAATAAATTCTTTTAGTTTTTCGTCATTTAATGCAGAAATTAAAGGCCGATTTTCCTTTTCAATCCGAAGTCTATAGAACAAAGTATTCAAGTTTCCTTTTAAATAAACTGAAGTAGAATATTTCCCGATCAAATTCATGTTATTTGAATAACATGGAGTACCACCTCCCAGGCCCAAAACGAAGCTTTTATTAAAGATCAATATCTCATTTAAATATTTGTTTTCTTGAATTCTAAAATAAATTTCACCTTTATTTTTAAAAATATTTTTAATACTATCACACTCTTTTTCAGCTATATAGTTATCAAGATCAATTACTTCAATATTCATGTTTTTTGCCATCAATTTTGAAATTGTTGATTTACCACTAGCCATGTATCCGAGTAATATTATTTTCATAAAAATTAGGTTATTTGTCTTGTATTTTCATTTGCAAATATCTTTATTTTTTTTAATAAAAGACTTGTTTAATTAATAATTGATAGTATATTTGCATCCGAATTAATTGACCTGGTAGCTCAGCTGGTAGAGCATCTCCCTTTTAAGGAGAGGGTCTCGGGTTCGAACCCCGACCAGGTCACCAAATATTCAAAATTTATCCCGCATCTGCGGGATTTTTTTTTAGATTTGTATTCTTAAAATTATCACAACAAATTTGCACATGTGGTGAAATTGGTAGACACGCCAGCTTGAGGGGCTGGTGTTCGATTATGAACGTGCTGGTTCGAGTCCAGTCATGTGCACTTTCTACATTGATAATCAATAATTTATAAATTTATGTGTATACATTTGTGTTCACATTGATTTTAAAGCTTCTTGATTTTAATTTAATATGAAAATTACTGTTTTGCAAAATTAGAGACTATTTATAACAATAGTACAGTTGAGGAGAGATCTCTCCTCTATGCTACGCTAAAAGATTGTTTTAATAATTGATATTAGATCCTGCTATACAAAGAAAAATCCAATTTGCCCATTGGTCAATGAATGGACATACCTCAATTTCTTGTGGCTCTTATTGGCAAAATACACAATGCCTTTATCATCCTCAATAGCCCACGAATTGACCACTGAAGTATTTTATTCCTGATAGGAATAATTGTTGATAAAGGGCAGTCCTAATTGCTCCTGAGCAACCAGATGAAAAGTTTCTGACAGCATAAAAATCTAGATAATAATCAAAGAATATTTTTAAAAAATCCGGGGGAAGCTAGAAGATAACACGGAAACAAGTTAAGGGTTAGTTGATCAAAACTCATTGTCTAAAATACGGAAAAATCTTTATATATTGATTATTAATTAAATAAGAAGAGATAGAAGTTTGAAAATATTACTTACCAAATTTTTGGAAACAGGGCCTTTCTGTTTATTGGATAATCCTTAAATTTTTCTTTATACCACTTGTGATGGCTCGCAGCCCTTGGAATTAAATTCGACATTGTCCAAATCAAAAAACAGGTAGCCGGATAATTCCATGCCATCAAAGCAAAGCCTGCCCATTGCAATATCTCACTTAAATGATTGGGACAGGAAATATAGGTAAATAGAAATCCTCTGGGGATTTTATAACCTGTTTCTCCGGGTTTTCGAAGGTGTATCAAAATGTTATCGCTGATTTGATTGGTTATAAAACTGATAATAAAAAGTGAAATTCCTACATAGAAATTCCAGCTTTGAAAACTGTTAGAGTCGTACTGCTCAAATACAGATAAAAAATATCCGTTTAAACCGGCATTGATAAGATTAAAGAAAACAGCAGAAATGGTAATTGCCAACGGCATCTTTTTCCCCCTGGTTCTAATTCTAAATGGATAGATAAAAGTTCTGTTGAAATAATGAATTAACCATATGATACTGAGCATTTGAGCATAGGTGCTTTGGTTTGATATGATAAAGAAGTATAATACGATTAGAAAGGAGGGGAGTTCCATGATGATCCATCCAATTTTATTGGAAATTTCTGGCCCCCATCCTTTTTTGATATGCCTTCCATAAGGAGCCCGAACAAATTGTAAGAGAATAAAGGTTGACACACCAATGATGGCCCAAATCAAACAGATTAAATTAAACGTATCTATATTCATTCGTTATTTTCTTTATTAAACCATCGAATTAAATCATTGATTGTTTCACGAATCGGACGAATTTCATGCCCCAAATTTTCTATGGCCTTTGAAGAGTCTACTTTTTTAGGAGAATGTTTTAAAGTCATTAAACTTTCTTTAGTTATGGTCCATCTTAAGGGAAATATCCTGCTATAAACATTTAATATGGGTAATAGTAAAATGAGCCAGGCCAATGATATACAAATCGGATTACGATTTGGATTCGCTGCTTGGGCAAGTTGTTGCAGGCTTATATAATGCCCTCCTGCTAAGTATATTTCACCTTTTTTCCCTCGTGTAATACTATTGATTATGGTTTGGGATAAATCTCTAACATCGATTATATTATATCCTCCGGTAGTAATGGCGGGTAATTTGCCTTTGGCCATATCCCATATTGTTTGTCCGAATCGTGAGGGTTGAAAATCAGGCGGCCCCACAATTGCGGTAGGGCGAATAATAATAGCATCAAGATTGCTTGATTTAACAGCTTTAAGTACTTTTTGCTCAGCAACCGCTTTGGTCCAAGGATAGGTAAAATCCTTTTCTGTTTTATAGGCCCTGTCCTCATTAAAAATTTCATTGGATGGTTTTTCCTGAACCGCAGTTGAGGAGCTGATATAAATTAATCTGATTTTTTTGTTTAAACAGGCTTGAATGACGTTTTCAGTTCCACCAACATTAGTGTCATAGACTTCCTCTTTATTTTTTTCACCTACAGAGATCAGACCCGCACTATGAATTATAGCATGAGAATTTTCAACAAATCCTTCCAATGATTCTGATTGGGTTATATTTCCCTGTATCCATGAAAGATTTTTATGTTCAATTTCTGGTTTGAATCTATGGTATAGAGCACGAACAGATTTACCCTGATTCAATAGCATTTGAATGATAGAAGCACCCAAGTGACCACTTCCACCTGTAACGACTATTTGATCATTATTTACCATTAAAATATCAAATAATTACGGATTATATACTTGCATAAAAAATAAGCATTTCTAAATAGATTCCTTATTAAAGTGTAAAGGCATAACCTAGTGAAAAGATGAACGCTCCAACTTTACTTTTACCGTATACTTCATCTTTTTGGAGCGGAATAAAACTATATGAGGCCCTAAAATCAAAAAATACTTCGTGTTGTTCAGCCAATTTTCTAATAATTCCAACACCTCCTGCAACACCAAAATTAAAAGTATTCAAATCTTCTTTTACATCTGTAGATTCTTCAAATGATTGGGCCGGAAATGGAACAAATTGTGGTCCATTTGCAGGGTTTTGAGGATCGTAAAATGGATTGGGAACTGACAATGGCATCATGCCTTCGGAATCTAAATAAATACTGCTATTCCCGGAGGTTTCCTGATTGGCATTTAGAAGAAAACCAATATAAGGGCCGGCCGTTACATAAAAACGCCAATCTGTACCCCATCCATACTTCGCAAGAATGGGTATTTCCAGATATTCCAACTCTGATATATTGTTAAAATCAGCATACAGGGGATTGGTATCACTTATGGGCGCTCCACCTTGCGCCTGAATTAATTGATTCAGTAAAGCCAGGCTGAGGCCATTAGCTTCCAAAGCATCTTCAAAAGGGCTTAATGGAACAGGTTGCATTCCGTCTCTTTCACCGCCTCTTTGCGTAAAGGATAATTCTGCCTGAATTGAAAAATCACCTGAAATTGGGAATTCTGCCAAAAAGCCAAAATCAACTCCTGATGTTGATGTATAATCTCTTGCATAAATATTATCGCTGGTATCATTTATATTACCAATACTATAGCCCACTTTTGCTCCAATTTTAGTCTGTGCAAAATTAATTTGACTGCATAGCAATATTGTTATAAAAACTATTTTTAAATAATTGGAGTTTAACATGATTGAATGTATTAATTAATATTTGATTTTTTAGCTGTTTCTATTTATAATCTTTAAATTTAAATCTGTTTTCAAACCTATTTAAAGATGAAATCGTAACAATTTAGGAATATTTTTAACATAAACAAAATATTGATTTTGATAAAGTAGCTTTAAAAACTGAGAAATAAGCAGGAAATAATAAGATTAATAACGGCTATTTGAAAAAGTCCCTATAAATTAATCAATCTACCTTGAGAACATTTATGCTATGAATTGCCTTGTATTTAAAATATTGAATGTATAACTTTATCAACCAAGTAATAAGTTATCATTTTTATTATGAATCTAAAATTTCAAATAAATGTCCTTGGCTAATAACAAGAAAAAAGGAATACTCCTGCCTCCGGCAGTGGGATATTCATTTAAAATTTTAGCAAACCTGATCAGGAGGAATAAAATTCATGTAAAATATTATCCTCGTATTTTGGCGATTGTTATTATTAATTTAATCAATTTTCCCTTTAGAACCTATGAAAGGATAATGATTAATCCAAGATTTAAAAAGAAGTCCATTGTAACAGATCCTATATTTATAATTGGCCATTGGCGAAGTGGTACTACTCATTTACATAATTTACTTTGTAAGGATCCTCAGATGGGATATATAACTACTTATCAAAGTGTTTTCCCGGATACCTTATTTAACAAATTGGGACGATTTTTGTTTAAAGGATTTTCCAGCCTTTTGATTCCCGGTAAACGACAGGGAGATAATGTAAAACTTGGACCCTCTTTACCTCAGGAAGAGGAGTTTGCTTTAGGGGGATAAAATACCCATCAGTTTTTATTTTTTTTGGATGTTCCCGAAAAATATTCTGAAGTATTATGATCAATTTATCAGGTTTAAAAATGTGAATGAAGAAGCTAAACTATTATGGAAATTGAATTATAAATTGTTGATAAAAAAAGCTTTAATAAATACGAATCGTTCAGTTTTTCTCTCTAAGAACCCTCCAAATACGGCACGAATTAAAGTGTTGTTAGAAATGTTTCCGAATGCTAAATTTATTCATATTTATAGAAATCCCATTGAAGTTTTTTTATCTACCCAAAACTTTTTTAGAAAAATGTTACCTCATTTACAATTACAAATTATTAGTCAGGATGAAATAGATCGCAATATATTAGAAATTTATAAAAACCTGATGGAAGATTTTTTTGAACAAAAAGATCTGATTCCAGCAGGTAACTTAACAGAATTATCTTTTGAAAAACTTGAGTCAGAAACTTTTGGTTGTTTAGGTAATATTTATAAAGAACTAAATTTAAATGGAATTGAAAATGCCCTTCCTGAATTTGAAAAATATGTTGAAAGAATGGGTAACTATAAAAAAAACGAACATATAATTTCAAAAAAATTGTTGGATTTAATTGTTAGTGAATGGGGTTTTGCAATGAAAAAATTGAAATATGAAATTCCAAAAAATATTGAGATTATTGATGAAAAATAAATTAAAGACAATAGCTTTATTCATAATAATTTTTCACGGGGGTTTTATACCTGCCCAGGAAGATTGGAAATTAATTAAAGAGAAAAACGGAATTCAGGTTTTTACCAAGTCAATTGATAATTTTGATTTTAAATCATTTAAGGCACATATACTTTTAGACACCTCCATTCAATCCTTTGTTGCTGTATTAAACGATATAGAAAATTTTAAGGATTGGGGCTATAAGATTATGGAAACATCTTTACTCAAGAGAAATGGAGATACTCTGCAAATATATTATTCTGTAGCGAAAGCTCCATTTCCTTATAAAAACAGAGATGGTATTTATTTGAACAGATTTAAATGGACTTCAGATAATAAGACCTTATCTGTTGACATTGAAGTTTTGGAGGATTATCTGGAAGCAAATGAAAATCTGGTTAGAGTGAAAGGGCAGGGATTTTGGAAGGTAATTGTTTTGCCAACAGGTCAACTTGATATTACCTTTCAAATGCAATTGGATCCGGGAGGAAATGTTCCGGCTTGGATGGCAAATATTTTTGTTGATGATTCTCCATATTATACTTTACTAAATCTAAAAAATGTAATTAAAAAGAACAAGTACCAACATCAAAAATTTAATTTTATCGATTGAGTACTATCTACTGTTTTAAATTTTCCACCAAAAACACATCATCGGAAATTCCCTGGTCAAATATAATATCAGTCATAATTATACCCGTTGAATGGTTCTTTTTAATATCTGTCATCAATACTTCTTCTGCGTACCAATACTTTCCATTCTTAGCATATTTATAAGTTGCAACTTTAGAGTATTTACTGCTTTTGTTGAAATACTCCATTTTAACTGGGTAAAAATAGGTCCTGTTCAGGTATAAAAGAATTTTGGAATACTTTGATTTATTGGTTTTTGGGGTCAATTCCAATAGGTAAATTTCGGTGTTAGTAGAAACCACTAATTTGGGTGTATATCTTTCACTATATGAATTTCCACTCATGTCTTCATATGAAAAATCTGTACCGGTAAAAGCCTGGCTTTTGCTCAGAAGAGAAATTTTTATGGGTTTATTAAATGCGGGCATATACAACCATAATTTATCATCGGGAAGTGAAAGGGTAGCAATTCCTGCCTGTTTTTCAGGTTTGGTATATCTATACAATTTTTTATATTTTCCTTTCTGTTTTAGAGAAGCTTCTCTTACTTTTTCTTTGCCGGATTTATCTGTAAGTATAATTTGAACTGTGGCCTGTTTGTCTTTGGGAGCCGACCTCAAATTATCCATATTTTCAAGTAATTTTTCGGCATTTTGTGCATGTAATGTGGAAAATCCTAATAGCAATACTAAGAATATGAACGATATAGGTTTACAGTTTTTCATTAGATTGAATTTATTTTATTTTTCCTTCTGTGTACAAGAATCAAAATTGCAGGTAATAAAGTTAAGGCAGCCAGGCTGGAACTTAACATGCTCAATGCAATCAATATTCCAAAATATTGTAAGGGAACCATATTGGAAAAAACCAAAACCAAAAAACCAACCGATACAGAAATTACGTTGATAATGATGGCCTTACCACTAATAATTATTGAATCAGAGATAGCCATTTGAAAATCACCATTTTTTTGATAAACATGATTAAAATGTGAAATGATATGAATTGAATAATCTATTCCAATCCCCAAGGCGACACTTGCTACCAAAACTGTCGCTATATTCAAAGAAATTCCGGTCATACCCATAACACCAAATAAAATAATGATAGCCGCAATTATTGGAATAGAAGCATAAATCCCATTTAACAAGGATCGTAGAATTAATCCAACAATAATAATAACAAAAATAATAGCTATGATGATGCTACCCACCTGACTGTTGATCAAACTCTGATCCATAGTAATATCTACGAAGGGCATTCCTGTAATTTCAATTTGACATTCAGGACTTGAATTTGCATCGATAAAAGTTTTCATGTATTTCGAAAATACCTTTTTCGACTCATTATCCGGCGATTTAAATTTGGAAATAATAATACCCTCGGTCAGGTCTTCACTTACAAACCTTTGCATAATCTCATTTCCATCCAGCAAAAACCAAAGTTGTTCAATCATTTCAAAATCATCGGGAATTTCCCTGTTACCGGTTATAGCGAAATTCATTTCAGAAATTATATCTGCTATTGACATGGAACTGTTGATATCCGGACTACCTTCCATATATTCGGCAGTCTCAACCATTTTTTTCAGAACTTCCGGACTTTGCATATTGCCTTTAAAATGCACAAATACAGGTTTGGTTCCTCCAAATTTTTCTACCATGATATTCTCAGCCTGCCGGGTTGGGTTACCTTTTTTGAAATATTCCTGTATGTCAACACTTCTTTTGATATGAAATAATCCAACTATACTGATTCCAATTAAAATTAACCAAAAGGATAAAACATATTTAGGATGTTTGAAGATGATATTTTTTATAGGCCATAGAATTTTCCTGGTTAAGAATGGGTTATTAGCTTTTTTATTTACTGGACTTTGATTTTTAGATCGAAAAACTTCCATAATTGCTGGGACAAAAAAGAGGGATAGTAATCCTGCAAATAAAGTTCCTAAAGCCGTAAATATTCCAAATTCAACAATCATTTCTAAATAGGCACCGAATATGAAGGAAACAAAACCAATCATAGTTGTTAAGGTGGCTAGAATTACAGGTACCATCACATAGGTCAATGCTTTTTTCACCGGGTAAGTTTCTCCCGCAGCCTGCAATTGAATTCGATTGATAACATGAATGGTATAAGCGCTGCCAATGGCCAATAAAATGATGGGTATATTATTGGAGATCATGGACATGTTGAATCCTAATAATGACATCATGCCCAATGTCCAAACAATGGTAATAATCGAACAGAATAAGGGTAAAACAACACCGCTAATGGTTCTGAAACTCAAAAATAAAATGATCGCAATCACAAAAAAGGCTATAGGAAGTAATTTGGTCAGATCCTTTTTCATTAAATCGGCAATATAAGTTACCAGCATGGGGGAGCCAATATAGTAGAGCTTTTCGGGCAAATGAAGTCCTTTAGTTTTATCAATAACATTTTTAGCAACCGTATTTACATCGGCATCTTCTTCTAAATTAAAAATAATTAAGGTTGAAGTTTCATCTTCTGAAACTATGTTGCCCTTGTACATTTCATTGGATAGGATATTCTCCCTTAGCATCTGAAAATCTTCAGGGCTTTGAGGCAATTCATATTCATCAACCAGCTGTCCTATTTCAATGCCGTAATCTCCCCCTTTGATGTTGATAATATTAGTTAGACTTGAAACTGACGCTATTCCTTCAATGTTTGAAAGGGTATCTGTTAAAGTTCTGACATGTTCAATTACTTGAGTCTGATAAATATTATCGGTCTCAAGAATGATGACACCAATATTATTACCTCCAAAATTGGCACCAATTTTTTTTAAGAGCTTTGCGTTTTTATCAGTTTCGGGTAAGGAGCGTAATATATCAGCATCAATCCTTAGGTTTGTCAATTGTTTACCCAGGAATATTGTCAATCCAAATACGAACACAATGATAAGCCATCTGGCTTTCAATATATTCTCAGAAAATTTTTCTAATCTCAATTTTTATGGGTTGAAGAAATTATCTTTTTATTTGAATAGCTAATTTAATGTTTTTTTGGAAACATAAAGCGTTCCCAAAACATCAATAATTATTTTGGTTCGAATGTTAAAGCATTAAATTACAAATCTCTTCAATATTCGCTATGAATACTGCATATTCAGGAATTCAAACCCCTATTAGTTATTCTGATAATGCAGGTCATTGTATTAATTGATCACAATGGCCAGATAACTAAAAAAATAAAGAACTTTTTTAAATCCTATTCCTTAACTTTTGTTTCAACCCTTTTTTGATTCTTTTACAGCATAGTCACAGGCTCTTGCAGTTAATGCCATATAAGTTAAAGAAGGATTTTGGGTACCCGTGGATGTCATACAGGCACCGTCGGTTATGTATACATTTTTACAGGCATGTAATTGATTCCATTTATTGAGTAAGGAGGTTTTTGGGTCTTTGCCCATTCTTACACCCCCCATTTCATGTACATCCAATCCTGGGGCTTGTTTAGTGTCCCTAGTTTTAATATTAGTAAAACCGGCATTTTCATACATTTCGGTTAATTGCTCAAAGAAATCCAGAATCATTTTTTCATCATTTTCATCATAATCCAAATCAATTTTAAGTTGTGGTATTCCCCATTCATCGACCTTTGACTCATCCAAGGAAACTGTACTTTCTTCTTTGGGAATAGTTTCTCCCATCATATGAGAACTTACGCCCCAATTGCCAAATTCAGGATTTAGAATTCCATCTTTCAAATCCTGGCCTATACCACTAAAATCCTGATTTATAGATCTCCATGCACCAAATCCGGCTGCATAACCTCTTAGGAAATCGGTTTCCTGTTTTTTAACGTTCCTAAATCTTGGTATATAACCTGAAGTTGGTCTTCTACCGGTAGTAAAATTATCCGGAAATCCATCATATTCGGCTCTTATATTTCCCCTGTAATTATGAAATGCTACATACTTTCCAAGCAATCCATTATCATTGCCCAAGCCATTGGGAAATCGTTTCGATTTAGAATTCAGCAATATCAAATTGGTATTAAAGGCACTGGCATTTACAAAAATAATAGGGGCATAATATTCTGTAGTTTCCTTTGTGGTTGCATCAATAACCAACACACCTGTTGCCTTTTCTTTTTTATCATCATAAATAATGGAGTGTACGATAGAATTGTTCGCCAAGGTCATTTTACCTGTTTTCATAGCCCAGGGAATGGTACTGGAATTACTGGAAAAATAGCCTCCAAAGGGGCAACCTCTTTGGCAGAGATTTCTATATTGACATTGAGCCCTTCCCTGTTGAGAAAAAATATCCCGGCTTTCAGTAATATGGGCACATCTGGCACTGATGACGTGCCTGGAATTGTCATAATTTTTATTTACAGATTGTTTGAAATGGTCTTCAACACAATTCAATCCCATAGCTGGTAAAAATTCACCATCGGGCAATACAGCCAATCCATCTCTATCGCCGGAAATGCCTACAAATTTTTCTACATAACTATACCATGGAGCGATATCTTTATAACGTATTGGCCAATCTACAGCGAAGCCATCTCTGGCTGGCCCTTCAAAATCGTAATCACCTATTCGTTGTGTTTGTCTGGCCCAAAGCAAGGATTTACCCCCCCGTTTGATAGCCTCGAATCCAATCAAAAGGCTTTTCCTGTGTATATGGATGCTCCTTGTCTTTAACCACAAAGTGGACAGCATCTTCCTTAAATATATAAGATTTACTGGCTATTGGGTTTTCTTTTTTTAAATCTTCAGTTATTTGGCCTCTGTGTTCAAATTCCCATGGATTCATATTCGTGGTTGGATAGTCAACATTGTGTTTTACATCTCTACCCCTTTCAATGACAAGTGTTTTCAATCCTTTTTCCGTAAATTCTTTGGCAGCCCAACCGCCACTCATACCTGAACCGATAACTATGGCATCAAAGGTTCTTTCCTGATTACTATCTATATTAAAATTAGGCATTTACATTGATTTTTTTAGTTTTATCAATGGTTTCGCATAAGCCATAGCTGCCCGGTACCAATTTATAAGGCATAATTTCTGTCATCATATATTCCGATTGTTTATAACCCCATATTGTATAATATTTACTGGTGTCTATAAAATTTTTAATATCTCTTATTTCTTCAGCGCCAGTTTTATTATCGGAATTTGCATTCAGGGCCAGCATTTCATTTAAAACCAATTCTCTTTCGTCAGTTGATAATTTATCAAAGGTTTTATTATGATTATTCTTAACTTTTGAATCAAATAAATTTATGCCGTTTATAAAGGAATTTTGCTTTTTCGTTTCCAAACAATCATCAACCATTACCCAAACAAAATTTGATACTTTTAATGATTTAGCACCGGGAATATCACCTTCCGGAATTAATGTTGAAATCATAGTTTCAACAAGTTTTTCCTGTTCTATGGTAATTTGAAGTTTGTTAAGAACGATGGAAACTTTTTCATCTGAAAAATTGCAGGAAGGCAAGAATATCATACCTCCCGTAAACAATCCTAAATTTTTAATGGCATTACGTCTGTTCATGTTTAGATAAATTTAAATCAGATATCAATATTACAGAATATATTAAGTTCATTATGAATTTGTAAAAAGGGAAAAGAATCAACAGACGCCTGTTATATCATATATCCGTGTAAATATATTGAAATTTAAGAATAAAATAAAACTTTGATTATTTTTTAGGTATATATGATAATATCCTATTATATATTGACAATAAGCAATATTTTATTATAATATTTTTGTAAATTATGAATTGTCATTTTTCATTTAAAAGTTTTTAATCTGGCCCCAGGTAATCAAATGCACATTGCTGTCTTTTAAAGTAGCTTTAAATTGTTGATTATCAGCTAAACTCTCTTGATTATCAGATCCTTGTAAAATAACGAGATGCTCCAATCATGTGCACAATAGTACTATACTTAGTCATTAAACGATATACGGCAAGCAGGATTGGCAATTTCGTTTACAAAATAAGTAACTTAATTAGAATTAATAATTAAACTTTATCAATATAAATAAGCAGTTTTTTTAGGTTTTGATTTTTTTAATGGAATAACAATGCTTGCACCAACAGCTCCACCTAAAACCGTGTATGCAAAATCCTCGGCTGATCTCTCACCTCCGATTGACGGATCAATTGCCTCTTTTACAAGACCTATCACCACTGCCGTACCGGTACCTATCAGCCAGGCTTTAAATTTATTGTTTGTTTTTTTAAAAACGAAGAAAGAAGCTGCTCCGCCAAATACGAATCCGGCAATAAAATGCTCAGGATGGCGATTATCAGAATTTGTTTGTGCATTCAAATTGAAAAAAAAACAAATCATTATTATAAATAGAACTATTTTCATACGATAAAAATAATCTTTTTATTTAAAATACATTAATTCAGATAATATCCGATCAGATTATTAATAATCGAAAACATAAAAAACCTGAATGAAGAAGAATCATACAGGTTTTTTTTACTAACTAAAAAAATCAAAAACGTTTTTAAAAGAGCTTTAAAAACATTTCAAATATATATCTTAATCTGTAACTATTTTATGATATTTATCATGATTCAAATGATTAATAAGTTGATGATTAAATTGGACCATAAAAAATACCTGTCAGATAACTATTAATTGGTTCCCAATAAAGTATATCATTGATAACTAATGTATTAGTAATCTTAAATAATTATATATGATAATTTAAATTTAAATCTATTCTACCATTAAGAGATTCGTCAATACTGCCTATTAAAAACTCTATGTTGTGTTCTGTATCATAAGCTGTGATAGGCAAACTCTTTTGTTTTTCCGTTAACTGCTGTAATTTATCTATTAAATCATTTACTGTTTTCATAGCTAATTTATTTTACAATCCTATATATTATTATCTCAATTTATATTGTAAATAAAACGAAACAGGCATAGTTTTATTGTATTTTTTAATGCAAAGAATGCTGTATAATACGAAAAAGGCCAGCTGTATTTCTACAATCGGCCTTTTAGCTTACTAACTCAAAATTAATCACTACAAATGTATTCCTTTTAAATCCTAAAAATGTTAACATTAAATTAATGTATTCTTAAAATAAAGCCAATTTTAGTCCAATTATTTGTTAGGGATTATAACAATAATTCTTTAAGCTATTTTATTACTTATTATTTAATAATTGAGAGGGTTGACAAAAAAAATCGAAATAAATGAATCTCTAGGTTTTCTTTATTCTAAAGGAACTATAAGTAATGGTATCTTTGATTTTTGTATGATTCCCGTAGATATACTCTTTACAAGGGCCTTATAAAGAAAATTATGTTTGTGATGCCCAACAATAATCAGATCAACATTCAGTTTCTTAGCTTCTTTTAATACCGTTTTGATTGTTGCTCCTTCTATAAATAAACCTTCTGTGTTAATTCCTTTTTCCTTAAGATCACTAGTGTATTCCTGAAGTTGTTTCCGTTCTTTTTTAAGTTGGGTAGCTCTCCAATCTCCTAGGTGTGGAGGGCCAACTCCGAATCCAACATAATCAGGTTCAGGAGCAGCGATATGTAAGAGCCATAATTTTGAATCAAATGGTTTTGCCATTTGAATTGCTTTATCAATTAATGTTTTTTCGTTATCATTAAAATCGATTGTAACTAATATATTTTTCATATCACTTTGTTATAATATTACAAAATTATTATATGTATAACAAGTTGACAATGACAGGTATCACCGAACAAGTTGATTATGATCAGTTAACATAAAAAACCAGTCATATTTCTATAACTGGTTTATCTGAGGGGCAATAATTTTTTAAACTTATCCAAATTTAAAACTGGCCCTGTTCATGATTAACATTGAATTTAGAATCAAAGATTATTAACCCGGATCAACCAACTTCAATCATTTTATGAATATTCAAGTATTCAGTTTCCATTTTTTGTATGGTAAGAATATCTTGAGGGTCATAGGACGCATCAACAATAACTTTGGCAAAAGGTTCTTCATATTCCCTGTTATCAGTGTTTAAAGTATCTAATGCTTTCATTTCAAATTCCTGAGTAAGTAAAGTGCTTCTTGATCTAGGTAAAATAACCATATCATTATTGCTGAGGAAATCCATATTAGCCAATCTTTCTTCAACGCTTAATTGGAGATGTTCTCTAAATAGAGGTCTATCCGGTAACAATTCAGGTCTAGATAAGTAGTGTCGTTCTAGTGTTACATCGGGGTTATATGAATTGGTTCCGATAACTTTGGCATATAATGTATCCTTTACAGTGATTTTTTTAATCAATACTTTAAATTCACTGTTGTTACTGATGATAAATTTAACTTTAAAATTCTCATCAACATTAATTTCATTTTCACCCACAAATTCAACTATTTCATGGGAAACTTTAATTTTTTCACGTAACTCTTGTCGGAGTTGATTAATAATACTTGGCATGATAAAAGAATTTAGATTAATAAATTCTGAAAGTACTATTCATATTATTAATACACAATGATGTAGATCAATCCTAAAATTGATTGTGATCAGTTTACTTAAAAAACCAGTCTGAAGAAATAAATTATTAAAACTATTTGCACTAGTTAGTCGCTTTGAACAGATGCCATAAAGCTAAACCGGCAATTATTATGCTGGCGGCAGCAACAAAAAAACTCCAAAAGGCTATATTTTTAGTTTGTTCTGAAATTTTCTTATTTCTAAGAGCTATCTCATTACTAGCTCTGGCAATTTGAATACTGCTTCTTGAAATGTCAATACTTTCTTGAGCAATGGAACTACTCTCTTTAGATTTATTTCGTACTTCCGGGTATTCAACCAAATTCCGAGTTATTTCTTCGTATTGAGCTTTAGTAAGATTAAATTCGACTTCGCTATTTTCTTTTTTAGTTTTAGCCATGGTACAAATATAGAAAAAAACCCTAAGCAAGTGTTAAATTTTAGCATGAGTACATAAAATATAACCTATATACTTACTGATATAGACCTGGTATACAACTAAATATGTTCAAATTATCAGGTAAGATAAAAAATTTTCGCAATATTGTCACTTTTAAAGCAATGCCTTGTATCTTTTCAAATAAAATCCTATTAATAAGGATGGTTCTAGAAATGCCTACGTTAATTAAAGTCTTGGTTCTAATTATAAGACCTAAAAAATATTATAAATAGCAAGAGCATAGAGGTAAAATCTTGCAAAACGAAGTAATCCAAAAAGCAAATAATATTTAAAACTGTAATTGATCGTACCTGCCGCAATACTGGTCATGGAAAAAGGAATAGGCAGCAAAGCTCCGACAACAATTAAAAACCCTCCCCATTTTTTGATGTTTTTGAGATGTTTTTTCATTTTAACCTCTAAATAATTGTAAACAGAGGGTAATTTTGCAATAGATCTTCCAATAAAAAATGAAACAATTCCACCGAAATAAGATAATAAGGCCAAAATAGTAAGATAAAATATTGGGGATGAAGTTTTATTTGACCAGGCTATAAAAATTTCTGGAGGAATTAGCCCCAGAAGGGATTCTGAAGCAAAGAATAACAGCAAAATTTTAAAAGGAGAATAAGTAAACGTGAGATCAGAAATTATTTGATTAAAATCTATAAAATACCTGTCAATTAATAAAATGCCAAAAATAAATATAGAAATAGGAACTAAAGTTTTTTTTAAACTCGTTCCAACAAAACTATAAAACCCTGTATAGTTATAATATTGGTGTAATAGTCTTAGTCTCTTTACTCTTGGTTTTTTGTAATTATTCATAGCAAAATTTAAGCAATCGCAAATCTAATATTAATATTTTCTTAAAGGAAATAATTTTGGTTAAAAGCGGGTTAATTCTTTGTTAATATGATTATAACCAATTTATATTTATTTTATTTCAATTAAAATCAGTTAATTATCTAATTCAAAGTATTTATGGAAAATACAAAACCAGAATCAATTCATTTTTCGTTAATGAATTAGTTTATGAAATAATATTTGAGGATTATGGGCCTAACGGATATGGCTTCCGGCATTGATATCAATTGTTGCTCCGGTAGCATGATCCATAAGTCCACTACACATTAAACCAATTAAAGGAGAAATATCACTTGGCTTAGTCAATTCATTTAATGCTAGCTCATTAAGAATTTTTTCTTTACCGTAAAACTTTATAAAACTTTCTGCCATTTTTGTCTTGGTAAAGCCTGGTGAAACAATAAATGATTTGATATTATATTTACCAAATGATCTGGCTACACTTCTTGCTAAAGAAACAATTCCGCCTTTAGAAGCAGCGTAAGCGAGATATTCTTCTGTTTCTCCTCTAAATACAGCTCTGCTACCTATATAGATGAACCTACCCTCACCGTTAACTTTAAAGTGTTCAATTCCTAATTTTGTAAGCAAACCCACTGAATTTAAATTAACAGCCATTGTTTTATTCCAAACGGATAACCAATCATTAGTAGTTTCATTCATAGAGTGTTTTATCGCAACACCGGCATTTAAAATCAACACATCAATGTTTCCAAAATGCATTTTCACATCATTGAACAGGCTAATAACCTCCTCCATATTTGACAAATCTGCTTTAAATATTTTGGATTTAGTATTTTTATAGGTGGAAACTAAAGCTTCAGCCGAAAGTTTATTTGTATGATAATGTACCGCCACTTGAGCTCCCATTTTCATTAGAAAATGAGCTGCCTCTTTACCTATACCATCAGAAGCGCCTGTTAATAGTATCTTTTTATCCGTTAAGTCTAATTGCATCATGTAAACTACTTAATTTTACTATAAAATTTCTTAAAATTAAACTTGTATTAATTTAACTGGTTTACTGTCTCCATGAAATTAACAATCCTTTCATAACTAAGCTTATTCTCCCAATAGCCATCTTCTTTAAAATAGGATCCTATGATCATTGCATCACAAATCGGAAGATAACTGGTCACATTTTCCTGTGTAATACCTGAACCAACAATAACCGGAAAATCTATACTCTCCTTCAAGTTTTCCAACTCTTCAATAGAAGCACTGGCACCTGTATGACTACCTGTTACAATGACGCCATCACTTAAAAAAAAACGAGCTGCTTTTGCTGTATCAATCAAATCAACATCACTGGTTAGTGCATGTGAACTGTGTTTCTTTTTTATATCGGTAAAAATAGCAACAGAATCTGCATCGATTTGTTTTCTATAACGCAATATATCTCCTGCCTGGGCTTCAATAATACCTTCATCTGCAGTATGGGCAAAGACAAAACCTTCAGCTCTGATAAAATCTATGCCAGAAGCTTTAGCCGTAGCAAGCGCTTCTTTATTGGCTCCGGCCAAAATTTGAATTCCCATTGGTAATTTGGTTTCCTGTTTTATTAAATATGCCACCAAGGTCATCACGGATGAAATTTCATGACCCACTCCACCCTTTAAGTATGGAATATCGTGCATATTCTCAATCATGATCGAATCAATTCCGGCTTTTTGAAAAATTCTTGCTTCTTCGATTGCCTTATCAATTATTTTGGGTATATCTAACTTATTTTTTGGTGTTCCTGGTAAGGCCTGAACATGTACCATTCCAATTATTGGATTATCTTTTTTAAAAATTGACTTGATCTTTTGCATAGTGTTTTAAGTATATCATGTAAATTTACCTAAATTAACATTACCGAGACATTGATTTTCGAAATGCTTTTTGAACAGATATGAGTTTTGGATTGCTCAAGCAAAACACTTTCAATAAAGTTATAATATTGATTGGATCAAGAAGTAATATTTTTCACTTTTAATATTTATTAATTAATAATTATAAAAATGCCAGGTAAACCAAAAATTACTGTTATTGGTGCCGCAAATATAGATTTGATCGGATACCCAAAATTTAAATTGATCTATAAAGATGCCAACATAGGTAATATAGAAACTAAACTTGGAGGTGTAGGCAGAAATATTGCTGAAAACTTGTCAAAACTAGGCTTTGAAGTTGAATTTCTAAGTGTATTCGGTCAGGATGATTACGCAAAAAAGTTAATTGAATCATGCCATAAATTTGGTATAAAAACCAATAATAGCCTTTTTCTTAAAGATAGAACTACTTCATTATTTATGGCAATCATGGATCGTTATAATGATTTGGCAATAGCACTTAATGCCATGGAGATCTATAATGATGTTCCAGATAGTTTTATCCTGAACAATTTAAATATCATCAATAAAAACGACTATTGTATTTTAGAAACAAATATGCCAAAGAAGATATTGGAAATGGTTACTAATAAATTACCCAATATTCACTTTGCATTAGATGCGGTTTCCGGTAAAAAAGCTTTAAAGTGCAAATCAATATTAGGCAGATTAACTATTTTAAAATGTAATTTATTGGAAGCTGAATTATTAAGTGATATTAAGGTTGAACAGAAAACAGATCATAAAAAACTGGTCAATTATTTTACTTCGTTAGGTGTAAATAAAATATTTATTACTTTAGGAAAAGATGGGGTAATTTATGGTGATACAAAAGGTTATTACCAATTCGAAGTGAAACCAATAGAGCCTTTAAATACCATTGGTGCAGGTGATTCATTTATGGCAGGTTTATTATATGGTGAAATACATAATTTTGATATCCATAAAATGGTGAAATTCGCGAATGCTTGTGCACAAATAACCATCCAACATAAAAATACAGTTCACCCTGATTTGAACGAAAAATTAATCTTAAAAAACCTGCATGAAAATTAAATACCTTGATATACATCCTGAAGTTAAAAAAGCAATAAATAAAGGCTTAGCAGTAGTTGCACTTGAATCTACAATTATTTCCCATGGCATGCCATATCCACAAAATAAAGAAACCGCTTTACAGGTAGAACGAATTGTTAGGGATAATGGTGCAATACCTGCTACAATAGCACTAATCAACGGAAAAATAAAAATAGGATTAACTGTTGACGAAATTGATCACTTGGCAAGGTCAGGGCAAAAAATCGTTAAGGCAAGTCGACGGGATATTCCATATCTGATTTCAAAAAAAATTGATGGAGCTACTACAGTTGCATCAACAATGATTGCAGCAAGTATGGCAGGGATCCAGATTTTTGCAACAGGAGGTATAGGTGGTGTACACAGAGGAGCATCAAAAAGTTTTGATATCTCAGCAGATTTGCAGGAATTGGCCAATACAAATGTTGCCGTGGTTTGTGCTGGTATTAAAGCAATACTAGATTTAGGTTTGACCATGGAATATCTTGAAACTTTCGGGATTCCTGTATTGGGATACCAAACCGGTGAACTTCCGGCGTTTTATACACAAAAAAGTGGATTTAAGGTGAATTACAAAATGAATGATTCCAATGAAATTGCCAGGCTTTTAAAAACCAAATGGGAACTTGATTTAAAAGGAGGAGTAATTATAGCCAATCCTATAACAAAAGAAAAACAATTAGATTTTAATTTGATGAATGAAGTAATTGATAAGGCGCTTAAAGAAGAAAATAAATTAGGAATAAAAGGAAAAGATAGTACACCGTTTTTATTAGGGAAAGTAAAAGAACTGACTGATGGATTAAGTTTAGATGCAAATATTGAGTTGATATATAATAATGCCAAATTGGCCGCTCAGATTGCCGTAGCATATAAAAAAACCAGTGAAAATAATTTCACTGGTCCCTAACAAAAACTTATCAACTATTCATAAACTATTCTACTTAAATTGACAATTTTATTACTATTTTTTTTTCTTTTTATCCTTTTTTTGGGTATCAATAGCGTTTTGAATCACCACCATAGCATCGTTAGCTTTTGATCTTTCAGCGAAATCTAAAGCGGTCATACTACCATTTTTAGATTTTGATTTTAAATTTGCACCATTGTCAATTAACAATTGAGCTATTTCAGAACGATTATGTCTGGCTGCAAACATCAATGGAGTCAAACCTGTTGATCTTTGATTAACATCTTCTCCCTGATCAATTAATGATTTTACGGCATCATAATCTCCTAATTGTACCAGCTTACAAAAAGAATTTACGTTTGTTGTTTCCAAAATTGAATAATTATTATTATCCGTTATTCTGGTTTCATTGTTGGCTGTTACAAATACTACACTTAGTAATAATGCAATAGATAAAATTGTTTTTTTCATAATAATAAAATTTTAAAGTTATTTTGTTTATCTATATAGACTACTGAGTTTGAAAATTGTTATACTAAAATTAGCTAATTAACATAACTTTAACCTTGACATGGAGTGAGTGACTTAAATATTGATGTAAATCGTATTTTAAAATCGCTTTATAGAATAAAAGCCAGAATGATTTATTTTTGATTATCGACTAAAATACTATTGTCTGTATTTATTAATTGTGAGTCATGAAAAGCCGGCACCAAAAAATATTATTTAAATATTGATTGAACAGCTAAACTTTCATAAAAACTTATAGGTATAAAAAGAAATTAAACTCAATTGTTACATTCCTTTATGATAAACAGTAATATGGTACAAAGGATCATCAACAGTAGGTAATTTTTAAATGATCAAATCCTATTAAGTCAAAAAACTATTTTAAGCCCTATGAAGATAAGAGTTAAAATAGTTTTTATCTTTAATCTTTAAATAATTTAATCAGTAACAATTGCACCTATTTTCTTTTCTGCTAGTATTTGCATAAAATCCTTGAATTTACCATTAATTAATGTATCTAGTTCTGTTCCATAGGTTTCTAAACGACCTTGTAAGATCTTATGAACTTCAAGGTGCTCATCTGTAGGTGGAAAATCTGAAACAGCTACAACTGAAGCCAGATAAACAATACGTTCAGCTAGCATGGAAGGAAAGCGAACATCATCCTGACCTGTACCGGTAATCATGAGTTGTGTCATTTTTCCTTCAAGATCTACAAATTCTTTATGGATAGAATCTATAGCTTCAATAATTACTTTTTTATCTTTTTTTATCTTAATTATTGCCCTTAGGTCAAGTAACTGTCGCCTGATTCTTTCAATTTTATTGATATGACCTGTAATAGTATTCATTTCATCCGATAATTCTTTCATTAACTTATTCTGGGCATCAATATCCTTTAGGCTTCCTTCAGAATGAGGGTCTTTTGTTATCTCCAGTTCTTGAGAAAATCTTTCATCACCTGATATCATTTCAACTGTATAGGTACCGGGAGGAGCCAAAATCGAAAATGGTGTATTGCTTGATTTTCGCGTTCTGTTTTTATCCAGCGGATACCAATTGGCATATTTTGGTTTTGTTCGCAATACTATTTTTTCCGTTGGTTCTCCCCTCAAGTTCCACCAGGCTCTGTTAATTCCTGGTTTGCCTTTGGATTTAATAGTTCTAATAGTATCGCCTTTTTGATTTTTTATAACCAGTTTGATGCTATCATTCTTTTCTTTTAACCAATAGTTGATAGATGCTCCATATGGAGGATTCTCACCCGTTGAAGGCTCAGGAAAAAATTGCATTGTAATAGATGCATTTTGAAACCTATATGCACGTTTTGGATTGAACAAATGTGCTTTTGCTGAAGCAATCTCGCTTGTTAATTGCTGCAATGGTGTCAGATCATCTAATATCCAAATTCCTCGGCCATAAGTACCCACCACAAGATCGTTAAAGTGTTCCTGAATATCCAGCCAATACATAGGCGTATGTGGCAGGTTGGTCATTAACGGTTGCCAATTGTCACCATCATCCATTGAAAAATATAAGGCATTCTCTGTACCCAGATATAATAATCCTTTACGAACAGGGTCTTCCCTTATATTACGTACATAATTTAACATACCATCCGATATGCCATTGGTAATTTTCTTCCATGACTTACCGTAGTTTTCTGTTTTATATACATAAGGATTAAAATCACCAACCATATGAAAATCAAAAGTGATATATGCTTTTCCTGCATCCCATTTAGAAGCATCAATATTCCTGACAACACCCAATTTTGGTAAATTTTTAATGTTTCCTGTTACATTAGACCAGGTTTTTCCATTATCCTGGCTAATTTGTACAAGACCATCATTGGTTCCAGCCCAGATAACTCCTTTTTTAACAGGAGATTCATCAAGTGCATAAATAACATTTGCATATTCAACATTTATATTATCACCTGTTAAGCCACCAGAAAAACCTTGTTTACTTTTATCATTAAGGGTTAGATCCGGACTAACTTCTTCCCAGCTTTGACCGTCGTTCGTTGTTCTGTGCAGATGCTGACTTGCTACATACACTGTTTTGTGATCGTGAGGAGATATAAGCAAAGGGAAAGTCCATTGAAAACGATATTTAGCATCGTTAGCCGGATGACCAATACGTGATTCTGGCCATACTTCAACCTGGCGAAATTGTTTGCTCTTCTCACTATATTTAGACACAATTCCTCCTACCGGCCCAAATCCTGAGGTGCTTGACCAAATTATATCCGAATCTGTTGGGTCAGGTGTAGCAAATCCGCTTTCTCCACCACCCACATCATGCCATAACCCGGTTGGAATATTGCCGAAGGCACCGAATAAGGTTCCGAGAGTTCTGCTAGGACCTTTCATTGATGGCCCGTCCTGTCGATTTGTAAGTACATTATATGGTACCTCGGTATCAGTTGTTACGTGGTACAATTGTGCAACAGGTAATAAAATTCGATCCCATGACACTCCTCTGTTTTGTGAAATTGAAACTCCTCCATCCCCAACTACGATCATTCGATTTCCATTCATAGGATCAATCCACATTTCATGATGATCCCAATTCGGTTGCGTTCCAAAGGGGCCACTCTTAGCCGATTTACCACCATCAATACTTGTTAGAAAGTTGTTGGAAATAAAATATACCTCATTGGCATTATCCGGAGATGCAGCAGCACGAGTATAATAGGCTTGTCTACCACCCAAATCACGATTAGAATTTATCAAGGTCCATTTTTTTCCAAGATTTTCAGACCTCCACAACTCACCACTTTCCGTTTTTTTACCATTTAGCGGAACCCCATCACCTGTTTCAATTAGCGCATAAACTCGATTAGGGTTAGCCGGTGTCATGGCTAAGGCAACTTTTCCGAAAGGCAATAAAGGAAGGCCATTTTTTTTCAGGTTTTCCCATGTTTTACCACCATCTTTAGACATATATATACCACTTCCCGGTCCGCCACTATTTCTTATCCAGGGCTTAAGTTCAAGTTGCCACATTCCGGCGAAAAGTATACGTGGATTTAATGGGCTCATAACAATATCTGAGGCACCGGTGTTTTCATCTACTTTAAGCACATGCTTCCAGGTAGATCCGCCATCAGTAGTCATAAATACTCCCCTATCCTTTTGAGGCGTATAAGCATGCCCCATAGCACCTACCCATAAAATATCAGGGTTGGTTGGGTGAACAATTACTCTACTGATTCGCCCAGTATTATCTAAACCAACATGTGTCCAGTTAGCGCCCCCATCTGTTGATTTCCAAATGCCATTACCTAAAGAGATATTCGATCGAATAAAACTCTCACCAGTTCCAGCATATATTACTTCATGGTCAGAAGGTGCAATAGCCAGTGCTCCAATTGCATGAACAGGTTTATCATCAAAGATAGGTTTCCAATTTAATCCACCATCAACTGTCTTCCATATTCCTCCCGATGCAGCACCCACGTAATAAATTAATGGTTCATCAGGAATTCCTGCCACAGATATGACTCTGTTACCAATTGGACCAATATGTCTGAATTTCAATTGCGATAATTGATCTTTATTGAGTTTTTGGGCGTGTGACTGCCAATTGTTTGCTAAAGAAAAAATAAGAATAGCTAAAGCAATCATAAAAGTACTACGACTTCTAATTGAAATAGATTTCATTGGTTTTGATTTAGTTGATATATAATTTATTTAATACTATTATTGTTTTATGGATGTACAATATATTTTAATCCACCAATCCTTGACCTTCCACCCAAGGTGCTCCTGCTGCTTTTAAATCATTTACAATAGTTGGAAAGACTTCATCACTAATGTTTTTTAACTTAGATTTAATTTGAACCAATTGTTTGATTGAAAGATCCAATGCTGCTTTATGAGTTGCTGTAGGTCCGTATGTTGATGATTTTAAAGATGCTTTCCCAATGAAATCTCCTACTTCCGGAGTTGGCTTTGAACTTTCACCAATTTCTGCTTTTGTCTTATTTCCGGTTAAGGCTTCATCAATGTCTAATAATTCTTTTCTTGCATTGTAAATTCTATCAGATAAATCATCTGAAGGAACTGAAGCTTTATCCAATGCCCTCTTCATGGCTTTAACTATTAATAAATTTCTTGCCAATACCGTTTTTGTTGCATTCATATCCTGCTGAAAGGATTGATATAATTTGGTGAAACTTGCTATCTCTTCATAGGATGCTCCCTTTAATGCTCCTTTAGTTAAAGGAATAACTTTAAAATTTTTGGATGCGACCAATTCAGTCATTTTACCATTCTCACTTAGAGATATACTAACAGAATAATCACCAGGAGTTACCATCAATTCGTTGTTAAAAAAGTAATCATTTCCTTTTTTTGCTTTTAAATTTTCACCGCTTTTGTCCGCGTAATTTAATTTCCAATTAACCCGATTAAAACCTTTTTTATTGGTTCCCTCTATGCGGTTAACTATATTTCCTTGCTGGTCTTTAACAGTAAGTATTATTTTTGGCACTTCTTCTCTTTTCTCTTTATCAAGTGATTCCCATCCCGGGAATACAATTTCACTTTTATTCTTATTCAATTTTTTTTCTTTCTTTTGTCGAATTTCCTTTAGTGATTCGAATTTCTCAGAAAGGTGATAAGTAAAGACTGCACCAAAAAGTGGATTTTTCGCTTTATATTGATTATCCCCTTGCGCATAGGTGTCTTGTTTTGGAACATACCAATACGCTGGTTTGATACTGAATAAAGTTGCTTTTGATTTCATCATAGAGGTATCAAACTCTCTTATTGCCGAGATATCATCCAGTACAAAAAATCCTCTTCCAAATGAAGCTGCAACCAAATCATTTTCTCTTCGTTGAATGGTAATATCTCTAAAGGAAATAGTTGGTAAGCCCCCTTTTAATTGGATCCAGTTTACACCACCATTTGAAGTGAAATAGATACCAAATTCAGTTGCTGCAAATAATAAACTTTTCTTTTTATGATCTTGCACCAGTCTCCATGTCACTAATCTAGATGGCAGGTCCCCATTAATACTTGTCCATGACTTACCCTTGTTCACACTTTTGATTAAATAAGGTTTAAAATCTCCATACTTATGGTTATCCAATGTTACATAGACTGTGCCTTCATCAAACAGATCAGCTTTAATATCATTTACAAATGCCGTAGATGGAATTCCTTTAATAGAACCAAGAGCTATTTTTCTCCATGATTCACCTCCGTTTTCTGTAACCTGAAGGATACCATCATCCGTTCCTGCATAAATCAAGCCTTCTTTTATTGGAGATTCTGCCAGTGAGGTAATTGTGTTATAGTTTGACATTGCTCTAACATCCCATGAATTATCCCAGCTTTGTTGTTTCCCCATTATTGGCAAACTAATTCTATTTTGATTAAGTGTAAGGTCTTTAGAAATTGGATTCCATTCATCTCCCCTGTTATCCGATCTCCAAACCCGTTGAGAGGCAAAATACAATCTTGTAGGATTATGCGGGCTTACCAAAATTGGTGCATCCCAATTAAAGCGTTCTGAAGGCTCTCCTTCTCTACTTTGTGGTTGAATAAAAACTATTTCACCTGTAGTTTGATCAATTCTCCAAAGCCTGCCTTCCTGAAATTCACCATAGGTTATATCAGGATTTCCAGGTTCAATTGCCGATTGGTGTCCGTCTGCACCAAGAGTAATCCACCAATCTGCATTTTTTATTCCTGCCAAACTTCTTGTTCTTGAAGGCCCTCCATGTGAACCATTATCTTGTGTTCCTCCATATATATTATAAAACGGTGCACTATCATCTACCGCAACTTTATAATATTGGGTTAAAGGCAGGTTATTTACATATTTCCATTTCTTAGTTAGATCAAAAGATTCATATAAACCGCCATCTGTACCAAAAAGAACATAATTTGGATCTGATTTTTTAAATGCCAAAGCATGACTATCCACATGTTTATTCTTTTCATTCATTGCAAAAAATGTCTTACCATGATCATCCGTTATTTTACCCGTATTACTCATAAAATATACTCTTCCTTCCTGATGCGGGGATGCATAGATCTCCTGATAATAATGTGGGCCTGTACCTCCTGATATTTCATCAGATTGTTTCTTCCAGGAAATCCCCTGGTTGGTCGACATAAAAAACCCTCCTTTTGTTCTATCCAATTCAATAGCTGCGTAAATTCTGTTAGGATTAAATGGAGAAATAGCCAATCCAATTTTTCCAAGATTTGATTTTGGTATGCCTTCTGTTAATTTTAGCCAGGTTTTTCCACCATCTGTACTTTTGTGGATACCAGATCCAGGGCCTCCGCCCAAATACATGGCAACAGTTCTATGTCTTTGCCAGGTTGCGGCATATAAAATATCAGGATTAGTCGGGTCTATGATCAGATCAGTAACACCGGTCCATTCACTGTCACCTAGTGTTTTATTCCATGATTTACCTCCATCTGTTGACAAATAAAGTCCTCTTTCACCTCCCTTACTCCAAAGTGGGCCTTGTGATGCAACCCATATTATTTCAGGATTTGTTGGATGCACAATGATTTTAGAAATATGTTCAGATTTTTTCAAACCCATATTCTTCCATGTTTTACCATCGTCTAAACTTCTGTAAATACCATCTCCGAAACCTACATGCCTACCTCCTACATTTTCACCTGAGCCAACCCAAATAGTATGTGTATTATTTGGATCAATTGTAATACATCCAATAGAATAACTAGTTTGTTTGTCAAAAATAGGTTGCCAGGTTGTACCTGAATTTTCAGTTTTCCATACTCCCCCGGAACCTACTGCCACATACCATATATTTTCATTATCCGGATGAATAGCAATATCAGCTATTCTTCCCGATGTTAAAGCCGGGCCCAGATTTCTAAATTCCAGACCTTGAAAAGTTTTTGAGGTTGATTTTTGGGCATTTGTATGGAGTACCATTCCAACTAGACAAAGGCCTAATAATAAAGATTTAAAAATATTTTTCATTTTACAGAAGTTTTGTCCCCAAGACAGAGGAAATTAAAGTGCCAGCAATTTAGTTAATTTTATAAAAATTTGAGTTCTTAATGTAATTAACTTTTGAAATTTATTATGAGTATAAATAAATGGGTATTAATATTTTGAAGCCTGAAAGGAAAGTGAATCTCCTCCAATTGGAATTCTTCCTGTTTCATCTAAAATACCATCCATTCTTATATTGGTTATAACAGGTTTTTCTTTTGACATTCTAACAAAGGTCACATGATCAAATGCAGCCGGATCATTCTTATTTTGACTCCCACCTGTTGTTCCAAGAATTATATAATCTTTACCATTTCTAATCTGATGTGAATAGGAATGTAAATGACCATTAATAACAGTATAAGATCTGTCACCTAATTCCTTTTCAAGCCTAGCAAGTCCTTTATCATCTTCTCTCTGCCATAAAGGTTTATGCATCAATACAAAAGTCCATCTTACCTCTGGATACTTATTTAAAACTTCCTTAAAATATTTAAATTGGTCATTACTCATTGCTCCTGTTTTCCGTTCGAGCATATGATAATATTCTGAATCGGTATATTCACCTTCTATTTCGCCATTTATTATTTGAAGAGCTTTTGCTCTCGCTATATATACTTCCTGCATCCGTTTCTCTTCAAAATCTTCTGAATCTATCATTAAAAATAAAACGTTTTTATATACAAAATGATAATATCTGGGACCAAATCGTTGTTTCCAGAATTCACGCATTTTTGGGTTAGTGAGGTCATGATTACCACCTAAATAAAAAAAAGGTATTTTAAATTGAGAAGCACGATCATCAAAATCGTCCCATTCCGTTTTTAATTGTTGGAAATCTTCTGTGCCACCATCAATAAGATCTCCAATGCTCAATACAAACACCGGATCGATCCTGTTGATTTGCTGAACCGCCACATTGAATATACCTTCTCTCTCTCCTCCATTAAGGTCTGAAATAATACCAAAAGTAAAATCATTATCATCCGGCTCATCCATTTCCTTTATCCAAGGCTTAGGCCCAGATTCTATATCATGTTTAAAAATTATTGGGGAGTCTTTTCTTGATTCACACCCTGTTATGACCAGAAAAAGAGAAAGAATTAATCCGAAAAATAGTTTCATTTCATGTAATTAGAATTGCTTTACAATATACAATAATTCACAATTCAATGCTATTTTAAAGTTCCCTAAAAACAACAGCTAAAAGTTCTTCGACCAATTCAAAACGCAAGGTGGGTCCATTTGCAGATCTACTTTGATTATTTAACATGGCGATACTAACTTTACTAATGGGATCATAAAACATATATGAGCCATAACCTCTCATTCCTCCTGTATGTCCCCACATTACCCTTTGAGAAAGTGTTACTCTTCTTACACCAAGTCCATAACCATTAAATGCAGGAAATCCGGTATCAATTAATAAAAAGTCTACCATTTTCGCCTTAAATTCATCATTCAAAGCATTGCCATTAAATAAATGTTGTGCCCACATAGATAAATCTTCAGCGGTGGAAAATACATCTGCTGCACAAAAAAATATACTGTGATAGGCAGCACGGTATTCAGAGGAAATATCCTCTAAAACTCCGTTACCATTACTATCTCTCCATGGTGTAGCTATTGGTCCTGTAGGGTTTTCATCCAAGCCAAAATAAATATGTCTTAACTGAAGAGGATCCCAAAATCTGGATCGCATGGCTTCACCAACTGTTTGGTTTGTTACTGACTTGATGATGAGACCCAATAATAAATAGTTTGAATTGGAATATTCATATCTTGCACCGGGATTAAACAATGGCTCTCCAATATAATCTACTAATTCTTCCGATGGAATCGGACTATCCAGATCGCCCTCTACTCTGGTCCATATATCAGGATGTTGAAAATATCCTTTTACTCCTGTTAAATGATTTAATAATTGGAAAATTGTAATACTTTCATCTATATTATTCGAATTAAGAGTAAGCCATTTACTTATAGGATCATCCAAACTGAGTAAACCCTCCTCTTCAAGTTTAAGTATTGTAGCAGCTACCGTTGTTTTTGTTATACTTCCAATTCCAAATCTCATTTCTCTTTTTACCGATTCATTTTCTTTTGAGATCCCTCCTACCAGATTCCATCTTTCTGAAGTTCCTACTCTAATGGAAACCGATACACCTTTTAAATTATCATCACCAATTTTATTATTAATAATTTCTTGTAATTCAATTGCAACAAAGTCTTCTTCCGGTAATTTTACATTGTCATCAGAACAGCCTAAGCTTAAAACTAATATGAACATTAAAAGTAGCACGGTAATTTTGGAGTAAATGGTAAACATTTTTTTTATTTTATTAATCGCGAATCACAAATTTAGAATTATACTACATTCATCTATAAATATTTATGTTAATTTTTATTTTAGCATTTATCACAGCTATCTGTTTTTTATATCTTTTTAACTCAAAATTTAAGTTTTATTCTTAGTTTTACGCCCTATTGACAACACTAAATTATTGAAACTAGTCGTGAATTTTTAACGCAATCTAATAAAACAATCTATGAAATATATTATTGTAATTTCCTTAATATTTTTAACCTTTACCACTAAAGCCCAGAGTCTTACGAATTTATATGAAAAAGTAAATCCGGCTGTTGTTGTTATATTGACTGAGCAAAAAGAATTGATCAGTAATGGACAAACTACAAAGACTGTTTCTGCGGGTGGTTTAGGTTCAGGCTTTATGATATCTGATAAACAAATAATTACTGCTGCCCATGTAGTACAAGTTGCAGAAAAGGTCAATGTTGAATTTTTAGATGGAGAAATAATTCCTGCTAAGGTAATATCGGCCTATGGCAATGCCGATGTTGCATTGATCGAATTGATATGGCCAAGAAAAAATGCAGTTACTGTAAGTTTAGGAGATTCCGACCAGGTTAAAATCGGAGAACAAGTTTTTGTTGTTGGCGCTCCTTATGGACTTGGACATTCACTTTCATCAGGATATGTAAGTGGTATAATAAAGAGTAAAAAAGATAAAAACCCTTTTACAAATTCAGAATATATCCAAACTGATGCAGCTATTAATACTGGTAATTCGGGTGGACCAATGTTCAATATGAATGGAGAGGTAATTGGTGTTGTTAGCAATATTCTGACAGAATCAGGAGGTTTTCAAGGTATAGGTTTTGCATCAACTTCTAATATTACCAAAGAATTGTTATTTGA